>Ga0307380_10003142_pt1 | contig 23047 bp, 29 predicted proteins | sample UN3MG_FD_202239 | JGI IMG/M metagenome (GOLD analysis project Ga0307380, IMG submission 202239) | Soil microbial communities from Risofladan, Vaasa, Finland - UN-3 | ecosystem: Environmental > Terrestrial > Soil > Coastal area > Acid sulfate soil | place: Finland: Risofladan, Vaasa | collected... | reverse complement strand
CCCCAGGCAATGTATTTGAAACACAAGCCAATGCAGAAGAGCTTGCAAAAACACAAGATTTGTTTGATGCAATAACAGCACTAAATGAATTGCATAATGCAGCAAGCAATATCGCGGTTGCCACGGACGATCGTTTCTCACAACTACGCCGCATGTCGTAAACACTAGCTATGAACGAGCTAACACTCGAATATTTAAAAAAGAACCACGGCAGCATAGATCATGCGGGCCCGGGCATTGTTGGTGTGTCAATGCAACCAGGCGAATCATATCATTTTTATACAGCAGAAGCCCCTCGCCTCATTGACGACCTGCACAGTCACAGTCGGAGCTACAAGTCTACCGTGATACGCGGTGAAATCAAGAATCACATATACGAAATTCGGGGGATTGACCCTACGGGCGGCAAGCTACTTGTAAACACAGACTGTATGCTATTATGCGGTCACGGTGGCTGCGCAGCACATAGGGTCGTAAAGCGATTTTTAAATGTTGTAAAGGTTTCCGAACATATAACTAAAGAAGGTGAAACATACGGTCTTGCATTTTCAGATTTTCATAAGTTTGAATTGCTATCTGCCGGTCCTGTTATAACACACATGTTCCACACCGATATGATGCAACCCGAAACACAAATTATTGTAGACGAAAGCTACCTCACAAACAAATGTTGTCCGCCAGAGGTTTCCGAAGAAGTGCTATGGCGCATGGTCGAGTCATGCTTGCCGCAGAAAGAAGTACCGTTTGAATATGAAGTGATAGATGGAAAAATAATGGGATGGTAGCTCCTGCTATTGTGTATAGTGTACCGGGCACCGGCACAAGATTTTGCAGTAACTTTTTGGAGAATGTGTTAGGGTATACGCACGTAACTCCTAACAGAATGGACGAAACGAATGTGTTCAATCAGTTACATTCGGGTTCAATAAATTTAGATAAAATCATGGCAAAATATTCCGACATAAAATTAGTAACACCGATACGAGATCCGTACTTAGCATTTGTGTCAAGAATATCACTAGACCGACCAGTTAATGATATAGGGTTACAGAATAACAAAGCCAGTTGCGTCGAATATTGGGAGAATCTCATAGAAATGACTCGATTATATGACACTGTATTTCTCCCCATTGATTGCGCCAAAAATAAAAGACTACACCACTTAGTTAACGTGGGCAAATTTTTGGGAGCAAATACAACAAGGCAATTTAAAGTATATGCAGACCAGTGGGTTCCTATTGGATCGCAAGGTACAACACCTGCCAAAGATGAATACTTAAAACAAGGTACAATCCAAGGAGTAAAACCAATATTTCTTGATTTTGCAATAAAGTGGATTAACACAATAACATGATAGTCTCCCACCGCAAAAAGTTTGCCTTCTTTGCGAATCAAAAGACAGGCAGTAAAGCCGTAGGCCTAATGCTACGCCTATCGGGTGTCTTCGATAAAGACGACATATTAGCAGCACAACCATTCCCTGCAACACGAACGGCATCAATAGAGTTACCTGCGTATAACATAGGCGACTATAATAATATGGGCAAAGTAACGCACATGACTCCACAGGATGCAATTGATGAGGGATTATGTGATGTCTAAGTGTTGCCCACCATTTGCAACAGAAAGTGAATTATGGGATATGGTTGAGTCATGTTTAGCACCTGCATGGGAAAATGCAGAGTCGAGCAGCACATTTGAATATGAGTTGATTGACGGTAAGGTGGTTGGGTGATAAATAGTGTATATAATTAGGAGTTTAGTATGACAGCAATAATGATGGCAGTAGCAGGATTATCTGTGCCGTTCGCAGGCGGAATAGCATTAGATACAACTGTTACATCGATGGGTTCAATTACGTACCACTCGACTGGTGGCAGTGACCCTGACTTTTCTCTATATTACGGTGTTAAAGCAAGCAGTACTTATCACGAACTTTCGTTATCCTTTGGTTCAAGCACAGGCACGCTAGGCAGCAACACTTTCACGGACGGCGGCAGCACAACTCGTACAATCAACTCCATCGGTTATTCGGAAGACACACCGTTCCCACCAGCGGCAGAAACTGATAATATTTATTTTGTACTGGACGGTGGCGCAGACACTGATACTACGTTTGTTTCAATTGTATACAACGGTGTAACATATACACGCTCTAGTCGATCTGCTTATACTGCCTTAACTAGTGGCTTCTCTTGGCGATGGAATAATGTTAACCCAAATGGACCAGTATCAGGTAATCCAACGCTTATAGTAAATATCTAAAGTTTCATGATAATCTCACACCGCAAAAAATTTGCTTTTTTTGCAAACCAAAAGACTGGCAGCAAAGCAGTAGGTCTTATATTGAGATTGTCGGGCATTTTCGATAAGAACGATATAATGATGGCACAGCCGTTCCCAGCAACAAGGACTGCTGACATAAATCTCCCCGCATATAACTTAGGCAAATATTCAACATACCAAGTAAATCATATGACCCCTGTCAAAGCAATAGACGCAGGATTTATAACGCTGGAGCAACTAAGAGAATATGATTGCTATGCATTTTTGCGTGAGCCAGAGGAACGATTCAAAGCAGTCCGCGCCGCAATGCAGATGGACAGGAACGGTATGTTACCTACACCTAATAGGAGAGCAGGCAGCGACGCACCTCCGCAATACGAGTTTTTCTATGTAGGCGACGAGCAAGTTGTAACCCCGCTTAATTTTAATAACTATGAGCAAGAGATTCGTATGCTGTTAGACAAGCTCGGCGGAAACAAACAGATGGATGTTGCTCAAATCACAGCGACATTTAGAGCACATATGCCAACAAGGCAAGTAAAGTTTGATCCTCAACATCATAGGAGAGACATATCATTATATAATAGAATGATAGAAGACAAGAAATGCGCATAATCATAGGCAAGCCGACCAAATACATAACGTCCGGACTTGATGTCTCGGGCGATGTTGCCCGCCTGTACGAAATGCTTCCAAATATTCTTAGCGAGATGGATATTGATTATAAAGTATTAGAGTTGGTTTATAAATCTGCTACAATTCGGCAAGAGCCTAATTCTATCTTTCTTGCATGGCACTTGCACGGAACTCTACCAAACATATGGCATCTCAAAACCGGACCCATCCCAAATTATTTTTACTTTGACAATAATGGCTACGGGCCGTGGTCGGAAATTGTCGCTGAGTGCAATTATAAATCTCCTGTCGAAGCAATACGCAAAGACGTAGAAAAATTCTGCTCCGACTACATTGCCTCTAACGAATCCCGCCACATCCAACCACGCGAAGCATTTATACCCGCCGAGCCCTACGTGTTAGTGCTTGGGCAATATCCTCAAGATAAGGTAATGCAATATGCACACATCGATACTGAATCTCTTATGCACAAAGTAGCCGACGCCTTTCGAGGAACACGCTACACCGTTGCTACACGTGGGCACCCGCTAACATCAGGTAAACCATACGGTACCGCAGACACATTCCAGGTAACCGGAAATATGCATACTGCTATCAAACACGCCTCCGCTGTCTATACTGTAAACAGCGGCAGCGGCTTTGAAGCGTTGTTACACGGCAAGCGGGTATTTACAGCAGGCGTATGCGACTATCACTGGGCAACAACAACAGTGAAAACAGGCGAAGATATTCGTAAGAGCATAGAGCTTATCGATGAGCCGATTGACGAAGATAATCGCATACAATTCTTACACTATTTTTTGAATTATCATCTTATGAATATAAATGACACAGATTCGATAAAACGAAAGATAATTCGCGCAGTATCAGAATATCGAGATAGTACGCAAGACGATAATAAATAAGCATAATACATATCATTCGGAGCTTCAAAAATGGCAGGACATACAAGTGAAAAACGATGGCGCAGGAATCAAACCCCAACAAGCGGTCAGGGTATTAGCGAGAAAACAGCGTCGATGGCGGCAAATGTCGTAAGCACTTTGCTTGAAGCAGAACAGCTATATCTGGAAATGCTTGAACTATATCAGTTTGTGGGTAGTACTCCACAAGCATTAGCAAATCAACTATTCAAGGAAGATTGGCAAGATAGAGAGTCTGATCAAATAGGCAATCCTGGTGTTTATGATACAGAAGCTAACGCCATAGAATTAGCAATGACGCAAGATTTAATTAATGCTATCACCGCAGCGCATGAGCTCTATCAAGCAGCGAACAATGTAGCAGTGGCACAAGAAGATCGTTTCGCACAGCTACGCAGAATGTCGTAAAAAGATTTCTAAGGAAATCAAAGACTTAGAATAACCTTTAATTAAATCAAAGACTTACAGGCGCAGAAAGTGGTTGACTTTTGCCTGTTTTAGTCTATAATGCGATACTAAGGTTTTAAAAGAGATAAATAAACAGAAGGACAACAAAAAGGTTGACAAACAGGTTTGTTGGCTGTATAGTTATACTTTAATAGGGTTACTGGCAAATGAGCCGGTGGTAAAAGTAAGTGATCAAGGCGCAAGCCCCAAGTCTTAACTCCCTGCAAACGTAAACAAGGAATTGATAATTTCAATGATTATTTTATCAACAATTTGCTCACTCATATCTATGCTGAGAAAATGGCATGCGCAACCCGTGCAGACTATTATTCTACCAGCTGGCGCGACAGAATCGCGTACATTCGGATATGATAATAGTGAGAAGACGACTTCCTTGTTTAGGAGTTTGATTAGCTAAACTACAAAGCTAATACAGAATTTAAACAAGGAAGCCGTTCAAATAGAACGGCTTTTTTTGTGATGTAAGAAATGGGTTTTACGGTAAGAGCAAGTGGTGAAAGTCCCCCTCCCCGTAATTCGCAACTCAACGTTAGTGTGGTAGCTACGTTGCCAGGTATGTCGATCAGCGCCAACAGGCCCGACGTGAAAATATTTACCAAATTATGGTTGTGCAATCAACCTGTCGCAATGCTGTCGGCATATAATAACAGCAATACTTTGGGGATGTAGCTCAGTCCGGTCAGAGCAGGAGACTCTTAATCTCTTGGTCCAAGGTTCGAATCCTTGTATCCCTACCAAACATTACAGTATATAGACTTCTATATAAAGTGTGCGTCAAAGCATTCTTAAACGAAGAAATCTATATATTACGCTCCTAAAACATATATGGTGATGTGTCGCTTTCGTAAGGCGGAAAACTTCGTTCGAGTCGAAGTGGGAGCACCAATTTTGAGGAAAATATTATGGCACACGAATTTGTAATTTATCGAGATGTTCCTGTCATCTACAATGATCGACAGGGCCGTAGCTACTACGGCGATGTTCCTGTGCTTCGTTACAACGAGATCACTAGCAAGTTTGAGCCTGTTGTTAATCCTCGAGGCAATGCTTACGGCGCACGAAGCCGTCAGCGTTATCGCAAGTAATTATAGCCCGTTAGCACAATGGTAGTGCGGGAGACTTTGAATCTCTTGACGGTGGTTCGATTCCATCACGGGCTGCCAAATTCTTAGGACTCACAGTGAAATACCTGTGTTTGCCGACAGAGCCAGTTGCAGAAGTCTGGTTCACCAAAAACTGCAAGAATTTATGGGTCATTAGTTCAATGGTAGAGCAGCGGATTCCAAACCCGCTAACGTGGGTTCGATTCCTACATGGCCCGCCAAACACAAGAATGATGAGGTGAACTGCATTAGCCCGCAGGTGTACTCATTGTAATGCAGGGAAGGCAATAGCCGACGTTGGCCCTCTCGTCCCTGCCACAATAGCAAAGGGGTATATTAGTAGGAGCGTGAGTGGATATCCACAAGAGAGCTTCGAAGGTATATTAGTATGCTTTGCATGAATCGCATAGGTGGCACCTATGGTTTATGTGTTGTGATGAGGGCCATGATTTTATGTACGGCGTATCGCTCTGCCCGTAACCATCCGGATTGCACCTTTACAGTCGTACACCAAACAATGCCGATGTAGGCCTCTGGGAGGTCAACTCGTTGTCTGCGAGACCTAGGAGGGTTCGATTCCCTTCATCGGCGCCAAATGCATCGGGGTACGCCATCCTCGTTAGTGCGCAGAGACAGCCTCTCACGCTGTCAATGACGCGCACAAGGCCCAAACACAATGCCGGGGTGGTGGAATGCAGACACGCTGTCCTTAGAAGTCAGTGGGGGAAACCTCGTGCAGGTTCAAGTCCTGTTCCCGGTACCAAACAACGCCCTTGAAACATTTATGGATGATGTCTGATCTTGTAAGTCAGAGAACGCAGTTCGATTCTGTGCTAGGGCACCAAACAATGCAGGTGTAGTTTAATTGGTTAGAACCCGAGACTTTCAATCTCGATGATGCGAGTTCGAATCTCGTCGCCTGTACCAAACAACGCTCCCTTAGATTAGTCCGGTAAGATCACTGGCCTCTCAAGTCAGAGACAGGGGTTCAAATCCCCTAGGGAGTACCAACATATCTTGTGTGATTGTGCTGACAAGAACAGCACGACGACAAGACACGTAAGCTATAAGAATTTAGTTTGCGTATAAATTTAGGCCGTTTAGTATTCTGAGAGCACACCTCCCTGTCTAGGAGGACAAAGACGGGTTTGATTCCCGTAACGGTCGCCAAACATAATGGGGTTTCTCTGTAACGGCATACAGAGGCGCAAGGAGTAATGATCCAAAAAAGCGTGACAGTGCCTTATGTCTTCCCGCCAAATTTACACTTAGTATTGTGTGCCTTAGCAAATCGAATGGTACGATTGTTAGCAAAGGAGATTACAATGGCTAAGCGTAATGTGAAGAAAGAGCGCGAACGTTACTACGGTGACTTCGAAGGCTCACTAAAGAGCGTCATAGATAGCTTGCAAGAAGAGCTTGACAAGTACGGTGACAACGCATACTTAGAACAGGATGAAGAGTATGACTACGGTTGTTGCTATTCGTGCCGAGGATATCCAATCTGGTACATTGTCTATGAGCGCGAAGAGACGGAAGCAGAAATGCAGAAGCGTCTCGACGCTGCAAGGAAGCAGCGTGAACGCCGCAAGGCGAACAAGGCCAAGGAGGCCGCTGCTAAGGAAGAAGCAGAGCGCAAGGAATTAGCGCGATTAGCAAAGAAGTACGGGGAGGGTTAGCTCTCCCCTTTTAACTCTGCGTAGCTCAGTCTGGTTAGAGCCCCGTGTTTGGAGCGCGGTTGTCGTACGTTCAAATCGTACCGTGGAGACCAATTTTAAATTGTTGTTAATGACAGCAATTATCTTGCCGAAGTGTAATGGTTGCATAAGGGGTCTTGGACACCCGTGGAGCAGGTTCGATTCCTGTCGGCTTGACCAATTTAGTATAGGGTTCCGGCGGTCCCTCCTCGCAAGAGGTATCCGAGATGTAAAAGCCGGCTAAATTATTTCGGGTGAGGCGCCAAGGTGGCAACCGCTACGCTGTTAACGTAGACTAGATAGGTTCGATTCCTATACCCGGAGCCAATTTTAACTGTAGAGACTGTGGCGCACTTCTAGCAAGTGTCTGTGACACGATCTACAGTTAACAGCAAACAATTCCGAGGTGGCAGAGTGGTAATGTCGCGCACTGTTAATGCGCAGGCCAATGTAACAGTTGGCGTAGGTTCGATCCCTACTCTCGGAGCCAAACACTATGGCCTTGTAAACCTTTTAAGGAAACTGCGACGGCAGCGAAATTTTAAGGTGCCCCCATCTGCAGAGCGGGGTATGACGAGGAAAACGTCGGTTCGAATCCGACCCGGGCCTGCCAATTAAAAGAAAGATGCTATATCGAAAGTAGCTCGCCCCTAAGGCGATAGTCTAAAGGCAAGACATTCTTAACGGGAAATCATCGGTTCGAATCCGATCCACTTAGGGTGGTAGTCTAGCGGTAAGACAGCCTGATATATTAACGCGGATTGGCGCAGCGGCAGCGCACTGGGCTCATAACCCGGGGGTCGGGGGTTCGAATCCCTCATCCGCAACCAAATTAATGCAGGGTAAAGGAGCGGTTGTCTTCGCTGGGCTCATAACCCAAGAATCGTTGGTTCGAATCCAACCCCTGCCTCCAAACACAATGGTTCAGACAGGACACGGGTAGTCCTATCAGTCTGTAAAACTGACGCTTCGGCATTGTAGGTTCGAGCCCTACCTGGACCACCAATTTATGCGCACAAGCCTTTACTCGCGAGAAGGTAGTGGACTATAAGTGTTCAACACAAAAGACCGTTCGATTCGGTGTGTGCGCAACTCATTATGTAGGGACTGAGCATAGGTGAGCTCAAGAGGCTGTAACCCTCCCGCGTTGGCTGTGGCGGTTCGATTCCGTCTCCCTACACCAAACAATAGACTGGTAGCTCAGTTGGTTAGAGCACTACACTGATAATGTAGGGGTCGGCAGTTCGAGTCTGCCTCAGTCTACCAAACAATGGGGCTGATGCTTAACGATTACGTGGCCTGTCCACCCAGGACGTCACGCGATGGTGAAACTCCGTCGGGGCCCGCCAAACAAAATGGGGATGTAGCTCAGTTGGTAGAGCAGGAGACTCTTAATCTCTTGGTCCAAGGTTCGAGTCCTTGTATCCCTACCAAATTTGTTGCAACAATATCTGTACTAAAACATGGCTGCTTCTTTAATCGGATGGTAGTACGTACAGCGTGAAGGCGCGGTGGCTCACGATAAAAAGCAGGATCGCACAAACGAAAGGGAGTGGGGTGTGATGGACGCACATGCGGCTTTTAACCGTTAAGGACTGGGTTCGATTCCTAGTACTCCTACCAAATTCACGCAGACACGGGCCCCGATGTCTGGGAAGAGAATTGCAATAACGGGGCAAGAATTTATAGGCTCGTAGCTCAGAGGCAGAGCAGGAGACTTTTAATCTCTCGGTCGGGATTTCGAAATTCCCCGGGCCTACCAAACAATGTCCTTGTAGCTCAATTGGATAGAGCACTACCCTGCGAAGGTAAAGGTTACAGGTTCGACTCCTGTCTTGGACGCCAAATACGATAAATACTAGTGTAATGGATATATTAACTAAAGAAGAATGTCAAGCAATTATTGATAACATAGATGAATGGGAAGAAGTTGCTGTAACTAAGATAAAGGGCGGTCGGCTTGAGTTTAAACAAGCACCCGTTGATTATTGGAAAGAGCAATATCCACTCATGTTACATGAACTCGTATTAAAATACGATGTCGGCGATTATTGTTCTGAGCATAGAGATAGTTCCTGGACAAAGATAAGTCCGGACTATGTTGCATATGAAGTTTGGATTACCCCACTAAACGACGATTATGAAGGCGGCGATTTATATTTCGCTGGCGAGCTTATCGAACAAGTAGTAGGTGTTCCGATTAAGTATCGTAAATATATACTGCACGAAATTACACCAGTAACAAGCGGCACTCGATACAGCTTAGTATCGTGGCTGTTTATTAAAATCTAATTATTGTCCTGTAGCACAACTGGCGGTGCAGCACACTCTGAATGTGAAGGTTGTAGGTTCAAATCCTACCAGGACAGCCAAATTTATTTTATTGCGAAATACACGGAATCCGTGTATAGTGCAACAAATTTCACAATGGTACGTAACGCAAATTGGCCTAGCGGTCTGTCTCATAAACAGATGTTTCCCAGTTCGAGTCTGGGGCGTACTACCAAACATAAAGCCCTTGTAGTTCAGTGGCAGAACGCAGTCTTGGTATGACTGATGCCGGTGGTTCGATTCCTCCCTGGGGCACCAAATTAAGGAAGCGCCTCTGCATTATGCAGTAAGTGTCGGGTTATCCGCTGCAATTGTGTAATTGCATGATAATGTCTGGGCAAGCTTCCGCCAAATATGGAAAGTCAACTAGGTAGGATCCTAGGCCTGTTTGCTAAACAGTGAGCTCCGAAAGGGGTGAGTTTCGAGTACTCGGCTTTCCGCCAATTAACTTGCGCAAGTGAGTGCGGTCTCGCCCCTGCCGCATGTATGATAATACAAAATAGGGGATGACAAATTTATGCCACAGTGGCTCGATTGGTGAAGGCAGCGGTCTTATATGCCGTGTGACGTTGGTTCAAATCCAACCTGTGGTACCAGATAATACAAATTGGGGAATGGCGCTGGGGTACCCGGAGATCTTTTGCAAGGAACTTGCCTGGTCGGTTCGATTCCGACATTCTCCACCAAATCCGATGCTCGCCGGAATAGGAACCGCTGACGGAAAAGACACAACAGTCCCGTGGGGTAATCCAGAACGAGCACATTTTACTTGACAGCACGTAAAAATGCTGTTATAATGTTTGTATGCTAAATAATAGTATGCGAACAAAGTACTGTCCACATTGCTGTTCTGAAAAGATTCATAAAGTTGAGGAAGCTAACGGTTCCCACTTTCATGAGTGTGAGGAATGCGATGAGACATGGGAACATCATGATGCACCGAAGCGTCAAATTGTCGGAACGCATGATGTACGAGCAGTAGCAGTAAAAAGTAACAACTAATGCGGGTGTAACTCAGCGGTAGAGTTCTTCGTTGCCAACGAAGATGTCGAGAGTTCGAATCTCTTCACCCGCTCCAATTTTAGGCTTGTATGTATACGCAACCCTACAGCTTACGGGCTGATAGGTGGAATGGTATCCACGGCGGCTGTAACCCGCTTAATGCCGCTCGATTCGGCAGCGTATGCCGCTACATTAATTGGGGCTATAGGCTAATTGGGAAACCATTGCCCTTGCACGGCGAAATTCGCGGTTCGAGTCCGCGTAGCTCCACCAATTAAATGTTGTACGACGAAAGGTCGGCGAAAGATTGTAATTTCCAGCAGGCAAGTCGAAAGACGTCTGCGAAGACCAAAGGTTTATCTACGCCAAAATGTTTGATCGACTGTACAACGATTCATAAAGTGCATAACTTGTCCGACTTTGAATCGGAACGAACTAGGTGGAAATCCTAGCAGACAAGGTACGAGTTTCTGAAAGCTGGTGGTACAACAGTCTGTGGAGTATGTAGACGCACTTCTTTTTCAGTATGTAGATAAATACCTATATGCGATTACAACAAATCATAAACGAAGCATTTGATTGGGACAGTGAATGGGACAGCGATATGTATCGCTCCCTTAAGGGTCTCGCAAATAAGAACGATGGCGTTTGGAAGTCGAAGAAACAACGCGACTTCATGCTAAAACGCATTGACGCCTCTAACAACGGTATCGCAAGAGATCCTAACACGGTTAAAGATAACTTCGGCGTCGATATGACGTCCGATCAAAAATTTGTGCTAATAACGGGCATGACACGCTGGGCAGATTACGGCTCACGCAGCCTGATCCCTGTGCGCCACGCTTTCGTCGTAGACGGCAAGGGCGTAGTAAAGCACGTTAAGCTAGGCAACAAAGGCAACATGCGTGATGGCTCCGGAGTAGATCCGAGCAAAAATAAAGTTGAATTTGTTCGCCCAGGCAACGTTGACGCTTCTCACTTAGAAAAGACTGAGGACGAGAAGAAGAAAGAATTTAAGACTGCGCTCGGTATGGGCGAAGGCGAATACATTGGCGAGCCAGGTAAGCGCACAGACTTCGGTACTGTAGAGCTAGTTGCTAAGAAAGAAGTTGGCTACTCATCGTTCGGCTACAATCAAGGCACTCCGAAATTTTGGAACCTATACAAAAACGCTGATGGCAACCTTATACAACACGTTGGTAAGGAAGGTCCAGAGCGAGGCGAAAAGCTTCGCATCGTTGCTACAGTAAACGATCACTTCATTAGCAAGAAGGGCGATAAGACTACAAAGATTATCCGCCCACGCTTTTACGAAGTAGAGGATAGTATGAAAGCAGAAGAAATTATCGAAGAACCAAGTACAGGCGTTGAGGGTGGCCTCTATGGCAGCGTAGCAGGACGCGATCGCGTTCACTATGCTATAATGCGTTTAAATCGTAGCGAATGGATTCTACAGCGTGTTGCAAAATCTGATCCGGAACGTAAGCTTAACGCGCCGTTCATTGTTGATACAAACAAAGCAAGATTTATAATAAAGCATGGTAAGCTACTTGGTGAAGTGCCAGAAAAACATTATTCTTTACTCGACAACGCAGATAAGATTCGTCGAGTAAACAACTAAAGGGTCTTTAACTCAGTTGGTAGAGTGCGATCTCGACAAGATCGAAGTCGGCGGTTCGAACCCGTCAAGACCCACCAAACAAACATTATGCTCTAGGCTCTGGGTAAGCGGCTAGCTTTTACAAGGCGGGTGTGCTGTGTTCGATTCACAGATAGAGTACCAAACAAAAGACGGTTGTTGACAAGAAGATACAAACGTCTGGACAAGTATATAGTCGGGCGCAAGATCGCAGATCGGACTGTCGCTACTTGTCCCAAACAACACGCGGGTAAGCATACGGGTTATGTCGTCGGCCTTCCAAGCCGTACTGTGTCGGGTTCGATTCCCGCTATCCGCTCCAAACAATGGTACAGTGGCAGAGCGGCGAATGCGTGAGTCTGCAAAACTCATACTATACAACGTGGGTTCGAGTCCCACCTGTACCTCCAAATACGGTGTATACTCAAGTCTGGTTAAGAGGCCACTCTGATACGGTGGTAGGGACTAATCTCCGCGTAGGTTCAAATCCTACTGCACCGACCAAACAATGGTGAACGTAGCATAGCGGCTAATGCCCTACCCTGTGAAGGTAGCAGACGTCGGTTCGAATCCGATCGTTCACCCCAAACAATGTATCGGTAGCTCAGTTGGTAGAGCACTAGGTTGAAGCCCTGGGTGTCGGTGGTTCAAGTCCTCCTCGATACACCAAACAACGTAGCTGTGGCAGTGATGGTTCATGCGCTGGATTGAAGTCCCAGATATCTCGGTCCGATTCCGAGCGGCTACACCAAATTAAAATACCACTTTATTGATAAATACTTGTATGGCTGAATCAGGAATAAACATAAATTTATCTAAATGGTATCACTATATCATGGCCCTTGCACCGCTTGTAGCGATGCTTGCAACGGCATGGTTTTGGCTTGATACACGCTACATGCATAAAGAGATTTCTGACACAAGATTTATTCAATTGCAGCTTGACATTGTTAGTGGACAGCTAATGGACTATCACAGAATGATTGACAACGGCGAAACGCTAACAGCAAAAGAGCAGCAAGATTACGAAATGTATAAGTTTCGTTTACAGATGCTAGAAACAGAGCGCAGCAAAAAGTTAGGCATAGGAGACTTGCCACAATGAGAACATTATTTCTAGTCTGTGTACTACTATTTGCATCTGTTGCTAACGCACAGGTTGTAGAACAAAGAGCAAACAACAACCAAGGACAAGCATTTATTAGACTTATGAATCAGTCTCCATCTTGGGTTGCTTGCTACTACAGAGATGCATACAACTATCTAACATTCACTATCGCACCAAACACACTTACAGCGTGGCAACCAATCTACGGTGTATATGTTTGGGAGTGCCGATACTACTAAACTAACTGGAAGGTACCGCTAAGTGGCTGGCAACATGGTTTGAACCCATGGGCGTCGCTAATACCGTCGGGGGTTCGACTCCTCTACCTTCCGCCAACTTGACAAATTAACTGCAAGGCTGTATAAATACTAGTATAACCAACTAGGAGAGTAATATGCATCTGGATATTACAGGCCGTCACATAGAAGTGACAGACGCATTACGGCAACATGTAGTTAATAAGGTTAGCAAGATAGATGAACACTTTCATCTGAACTCAAACATACACTGTATTCTTACAGTGGAAGACAAAATCCGACACAAAGCAGAAGCAACAATTCACGTAGCAGGCAAAGATATTCACGCCGATGCTATTGATGAAAATATGTATGCTGCGGTTGATAACTTAGCACATAAGCTCAATCGTCGTGTTAGGAAGCACAAAGAGAAAACTAAAAAACATCACGGAAGATCAACTTAACTGGGTTAAGGACTGTCTCGAAAACAGCGCGTCTGCTTAATTGCGGATGGGGTTCGATTCCTCGGTCTTCCGCCAAACATTACCCCCACTAGTGGATCTAGCATTAGGCCTTCGAAGCCTGCTTGGAGGGTTCGAGTCCTTCTGGGGGTGCCAAACATGGGAGACCTTATTATGAATAAAGGAAAATTCCTATTACGCCGCGCACTAGCAAAGAAACAGCGCGAGCAAGAAAACAAAAGCCCTCGTGCAGTGGAAGCAAGCGTCCCTCCTAAGGACGTCGACGTAGGTTCGAATCCTACCGAGGGCACCAACAAAGCACGAAAAACTATGCATTAGGCAGCGATTCAGCACCTAAAGCATGTATTTCTGTGCATCAACAAGGATACGATTATGAAATGTTTATTAGAAGGATGCAACAAGAAAGCAAGACGCAAGTTTTGCAGTAATAAGCACAAAGACCGCTATCATAATACAACGAACCCACGCGGCTATTTCGCGTACCTAAACGATAGCCGCAATTTCGTAGAAGACGAATTGGGTTGGGATGCACACAAAGAAACATTTTAGATATACGGGTAGGAAAGACTATCGCTCTAAGGAGAGGAAAGTCCGGACTGCATAACACACCCTGGCAGGTAACACCTGTCCACCGCAAGGTGAGTGACGGCAACAGAAACGATCCTATTAAGTTAGGCTGAAACGGGCGACAGCGCAGGGGCAGCAATCGCAAGCAGATACCTATAGTGTGGTGTTACACTGGTATCGGGTAGCGAGCAAAGAGCTACGTGGTGACACGTATGCCAAGTCGAATGGTAGTCCCAGACAGAATCCGGCTTACCAATACCCGCATTTATTATGCCGATGTAGCCGAATTGGTATAGGCGCTACGTTGAGGGCGTAGTTCTCGAAAGAGTAGTGTGAGTTCGAGTCTCACCATCGGTACCAGCTAAATACTAGCATGAAGAAAGTCATGCTAATTAGTATTCCGCATACAGGAACTGTATTTGTCAGTGAATTCCTTGAACACGTTATGGGCTTAAAGCACATAAAAGATCCTCAAGAATTTATGGAAACTGACAATATGAATGTGTTTATGCGCATTCACACATCCACGCCTATACAGGAATGGAAAAATCCACTGTTTGATTACGCGGAAGAAAACTGCCACGTGGTATCACCGATTAGACATCCATACGAAAACGCAGTATCTTGTTATGCAAGACAGAGCAGCAATCCTGCATTTGCATGGATGAATTGGAATATTATGATGGCGACTGCTCCGCGCTATAATATATTTTGGGTCGATATAGATACTAAGTATAGACATAATATGATGAATCAGTTATGCACGTTTCTCGAACGAAAACCGCAAAGCAAAGAACTATATGATCGTTATGTTGATAAATGGCAAAAGGTGAATCGTGTGCCTAAACACAATGCTATACGCAAGGCATACAACGAAACAGGCATTTTGCCTAAGGGAATTAAACGTGATTTGTTTGATGATGCAGTTGCATGGTTTGACGAATTGAAAGAGAGCATAGACAAACAATATGCCCTTGCCGACGGATACGGGACAGTGGCTTCTAACCACAGTAAAGAGGGTTCGACTCCTTCCAAGGGCGCCAAACAAACAATGGGCAGTTGATGGGAATTGGCATACCTACTTCACTCAAAACGAAGTGTTTCTCGGTTCGAGTCCGAGACTGCCTACCAATTTAGAACCACTTAGCTTGATTAAGATCAGCAAGTGGATCAATAACTACTAAGCGACGATCGGAAGGGCGGTACATTAGATTACCGTCATGCATATCATATGCGCATTTGCCGGTAGCAAAACGTTGCGATCCACGTAGAGCGTTAATAAAACGCATCCCGCCACGCGCTTCTTTTATGTAGCGTTTTACTTGCGGTAGCAATTGTGCATCTTCGTTGTAGATAACGCCTTCTTTGATGAGGCGTCTTTCGATATTTCGATCACCTTGAAACCAGTCTTCATAAGCATATAGATATGCGAGACCGGGTACGTCAACAGTGTTTGCGATAGCAGCACGATTAAATGGAGCAAGTTTTTCAATCACAGCAATAAAGAATCTATCACCTTCGCCGTATACGCGAACCCAATCAATATACGGTACGCTAGGGTTGCTTGTCTGCTTTAGCGTCCAGTAAGCAAAACGTAGCCAACACTCGTCTTGCTTCTTAGAAATTTTAACAATGCGTTTGTAGCCAGGATGAACATACGCAGCCCCAAACTGTCCAGCACCTTTCTTTTGAAAGTTTTTGGACTCAAGCCAGCGCATTACTTCGCGTGGATTTTTCCACTCGTTGTCTTGTAGCTTACGTTCTTGAAAGGCTGTTACTTCATCTATGCGCATTATAGTATTTATCAGGGAGAGCAAATCTAGCAGGGTCTAGAGTACGCCTGGAAAGCGTTACGTTCCGCAAGGGATTCGTTTCGAGTACGATGCTCTCCGCCAAACAGCGGGAGTCTGAAGGGAATTGGTATACCTACTGTACTTAAAATTCAGTGTTTCTCGGTTCGAATCCGAGGTCTCCTACCAATTTATAAGTCATTGATTTTGACTTGAATAAAGAGCTTGACATACGCACGTATTCCTGTATAATACATAAATACATTGACGCTTTGGCGTCACGCTCTTTAATAACTTATGAATTCATTGATGGCTGTAATCACAGCCCAGTTCACGAGAACTGACTAGAATGCTCGGAGGCGTAAGCCTATGCTCTGTGGGATACGGAGCGAGACAAAAGCTATATCCTCATCTTGTAGCAAAGGTGCTGTTGTAATGTTTGAATCGAGTCGAAGGCTACCACATGTAGTCAATTTGAGGAGAAACATTATGAACAAACACCAATTCTATTTGAAGCTGAAGGGTGCTGAAAAGTACTGCGGAAATTTCGAAGACAAGCAAGATGTAATAGAGAACTTTGCTATCAAGGATGACGACCTTCGGGACGCATTCATACTGTTAGCCTGGTACGGCTATGGCGACTATGACGGATCAGCATTCGTGTTGTTCGAGCGTGGTGGCAAGCTTTACGAGGTTCACGGCGGGCATTGTTCTTGCAACGGCCTAGAGGATCAGTGGGAACCGGAGGAAACTTCGGTGGACGCTATTCTTCATTGCCTTGAAAAGGGCGAGTTAGGTCGCGACAGCTACTATGACGAGTGTACCTTCGGGGATTACTTGCTAGGGTTGTTGAAGCGGTGGTAACACCGTTAGGGTAAGCTTGTCGAAGGACAGGCATGTAACGTCGGCGGCAGCGGGGGCCAGTTACAATCATCGGAGTGTAGCTCAGTCTGGTAGAGCATTGCGTTTGGGACGCAAGGGTCCGCGGTTCGAGTCCGTGTACTCCGACCAAACATATTTCCGCAAGAAAATGGGAGGCTAGCTTTCCAGACAAATGCCTAAGAAGCATAACTTGTCGCGGGGCGTGGTGTGACCTAAGACACCAACATATTATTCCCTGATAGCTCAGAGGTAGAGCGAGTGACTGTTAATCACTTGGTCGGTGGTTCGATCCCATCTCAGGGAGCCAAACAATGGAACGGGATGCCTGCAAACTCGAGATTTACAGGCGGTTGAGGTAGGAGATGATTGCGCATATAATGCTCCTATCAATACATTGACGGGCTTGACCCGACCCCGGTCCGCCATACAATGGGATGATCCCTAGCGGACCAATGACAGCGGTCACTACAGGAGGCGAAAGCCCACCAGAAGAATCGCGATTGACGCAACGCAGATGACTAGGGTATTCCCACCATTTTGAGAAGCGCCTGGGTGGCGGAATGGCAGACGCGCCGGACTTAAAATCCGGTTCCTTTATGGAGTGCGGGTTCAAGTCCCGCCCCAGGTACCACTTATGAAATCAATATATAAAATATTACGTAGTGGATTTTGGGATCTTATTTTTGTAGCAGGTTGGATACACAGAATGACCAAAACAGCTTTTAAGAAACACTGGCACATGCTTGTCCTAGTAATAGGCTTCATGTGCCTGATAGGTGGTGCCTTATACCATCTCCTTGTTGATCAATATTCCTATGTGTATGACGTATGTTATTCGATATGGGTTGTGTGCTATGGTACCAATCTTATTGTAAGCAGACGTAGACGCTTTGATAGGATGATGGAATTAGAGCGAGCCCAATGGGATCTAGTTAATACTTATTTAAAATCTGAGCGAGCTACAATTGAGTTTTTCGTTCCCACTAAATCCAATCATACAACAGTAAATTTATGGCGCAAGTTGCGCGGAGTTCAAAAGGTATTGTTGTATAAAGCGAAGATGGACGATTTGTGGCCCAGCTCTGATAGCAATAGGGTAATGGAATCGAACGTTTATTTCCTGGTTAACAAGAAAGAACTGTTTCAGATGAAGTTGAAAGGTTTCCACTTTGTAAGTGATGAAAAGACTATCACAAAAGCATTAGAGGAAAGTTGGCTAAAAGAGAAAATGAAGGTATAATTCGCTTGACAACATATAAGAATCTTGTTATAATATAAAAATAACACGAGGAATGTCGATGGGAAACCGCAGAAATTACACACCTGAAACTGTACGCAGTTTGCAGGGCAGCATAGCAATACAACCAAACACACTTGCAGTTCGCGGCGCTGAAAAGCTACGAAAGCTTTTAGCTGAAGAAGACTTTATTCAGACCTTTGGTGCATACAACGGACAGCAAGCGGTGCAGCACGTAAAAGCAGGCTTGAAGGCTATCTATGTCTCGGGCTGGCAGGCAGCGGCAGCAGCAAACACATCAAATCAAACGTATCCCGACCAAAGCTTGTATCCTGTGGACACTGTGCCGAAGATTGTCGAGAACATCAACGCAGCATTTCGCAGGCAAGATCAAATTCAATTCCTCGAAGCATTTGATAAGTCGGTCGGCTTAGTAGACTATAAGCAATTCGACACAGACTATTATGCACCGATCATCGCAGACGCAGAAGCAGGCTTCGGCGGCGCGCTAAATGCTTACGAGCTAACACGCAATTTGATTGATGCAGGTGCGGCAGCAGTCCACTTTGAGGACCAGCTTGCAGCAGAAAAGAAATGCGGACACTTAGGCGGCAAGGTACTTGTACCAACAAGCCAAGCAATTCGCAATCTAACATCAGCACGTTTGGCAGCAGACGTAGCTCGCACTGACACAGTTATTGTCGCACGTACAGACGCAGAAGCAGCACGTTTGCTTCTTAACGACGTAGACGATGTAGACAAAAAGTTTATGACAGGCAAGCGTACTAAGGAAGGCTTTTACGAGATCACTGGCGGACTTGAAATGGGCTGCGAGCGCGGTCAAGCATTTGCAGAGTACGCTGATCTTGTATGGTGTGAAACAAGCAAGCCGTGCTTGAAAGACGCTAAGAGATTTGCTGACGCAGTACGTGGCGCACATCCAGAACAGATGCTTGCGTACAATTGTTCGCCAAGCTTTAACTGGCGTATGCATCAACCAAGCGACACAGAGCTTAGGGAATTTCAGCGTGGACTTGCAGCACTTGGATTCAAGTGGCAGTTTATTACACTTGCAGGATTCCATGCTACGAACTACGCAGTATTTGAATTCGCAGAGCAGTACATAAAGAACGGCATGCTCGCTTACAGTCAACTACAGGAAGCAGAGATTGCCGCAGCAGAGCGCGGCTTCACAACTGCCAAGCATCAGCGCGAAGTCGGCGTAAGTTACTTTGACGCAATTAGCACAGCAGTCGGCGCTGGCTCTACAGCAGCATTACAGGATAGCACGGAAGAGGATCAGTTTTGAGAAACAAAGTTCATCCACTTATTAAATTAGTATGGGTAATTGCTGTCATAGGTATCGTAGCAGCAATTTGGTTGGCATAGATAAATACAGTTATAATAGAATTAAGCCTCGATGGCGGAATTGGTAGACGCGCTGGTTTTAGGTACCAGTGTCGAAAGGCGTGGGAGTTCGAGTCTCCCTTGAGGCACCATTTAACAAGAGCAGAAAAGTGAAACATTTAGAAGAGATAGGCGAAACATACTGGGAGCATTGCAAGTTTGCATTGCGGTTTGCCTTTGTGATGATTGTTACGGGCATATTGCTTGTAATACACGCCTTCTTTCCAAATGCTTTTAAGAGCGTTGGCAGCGATGTTATAAAGCATATGTATGCCATCCTCGAAATGCGCAGCAACGGCGATGAAGACGACGACATAGACCCGGTATGAATGAGAAAGACGAATTCATTTTTGGACTGAAAGGTAAGAAGAAAGGCGGACGTTTAAAAGGCTGGGTAGCCGATATTGCTACTACTAAAGAAGCCGAATACATTATGGGCAAGGTGTATGACAGCCCTGCAGAAAAGTTTGAAGAGGGAGACATCATAAAGTGTTCGAGGACTGTAAAAGTACACGAAAAAGATGATGCGCCATATATATTAGAAACCAGGCATAGCTATTATTATTTAGGTGAGCGTGGTAGTAAAGCAAATTTAGAAGAGTATTACAAGTCTTTTTATAAAGATAGTGATAATTGGAGATAGGCTGCTTTAGCTCAGTTGGCAGAGCAGGGGTTTTGTAAACCTCAGGTCCGCGGTTCGAATCCGTGAAGCAGCACCAAATTTTATGAAGACAGAAACGCCAAACTACTGGATTGAATACACCGACAGCACAAAACGAATGTTTCATGCTGAGAGTGATGCTGATGCCCGCCACTATTTTATGATGGAAGGCGATCATGCATATAGCTACGGCCCAATCGAAAAACTACATGTTGATGTTATGGATTGGATGACAGTAGTTGAGAATCCAGAACTAATCTCCGAAGGCGGACAGCAGGAGATGCATAGGACCCGCAGCGGCAAAGGTGCTGTAGGGCAAGCAATCGCAAGGCACAAGAAACCACCTAACTGTTCATGAACAAAAAGATTATACCCAACTTTAGTGTCCTCACAGATCAGGAAGCATTCTTGTATCTGTTAGAAGGACGTTATTTCCATTTTATACAAATAAGCCAAGACGACATGTTGTCGTTCTTGCAACGATGCTGCGATATACACTTATTGCAGTATATGAAGCAACGCGAACATTGCGGTGAGATGGGTGTGTTTAAAGTGTTGCAAGACTTTTCGTTTCAAGTAATGCAAGATCAGTGGGGCAACAGTCGCGCATATAATCCCGAAGAAGGCGACAAGCTTGTATTTACAGAGCTTGTGTTAGAGCAGCACACGAAAACAGGATTTATGAATCTGCATAAGAAACATTATGTCTGGGGCGATCCGGGCGATGATAGAGAAGCATACTACCAGCAAGTGGAAGTCACGCTATGGAAGTAGATTTCCGCACAATTAGTGATCATGACATTTTTGTGCTTAGGCTGAAAGATGAGGAAATGGATTTTGGATTTATTCCGCGCTGGCACAGAGCAAAGTTTATACGGTTCTGCAAAACAAAAGAATTGATTGCCCCATTCCCTAATGGATTTAATGACACTGTATATGTTGCTAAAGCTAAGTTTCGTTATCAGTTCACATATTCCGAAGTACCGTTTGCATTTATATTTGAGTGGTTGGCAGACTTAACCCGTCACCGTTATTGGACGATATTTCCTGACTTCTTTTATACAAATTTAAGCGATATTGAGATACGCCGTCGCAAAGGTGACGATTTTGATTGGATTTCTTGCCACAGGACATCAGTATTTTGAACGCTAAAGAATACAACTGGGAAGAGTTTACGCAAAAGGATTTATTTAAAGCGCAGCTCGAGGCACAGTTTCCAAATTTCGGATATATTGCCAGCACAAAGCGAGCACGATTTATACAGTTTTGCGTAGACGCAGGATTTCTAAAATATATAGGCGAACAAAAGATAGGACAAGGATATAAAATCTTATCTAATTTTTCATACAGCTCTATGGCAGCATATCGCCCCACTACGTTAATTTGTAAAGCAGGCGATATTGTTATTTTAGATAGCGCATCAAGACCAAAGACAGGCTTGACAAGTAAATTTATTAAAGGACACGAACACAGGAGGTGACGTAATGAGAGAAAAGGAACTTAAAAAGAAAGAGTTCGTAGATCGATTAAAAGGACTGGTCTATAGCATTGAAATTGATGACAATGCATACACAAGAGACACAAGTGAAGCAGACCCCAACAGTTCGTATGATCGCCCGGACACGTCTACCTCTCATAACATCGAAGGCTTTAAGGTATTTGAGGGAGACATATATAGCGATTTACAAGTCCTTTACGAACCAATGCCCGGAGAAGAATATTACTTATTGTATGTAGTATATTCGACAGGCGATAGCTTTGGGCACGACAGCGGCGGCAACATTGAATATATCGGATTCTACACAGAAGCCGAATTGCACATTGCAAGGGAAAACAAACGCCGCATCGAGGAAGATGAATACAGCAGAGGCGGCAGCTTTAGTGTAGATTTATTGTCCCAACAAGGACAAGAGTATCAATTAAGCACACCATGGAAAGGTTATTTTGAAAGCCTTGACAGTGTAGACATACAGACCGTAAGACGGTTGAACTAAGGAGAACGACATGAGCAACACACACGCAGACAAGAGAAGTGTTTCGACCGACGCTCTTGACACGCTTGGCATGATCATCGGTCCGAACGAGAAGCGCGATGCTATTCACCTTGCAGTGGAGAACGTTGTTGCTTCACAGTGGATGGAGCCCGGCGATCACATTAACTTTATTCACGGTAGTAAAGTTAACGTTGAGGTAGTTAAAGAAGGACACGGAATCGGTATTGTTGATCCGTTTCTAAAGGCACCAGTCGAAAAAGGACAGCGTTTCTGGCTTGTAGTTTACCCAAGGGAGATTACTTCGCTACGTCACGTATGGACTCACCCGTCTTTTAGCGATGAGCTAGGCGAAGAGTCCGCGCCTAGCTCCGATGCTGAGGACCGCATTGAGTTTGTAAAAGCACTTGACGGTACGCATGTATCGGAGCGTTGGATCGAGAATTATGCAGACAGCGTAGGACTCGACTTTGACGAGCTAATGGAGGCTGCTGATGACTGGGTTCAGTCACAGGTCAACGGAGGCTGGGGCGAGTATCTAAACAGGGGCGAGCTACTTGATGGTGTGCAGCTTTCACAGGATTTTTGGAGGCATTACACA
>Ga0307380_10003141_pt1 | contig 23057 bp, 20 predicted proteins | sample UN3MG_FD_202239 | JGI IMG/M metagenome (GOLD analysis project Ga0307380, IMG submission 202239) | Soil microbial communities from Risofladan, Vaasa, Finland - UN-3 | ecosystem: Environmental > Terrestrial > Soil > Coastal area > Acid sulfate soil | place: Finland: Risofladan, Vaasa | collected... | reverse complement strand
GGCTCTCGATGGGCGGATTGATCATCGTGTTGTGGTCGAGCGCCATAGTGGCAAACACCCTACCGGGCGCGAGCGGATTCGATGATCTGCAGCATCTCGTCGATCGTGTCGTCGAGGTCGTCGTTGACCACGATGTGGTCGGCAAGGGCACGACCGACCGGCTCCTCGACCTCCGCCTTCTTCAGACGTGCGAGCACCTTGTCGCCGGGGTCGCCACGCCCGCGCAGCCGGCGTTCCTGCTCATCGCGCGATGGCGGAACCACGAACAACAACAAGGCGTCCGGGAAGATCCGCTTCACTTGCTGTGCCCCGTCGACCTCGATCTCGAGCACGATGTCCTGATCGCTGCCCGGCACGGGAAGCGGGCTGCCGTAGTAGTTGCCGAGAAATTCGGTCCACTCGATGAATCCACCGTCGGCGATGTGCTGCTCGAACGTCGCGGTGTCGGTGAACACGTACGCATCCGACGCCTCGGCGGGGCGCCGCTCCCGAGTGGTCCAGGATCGGCTGAGCCACAGGTGCTCGTCGCGTCGAACCAACGCATCAACGATGGTGCCCTTGCCGACCCCGCCAGGGCCCGAGACGACGATGATCAACGTTCGGCCCGGTCAGCCGAGGAGTTCGAGGAGCTTCGACTTCTGCTGGGTGCCGAGACCCTGTACCCGACGATTGTCGGCGATCTCGATGTCTTCCATGATGCGACGGGCCTTCACCTTGCCGACGCCGGGGAGCGACTCGAGCATGGACACCACCTTCAACTTGCCGACGTTGACGTCGGTGGAAGACAGGACGTCAGAGAGCGACATCGATCCCATCTTCAGACGGGCTTTGATCTCGGCTCGTGCGGCTCGGGCTTCGGCGGCCTTGGCGAGCGCCGCCGAACGCTGCTCGGGGGTCAGCTGTGGAGGAGTTGCCATGCAGGTCAAGCTATCGCGGCGATGTCGGCGAGCCGGGTCAATCCGCGTTCGGTCGCCCAGGCGATCACGCCGTTCTGGATCACTGCGGCGATGCCAGGATCTGCGAACGACGCGGTTCCCACTTGGACCCCAGATGCGCCGGCGAGCAACAGTTCGATCGCATCCCAGGCCGAGGCGACACCGCCGACGCCGATGATCGGGACCTCGGGAAGCGCCTGGTGGACGTCATGGACCGCTCGGACGGCCACCGGGTGAATAGCGCGGCCCGACAGGCCCCCGCCGCCGGCGCCGAGTGTCGGGGCCAAGGTGCGCGGGTCGTAGGCGAGGCCGAGCAACGTGTTGATGCACGTCACCGCCTCGGCACCCGCAGTCATCACGGCCTCGGCGACGTCGACGATGCGATCGGTGTTCGCGCTGAGTTTGGCCCAGCGCGGCCGACCGCACGCCGCCGTCGCAGTGATCACCTCGGCGGAGCGGCGTGCGTCGTGCGCGAAGATCGAGCCGCGGCCCTCGAGGTTGGGGCATGACAAGTTCACCTCGACGGCGACCACGTTCGGCGGAGCCATGGCGAGGAGCTCGGCGGCCTGCGAATAGTCCTCGACGCTTCGACCCCAGATGCTGGCGACGACGGTCGCACCGCATTCCACCAGGTCGCCGACGACGTGGTCGAGCCAGTACTGCACCCCAGGTCCTTGGAGGCCGACGGCGTTCATCATCCCCTGCGGCGTCGGATGCAGCCGCGGCGCCGGATTTCCCGGCCACTCGTACGCGGCCAGCGACTTCGTCACGACCGCGCCGAGCGACGCCAGGTCGAGATGCCCGGCGAGTTCGGTGCCGTAACCGGCGGTTCCCGACGCGGTCATCACCGGCGCGTGGAGCTCCACGCTGCCGATGGTGACGCGGGTATCGATCACGACGCGCTCGCCACCGACTCCGAGCCCGACATCGCGTGGTACTCCTGCAGTGTCTTCACGGTGAGCACCTCGCCTGTTCGTTCGGACAAGCCCTGCACCGCAGCGAGTGCGGCATCGACCGTGGTGACGCAGCTGACCCGGTGGAGGCTCGCAGCTTTCCGGATCTGCTCGCCGTCGCTGCGTCCGAGCGCCCCTCGCGGCGTGTTGACCACGAAGCTGATCTTGCCGTCGGCGATCAAGTCGACTGCCGTGATCCGCGTTTCACCGTCTTCTCCGACCTCCTGCACCTTGGCGACCACCTGGTCGACCGGCGAATCGAACGCGGCGAGGTAGGCCGCGGTTCCCTCGGTTGCCGCAACGCCGAGCCCGAGCGCGCGGAACCGTTGGGCCACCACCAACCCGGCCGGCTTGTCCGGATCGGCCAACGACAGGAATACCGTGCCGGTCGTCGGCAGGATCGTTCCCGCGGCCAGTTCGGCCTTGTAGAAGGCGCGGCCGAACGTATCGGCGATGCCCATCACCTCGCCGGTCGATCGCATCTCCGGTCCGAGTGCGGGATCGACCTCGGGGAACCGGTTGAACGGCATCACCGCTTCCTTCACCGCAACGTGCCCCCCGACCGGCTCGCGAAGCAGCCCCTCGACTCGGAGCTCGGCCAACGTCGCGCCGAGCATCACCCGCGTGGCCACCTTCGCCAACGGTACGCCGGTCGCCTTCGCGACGAACGGCACCGTTCGACTCGCTCGCGGATTCGCCTCGATCACATAGACGGTCGTGCCGACCACTGCGTACTGCACGTTGATCAGGCCGCGGACGTCGAGGCGCTTCGCGATTGCCGAGGTGTATGACTCGATCACCTCGACGACCCAGGCCGGAAGCGTCGGCGGCGGGATCGCACAGGCCGAGTCGCCGGAGTGGACGCCGGCCTCCTCGACGTGCTCCATCACGCCGCCGATCAGCACCTCGCCGGTGTGATCGCGGATCGCATCGACATCGACTTCGGTGGCGTCGGCGAGGAAGCGGTCGATCAGCACCGGACGTTCGGCCGACAGCCCGCCCTCCTTGCCGAGACTCCCGAATCCAGCGAGTTCCTCCATGGCGCGAGCGAGATGATTGCGGTCGTGGACGATCTGCATCGCCCGTCCGCCGAGCACGTAGCTCGGTCGCACCAGGACCGGGAACCCGACGACGTCCGTGATCGACAGCGCCTGCTCCAGGTCGATCGCCGTGCCGCCGGGGGGCTGCGGGATCAGCAGCTCGTCACAGATCGTGTTCCAGCGCTCGCGGTCCTCGGCGGCATCGATCGAATCGGGCGACGTCCCAGCGACCAGTTCTGAAGGAATCAGGCCCGACAACTTCAACGGCGTCTGACCACCGAGCGACACGATCACGGCTTCGGGCCGCTCGACGGCGATGACGTTGAGGACGTCCTCCTTCGTCAGCGGCTCGAAGTAGAGCCGACTCGACGTGTCGTAGTCGGTCGAGACCGTCTCGGGGTTGCAGTTGATCATGATCGTCTCGAAGCCGGCATCACGAAGTGCGAACGACGCGTGGACGCAGCAGTAGTCGAACTCGATGCCCTGGCCGATGCGGTTCGGCCCCGAGCCGAGGATGACGACCTTGCGAGCGTCCGACGACCGAACCTCGCTCTCGTCCTCGTAGGTCGAGTAGTGGTACGGCGTCTCGGCGGCGAACTCGGCCGAGCACGTGTCGACGGTCTTGTACGTGGGCAGCACACCGGCTGCCTTACGCGCAGCGCGCACGTCGTCCTCCGACACCGACCACAGATGGGCGAGCTGTGCGTCGGAGAAGCCGAGTCGCTTGGCTCGACGCCAACTCCGGCGGTTCATCCCGACGAAGCCGGCCTCGATGAGCACTGCTCGTTCTTCGGAGATCATCGACATCTGGTCGAGGAACCACGGATCGATACGGGTCGCCTCGTGGACGTCGTCGATCGAGACGCCGCGGTGCAGCAGCGCGCCGACCTGTTGGATTCGGTCGGCGGTCGGGATTGCCGCCTGCGCGAGCAGTTGCTCGTCGGACAGTTCCGCCAGCTGTGCATCTGCGGGGTCGCAGCCGAGTCCGAGGCGGCCCTGCTCCAGCGAGCGCAACGCCTTCTGCAGGCTCTCCGGGAACGTTCGCCCGATCGCCATCACCTCGCCGACCGACTGCATCTGCGTGCCGAGGACCCCGGACGCTCCTGGCAGCTTCTCGAACGCCCAACGCGGGATCTTGGTGACCACGTAGTCGATGACCGGCTCAAAGCTCGCCGGCGTCGACGACGTGGCGGTCTGGGTGATGTCATTGGGGATCTCGTCGAGTGTGTAGCCGACGGCGAGTCGGGCGGCGATCTTGGCGATCGGGAACCCCGTCGCCTTCGATGCGAGCGCGGACGACCGCGACACGCGCGGGTTCATCTCGATGACGACCTGGCGACCCGTGGCGGGTTCGACGGCGAATTGGACGTTCGAGCCGCCGGTCTCGACGCCGACGCGTCGAATGCAGGCGAGCGCCGAGTTGCGCATCTCCTGGTACTCCACGTCGGTCAGCGTCTGGATCGGGGCAACGGTGATCGAGTCGCCGGTGTGGACGCCCATCGGGTCGACGTTTTCGATGCCACAGATGATCACGCAGTTGTCGGCATGATCACGCATGACCTCGAGTTCGTACTCCTTCCAGCCGTAGACCGACTCCTCGACCAGGATCTCGCTGATCGGGCTGGCTTGGAGACCGTTCGACGCGATCTTCTCGAACTCCTCCGGCGTGAAGGCGATGCCGGTGCCGCGACCGCCCAGAATGTAGGCGGGGCGGATGACGGCCGGCAGCCCGATGTCGGCAACCACGACACGGGCTTCGTCCATCGTGCGCGCGGTCCCCGAGCGCAGGCAGTCGAGGCCGATGCCGAGCATCGCCTGCTTGAAGATCTCGCGGTCCTCCGCAGTGGCGATCGCCTCGGCGTTGGCGCCGATCATCTCCGGCTTGCCCGGTACGCCGATCAAGCCACGCTCGAAGAGCTCCATGGCGATGTTGAGACCGGTCTGGCCGCCAAGTGTCGGAAGTACGGCGTCGGGCTGTTCGCGATCGATGATCGCCGAGACGACCTCCCAGGTCAGCGGCTCGACGTACGTGGCGTCGGCGAAGTCGGGGTCGGTCATGATCGTCGCCGGGTTCGAGTTGGCGAGGATGACGCGGTAGCCCTCGTCGCGCAGCACGCGGCACGCCTGGGTTCCCGAATAGTCGAACTCACACGCCTGGCCGATCACGATCGGGCCGGAGCCGATGATCAGGATCGAGTGGATGTCGGTGCGCTTGGGCATCAGCGACGCGCCTTTCCGGTCGCGGCCAGCGACATCATGTCGGCAAACTCGTCGAAGAGGTAGTGCGAGTCGTGTGGTCCGGGGTTCGCCTCCGGGTGGTGCTGGACGCTGAAGGCCAGTTCGCCGTCGACGCGCAATCCCTCGCAGACGCCGTCGTTGAGGTTGATGTGGGTCATCGTCGCCTTGCCCGACAGCGAGTCGGGATCGACGGCGAAGTTGTGGTTCTGGCTCGTGATCTCGACCTTGCCGGTGGCGATGTTGCGGACGGGGTGGTTGCCTCCGTGATGTCCGAACGGCAGCTTCACGGTGCCCGCCCCGATCGCTCGGCCGAGCAATTGGTGTCCGAGACAGATCCCGAAGATGGGCACGTTGCCGAGCAGCCCCTGGATCGTGTCGACGCCGTAGCCCGCCATCGCCGGGTCGCCGGGGCCGTTGCTGAGGAAGACGCCGTCGGGCATCCGAGCGAGAATGTCCGCGGCGCTCGTCGTCGCTGGAACGACCTCGACGGTCCCGTACCGCGAGAGGTTGACCGCGATGTTGCGCTTCATCCCGTAGTCGATCGCCACGATGCGGTTCGCACTGTCGGGGTCGAGTGCGGCGACGGTGTATCCCTCGGCCACGGTCACCTGACGGACCAGGTCGACGCCATCGGTGCCGGGTTCGTCGGCAGCGGCGGCGCGCAGTTCGGCTTCGGTCACCGACCCGAAGGCTCCCGGCATCGCGCCGGTGTCGCGAAGGAGCCGGGTGAGCCGGCGGGTGTCGATCCCCGCAATTCCAGGAACTCCCTGCTCGCGCAGCATGTCATCGAGGCTCGACTCGGCTCGCTGGTTGCTGTGGCGGCGAGCGAGTTCGCGCACCACGATCCCGCGACAGAACGTGCCGCGCGACTCGAAATCAGCTGCGTTGGCGCCGTAGTTGCCGATGTGCGGCGTCGTGAACGTGATGATCTGACCGGCGTAGCTGGGGTCGGTGATCACTTCCTGGTAGCCGCTGAGCACGGTGTTGAACACGACCTCGCCGGTGGCGATCGGTGCGTGCGCTCCGATCAGCTCACCCTCGAACACGCTGCCGTCTGCGAGCACGAGTGCTCCGTCGCGGATCGTCATGTCCACCCCTCCCGAATCTCACAAATTCTGAGCGACGCTTGCGCGTGGCGCGACACTGACTCCGAATTTCGGGGTGCGGAGAGCCGGTAATGCATATTCATCCATTCTAGCGTATGGTCATTCATCAGTGAACCGCCGATCCGTCGCGCACGACGGGCGTGCCGTTGTAGATCGTGTGGACGGCCCGCCCCCGCAGCGACATCCCGACGTACGGGGTGTTGCGGCTCTTGCTGGCGAGCCGGGCGGGCACGACCTCCCACTCCTCGGCGGGGTCGAAGATCGTGAGGTTGGCGGGTTCGCCGGACGCGATCGGGCGACCGTGTCGATCGGCGACTCCGGCGATTGCGGCGGGTTTCCACGACAGCGCTGCGATCACATCAGCGAGGTCCATGTCGAGCGACGCCAACGACACTCCGAGTGCGGTCTCGAGCCCCAGCATGCCGGGTGGGGCCTGGTCGAGCGGCTGCTCCTTCGTCTCCGGCGCGTGCGGTGCGTGGTCGGTGGCGATGGCGTCGATGGTGCCGTCGGCGAGTCCCGCCCGGATCGCTGCGAGGTCATCGGATGTGCGCAGCGGCGGGTTGACCTTGTAGAGCGCGTCGTAGGTCGCCAGGCGTTCGTCGGTGAGGCTGAAGTGATGCGGGGTCGCCTCGGCGGTGATCGGCAACCCGTCGGCCTTCGCGGCGCGGACCAGCTCGACACTCTTGGCCGTCGACAGGTGAAGGAAGTGCATACCCACGCCGGTGAGGCGGACCAGCTCGATGTCGCGATGCAGCATCAGCTCCTCGGCGATCGAGGGCCATCCCGGCAGTCCGAGGCGGCTGCAACAGGCGCCTTCGTGCATGACCGCGCCCGTGGTGAGCCGCTTGACCTCGCAATGTTGAGCCAGCGTGATGCCGAGCCCGTCGGCATATTCGAGCGCCCGCCGCATCAGCAGCGGGTCCTGAACGCCGTTGCCGTCGTCGGTGAAGATCTTGACGCCGGCCGCTGCGAGTTCGGCGAACGGCGTGAGGTGTTCGCCGCGGCGCCCGACGGTGATCGAACCGGACGGCAGCACCTCGCAGAGCCCTGCACGTTCGCCTTGTCGTCGCACGAAGTCGACCACCTCGACGCTGTCCTGCGTGGGATCGGTGTTCGGCATCGCGACCACGGCGGTGAAACCTCCGAGCGCTGCAGCGCGGCTACCGGTCTCGATCGTCTCGGCCTCCTCGCGACCCGGCTCGCGCAGATGCACGTGCAGATCGACAAACCCGGGCGAGACGACGAGTCCGGTGGCGTCGATCACGTCGTCGCCGTTCGCAGGCGTCAGCTCGTCGGCGACGTCCTCGATGGTGGTGTCGGCGACGCGTACGTCGACGCGGCGTTCTCCAGTGGGGTCGATGACGCGCGCCCCGGTGATCAACAGGCTCACTGAGAGCCTCCTTCCGTGATGATGTCCAGGCCGGTGTCGACATCGGGGGCCGCCCGGCCGGAGCCGAGCAGATCGAACAGCACCGCCATCCGCACCGCGATGCCGTTGGTCACCTGCTGGGTGATCACGGAACCGGGCAGTTCGCCCGGATCGACAGCGATCTCAACGCCCCGATTCATGGGGCCGGGGTGCATGATCAACGCTTGCGACGGCAGCGCTGCGGCACGCGCAGCGGTCAAGCCAAAGCGTGACGTGTACTCACGCAGGCTCGGAACGAGCGCTTCGTTCATGCGTTCCTGCTGCATGCGTAGGAGATAGAGCACATCGACGTCGCCGATCACCTCGTCGAGACGGTCGGTGACGACGTCTGCGAATGAGTCGCCGGCATCGGGTGGCAGCAGCGTGCGCGGCGCGACCACCGTGACGTGCACGCCCAGCAGTCGCATCGCCGCGATCGTGCTGCGTGCGACTCGGCTGTGTTTCACGTCGCCGACCATCGCCATCCGCAGTCCGTCGAGCCCGCCGGTGCGGCCCAGGGCGCTGCGAACGGTGAAGGCGTCGAGCAATGCCTGGGTGGGGTGAGCATGCCAACCGTCACCCGCATTGATCACACTGGCCTGCGTCCATTGATCGATCAGCTGTGGCGCGCCGCTCGACCGGTGGCGCACCACGAAAGCATCGACGCCCATCGCGGCGATCGTCTCGATCGTGTCGCGCAGGCTCTCGCCCTTGTTGAGGCTCGACTGCGACACGGCGAAGGTCATCGTGTCCGCTGACAGGCGCTTGGCGGCCGTCTCGAAGCTCAGACGAGTACGTGTGGAATCCTCGAAGAAGACACTGCACACGGTCTTGCCCCGAAGCGCCGGGACCTTCGGGTTCGGGCGGCGATTCACCTCGGCCATGTGGTCGGCGAGATCGAGGATGCGCACGATGCCGTCCGCACCCAGGTCGTCGATCGTCAGCAGCGAGCGCGACGTTGCACGGCGCGGCGTCACGAGATCACCACGCCGTCGGCGCTTGCGGTGACGCGCTCGTCGGCGCTCGTCGGGAGGTTCTTTCCGACGAAGTCGGGGCGGATCGGCAGCTCGCGGTGGCCGCGGTCGACCAGCACGGCGAGCTGCACGGCGCGGGGGCGCCCATAGTCGGACACGGCGTCGAGTGCCGCCCGGACGGTTCGCCCGGTGTACAGCACGTCGTCGACGAGTACCACCGTGGCGCCGTCGATGTCACCAGGAAGGTCGCTCACCGCTCCCGGGGTCACGGGACGCAGCCCGATGTCGTCGCGGTACAAACTGGCATCGACGGACCCGACCAACACCGGCGCGGTCGGCTCGTCACCGGTCGCGACGATGCGCTCGATCTCGGCGCCCAGGCTGTCGGCCAACCAGACGCCACCGTGAGCGATACCGATGATGACCACCCCGTGAACGCCACGGTTGCGTTCGATGATCTCGTGAGCCATCCGGGTGACGGCACGTCGCACGTCGTCGGGCCCGAGCACCTGTTTGGCACTCGCGGCTGGGTTGTCAGCAGCCATCTCATCTCCTCCGTGCGAGCCTCACGGGACCCGCTTCACGGTGAGCCCGAACGTAGCAGCAACTACTGTGGGTGCCATGCATGATCTCGTGATCCGTGGGGGACTCGTCGTCGATGGCACCGGCCGGGCCGGCCGCATCGCCGACGTCGTCGTGAACGATGGGGTGATCACGGCCGTGATCGACGCCGAATCGGGCGAGACGACGGGAGAGGCGACTCGTGTTCTCGACGCGACCGGCAAGCTGGTGACGCCGGGGTGGGTCGACATCCACACGCACTACGACGGCCAGGCGTCGTGGGACCCCTACCTCACGCCTTCGTCGTGGCACGGGGTGACCACCGTGGTGATGGGCAACTGCGGCGTGGGGTTCGCGCCCGCGGCGCCAGATCGCCACGACTGGCTGATCGAGCTGATGGAAGGCGTCGAGGACATCCCCGGCACGGCGCTGACCGAAGGACTGACCTGGGACTGGGAGTCGTTCGAGGAGTATCTCGACGCACTCGATCAACGTCAGTTCGTGATCGACATCGGCACGCAGGTCGCCCACGGTCCGGTGCGCGGCTACGTGATGGGCGACCGCGGCGCGGCCAACGAAGCGCCAACCGACGATGACATCGTCGCGATGGCTGACATCGTCGAGCGAGGTCTGCGCGCCGGTGCGCTGGGGTTCTCGACCTCACGTACCCCGATCCACCGCTCGAAATCGGGCGAGCTGGTGCCGGGAACGAATGCCGAACCAGACGAGCTGTTCGGAATCGCAGACGCCCTCGCTCGCGCCGGCCATGGCGTGTTCCAGTTCGCTCCCGACCACGCCCACCTCCCCATCGAGGAGTGGCCATGGATGAAGGAACTCGCTCGACGCACCGGCCGAACGATCAGCGTCAACCTCAACCAGCCCGATGATGCTCCTGACCTGTGGAGACAGGTCCTCGCGCTGCTCGATGAGGCGCACGACGAAGGAATTCCGATCGTGGCGCAGGTCGCCGGCCGGGTTGTCGGACTGCTCATGTGTCTCGAGGGCAGCTTCAATCCGCTCGGGTTCCATCCCGCGTACGAATCGATTGCGGGGCTGCCGCTCGCTGAACGGGCCGCAGCGCTCGCCGATCCCGCCCTTCGCGACGCGTTTGCCGCGGCGCCGGCCGAGGGCGGCGACCTGTATCAGTTGCTCGTCCTCGACCGTCTCGATCGGTTCTGGGCCGTCGAGGACGGCGACATCGACTACGAACCGCCCGCCGACGAGTCCCTGGCGGCGATCGCCGAACGCACCGGAGTTCGGGCGACCGATCTGATGATCGACCAGCTCGCCCAGAACGACGGCAACGGCATCGTGCTCACCCCGTTCTTCAACTACGCGTACGGCGACCTGTCGTTCAGCTACGAGGTGCATCGCCACCCGCAGACCCGCATGGGTCTCGCAGACGCCGGGGCGCACTGTGGGGTCGTGTGTGACGGCGGGACACCGACGTTCATGCTCACGCATTGGACCCGCGATCGGTCGCGCGGCCCCAAGCTGCCACTCGAGTACGTCGTTCGGCGCCAGACCCAGGAGACCGCCGAGCTCTACGGCCTCGGCGACCGTGGCGCTCTGCTTGCCGGCCTACGCGCGGACATCAACGTGATCGACTACGACCACCTCACGTTCGGGGCCGCCCGCATGGCCCACGATCTCCCGGCCGGCGCGCGACGTCTCGTCCAGAAGGCCAAGGGCTACGAGGCCACGTTCGTCGCCGGCGTTCAGATCGTCGACCACGACGAGTTCACCGGCGAACTCCCCGGCCACCTCATCCGCGGCCCTCGCTGATTACATCACGGGTCAGACCCCTGATGCAATCGTCGGTCGGGAAGCGGCGCCGAACGGTCGCGTTCGTAGAGCACCCAGATCTCGTTGCGGGCGACCTCGATGAAGGCGTCCTCGATCTCGAGCCAGTCGTCGACGAGGTCGCCGTCGAGGTTCACCGGAAGCATGACGAACTCGACACGCTCCGAGCGCTCGGCGAGGCGCTCGCCCTCCATCGAGGTGTCCGGCCCGTAGAGCAGCACCCGGAACGGCACCGGGAACTGGTAGACCTCCTTGCGGTACGCAAGATGCGGCGTCAGCCGATAGTTCGCGGAGACCACGGCATCGTCGGGGATCAGCTCGAAGAGCTCTCGGGCCGATGCGGCGTAGACATTGTCGGTCTTGCCGTAGAACATCGGCGTCCTCCCCCACGGCACGGGCGACCACAGGTAGGCCGTCGCCAACGTCGCCGAGGCCAACACGGCGAGCGCAATCGGCCTCGACCTCACGGTGACGTCCCGGCCCCGGACCCGCACGATGTGCTCACGTAGGGCTCCGATCGCATACACCGTGCCGATCGAGAGGGCCGGTACGGCGATCAGGCTGTAGTGGTAATCGATCTGGTACTGGTACCAGAAGGTGCTCAGGATGTTCGTGAACAGCACCAAGGCGCTGATCAACGCCACATCGGGCAACCTCGCGAACAGCCAGGCGAACGGCGCCGTCATCTGGACGAGGTACCACGGCCGGTCGTCGCTGCGCAGATGCTCGACGAGTCGCGTCGGATTCGTGAAGGCCGTGTCGAACAAGCCCCGCACGCCGCCGAACGGGATGCGCCACCCGTTTCGGGTTGGCACACCGATCAGGCTGCGCATCACCACGAACATCGCGACGGCCATGAACGCCAGGCTGCCGAACACCGTCAGCAGTCCGATGCGCCTGTCTCGCCGGATCGCCACCCAGATCCCGAGCGGCACGATCACCAGCGAGACGTCTTCCTTGACCAGCAACGACAGCACCACGAACACCACGTAGAGCCGCCACTTGCGTTCCAGCGCCGCATAGATGGCGAACCCGACGAAGACGCCGAGGAATGCGTCGGGATGGAAGTTCTCGAGGTTCGTCCAGCCCACCGCCGGATGCAGCAGGTACGTCCCGGCACCGATGAGCGCCCACCACTCGGACCCGAGGCGCCGTCGACCGTAGAGGAACACCGGAATCGCGCCGGCAGCGATCGCGGCCGACTGTGCGGTGAACATGATCCACGCCCCAGGCGCGAGCCAGTACAGCGGCACCAGGAACAGCAGCACGAACGACGTGTGGTCGCCGAACAGGTTGCGACCCATCAACGTCGAGAACGGCGCGTCGAACCGCGACAGCAGCCACATGCCCTGGTCGTAGAGCGCCGAGTCGTAGGTCGCGGTACCGAGGGCGTGGTGAATGTTCAACGATCGGACGGCGAAGTACCAGGTCCAGATCACGGCGGCGCCGGCGAGCAACACCTGCGGCGCCGTCGGCGGCGTCACACGGTGCCACCATCGTTGCTGTGGCGGGACACAATCCTCCCTCCCCTCGGATGCCTCCGTGACGGTCACGTCGCCGATCGATCCCAGCTCCCCGAGGACCGACCTGCGCTCCGAGCGTCCCTGGATCTGGGACCACAGGGGCTCAGATCGTGTCGGAACGGGAACACGGGCCCTACTCTCGCAGGTCGCCCACCAGTGCCGAGAGCACCCCGTTGACGAACTTGCCGCTGTCGTCGGTCGAGAACCGCTTGGCCAGCTCGACGGCCTCGTCGATCGCCACCGCGACCGGAACGTCGGGACGGTGGGCGAGTTCGAACGCACCGAGGCGCAGCACGTTCAGGTCGAGCACCGGCATTCTCGCCAGCGTCCACCCCTTGGCTCGAGCAGCGATGGCGCTGTCGAGCTGCTCCACGTGCTCGCCGACCCCGGTGACCAGTAGGACGGTCAACTGATCCGGCTCGAGCACCTGCAGCGCGAGCGCATCGACCGGCGCGATGCCCTTGGAGTACGCCTCGTAGAGCAGGTAGAGCGCCCGTTCGCGAGCGTCGGAGCGGTCGTCGGGGCGCGGCATGGCAGCCATGAGTTGCGATCGATCCTGCGTCAGACGCGTGTGATGTAGTCGCCGGTGCGGGTGTCGACCTTGACCTTGTCGCCAGGTTCGACGAACAGCGGCACCTGCAGCACCTTGCCGGTCTCGAGCGTCGCCGGCTTGCGGGCTCCTGAGACCCTGTCGCCCTGCACGCCCGGTTCCGTGTCGGCGATCGTCAACTCGACCGAGGCGGCGATCTCGACGCCGATGATCTCGCCTTGGTATTGGGCGATCTGAGCGATCATCTGCTCGGTCAGGTAGTCGGCGGCCTCACCCAGTGCCACGTTCGGCACGTTCATCTGGTCGTAGGTCGAGGTGTTCATGAACACGTAGTCGTCGCCATCCTTGTAGAGGAACTGCATGTCCTGGCGGTCGACGATGGCCTGCTCGACCTTGATCCCGGCATTGAAGGTCTTGTCGATCACCGCGCCAGACCTGACGTTGCGGATCTTGGTGCGCACGAATGCGCCCCCCTTACCCGGCTTGACGTGCTGGAACTCGATGACCTGGAACAGTCCGTTGTCGAGTTCGAGCGTGATTCCGTTCTTCAGGTCGTTCACGGAGATCTGGGGCATGGTCGCGTCCTCAATGATTGGTTCGGGTCGGTGGGCTGGTGTCGGTCGTGCCGGGGTTCAACCCGGGAAAGGTCGCGGCACCGTGTGCGTGAGTGGCCGTGAGCCGGTTTCGGTGACGACGAGGAGGTCCTCGATCCGGAATCCACCGAAGCCGACACGATAGAGCCCCGGCTCGACCGTCACCACGTTCCCTGCCGCGATGACCTCGTCGGAGGCCTGGGAATGGAACGGTGATTCGTGGATCTGCAGACCGACGCCATGACCGGTTCCGTGGGGATACCAATCGAGCCGGCCCGCCTGGTCGAAGACGTCACGACACACCGTGTCGAGTTCCCGGGCAGAGATCCCGGGTCGCAGTGCGGCGATTCCCGCTGCATGCGACGCTTCGACGAGGGCGTAGATCTCGCGCTGTTCGTCGGTCGGTTCACCGATGACATACGAGCGGGTCATGTCGGAGTGGTAGCCATCGACGAGCGCGCCGACGTCGATGATCACCGTGTCACCAGCGACGATCGTGCGGTTCGTTGCGTCGTGGTGCGGCCGGGCGGCGTGGTCGGGACCGCCGGCGACAATCGTGTCGTAGCTGCGGTCGTCGGCGCCGTGGAGCCGCATCCGGTACTCGAGTTCAGTTCGGATGTCAGCCTCGGTCACCGGCGTGTCGACCGAGGCGAACAGGGCCGGCTCGACCTCGGCCAAAGCGGCGTCGGCAGCTCGTGCGGCGACCGTCATCCGTTCGATCTCTGCGTCATCCTTGATCCGGCGCTGGAGCCCGACCAGGGAACCGACCGGCTCGAGTGTGAGGTCCGCAGCGAGTCGCTGCCATTCAGCGTGGCTCGTCGACACCGGGTCGAGGCCGACGCGTTGCGTGCCGGTGAGCGACCCGATCAGCCGATGGTGCAGCTTCACCCTCGACGTCTCGGCGATCACCGTCGCGCCGCTCGATGCCGCCTCGGCGCGGGCCCGATCGCCGTACCGTCCATCGGTACCGAGGACCAGGTCGTGCGCCGTCAGGACGGCCCAGCCGTTCGATCCGGTGAACCCCGTGAGCCAGCGCACATCGACGAGGTCGGTGAACAACAGCGCATCGCAGGCACTTGCGCTGCCGAACGGATCGTGGGCTCGAATCATCTCGACTCGCCGACCATGATCGATCGGCGCACACCCCGCGGTGCTGACAGCGGTCACGAACACCTCACGACACGAACCGCTCGAGAGCACGACGCACCGCCGGCTCGGGAACGTCGTCGACCACCTCGACGCCGTCGATGCCGTCGAGCACGAACGTCAGTCCGTCGAGCGCCTTCTTGTCCCGGGCCATCAGCGCCATCAGTTCGTCGACATCGAGCCGTTCGGGCGGCGTGATCCGCAGCCCGTACTCCCCCGCCACGATGCGGCGGTGCTCGTCGACTCGGTCGTGCTCGATGCGCCCGAGTTCGAGCGCAAGTTCGGCGGCGAACATCAGGCCGACGGCCACCGCTTCGCCATGGGCGAGGTCGTGGTCGGTCGCGATCTCGAGTGCATGGGCAAGCGTGTGGCCGTAGTTGAGCAACGCCCGACGCCCACCCTCGCGCTCGTCGGAAGCAACGACCTCTGCTTTTATCTCGATGCAACGAGCAATACGTTCGTCGAGCGGCATCGCCAGCAGGTCGTCACCGGTGAGGAAGTGGTACTTCGACATCTCGCCCAGACCGCACCGCGTCTCACGGTCGGGCAGCGTCGCCAGCGCGTCGAGGTCACAGATCACGCCTGCCGGTTGCCAGAACGCACCGACGAGATTCTTGCCCTCCGGCAGATTGACACCGGTCTTGCCGCCGATCGCGGCGTCGACCATGCCGAGCAGCGTGGTCGAGACGTGCACGACCGGAGTCCCCCGATGCCACGATGCCGCAGCGAAGCCGGCGACGTCGGTGACCATGCCGCCGCCGACACCGACGACCACGTCACGACGAGTGAGTCCCTGTCGTGCGAACCCACGCACGAGCGTCTCGATCGTCGCCAGCGACTTGGCCGCTTCGCCGTTGCCGATCACATAGGTCTCGAGGTCGTGGTCGGGCAACGAGACAGACAGCGGAATGTCGTCCTGAGTGACCACCGCGACCCGACGAGTCGACGCCGGCAGCATCGAAGCGAGTTCGTTGACCGCTCCGTTGCCGACCAGTACGTCGTAGGACCGATCGGCGAGCGGCACGTTCACGCGCAGCATCGAAGCACCGCCTTGGCCACATCGTGCGCAGAACGGTTGTCGACGGAAACGACTGCGTCGGCAACCTCGTGATACAAGGGCTCGCGGACGTCGTACAAGCGGCGGAGTGCACCCTCGGGATCTTCGTCGAGCAGCGGCCGGTGACCTCCGGCGCGTACTCGGTCGACCAGCACGGCGAGATCGGCCAGGAGCCACACGACCCGTGCGTCAGTGCTTCGCAGCGCCGTGCGGTTGACGTCGCTGAGCACCACACCACCGGCAGCAGCGATCACCGACGGTTCCGGCGCGGCCAGCGCTTCGATCAACGTGTCGGTCTCGAGCTCGCGGAACGCCGCCTCGCCGTCGGTCGCCCAAATCTCCCGAACCGTACGGCCGGTGCGTTCCTCGATCATCTCGTCGGAGTCGAACAGCGGGCGATCGAGTTCGGCAGCGACCAGGCGCCCGACCGTCGATTTGCCGACACCCATCATCCCGACGAGCACCAGATGAGTCACGGCAGGGTCGCCGCGAACGCCTCGGCGTTGCGGACGAACTCGTCGAGCGAGTCGCCGCCGAACTTGCGTTGGGCTTCGGTCGCCAGCACGAGCGCGACCATGGTCTCGGCGACCACGCCCATCGCCGGGACCGCCGTGACGTCCGTGCGCTCCTTGAACGAAACCGTGGACTCCTTGGTGACCGTGTCGACAGTCTCGAGCGTCGGGACATTGAGCGTCGCAAGCGGCTTCATCGCCGCCCGCACGACCAACAGCTCACCGTTCGAGATGCCACCCTCGGTGCCACCGGCCAGGGTGCTGCCCCGTCGGTACTCACCCGCGTCTGCATCCCAGGAAATCGGATCGTGGGCGACGCTGCCGCGACGTCCGGCGACCTCGAAGCCGTCGCCGATCTCGACGCCCTTGACCGCCTGGATGCTCATGACTGCCTGAGCGAGCAGCGCGTCGAGTTTGCGGTCCCAATGGACATGGCTTCCGAGCCCGACCGGCACGCCGAAGCCGAGCACTTCGACGATGCCGCCCAGCGAATCGCCGTCCTTGGCGGCCGCCTTGATTTCGCCGACCATCGCCTCGCTGGTGTCGAGGTCGAAGCAGCGCACCTGGTTGTCGTCGATGCGGTCGAGCTGCTCGGGCGTCGGGCGAGCGGCGCCGTCCGGCACGCGAGCGGCGCCCATCTGGATGACATGGGAGATGATCTCGACTCCGATGTGCGACAGCAACGCCTTGGCGACGGCACCGGCAGCAACTCGAGCTGCGGTCTCACGGGCACTCGCGCGTTCGAGGACGTCACGGGCGTCGGTGAACCCGTACTTCTGCATACCGGCCAAGTCCGCGTGGCCTGGTCGAACCTGCGTGAGCGGTGTCTTCGTGGCGCCGGGGGCCGGGCTCATCTCCTCGTGCCACTTGTCGCTGCGGAACCACTCGCTGTTCTTGATCTCGATCGCGATCGGCGAGCCGAGCGTTCGTCCGTGACGGACACCACCGATCAGCGTGAGTTCGTCGGCTTCGAATCGTTGTCGTGGTCCGCGGCCGTAGCCGAGCCGACGACGGCCCATCTCGACCTGAATCTGCTCGACGGTGATCGGCAGTCCCGCCGGGAGGCCCTCCATCACGACGACCAGCGCCTGCCCGTGAGATTCGCCCGCCGTGAGATACCGCAACATCGAGCCGAGGCTATCGCCCGGGGCCGTCAGGTCGCCGGGAACGACGCGCCAGCACGTCTTCGGCGGCGCTCCGCATCACCCCGACGTCGGGCAACGCACCGAGCCAGGCGAGTTGCTGCAGCGCGGCCTGGTGGATCAGCATGCCGAGCCCGTCGATCGTCCGGGCTCCGGCACGCTCGGCGGCCACCAGCCAGGTGGTGTGCTGCGGGTGATAGACCAGGTCGACGACGATCTGCGACGGCCGCAGCCGATCGGGATCGCACGGCAGGTCGATCGCTCTCGCATCGCTCGGCGAGATCCCCATGCCGACGCTCGACGCGTTGACGACCAGGTCGGCCGCGTCGATGTCGGCTGCGGTGCCAACCTCTGCGACGGCCGCGAGCACACACGCCGACGCCGCACGATCGACCGTGCGGTTGATCACGCGAATCGAGCGGGCCCCAGAGCGCCCCAGCGCGTCGATCAGCGACCGGGCAGCGCCTCCGGCGCCGATGATCGCCACGCCGGCGCCGCCGACCTCGACGCCGTCCTCGGCGAGCGCGGCGATGAACCCCGCTCCATCGGTGCTCGATCCGACGAGTTCGTCGCCGACCCAACTCACGGTGTTCACCGAGCGCAGCGCCGCCGCGGCCGGATCGAGCCGATCGACGGCATCGGCAACATCGTGCTTGTGCGGCATCGTCACCGACAACCCCGCGATGCCGAGCACCCGCATGGCCGCGATCGCGTCGGCGCCCCGGCCTGCGGCAACGTCGAACGCGGTGTAGTTCCATTCGACGTCCGCTGCATCGAACGCCGCCTGGTGGATCACCGGCGACAGGCTGTGTGCGACCGGTGACCCGATCAGTGCCGCCAACCGGCGCTGCGTCACAGCAGACCGGCCTGGCGGGCCAGTTCGACGTTCCGCTCGTGCTGCCACAGCTCGGACGCGAACACGTGACCGCCGTTCTCGTCAGCCAGGACGTAATAGAAGTAGTAGCACTGGGTCGGATTCGAGAGCTCGGCGCAGATCGGATCGCCGGCCGGCGGATTCGGTGCCGGGTTCAGCGCCGCCTGGATCGACGCCCGCCCGGGCGCCGCGATCGGCGTCGGCGGCAGACCGGGTCGCAGATACGTGTTGTACGGCGTGTCGATGGTGCGCAGCTGCGAGAACGGCATCTCCGGGTCGATCCCGGCCTGGTCACGCCCGTACAGCACCGTCGCATCGATCTGCAGCGGGAACGGCTGGTCGGGCCGCAGCGCCGAGAAGAAGAGCCGATTGTGGATGACGCGAGAGATCTTCGCCCGATCCTCGGGCACACGGGCCTCGCGTTCGATCATCGACGCGATGATCAGCGTCTCGTAGGGCGTGCGACCGAGTGCGGCCGACTTGTTGACGATGTCCTCCTGGCCGCCGACGCGTTCCATCAGCGCAATCATCCGCTCGACGACCTGGCCCTCGCTCTCGGCATTCGACACCTGGTAGGTGTCGGGGAACAACAGGCCTTCGAGCGAAGTCACTGCCAACGGCTGCCATGCGGCGCGGATGGTCCCATCGGTTGCGGCGGTGAGGAACTCGCTCGCTGCCAGGCGATCAACGGAGGTGTCGAGCCGATTCGCCATCTTGTCCAGCGTGAACCCCTCGGGGAATGTCACCTTGCTGTAGGTCTGGCCGGGCGGTGTGCGCAAGCGTCCGAGCACGTTGCCCATGTGGTCGCTGGGGCGGATCTCGTAATAGCCCGGGGTCAGCTCCAATCCGCCCTCCCGTTCGACGTACCACTCGAAGATCCCCGAATCGGTGACCAGGCCGTCGTCGGCCAGCCGTTGCGCCACCGATTCGAGATCGTCCTCTTCATTGACCGTGAAGCTCTGGACGTCGCCGGGAGCGCCTTCGGGGTTGATCTTTCCGAGATACCACCAGCCCACGAAACCGGCGATCAGGATCGCAATCACCGCAACCGCCATCGATGCCCACACGATCCACTTGACGAACCGCCGTTCGCTGCGCAAGCGCTCGACCGATCCGGTCTGATCGGTGGCATCCCACGGATCGATCGACCAGTCGACTGCGGGCCTCGAATCGGGGTCGATCTGGGCTTCGGGGAGCAGTGGGTCGAGCTGGGTCATACGCCGTCCCCCGTGGCGGCATCGCGCTGCCACGCCGCAGCTCGATGATCGAGCCATGCCTGCAGCATCACCGCGGCGGCAACCTTGTCGACGACCTTGCGACGCTGTCTGGCGTCGAGGCCGGCTTCGAGCATGCCGCGCTCGGCGGTCACCGTGGTGAATCGCTCGTCGTACATGGTGACCGGCACTCCGACAACGCTAGCCAGCTGACGCGCTTCCGTCTCGGCAGACCGAGCAGCGGGGCCCCTACTGCCATCGAGCGACAGTGGCAGCCCGACCACGACCAGCTCCGCCTCCTCGTCACGAACGAGCTTGCCGATCGCCGAATGGTCGTGACGTCGCGACGACGACCGATGGACCGTGGTGAGCGCAGACGCCACCGTGCCCGAGATGTCGCTGACTGCGATGCCGATCCGTTTCGACCCCAGATCGACACCGAGCGCCCGAACGCCGGGAGGGCGGCTCACGGAGCAGCGGCGACGAGCCCCGCGGCCGCATTCGCGGCCAGCTCCAGCGCTGCCGGAATGCCGGTGACGTCCTTGCCGCCAGCGGTTGCGATGTCACCCTTGCCGCCGCCACCGCCACCGACGGCCTTGGCGGCGCCGTTCAACAGGTCGGATGCCGTCCAGCCGCTACCGGCCTCGACCGCGGCGACCAGGCCGACACCGCCGCTCGTCGTCTCGCCGATCAGCACGACCAGGCGGATCCCGGGATGCTGGCGTACGGCGATGGCCAGCTCGCGAAGATCGCCGGGGTTCAGACCATCGACCTGCGTGACCAGCACACCCTCATGGGCGATCGCCGCCAGTTCGCCGGCTCGACCCATCGCCAGCTGTGCTCGCAGCGCCTTGACCTCGTCGTGCAATGCCTTGGTCTCGTCGAGCTTGCGCTGCACGCCGACGAGCAGGTCGTCACCGGACGATCCGACCAGACGTGCGGCATCGGCGATGAGTTGCTCGTCGCGTTGCAGCAGCGCCACGCTCGCGTCACCGGTGACGGCTTCGATTCGGCGCAGGTTCGACCCGATCGACGATTCGCTCACGACCTTGATCGTGCCGATGTCGCCAGTGGCGCGCACGTGGGTGCCACCACACAGTTCGATCGACGAGCCTGCCTCGAGCACGCGCACGATGTCGCCGTACTTGTCGCCGAAGAACGCGATCGCGCCGAGCGCCTCGGCTTCGTCCTTGGTGGTCTCGAAAATCCGTGTCGGCGTGTTCTGGAGCGTCTCGGCGTTGGCGAGCCGCTCGATCTCGAGGATCTGCTCGTCGGTCACCGCCTCGTAGTGGCTGAAGTCGAAGCGGAGACGGTCGGGCCCCACCATCGAACCGGCCTGCTTGACATGTTCACCGAGCACCTGCCGCAAGGCGTGGTGCAGCAGATGCGTCGCGGTGTGATTGCGCCGAATGGCCGCCCGGCGTTCGTGGTCGATCGTCGCCGTGGCTCGCTGGCCGGGGGTGACCGCGCCATCGGTGATGCGCGCCCGATGGCGTCGGAGATTGGGGAGGGCGAACGTGGTGTCGAGCACCTCTGCGGTGCCGGTGTCGGTGACAATCGTGCCCGTATCACCGATCTGGCCGCCGGATTCGGCGTAGAACGAGGTGCGATCAAGGAACACGTCAACGAGCCCGACCCGTGTGTCGGCGTCGGCGTCGGCGCTCTCGACCGGTACCACTGCGAGCACGCGGCTCTCGGCGGTGTCCTCGGCGTACCCCACGAACTCGGTGACGCCGAACTGCTCGACGACGTCACGGTAGGCGTCGAGGTCGACGCCGTCGCCGGCGCCCTTCTGCGCTGCCTTGGCTCGCTCACGTTGCGCGGACATCTCGGTGGTGAACCCGGCGAGATCGACGGCGACGTTGCGCTCGGCGGTGATCTCCTGGGTCAGCTCCAGCGGGAAGCCGTAGGTGTCGTGGAGCAGGAACGCCGTCGATCCGGACAACTCGGTCGGGTTGGCGCCGAGTTCGCCGTCGAGGATGCCGAGGCCGTGCTTCAGGGTCTGGCGGAATCGCTCCTCCTCCTTGGTCATCACGCTGATCACGAAGTCACGGTTCTTGACGATGTCGGGATATGCGTTGCCCATCACGTCGATGGCCACGTCGGCGAGCCGAGGCATCACCAGCGACTCGGTGCCGAGCAGGTACGCATACCGAACAGCGCGGCGGATGATGCGGCGAAGCACGTAGCCGCGGGCCTCGTTCGACGGAAAGACACCATCGTTGACGAGCATCGCTCCGGAACGTGCGTGTTCGGCGAGCACCCGCATGGCGAAGCTCTCCCGGTCGTTGTAGTCGCCGACGCGGTACGACTTGCCCGTGATCGAACAGGCCTCGTCGATCATCGGCTGCATCAGGTCGGTCTCCCAGACCGAGTCGACGCCCTGCACCAGTGCCAGGATCCGTTCGAGTCCCGCACCGGTGTCGATCGAAGGCCGGGGCAGCGGGGTTCGGCTACCGTCCGGCGCCTGGTCGAACTGCATGAAGACGAGATTCCAGAACTCCATGAAACGGTCGCCGGCAGGATCACCGAGCGGTCCACCCTCTGGACCGAAGGCCGGGCCACGGTCGATGTGGATCTCGCTGCACGGCCCGCAGGGGCCGGTGTCGCCTGCCTGCCAGAAGTTGTCCTTGTCGCCGAGACGTTGAATGCGCTCGATCGGCACGCCGACGATCTCGTGCCAGATCGCCTCGGCCTCGTCGTCTGATTCGTGCACCGTGATCCAGAGCCGGTCGCCGTCGAAACCCCAGCCGCCGTTGGCCGGGTCGCCCGTGACGAGGTCCCAGCTCCACGGGATCGCCGACTCCTTGAAGTAGTCGCCGAAGCTGAAGTTTCCGAGCATCTCGAAGAACACGAGGTGACGCTTGGTGCGCCCGACGTCGTCGAGGTCGTTGTGTTTGCCACCCGCGCGGGCGCACTTCTGCGAACTGACCGCCCGCAGATACGGGGGCTGTTCGTCGCCGACGAAGTAGGGCTTGAACGGCAACATGCCCGCCACATTGAAGAGCACCGTGGGGTCGTGAGGGATGAGACTGGCCGACGGCACGACCGTGTGGTCCTTCGCAGCGAAGAAGTCGCGGAAGGAGTCGCGCAGTTGGTCGGCGTTCATCGAGGCGGTCATATCCCGGGCGAGCCTATCGAGGCCGGTAGCTTGCTCGGCCGTGAGTACTGCGCGCCCACCAGCACCCGAGGATCTGCACGAGTGGATCAGCTTCGAGGATCCGAACGAGCACCGGACCTGGGTCTTCGACGCCACGTACCTGCGTTCGAACTACACGTGTATCTACGGCTGCGGCTGCAAGGGCATCCTCGACGAGCCGGCGCCCGAAGCGGCCCTGGGATGTTGCAGCTTCGGCGCACACTTCGCCGACGCCGACGACATGGCGAACCTGCAACGTCACGCCGAACGGCTCACACCCGAGCACTGG
>Ga0307380_10003138_pt1 | contig 23068 bp, 20 predicted proteins | sample UN3MG_FD_202239 | JGI IMG/M metagenome (GOLD analysis project Ga0307380, IMG submission 202239) | Soil microbial communities from Risofladan, Vaasa, Finland - UN-3 | ecosystem: Environmental > Terrestrial > Soil > Coastal area > Acid sulfate soil | place: Finland: Risofladan, Vaasa | collected... | reverse complement strand
TGGAACCAGCTGGCCCGCAGCAGCGAGATCGGCGAGGGTCGGCTCGGCGACGCCCCCGCCCACCGGGCCGAGGGTCGCGACCGGTCGCCCCCCGATCGTGATCAGGATCCGGTCGCCTGCGCCGGCCCGTCGGACGCTCGCCGCGAGTTCGGCTCGGAGTTGACGGATCCCGATCTGTTCCTGGACGACTCCGAGTCCCATCTCGTGAAGTGTACACACGCGTACTCATAGCGAGTTTGCGCAGCGACTTCCGGTGTCTAGCTTGGCGGCCATGAACTTTGCCTTCAGTGAAGAACAGGAAGAACTGCGCAACATCGTGCGTCAGTTCCTCGAGAACAAGTCGGCCGAGCCTGCCGTCCGCGAGCAGATGGAGACCGAGCAGGGCTACGACGACGCAGTGTGGTCGCAGATGGCCGAGCAGATGGGCCTCCAGAGCCTCATCATCCCCGAAGAGTACGGCGGCTCGGGCTACAGCTACATCGAGCTGACCGTGGTGCTCGAGGAGATGGGTCGGGCGCTGCTGTGCGCCCCCTACTTCTCGACCGTGGTCCTCGCCGGCAACGCCATCCTCCAGAGCGGCGACGACGCCGCCAAGGCTGCGTACCTCCCCGGGATCGCCAGCGGCGAGACCATCGCCACGCTGGCGTTCACCGAGGAGAACGGCAAGTGGGACGAGAGCGGCATCGCTGCCACGGCCACCGCCGGCGGCGACGGCCACACGATCACCGGCACCAAGATGTTCGTCATCGACGGCCACGTCGCCAACCTGCTCATCGTCGCGGCCAAGACCGACGCAGGCACCTCGCTGTTCGCCGTCGAGGGTGACGCCTCGGGTCTCACCCGGACGCCGCTGTCGACGATGGACCAGACGCGCAAGCAGGCCAAGCTCACGTTCGAGAACACGCCCGCGAAGCTCATCGGCACCGATGGTGGCGGCTGGGACGTGCTCAGCACCGTGCTCGACCTCGCTGCCGTCGGCCTCGCCGCCGAGCAGGTCGGTGGCGCCCAGATGTGCCTCGACATGGCTGTGCAGTACGCCAAGGACCGGGTGCAGTTCGGTCGCCCGATCGGCTCGTTCCAGGCCATCAAGCACAAGTGCGCCGACATGCTGCTCGAGGTCGAGTCGGCCAAGTCGGCCGCGTACTACGCGGCCTGGTGTGCCAGCGAGATGAACGACGAACTCCCGTCGGTCGCCAGCCTCGCGAAGGCCTATTGCTCGGAGGCCTACTTCCACGCCTCCGCCGAGAACATCCAGATCCACGGTGGCATCGGCTTCACCTGGGAGCACCCGGCCCACCTCTACTTCAAGCGGGCCAAGAGCTCCGAGCTGCTGTTCGGTGACCCGACGTATCACCGCGAGCTGCTCGCGCAGCGCATCGGCATCTGAGACACCCCACTGCCCCTCACCGGGGCGGCCTGCTCACCGACCCGGCCTCACCCGAGGCCGGGTCGGTAGCGTTTTGGACGTGGTGATCGTCTTCGTCGTGCTGGGTGCCGCGGTGGTGTTCGCCATTGCCGCCGTGTTCGTCGGATCGTCGGCGTTCCGGCTCGGGCACGAGCCGACCACCGCCGTCCTCGATCTCGACGAGGCCGTGGTCGAGACCGTCGAGCGCCTCCCTGACTACGCAACGGCTCGGCTGTCCTACGACGAGGTCCGGACACTGGTGGTGTTCGAGGTCGAGCACCTCGGCGAGAAGGGCCTCTCGGCGATGCCCGGCGAAGAGCTCGACTTCGCTGATCGACCTCCGGAGGTCCTCGCCGACGACGACGCGGTGGCCTACGTGCTCGGCCGGGCCACCGAAGAGGGCCTCGACGTCGCGGACGAGGACGTGTTCGAGGTCATCAAGGCGCTGTTGGCGCACCTCGTCGACATCGGTGCCATCGGTCGGGCGGTTCCGCCTCTCGATCCGCCCGAAAAGTGACTCGTGCGGGCCCGCCCGGTGTGGTTCACTGGGCAGACCGAAGAAGGGAGGTGGTCCAACTGAGCAGTCAACGTTCTGGGACCTCGGAGGTGGCTGGTCGCTAGACCGGCGCTGGACCAGTCGGCGCAACAACCGCCAGACACCATCGGAATCGACGTCGGGGAGTTCGTCCCGCCCCGTCCAACAACGTCGATCCGAGCTTCCAAGCACACAGGCGAGAGGGGTACCTCCGGGTGCCCCTCTCGTCGCGTGCGACCGGTAGCGTCGTTGCTCATGCCACGTCTCGCTCGTTTCGAGGAGTTCCAGTGGGTTGGCGACAAGCGAACCCAGATCGTCCACGACACCGACGCCTGTGAAGCCGAGATCCTCGACGATCTGGTCGAGGCCCAGACCTATCTGTGTTTCGGGCCCGACACGCTCGCGGAGGCCCGCAACCGCGGCTACCGGCCGTGCGAGGTGTGCGCGGGTGAGGGTTCGTCGGCTGCGAGCTGATGGCGGTGCGGCTCGCCTCGGGTGACGCCGAGATCTCGGTGCACGTGGCGGTGCCCGGCCGCGCCGTCACCGAAGTGCCACCGGCGCTGGTCCTGTGTCATGGCTATCCGTCCGGACCCGGGGGTGCGGTCGCGGCCACCGCCAGCTTTCCCGAGCTCGCCGACCGCATCAGCACCGAGATGGGTTGGATCGTCATGGCACCGGCCATGCGAGGTTGCCCGCCCTCGGGGGGCGGCTTCTCGCTCGGGAACTGGTTCCGCGACGTCGAGGTCTGTGTCGACGAACTCACCGAGACCTACCGCGCCGACGGCGTCTGGGTCGTGGGGTTCGGCACCGGGGGCGCCCTCGCGCTCTGCGTGGGAGCGGCCGACGAACGGGTGCGAGGGGTCGCCAGCCTGGCTGCCCCGGCCGACTTCGACGACTGGGCCAATGCGCCTCGTCGGCTCGTCCAGCACGCTCGGGAGGTCGGGATCCTCGAGCCGGACGGCGCCGTCCCACTCGATCAGTGGCAACGCGACCTGAAGTCGATGCAGGCGGTCGAGGCCGCGGCGCGACTGGCGCCTCGGCCGGCGATGTTGATCCACGGCAGCGAGGACGACGTCGTGCCGCCATTCGACGCTCGCGTGATTGCCGACGCCCACGGCGACGCCGAGCTGCGCATGATTCCGGGGGCGGGTCACCAGCTTCGTCACGATCCGCGGGCGGTGGCCGTCCTGCTCGGCTGGTTGGGCCGCCAGACCAGTCAGGTCGGCTGACCCGCGAGTCAGTCCTGTTTGGTCTTGCCGGCCGCCTTCTTGGCCTTCTTCCACTCACGAACCCGCTGGAGCGAGGCGTCGTCGAAGATGTCGGCGACCGAGCGCGGCGTGTCCTCGCTGAACGGGGCTGCCGCCTCCTCCCAGCCGTCAGGAGTCACGCCGAAGCGTTTGGCGAGCAAGGCGATGAAGATCTTGGTCTTCTCGTCGCCGAAGCCCGGGATCTCGCGGAGGCGCCGGTACAGCTCGTCTCCGGACGGCACGTCATTCCAGATGTGGTCGGCCTTGCCGTCGTAGTGCTCGACGAGGTGGACGCACACTGCGTGGGCGCGTTTGCCCATGGATCCCGGGAATCGGTGCAGTGCCGGCTTCTGCTTGAAGACCTCCTCGACCTGCTCGGGACTCATCGACGCGATCTCCGCGGCGTCGAGTCCTCCGAGCCGCTCCTTGAGCCGGTAGGGCGACATGAACGCCCATTCCATGGGTACCTGCTGATCGAGCAGCATCCCGAGCAGAGCGGCGAGCGGGTCGGAGTTCAGCAGCTGATCAGCGGCCGCGTCACCGGTGACGGCGAGTCCCTTGGGCATGGGTCGAGGCTACCGGGGCCACGAAGTGGCCGGGTCGGGGGAGTCGGGATCGATGCCGCGGTCGTGGATCGCGCGCGCCACGACCTCGGCATCGATTGCCCCGTCCGCAACCAGGCCCGACAGGGTGGCGACCATCACGTGATCCGCGTCGGTCTCGAAGAAGCCGCGCAGTGCCTCACGGGTGTCCGAGCGGCCGAAGCCGTCGGTGCCGAGCGACTGGTAGCGCCGGGGCATCCAGCGGGCAACCTGGTCAGAGACCAGCTGCATGAAGTCGGTCACGGCGACGATGGGCCCCTGCGAGGTCTCGAGTGCGTCGGTCACCAACGGCGTGCGCGGGGTCTCGCCGGGGTGAAGTCGATTCCAGCGGTCGGCCGACAGGGCGTCCTCGCGGAGTCGCTTGTAGCTGGTCACGCTCCACAGCTCGGCGCCGACGTCGTAGTGCTCGGCCAGCTCGGCCTGCGCCTGCTGGGCCGCACCGTGCGCGGTGCCGCTGAACAGGATCGTGGCCCGGTGGGTCGTGCCCTCGGGCGCATCGGCCCAGCGGTACAGGCCGTCGATGATGCCCTTCTCGACCGCCTCCCCATCAGGGAGTGGTGGCATCACGTAGTTCTCGTTGTACAGGGTCAGGTAGTAGATGACGTCCTCGTCGGCGAGCATGCGCCGGAGCCCGTCCCGGATGATCGCGCCCATCTCGTACGCGAACGCGGGGTCGTACGCCTCGATGCTCGGCACCGTCGAGGCCAGGACGAGGCTGTGACCGTCCTGGTGCTGCAGCCCCTCGCCTTCGAGAGTCGTGCGGCCGGCGGTGGCGGCCATCAGGAAGCCACGAGCCCGAGCATCGGCAGCCGCCCAGATGAGATCGCCCACGCGCTGGAAGCCGAACATCGAATAGAAGGTGAAGAACGGGATCATGGGGACGCCGCGCGTGGCATGGCTCGTCCCGGCAGCCGTGAAGCTGGCCAGCGATCCGGCCTCGGTGATGCCCTCTTCGAGGATCTGTCCGTCGGTGGCCTCGGTGTAGGACAGGAGCAGGTCGTGGTCCACGGGTTCGTAGGTCGGACCGGTCGAGGCGTAGATGCCGAACTCACGGAACATCGAGTCCATGCCGAAGGTCCGAGCCTCGTCGGGGATGATCGGGACCACCCTCGACCCGAAGTCCCCGTCGCGCAGCAGGTTTCTCAGCAGCCGGGTGAACGCCATGGTGGTCGACACCGCCTGCGTGCCCGAGCCCGCGAACACCTCGTCGAACGGCGCGTCGGACGGTCCGGTGATCGGTCGGCGGAGCTTGGCCGGACGGGAGGGGAACGGCCCGTCGAGTGCGGTGCGGCGCGTGCGGATGTACTCGAGCTCGCGTGATCCCTCCTCGAAGTGGATGTAGGGCGGCGTGTTCCCGTCGGTGAGCAGCGCCTCGGGGATCTCCTCGTCGAGGCGGAGACGTGTCCTCAGCTCGCGGAGCTGCGCATTGGTCATCTTCTTGATCTGGTGGGTCGCGTTGCGGCCCTCGACGTCGGGTCCGAGCGTCCACCCCTTGATCGTCTTGGCGAGGATCACCGTCGGCCCGCCCTTCGCCTCGGTCGCCATCTCATAGGCCGCGTAGAGCTTGCGATAGTCGTGACCGCCGCGAGGCAGGGTGCGGAGCTCGTCGTCGCTCAGGTGTTCGACCATCTCGCGGAGGCGCGGGTCCGGCCCGAAGAAGTGCTCGCGGATGTAGGCGCCGGACTCGACTGCGTATCGCTGGAAGTCACCGTCGACCGTCTCGTTCATCTTGTTCAACAGGACGCCGTCTTTGTCCTTGGCCAGCAGGGCGTCCCAGGCGCCGCCCCAGATCACCTTGATGACGTTCCAGCCCGCACCTCGGAAGATGGCCTCGAGCTCCTGGATGACCTTGCCGTTCCCGCGCACAGGCCCGTCGAGCCGCTGGAGGTTGCAGTTGATGACCCAGGTCAGGTTGTCGAGCTGCTCGCGGGTTGCGAGAGAGATCGACCCGAGCGTCTCTGGCTCGTCGCACTCGCCGTCGCCGATGAAGCACCACACCCGGCTGTCGTCGGTGTCGTCGAGTCGACGGTTCGCGAGGTACTTGTTGAACCTCGCCTGGTAGATCGAGTTGAGCGGCCCGATGCCCATCGACACGGTCGGGTACTCCCAGAAGTCGGGCATGAGCCGGGGGTGGGGGTAGCTGGACAGTCCGCCACCGCCGACTTCCTGGCGAAAGTTGTCGAGCTGTTCCTCGGTGAGGCGCCCCTCGAGGTAGGCCCTGGCGTAGATGCCCGGAGCGGCGTGGCCCTGGATGTAGACGTGATCGCCCGGGAGGCCGTCCTCCTTGCCGCGGAAGAAGTGGTTGAACCCGACGTCGTACAGCGCGGCCGAACTGGCGAACGTTGCCAGGTGACCGCCGATGCCGTCGGCCTTCTTGTTCGCTCGTATCACCATGACCGCCGCGTTCCAGCGGACGTAGCGGCGGATGCGTCGCTCGATGTCCTCGTCGCCCGGGAACCACGGCTCTGCGCCCGCACCGATCGTGTTCATGTAGGGGGTGCTCACCGAAGCGGGCGTTCCGACCCGCAGCTGGCGGGCTCGTTCGATCAATCGGGACATCAGGAAACGGGCCCTCGTCGGTCCGTGGGCGTCGACGACGGCGTCGAGCGACTCGAGCCACTCGTCGGTTTCTTCAGGATCGATGTCGGGCAACTGGTGGACGAACCCATCGATGATCATTGGCCCATCGTTTCAGGCCCGGCGGGACGGCGCGTGGCCGCTACGGTCGGCGGCCGTGCCGAGCCCGGATCCGACGATCGTCTACACCGACGGAGCTTGTTCTGGGAATCCTGGACCCGGCGGCTGGGCGTGGGCGGTCCCGCAAGGCGCCTTCGCCAGCGGCTTCGAACCGCGATCGACGAATCAGCGGATGGAGATCAGGGCCGCGCTCGAAGCGGTGCGGGCGATCGAGGGACAGCTCGACGTCGTCAGCGACTCGACCTACGTCGTCCACTGTTTCCGAGACGAATGGTGGAAGGGATGGCTGAAGCGGGGCTGGTTGAACAGCCAACGCAAGCCGGTGGCCAATCGGGATCTGTGGGAGCCGTTCATCGAGCTGGTCAACCACCGTGGCGATGTCACCTTCCGATGGGTCAAGGGCCACAGCGGCGACCCGATGAACGATCTGGTCGACGCGTTGGCGGTCGAAGCCGTGGCGCAGAAGAAGGGGCGGCACGGTGACCGTCCACCCGAGGCGGTCCTCCCGCCCGACACTGCCCAGGCACCGTTCGGCGGCCGTGACCAGCGCCTTCCCCCCGGCACGTTGTGTGGGGTGTTCGGGCATCGGCCGACCGAGCTGGGCGGCTACCAGCCGAATCCCACCGAACACGCGGTGCGGGCGCGTCTCATCGAGATTCTGCGCGCGAAGCGCGAGATGGACCGCGACCTCATCGTGCTGTCGGGGCTTCGGCTCGGTGCCGAGTTGCTCGGGGCCGAGGCAGCACAGGAGCTCGGTGTCCCCTTGATCGCCGTGCTGCCCTACCCGAATCCCGAATCCGTCTGGCCGACCGCGAGCCAGGAACGCTTCCGGCGGGTGGCGAGCAGCGCCGATTCGGTGCTCACCCTCGAGCACAAGGTGCCCAAGACCAAGCAGCAGGCCGGGGCCGCGCTGTCGCGCCGAGATGGCTGGTTGGGCTCGAACCTCGATCAAGCGGTCGTCGTGTACGACGGCCGTGACACGTTGGTGGGCCGCCTGGTCAGGAGCCTCGAGCAGAAGATCGGCGCCGACGTCTGGACGATCGATCCGGTCGATTGCTGAGGCGCGGGGTCAGACGATGCGGCGCTTGCGGAGTTCGGCGTAGGCGAGGTTGATCTCGGCCATGCGATTCGCGCTCAGCTCCTGATCCTCGGCCGAGGCGTCGAGGAGCCGATCGGGGTGGTGCAGCTTGGCGAGTCGACGGTGAGCCGACACGATCTGCTCCCAGCTCGCCGAGGCCGGCACCCCGAGCGCGACGTATGGATCGTCGGGGTCAAAGGCGCCCGGATCGACCGAGTCGTTGTTGACCGTGGTGAAGAGGCTGTCGGCGGAGTAGTAGTCGGCGAACGCCCCGTGTGGTTTGGCCTCGGGTTCAGGCCGGCGCTTCTTGCGCTTGAAGGCCTCTCTGATCTCGTCCGCGGTCTTCGGGCCCAGCTGCGAGTCGAGTCCGGCGTCGGTCCCGGCGGGTTCGCCGTGCCCGGTCCACCACGCGTTGGCGTCGTCGTCGGTGACCTCGCCGGCCGACGGTGCGGCGACGGGCGCGGGCGACGGCTCGGGCGTGGCGTCGCCTCGGTTCCGTCGACCCCACTTCTTCGAACCCATCGCCCCCATGGTGCCCTTTTCTCGACCACGATTGACTGACCACCGTCGTCTCGTCGCCGAGAATCGCGAGATGTACGGTCACACGGCATGCGAGTCGGGGTCGACACCGGAGGGACCTTCACCGACCTCGTGAGCGCTGATGGGCGGGTCACCAAGGTTCCGTCGACGCCGGACGACCCGGCAAGTGCCGTCGCATCGGCGATGCGGGGCCTCGCCGTTCGGGCCCTTGCCCACGGCACCACGGTCGCGACCAACGCCGTCCTCGAAGGCCTCGACACCGTGGTGACGTTGCTGTGCACCGAGGGGCTCGAGGACATCGTCGAGATCGCCCGCCAGGACCGGCCACTCCTCTACGACGATTCGGTGCGGCGTCCGCCCCCGCTCGTCGACCGCGACCACCGCATCGGGGTCTCGGGCCGCTTCGCGGTGGACGGTCAGGTCCTGGTGGCGCTCGATACGTCGGCAGCCGACCGGATCCCTGCCGACACCGAGGCGGTGGCGGTCGCCCTGCTGCACAGCGACCTCGACGCCTCACACGAACGCGAGATCGCGCGCATCGTCGTCGATTCCGGCTACGACGTCTCGTGCTCGAGCGCGGTCGCCCCCGAGTTCCGGGAGTACGAGCGGACGGTCACGACCGTGTTGAACGCGGCGCTTCGGCCGGTGTGCCGTCGTTACCTCAGCCGCGTCGGCCAGATGGCCGAGGAGACGAGCGTCATGGCCAGCTCGGGTGGATTGCTCGATCTCGACGTGGCGGCGGAGCTCCCTGCGGCACTTCTGCTGTCGGGGCCGGCCGGTGGCGTCGGCGCCGCCGCCGACGCAGCGCGGCTCGCAGGGTTCGAGAGCGCCGTGACGTTCGACATGGGGGGCACCTCGACCGACGTCTGCCTCGTGCAGGACGGGCGACCCGAGCCGGCCGGAGTCCGGCGGGTCGCTGGATACGAGGTCAGGTTTCCGAGCCTCGACATCCACACGATCGGCGCCGGCGGCGGGTCGATTGCCTGGCTCGACGCCGGAGGAGCCCAACGGGTCGGCCCGCAATCTGCAGGAGCGCGCCCGGGGCCTGCCTGCTACGGCTTCGGCGGCGCCGAGCCGACGGTGACCGACGCCGATCTCGTCGCCCGTCGGATCGACCCGGCGTCCCACTTCGGCGGCCTCGAGCTGTCCGTCGACGCAGCCGAGGACGTACTGCGCCGAGCCGGACTCGATGCTGCCGGCGTGATCGAGGTGGTCAACGCCAACATGGAACGAGCGATCCGGTCCGTCACCATCGAACGCGGCGTCGATCCGGCCACGCTGGCGCTGGTCGCCTTCGGTGGCGCCGGCCCTCTGCATGCCTGCGACCTCGCCGATGCTCTCGGCATGGCCGCAGTCGTCGTCCCGGCTCGTGCTGGTGCGCTGTCGGCGGTGGGTCTGCTGACCGCACCGATGCGACGCGAGGTCGTCCGATCGTGGCGCTTCGGTGCCCGGCGAGCGGGCCTCGACGCCCTCGCGTCCGAGCTCGCTGCCAACGCGCGGCTGCTTCTCCCCGGGCCGTCCACGGTGGTCGACGTGGCGTACGAGTGCCGATATGCCGGGCAGTCACACGAGCTGCGCGTCGGCTCCCCCGACGACTTCGATGCCGAGCACGAGCGCCGCAACGGCTTCTCCCGACCCGGCCACGACGTCGAGGTCATCGCCGTACGTGCGACCGCCACGCGGCCGAGTCCGGTGTCGTCGATCGGCCTGCCCGCCACGGTCGCCCGCCCGGGTGGCACCGGCCCGCTCGTCATCTCCGAATCCGACTGCACGATCTGGGTGCCGGAGGGCTGGCGAGCCGACCCCGACGACGCAGGCAATCTCGTCGTCACCCGCGCATGACCGGTGTGACCCTGTCGCCGGCGTCGCTCCAAGTGCTGATCTCCCGGCTGAGTGGAATCGCCGAGGAGATGGGAGCGGTGCTGCGTCGGGCCGCGTTCAGCCCCAACATCAAGGAGCGCGCCGACTGCTCGGCTGCGGTGTTCGGCGCCGATGGCGTGATGCTCGCACAGGCCGAGCACATCCCCGTCCACCTCGGCTCGATGCCCGCGAGCGTGCGTGCTGCGATCGACGCCTTGGGCGACGATGTCGAAGCCGGGGAACAGATCATCCTGAACGATCCCTACGCCGGGGGCACTCACCTCAACGACATCACGCTCGTCGCCCCGTGCTTCGTCGGCGGACGTCTGGTGGGGTGGGCGGCCAACCGGGCCCATCACGCCGACGTGGGGGGATCGGCACCCGGATCGATTCCCGCCGATGCCACCGAGATCCAACAAGAGGGCTTCCGCATCCCGCCGATGAAGCTCACCTCCGAGGTGGCCGACCTGCTGTTCGCTTCGTCGCGGACCCCTGACGAACGGGCGGGCGACCTCGATGCCCAGATCGGTGCCAACGTGCTCGGGGTCCGTCGACTGAGCGAGCACGCCGACGATCCCTTTGACGAGGTCGTCGAGTACGGCCGGCGACGCGTCCAAGCGGTGGTCGGTGCCTTGCCCGCGGGTTCGTGGAGCCATCGTGACCAGCTCGACTCGACCGGGTCGGGCGCGGCCGATCGTGGGCCCGCAACGATCGAGCTGACCCTCACGGTCGACGACGGTCGCCTCCGGTTCGACTTCACCGGCTCGGCACCCCAGTCGGCCGGCAACGTCAATGCCGTCGAAGCCGTGACCTTCAGTGCGGTCGCGTTCGCCGTACGGGCTGCGCTCGATCCGACGCTGCCGGCCAACGGTGGGGTGCTCGAATCGGTCGAGGTGGTGGCCCCTGCGGGTTCGATCGTGTCAGCGGTGTTCCCGGCTGCCGTCGGCGCCGGCAACGTCGAGGTCTCGCAGCGGGTCGCGGACGTGTGCCTGGGCGCGCTGGCTCAGGTCGTGCCACTTCGAGTGGGCGGCGGCGGTCAGGGCACCATGAACAACGTGCTGATCGGTGGAGCCGGCTGGGTGTACTACGAAACGATCGGTGGTGGACAAGGCGGGAGCGCCTCCGGCCCGGGTCAGTCGGGAATCCACACCGGGATGACCAATACTCGAAATACCCCAATAGAGGCGCTCGAGCGTGCATATCCACTGAGAGTTCTCCGCTATCGGCTGCGACGGGGGAGCGGGGGTGCTGGCTGGTCGCCCGGCGGTGAGGGCATTGAGCGCGACCTGCAGGTCCTCGAGGACGTGACCGTGTCGCTCATCACCGAACGGCGCGTGTCGCAGCCGTGGGGACTGGCCGGCGGCGAGCCCGGAGCGGTCGGGGAGAACTGGCTGGTTCCTGGCGGTGACGAGGAGCGGGCCGAGCCTCTGGCGGACAAGTGCACGATTCGGCTGGCGGCCGGCGATGTGCTGAGGATGCTGACACCAGGCGGCGGCGGTTGGGGAGATCCAGTCCGGTCTTCGCCATGAGTCGGTAGCGGTTCGGACCACGCCTGAGCCTCCATTTCCGCAGCCGCGACAGCTCGTGTCCGGCAGAGATGGCCACTCCGAATCCGCAAAGAGAAGGGGCTCCCGTTCCGCATCTGCTGATCCACCGGAGAACCAGCGATGGCGATGAAGTCGACCTCGTCGTCGAGCAGGATGACGGTTCAGTTCTCGCGATCGAGGCCTTGGCGCAAGACCGGCGCCAGGCTGCACGTGTCGCAGCCGGTGAGGGCTCGCCGGTGGTGCGGCTGGGGCGGCGGGGGAGCTGGCTGCTCCCGCAGGGCCAGGAGGATCGCGCCGAGCGCGTGGCCCGACACCCACGATCAGCATGAGGGCAGGTGACGGGCTCCGCCGGGTAGCGTGAGTCAACCGATCGAGGGGGCAAGTGATGGCGATGCGACGAGGACTGGGTGCCCTGCTGGTAGGACTGATCCTGCTGGTGGGCGCGTGCGGGGACGACGGCAGCGACGGCGCGTCGGGCGCGCCGAACGCCGACCAGAGCGACACCGAGCCGAGCGGTGACGCCGGTTCGACGGCTGAGCCGTCGGCAACACCGTCCGGAGGTTCCGCGTCCTTCGACGGCGAGGAGATGACGATCGAAAGAGTGCGGTGCTTCTTCGAGGAGCAGCCGCGCGCCGGTCTCGGTGGGGTGTTCACGCACACGGCGCAGGCTGATGCCGTCAACCCGGCCGGCGAGGCGGTCGTCATCGACATGTCCCGTGCCGTGGCCGAGGACGGCACGGTGACCGACGACATCAGCTTCGACGTCGGAGATCCCTTCGGCGACGACTTCGTCGGCTACTCCGGAGGCGGGCCGGAGGGCACCCTCGACTTCGGCGATGACGGCGTTTCGGCCGCCGATGTCGAGATGCGCAATCTGGACGACTTCGAGGCTTCACCGTCGGTGCTCAGCTTCGACTTGTCCTGCTGAGGTCTTCAACGAAGCCGGTCGTTTCCACGCCGTGCCCGGGTGAGTGCGCGGGGCTCGTGCGGTGTCGGCGCGGGGGCAGCCACTGACCGCCGCAGGCGGTCGCGCCGCAGATTCGAGGCGTGGTGGTTGACGACGCGCCTTCGGGGGTGTCCGATGGGGCTCGAGTCCGAACACCGACGTGGAGGGAATCCCGACATGCGCGACCCTGGCCGCGATGGCGTCTCGGCTCTGGCCGTTCGGCGTCGTCGGGTCCGGGGCGTCGACATGGACGCGCTGCCGTGGGTTGCCGACGACCTGGTGATCACTCCCGACCGCGGGGTCGTCGCAACCTTCGAGTCGGACCGGACCTGGTGTCTCCCCAGCGCCGGTGATCAGCACCGGGCCCACTGGCGCGATCCGCTCTGGCGCGCGCTGGACCGATGGTCTCGAGCCGGATCGGTCACCGTGCGCGGCGGGGCACCGGATGTGTATCGGGTCGTCCGGCTCCCGGCCGAGGTCGTGGCGACCACGCTCGCGCAGTGGCCCGATCAGACGCTCGTGGCCGGGCGGTCGTCACTTGCGCTCTCTCGGGCGGGCGACCACGCGCTCCGCGGAGTGTTCGCACCCGCGGGTGCGCGGCGGGCAGAGGTCGAGATCGCATTCGAACGCTGGTCGCGGTCGCATCTCTGTGCACACTTCCGACCGGTCGGCCGATCCAGCCGAAGATCCGGGTCGGTTGCCTGGTGGTCGGCCGCCCATGCGCTGCTCGACGAACTCGTCGTGCGTCTGTCGCACTTCGAATCCGCTCCGCTCAGTCAATAGTGTCGACCGGACAGTCGGACACGAGCGGCCAGAGCGCCGAGGAGACACACATGGAGATCAAGGGTTCGTCAGCGATCGTCACCGGCGGGGCTTCGGGCCTCGGCGAATCGACCGCCCGTCTGCTGGCTGACGAAGGTCAGCACGTCGTCGTGGTCGACATGAACGTCGAGAAGGGCGAGGCGGTCGCCAAGGACATCGGCGGCGTCTTCGTCCAAGCCGATGTCGCCGACACCGACCAGGTCATCGCTGCGGTCGACGCCGCCAAGGAGATGGGTCCGGTGAAGACACTGGTCACTGCCGCCGGTATCGGCTTTGCCACCCGCACCATCGGTCGTGACGGGCAGTACGAGTCGGCCCATGACCTCGACGCGTTCAAGAAGGTCGTCGAGGTCAACCTGATCGGCACGTTCAACTGCATTCGGCTGGCAGCTTCGGCCATGAACAACAACGATCCCGACGACGACGGCCAGCGCGGTTCGATCGTCTCGGTCGCCTCGGTCGCTGCGTTCGACGGTCAGATCGGCCAAGCCAGCTACTCGGCCTCAAAGGGTGGCGTCGTCGGCATGGTGCTGCCGATCGCCCGTGATCTCTCGGCCGCCGGCATCCGCCTCAACTGCATCGCTCCCGGCCTGATCGACACCCCGATCTACGGCGAGGGCGAGGCGTCCGAGGCGTTCAAGGCGAATCTCGGACAGAGCGTGCTCTTCCCGAAGCGGCTCGGCACGAGCGAGGAGTTCGCGTCCATGGCACTCGAGCTCCTCACCAACAGCTACATGAACGCGCAGACCATCCGGGTCGACGGCGGCATCAGGATGCCCCCGAAGTGACCTGAGGGTCGAGGCCTGACGGCGAGCGGTCAGGCGATCTCGGCTTCCTTGTCGAGGACGGCGGCGAGAGCCGTGCGGACGTCGCGGTGGAGGAAGTGATAGCCCGCGCCCTCGAGGACGGTGGGAAGCACCCGGGCGCTGGTGTCGAGGAGCGCGTCGGCGAGCCCACTCCCGAGAAGGAGCGCCGGCCCGAACTTGGGAATCGGGAGGAACGAAGGCCGGTGCAGGACCGAACCCAGCGTCTTGGCGAATTCCTTCTGGGTGACCGGCTCGGGCGCCGTGAGGTCGACCGGGCCGGCGACCTCGGCGCCAAGGAGGAACGAGATGGCGCGCACGGTGTCGTCGATGGAGATCCAACTCCAGTACTGGCCGCCACCGGCGATCGGGCCGCCGATGCCGAACTTGAACAGTGGGAGCTGCTTCTTGAGCGCCCCGCCGGCCGATGAGAGCACGATGCCGGTGCGCAGGTGCGCGACGCGGATTCCTGCCGCTTCGGCTGGCCCGGTGGCGGCTTCCCATTGCACACAGACGTCGGCGAGGAAGTCGTGGCCGGCGGGTTCGGACTCGTCGAGCACGTCGCTCCCGCGATCGCCGTAGTAACCGATCGCCGATCCGGACAGCCACACCGACGGCGGCTTCTTCAGTTCGGTCAGCGTCTCGGCCAGCAGCGCCGTGCCCTTGACGCGGCTCTCTCGGATCTCGCGCTTGCGGTCGTCGCTCCACCGTTTGTCGCCGATGCCTGCACCTGCGAGGTGCACGACGGCGTCGATCCCCTCGAGGCCGGCTGCGTCGATCGTCCCGGCGTGGATGTCCCAACCGATGGCATCCGCGGCGCGGTCGTCACCTCGGACCACCCGGAGCACTCGGTGACCTTGCGTGGTCAGGAAGGTACGTAGCGAGGTCCCGATGAGGCCACTCGCTCCCGTGATGGCGATGTCCATGAAGATTCCTCTCGAAATGGTGTGCTCTTCGCGACTTGGTCCTCAGGGGAAGGTCTGAAAGACGGAACACTCAGCTGAGGACCGGCGTCGCTGAGGTCCCTTCCCTACCACCCCCATCAAGGAGAACCCCCACCGTGCTCGAGGACTTCAAGGATTTCGTCATGAAGGGCAACGTGCTCGATCTGGCCGTTGCCGTCGTCATCGGTGCCGCGTTCGGCGCCGTCATCCAGTCGCTGGTCGACAACGTCATCAACCCGATCATCGCCGGCGTCGTCGGCCAGCCCGACATCAGCAGCGTGGCGACGTTCACGATCGGCAGCGGCGAAGACGCGTCCGTCGTCAGCTTCGGCGCATGGTTCAACCAGATCCTCAGCTTCGTGATCATCGCGTTCGTGCTCTTCATCATCATCCGTGCGTTCGAGCAGATGCAGAACAGGCGCGGCGCAGGTGCCGAGACCGAAGGAGCAGGTCCGACCGAGGTCGATCTCCTCACCGAGATCCGGGACTCCTTGAAGACCCAGAGCTGAGCCCGCGGTCCCTCGACCGGGCGGACCGCAGGGCGCAGGTGGCACCACCTTCGCAGCGGCGCCACCAGCGCGTCCGGGCGCTACGGTGCTCGGTCTGTCAGCGCTTTCGAATCGAGGATCTCCCACCAATGGCCGAAGTCGAGATGCCGCAACTGGGTGAGACCGTCACCGAAGGCACCATCACCCAGTGGTTCAAGAAGGTGGGCGATGTCGTCGCCGAGGACGAGCCGTTGTTCGAGGTGTCGACCGACAAGGTCGACTCGGAGGTCCCGAGTCCCGTGTCCGGCACCGTCACCGAGATCCTGATCGCGGAGGGCGAAACGGTTGACGTCGGCACTGTGCTCGCACGCGTGGGTGGGTCGTCGGCGCCGGACCGTGCGGCCGAGCCAACTGAAGCCGCCGAGCCAACCGAAGCCGCCGAGCCAACCGTCACCGAGCCGGCCGAGCCAACTGAAGCCGTCGAGCCGGCCGCCGCTTCGACACCAACCGCGGTCCCTGAGCCGGATGGTCTCGATCGCTACGACGTGGTCGTCATCGGGGGCGGACCCGGGGGCTACGCGACGGCACTGTACGGCGCAGCTGCCGGCCTGAACATCGCGCTCATCGAGAAGGGCAAGCTCGGCGGAACCTGCCTCAACGTCGGCTGCATCCCGGCCAAGGAGCTCCTCGAGACCGCCCACGTCTATCGCACGGTTCGCACGGCCTCGGAGTTCGGCGTGATCACCGACGAACCGACGATCAACTGGTCGACCACGCTCGAACGCAAGCAGGGAGTCGTCGACAAGCTGGTCGGCGGCCTCGGCCAGCTCCTGAAGGGTCGAAAGGTGACCGTCCTCGACGGCCATGGACGGCTGCACGCGAACCACCGGGTCACCGTCTCGGGCGGAGCCTCCGGTGACGTCGAACTCGTCGGCGACAGCGTGGTGCTCGCGCCCGGCTCGGTCGTGCGCACCATTCCAGGATTCGAGATCGACGGCACCACCATCCTCACCAGCGACGAGTTCCTCTCGATACCCGACCTGCCGACCACTGCGGCGGTGATCGGCGGCGGTGCGATCGGGTGCGAGTTCGCCTCGACGATGGCCGACATGGGCACCGAGGTCACCGTGCTCGAGGCGCTTCCGAAGATCCTCCCGGGCTGCGACAAGGACATCACCCGGGTCGTCGAGAAGAGCTTCAAGAAGCGCAGCATCGCGGTGAAGGCAGGCGTCTCGGTCAAGGGACATTCTCCCCGCGAGGGCGGTGGCACCACCGTGTCGTACGGCGACGGCGAGAAGCTCGATGTCGACATCGTGGTGGTGTCGGTGGGTCGCAAGCCGAACACCGACGACCTCGGTCTCGACGGCACGGCGGTCTCGCTCGACGAGCGGGGATTCATCCAGATCGACGACGCGTGTCGAACCGCTGAGCGTGGGGTCTACGCGGTCGGCGACTGCAATCCCTCGCCGGCCCTCGCCCACGTGGCCTTTGCCGAGGGGATCCTGGTGGTCAAGGACATCCTCGGCGAGCCGGTCGTCCCCGTCGACTACGGCGGTGTGCCGTGGTGCATCTACTGCCATCCCGAGGTCGCCTTCGCCGGTCACTCCGAGGAATCGGCCAAGGCGGCCGGCTATGACGTCGCGGTGTCCAAGCACCGCTTCACCGGGAACGGGCGGGCGATGATCGTCGGTGAAACCGACGGCATGGTGAAGATCATCGCCGAGGTCGACTCCGACGGGAAGGCCGGAAGAATCTTGGGGGTTCACATGGTCGGCCCGTGGGTCACCGAACAGCTCGGACAGGGCTACCTGGCCGTCAACTGGGAGGCAACCGTCGACGAGGTCGCCCACTTCATCCAACCGCACCCGACCATGAGCGAGCTGTTCGGGGAATCCGTACTGGCGATGACCGGGAGAGGACTGCACGGCTGATGGCCGACATCGAAATGCCCCAACTGGGCGAGACCGTGACCGAGGGGACCATCACGCAGTGGTTCAAGAAGGTCGGCGACGTCGTCGCGGCCGACGAGCCGTTGTTCGAGGTGTCGACCGACAAGGTTGACTCCGAGGTTCCCAGCCCGGTGTCCGGCACCGTCACCGAGATCATCGTGGGCGAAGGCGACACGGTCGACGTGGGCACCGTTCTGGCCCGTGTCGGTGGTGCGGCTGCCGAGCCGGAGGCACCGTCGGCAGAACGGCCTCCGCCCGAACCGCCGACTCCGACCGTTCCCACGCCGCCGACCGCCGCGCCGGCGGTCCCGGCGCCGGTTCCGGCGTCGTCGGCCGAGGGGCAGGAATCCATCCTGTTGTCTCCGGTCGTGCGGCGTCTCGTCAACGAGCATGGCCTCGACCCGAGCACGATCGTGGGCACGGGCGCGGGTGGCCGCATCACCCGCAGCGACGTCCAGAAGGTCATCGAGGCCGGTGTCCCCGCTGGCGCCGTCGCGTCAGCCGCGGCAACAACCCCGGCACCTTCGCCCACCGCAACGTCCTCGGTCTCCGCTGCCCCGCCGGCGAGAGCAGGAGAGGGCGACACGGCGGTTCCCCATGCTCGGATCCGCAAGGCGACAGCCGAGCACATGGTCCGCAGTCTCGGGACCGCGGCGCACGTGTACTGCACGATCGAGGTCGACTTCGAGCACGTCGACCGCGTACGCCACGCCAACAAGGCCGCGTTCAAGGCCGATGAGGGCATGTCCCTCACGTACCTGCCGTTCATCTCACGCGCCGTCGTCGATGCGATCCGCGCCTACCCCGAGGTCAATGCGACCTTTGCCCCCGACGAGTTGATCATCCATCACGACGTCCATCTCGGGATCGCCGTCGATCTCGACTTCAAAGGGCTCCTGGTGCCGGTCATCACCCACGCGGGTGAGAAGCGACTCCGAGCCATCGCACGCGACATCGCCGATCTTGCCGGCCGGGCTCGCAACAAGAAGCTCAGCCCCGACGAGCTCTCGGGTGGGACGTTCACGATCACCAATCCGGGGCCCTTCGGCACGACGATGACGCTTCCGATCATCAACCAGCCCCAGGTCGCCATCTTGTCGACCGATGCAGTCAAGCGTCGTCCCGTCGTGGTCGAGGCCGCTGACGGATCCGAGGCCATCGCCATCCACTCGGTCGGGTTCCTGACCCTCACCTGGGACCATCGTGCGTTCGACGGTGCGTACGCGGCGGCGTTCCTCAAACGCACCAAGGACCTGCTGGAGACCATGGACTGGACCCAGGAGCTGTCCTGAGGGCGACGTCTTCGCGGACGCTGCGAACATCTGAAGAACCCGAGTAACCTCGGCGCGGCATGTCTGGCACGGATCCTCGACTCGACCGTGTGATCGCCGCCCTGAACACGCTGGAGGCAGCCCAGCGGAATCAGTCAGAGGTCATCGAGAGACTGCACGCGGAGCTGACGGCGGCCCAGCGTGATGCGTCGGCGGCCCGCGAAGCAGCTGCGTTCGCCAAGGCAGAGACCGCGGCCTACCAGGCCGAGCTGACGAGCACGGCTCGACGCGAAGACCTCGATCGGCTCACCGACCGTCTCGATGCCGCAGACGTGGCACTCGCCGCCGTCCACCGCAACGACGCACAGGCGGCGTCGGTCCGCGACCAGGTCGTCAAGGTCAGCCGTGCGCTGAGCAAGGCAGCGTCGGTCGCCGACCTGACCGAGCTCGTCAAGCGGATCGAGCAGATCGACGACCGTCTCCAGGTCCGGATGGGGCGCGTCGAGGGCGACGTGGCCGTGGCAGCCGAGGGTACCAACGAGGTCCACTCGGTCGTGGCGCAGCTCGCCGAAGACACCCGTGAGTTCCGCGACGAACTCGAACGTCGGGCGATGGCGCTGGAAGCCGGCCATCGCGAGCTGGCCGAACGCTTCGACCGGGTGGTGGTGACCGCCGAGGCCGAGATCGAACGCGTCGCCGGTCACCTCGAGAAACGGCTGATCGAACTCGGCGATCGGGTGAGCGTCCAGGAGGCAGCCCTCGATCAGGTGGGCGACCCCGGATCGGCCATCGGGTCAGTCGGTTCCGACATCGACGAGCTGCATCGGTCGCTCCGCGCCCTGCGGTCGACGGTCGAGTCCGACCGCGAGCTGACGCGCGACCTGGATCGGCGGGTGTCCGGTGCCGATGGGCTGGGGCCGCGCCTCATGCAGCTCGCGAAGATCGTGGTCGGGGCCAACGAGCGTGATGTCATGGCATCGGTCGAACCGACGACGGATCCGATGATCCTCCAGCTCCACGGGCGTCTCGAGGACATGATGACGCGAGTCGAGCGGCTCAGCACGCTGCGTTCGAGGGTCGAACTGCTCGAGCGCCACCTCGACCGCTGAGTGGCGTCAGGCGACCGACGGCACGACGCCGCGGATCTGGGCCGGCTCGGTATCGAGAAACCACTGGTACGTCGTCTCGATGCCGTCACGCAGATCGATCGAGTGCTTCCAGCCGAGTTCGTGCAGACGTCCCACGTCGAGGACCTTGCGCGGCATCCCGTCGGGCTTCGTCGTGTCGTAGATGATGCGCCCATCGGGGTGCACGACGTCGCGCACCAGTTCGGCGATCTCGCGGATCGACAGGTCTTCGCCTGTCCCGACGTTGATGTGGCCCGCCTGGTCGTAGTGGTCCATCAGATAGACGCACGCCGAGGCGAGGTCGTCGACGTGCATGAGCTCGCGCATCGGTGAGCCGGTACCCCAGACCTCGAGCTCGCTGTGGCCGGCGATCTTGGCCTCGTGGAAGCGGCGGATGAGCATCGGGAGCAGGTGGCCCGAGGTCAGGTCGAAGTTGTCGTTCGGGCCGTAGAGGTTGGTCGGCATGGCCGAGATGAAGTTGCAGCCGTACTGCTGCCGATACGAGTCGCACAGCTTGATCCCGGTGATCTTGGCCAGCGCATACGCCTCGTTGGTCGGCTCGAGAGGACCGGCCAGCAGCTCACTCTCCTTGATGGGCTGGTTGGCATGCCGGGGGTAGATGCACGACGATCCGAGGTACAGGAGCTTGGTGACCTCGTTGGCGCGCGACGCCTCGACGACGGTGCCGTGGATCAGCATGTTGTCGTAGAGGAACTCTGCCGGTCGGGTGCTGTTGGCGAGGATGCCACCCACCGTTCCGGCGACGAGGAACACGTAGTCCGGGCGATTCGCCTGGAACCAGTAGTTCACCGCTGCCTGATCGCGGAGATCGAGCTGGTCGCGCCGAGCCGTCAGCACGTTGCGGTGACCCGCAGCGTCGAGCCGTCTGACGATGGACGATCCGACGAGTCCTGCGTGCCCGGCGACGAAGATCCGAGCCTCACTCGCCATGGGTGACATGGAGACCAAGGGTACCGCAGGCAGACCGATCTTCAGATGGCAAGGCCGGGCCCGAGCGGCTCGTGAGGCAGCGGGCCGAGCCTGAGCGGGCAGAACGAGAGCTGGGAGAGTTGGCCCTTCCAGCGCAGGTCCTTAGTCTCGACTCGTGAGCACTCGGCGTCTGATCATCGCTGCGTTGCTGTGCGGCATGGCGATCCTGGTCGCGTTCGCCGTCCAGCTCGCCATCGCACTGTGAGCCCGCCGCTCCACGTCCGGTGGCTCGGCACCGTGCCGTATCGAGAAGCGCACTCGCTGCAACGAGGGCTCTTCGCACACGGATGCGACGACTACCTGCTCCTGCTCGAGCACCCGCACGTCTACACCGCGGGCGTCCGCGCCGAGCCTGCGAACATGCTGGTCGACCCGACGACCGTCGGTGCCGACTTCGTCGAGGCCGACCGTGGCGGTGACCTCACCTACCACGGTCCCGGCCAGCTCGTGGGCTACCCCATTCTCACCGTCCCCGGAAAGCGGGGTGGCGGCATGGCCGACACGGTCGCGTACGTACGATCGGTCGAACAGCTGGTCATCGACGCCCTCACCGAGCTGGGCCTGCCCGAGACCGGGCGCGTTGCCGGCTTCCCGGGGGTGTGGGCGGATCCGGGCTCTGAGGCTCCTCGCAAGATCGCAGCGATCGGCGTGCGGCTCAGCCGTGGCCGATCGATGCACGGTTTCGCCCTGAACGTCGCGCCCGATCTCGAGATGTTCGACCACATCGTGCCGTGCGGCATCGCCGGCAAGTCGGTCACTTCGGTCGCCGCCGAGGGGTGCGACGCGTCGATGCGGGAGGTGGTCGACGTATTCGCCCGTCTCGCAGCGGCGCGTTGGGGGACCGGTGGTACGAGTCGGGCCGACGTCGCGTGGCGGGTCCGCCCATCGGACCTGTCGCCGTTCAGCCGCGGCGCCGGGCCGGGGGAGGTCGTGCGACCCACCGAGCACGGTACGAACGTGCGGCTGCGTGGCCGGCTGGCCGCCGCCGGAGTCGACGAGGGGCGGCCGCTCCGAGACCGCAAGCCCGACTGGCTCCGGCCGAGGGTGTCGTTCGATCGCTCGGTGCTCGGCGTCAAGGCGACGATGCGAGAGCTCGATCTGGTGACGGTGTGCGAAGAGGCCGGATGTCCGAACCTGTCGGAGTGCTGGTCAGATGGCACCGCGACGTTCATGCTGGCGGGCGAACGGTGCACCCGTGCCTGCGGCTTCTGTCTGGTCGACACCCGCAAGCCCCTCGCCCTCGACCCCGGTGAGCCCGAGCGCGTCGCCGAGGCGGTCGACCGCATGGATCTCGAGTACGTCGTGCTCACGTCGGTCGCACGCGACGATCTCGGCGACGGCGGCGCGTCGCAGTTCGCAGCCACCATCGCCGCAGTGCGAACTCGGCGACCCCACGCTCGCGTCGAGGTCCTGATCCCTGACTGTCGGGGCGACGTCGAGGCGCTCCGCGTGATCATCGAAGCTCGGCCCGACGTGTTGAACCACAACCTCGAGACCGTGGCCCGCCTCCAGCGTGCTGTGCGGCCCTCAGCCGGCTATGCCCGGTCGCTCGCCGTGCTCGCCAGGGCGAAGGCGGCGGGGCTGGTGACGAAGTCGGGTCTCGTCACCGGAATGGGTGAGAGCGACGAAGAGGTGCACGAGGCCCTCAGCGACCTCCGTGGGGTCGGGGTCGACATCGTGACGATCGGGCAGTACCTACGCCCGACGTCGCACCACCTCCCGGTCGACCGTTGGGTCCCGCCCTCGACCTTCGTCGAGTGGAAGGCCTTCGGCGAGCAGCTCGGCATCGAGCACGTCGAGTCGTCGCCGCTCACGCGGTCGAGCTATCACGCACGAGGTGCATCCGACGCCGCCGGGGTCGTGCCGGTGCGCCTTTCTGTCCCGAGCTGACGGACCCGCCGGGAAGGCCGAATCAGGAGATGCGGCGGTGGGCTCGACCGCCGTACATGAGGTAGGGGGGTTGGCTGTCGCCGTCCTCGTCCTCGTCGGGATCGACGAATCCGATCAGCACGGGGAGACCGGTCACCGCCGAGGTCGTCACGAAGCGGTCGTGGCGACTCGGTTCGAGTACCAGCGTGGCCTCGCTGATGCCGGCGCTCCGGAAGAGCTCGTCGGGGATGATGGTCATCTCGAGCCCGTTGTCGGACGAACCCGCAACCGCGAGCCGTTGGTGCATGCGCTCGTAGATCCCGGTGTAGCGCGACGGGTCGACCTCGA
>Ga0307380_10003136_pt1 | contig 23073 bp, 13 predicted proteins | sample UN3MG_FD_202239 | JGI IMG/M metagenome (GOLD analysis project Ga0307380, IMG submission 202239) | Soil microbial communities from Risofladan, Vaasa, Finland - UN-3 | ecosystem: Environmental > Terrestrial > Soil > Coastal area > Acid sulfate soil | place: Finland: Risofladan, Vaasa | collected... | reverse complement strand
GGAGAGATCGCTATAGGCAATGGCGTCGAAATATGGGGGGTCGGTAACTATGACATTTGCTGATCCTTGTGAAAAGGAAACAGCAGCGCCGTCTCCTCGCGAGATAATTGCTGGTACCGTGGACGAACAATTCGACTCATGCTCGACAACTTTTCTGATCCACTCGCATTGGCTGTTCCACCCCGATATGTCGGACAATGGATTCATTTCAGGGTAGTCCCACACCATGGGAATCGATTGCATTCCGAATGGAGTTGCCACGGCCTCAACTGATGTGCGCCATCGACCCAAGGAGGATTGGAACGAGGCCATCCGGCTAACAAGAAATCCCAGATAGACCCCAAGTGCCATACGATACCCGTCGTCCGGGAGTTCCCGCTCCATCTCCTCCAGCGCCTCGTGGAGACTAACGACGAAGGCTTGCATGGCGACGATCTGGCGCGGATTGAAGAGCGATCCCCAGGTCTTCATGCCGTAGAGATGAACTCGAATTCCCGTGGAGTTCGATACGTCGTCCTCGGCATCAACCGCGTTGATCTCTGCCAGAATCAACTCCTGCGGTCGCTCTACCTTCATGGCCGCAGCTTCCTCGAACGCCTCGAGGTCGATCTTCTCGACTGGGCGATAGTCTTTACCGTTCCTGCCTTCAACTATGACCGCGACCATTCGTTCGCCCATCTGCCCGTTGATGCCCGCCTTGCGCAGGTCGGCCACGGGCGTTACCTGCTCGCAGTAGGGACACCGCACATTGCCCCGGTTCTGCATGGTGCCATCCGTCTGTCCAATGGCTCCGTCTTTCGCCACACCGAACCGAACCGCCTTCTGCGGCTTGTCCACGTCCATCGTCAGCGCTATCTTCTTGTCCTCCTTGTTGCAGACAAGGAGACTGCGCAGGAGGGGGATTTCGCCTCGGCAGGAGGGGTTCGAGCAAGGGGCCGTGCGCGCCCACAAGTAGCCGATAACAGGCTTGCCGTCGGCGCCCGCTGGATACAGGTGACCGATCTTCTCTTTTGCCCGCTCCAGAATCCAGTTTGCCCACCGATCCACATCGTGAACCAGGGGATTGAATGATTGAGGGAGTGAGTGATTGAGTGATTCGGACGGCGAATCGGGAAAGAGCGGATCGGATTTCGCGGCAGCCAGTTCCCTCTTGAATCGCTCAATCTCCCGCTCGCTGAATCTCTCAATTCGTCCGTATTTCTGAGGGAATTCGCAGGTGGCCCGCAGGATGAGATAGGCGACTGGGTTGTAGTCGTTGGCGATGGCCTGGCACCCGAGCCGGCCCGCCTCCAGCGGTATGGCCCCGCCGCCGGCAAAGGGGTCGAGCACGGTGGGGGTGCGGCCGCCGTGCGCGGCAGTGACAAGCTCCCGCGCGGTCTTCAGGATGGCTTGGCCCTGTGGGTTCTCAGGGTCGGACGTCTCCCACTTGACCAGCGAGCGGTCGTCGAGGAGTTGCTTCGGCACTGGGGCCTTGTTTCTCTTGCCCGCCTCAAAGGCCAGGACTTCCGGCGACCACTTGGCAATGAACATCAACAGGCGGTTGCGGAGCGTATCCGCGACGCCGGCGTAAGGCTTGTAGGGATCGTCGTCGTGGACCGTTTCGCGTCCGCGAACGTAGGATTTCAGCTTCGATGGGACACTTGTCCTGAGATGCTGCTCGACCGCCTTGCGGAACTCGTCCGGGCAGTGCGGATCGTCCGGGTCAGGCACAAGCGACGCGAAGACGACCGCCCGTGAGGCAGCCAGCGGCCGCCGCGCCCACCACAGGTGCAACGTCGAGATGTGCCCGTGGCGCAGGCTCTTATCCCGCACACTCTCCGCCGAGATTTCGCGGATGGGCAGGGCAACTTCGATGAGGCGGGGGCAATAGGGAGCGTCATTCTTCACGGTCAAAATCGTTCCTTGAGCACATACGTCCGGTACGGATCCTTGGGGCCGCTGCCGACTTCGGCGAGCAGGCCTTCGTCCACCAGTCGGCGCAGGCGCGTCCTTGCCGTCCTGGCGGATGTTTTCCACAGTTTGGCCGCCTCCTGAGTGGCGATTTGGCCTTCCTTGGCGAGGTAGTCCAACAGCGCGGGCTGCCAGGCCGGCAGCTTGGGCGAGGCCACTCGCTCGCCGAACAGCGTCACCCGGAAGTTGGCGCCCAGTTCCTCGAACCGCGGCGCGGGGAGCCCAGCATTTGCGCATGCCGCGTTGATACGGCCGAGGCCGGAGCCCCACTGTTCGATGAGTCCCAACTCGCGGAACGTGCGGCCGATCACGCGGTTGCGCAGGCGGGACACGCCCTCCAGCGCGGCTTCCAACGTCAGTCCGAAAGGCAGAAGGCCGGGGTTGGTGATCACGATGCGCTCGTCGAAGACGGCGATCTTCGTGCCGGCCCCGCCGATGCTGTAGTCGGCATGGACGACGGCGTTAATGACGGCCTCGCGCACCGCCTCGACGGGGTACTGCGGCACGTCCCGCCTTCGGACACGTCCGATCTCGACCCCCTGTCGCGTATGGCGCTCGATGAATGCCACGGCGCTTTCGATGGCTTTCGGCAGATGCTCGTCGATCTCGGTCTGGTCGAGGAACTTCGCCGTGTCTTTCCCGAGGAACCGGGCGCAACGGACTGTGGCTGAGGGAAACATGCGGCCGCGCTCCCGGCCGAACAGGAGAACAGCGCCAATGCTGGGCGCCTCTTTCGCGCCCTGAGCGACAAGGAGCCCCAGAGATCGCCGTTTCGGGGGCGTCAAGGGACGCGAGAGCGCCGCGAAGAGCTCGGAAGCTGCTCGGAAGTCAATGTCTTCCGAGCTCGTTTCCGAGCAAGGCTGTTCGTCGAAGAATGTGTTTCGAGCCAGCCGTTGGAGTTCAGCGAGCAGTTCAGGCCCCGCCGTCCGGTTCGTCGAGCCGAGCCGGACATAGACGCCGGACTGCGCGCCCTCTGAACTGACATAATATGGCCCCACGGCATGAGGAACCGTCACCACGATCAACTGTCGCTTCCGCCAGGCGTGAATCTGGATATCGGGAACCAGAAGCGGTCGGATACCATTCGCAAAAGCATTGGCCAACCGCTCCTCGTCCAGCAAGGGATCGGCGACACCGAGCACTTCTTTGCTCTTGTCTTTCACGCCGATGACGATGGCCCCGCCCGCCGTGTTGGCAAAGGCCACCGCTGTCCGTACGATGCGTTCGAGCGGACGGCAGTTCGCCTTGAACTCCAGCGTCTTACCCTCGTCGCGGGCGAGGTATTGCTCGATCATTCCCCACCTCCAACCCGGACGACTTCCTCACCGTAAGCGCTCCAGTCGGATTCCTCCACCAGAAACTGCACCTGCCGGTAAAGCATCTCCGGGCTCAGTTTCGTAATGGGATCCTGGATGATTCGAAGCCGAGGTTGCGCCGCCTTGCAGAAAGTCACGATGTAAAGCCACGCCCTGTCGGCCAGTTGGCCAAGCTTGTCGAGCTCGGGTCCGGTCAGAATGATGGCCCCGGTTTCGGATCGGCCCTTGACCTCGATGAACCGCTTTTCGGCATTGGGGCCTTCCGAACGCACGTCGTAGTGTTCGCCATCGCGGCTGACGTCAACTGGCGTCCAGCCCCGGCTGCGTTCGTACCGCATTGCCACGTCCATGGCGATGGCTTCGACCTCGTCGTCGCGTCGCATGGGGACCCCGCGAGACGGAGTGCGTTCATCGCTTTCGACAATGGCGGCAGGCGCAGGGAGAATCACGGCTTGCGTGAGGATATCGGGCAGGTTGGCCGAGAGACGCATCATCAGGTCCAGTTCGCCCAGGCGCTCAGCCTTCCGCTTCTTCAGTTCGTCGATCCGCTCCTGCATGCGGTCGCGTTCTTCGACGTTTTCGTCGCCGAAAAGGTGAGCTTGCTGCAGGTCGTTCAAATCGCTTTGCAGCTCCAGGATCAGGTCTGTGAAGGCCGTGTTCAGGTATTCTCGGCGGAGGTCGCACTCTTCCGCGCGGACGTTCTGGACAAGGCTGAGCTGTGGCTCCGTAATTTGTTCGTAGGTCCACGCCTGCACATATTCTGCGGAGCGTTCAGGGAGATCGGGCGCAGCGACCGGCCCATCCGGGGGCAGGCAGTTCAGCAGGTACGAGGGCGAAGTGGCGCGGATTCCCATGTGGTCTTCTGCCACAATCGCAAGACGTTCGTGAGCCAGACGCTTTCGGGATTCGACCCGCCCGTCTTCGATGGTGGAACGGACCAGCCACGCTCTCTGGGGCTTGGCGATGTTGGGGTCCACAAGAAACGCTCCGCGCGCGAACTCGTTATGTGCCTCACGGATGGCCCATTCGATCAGCGCGTCGAAGAGCGGGCTACCAGGTCCGATGAGCTTTGTCCGTTCCGGCACGCGCACCTTGCTGGCCACGCTGACAAGCTGCTTGTCGAACACGAACGCTGTGTCGTAGCTTTCCGACACTTCCAGCCGCTTTTCGCGGGACAACGCCAGAAGTGCTGAAGGAGTGGGGCCGATATGCCAGACTGGAAAGTGGTCATCCGCTCGGATGGTTCCGCCGCACGCTGTGTATGCTCGCTCGAAGAAACGCTGGATGAACAGCGGTTGGAGCCGGCGTTCGTCGGATGCGTCCCGCAGGTCACGCGCCGCCCGCAGGTCGAGGTGGGATGCGAGGGACGTCTTCTTCTGCAGGGCGATCAGGCGTTCGGCACGCTCGTGGGTCGCTGTATTGAGCACTTCGTCGGTTCGATGCGTTACGACCGCCGTATCATCGGCGTCAATGGCTTCCTCGATGAGCTTGAGCAGCGGAACCTCTTCAAGCCATTCGTCGATGACATCGTAAACGCGATCTGATCCCATCTGCTCGCGCATGACATCCATCTTCGTCAGGACCTTCTGGATCACCGAGCCCTCGCGGGTGTTCTGGGCGACGAGGTTGTAGACCCACACGTCGTCGTTCTGGCCGTAGCGGTGGATGCGCCCCATGCGCTGCTCAAGGCGATTGGGGTTCCAGGGGATGTCCCAATTTATCATGTACCGGCAGAACTGGAGGTTGATGCCTTCGCCTGCGGCGTCCGTGGCGACCATAATCTTGGCCTTAGTGCGGAAAACGCGCTGGGCCTCCTTGCGCGCGTCCACATCCATCTGACCGTGGATGGTGACGACGGAGTAGCCCATGTCGCCGAGGCGCTTGGCGAGGCTTTCGAGGGTGTCGCGATGTTCGGTGAAAATGAGGAGTTTTTCATCTTCTGCACGGATCACGTCCGATGAATCAAGAACGGTCAGAAGCTCAGCAAACTTGGCCTCGCGGTGGTTTCGCAAGCTATCAGCCATTCGATAAAGCCGTTCGACCTCGTCGCGCTCCTCCTCGACCTTGGCTGGATCATCCGTGAGTACCTGGCGGAAAACACGCTCGTCAATGCGGGCGCGTTCCTCCTCGGTCAGTTCTTCATACTCGGAGATGTTGCGTGGATCGTTCGGGTCATCGGCGCTGCGGAGCAGGCGCTTCCTATCGGCTTCCGTGCGGCGCGGGTCGTTCAGGATGGCCAACACTTCGCCCAAGGCGCAGAGGCGGTTGTTAAGCGTGCGCGTGATCGCGTACAGGCTGCTGGCGAGCCGACGCTGCATAACCATCAGTGTAAGCTCGACGTTGCGGTTCCTCTTGGCCTTTGCCTCTTTGCGCTTGGAGCGGACGTAGCACGTGACCTCGTCGTAAAGCTCTTTCTCCTCCGGCGTCAGGTCGTAGCCCACTGTCCGTGTGAAGCGGTTCTTGAATAGAGCCGTGTCTTGCCAGTCGACCATCTCCTCCTTGAGGCGGCGCAGGAAGAAGCGGTTGCGGGCGCGACTGATGGGCCGCTCGGCTTCGAAGTCTTCGTTAGCCGCACCATATTGAGCAGTCTGCTCCTGCACACGTTGCGCGACGTGCTCGTCCTTCTGGAACAGGTCTTGGTCGAGGAGGAGCAGGAGGCGGCGGAAGGTGTCCTTGCGGCCGCGGTGCGGCGTAGCGGTCAGGAACAACAGGTGGTCGGTACTGGACTCCAGCACTTTCACTGCTCGGTAGCGGGCGCTCTCGTCGAGATTGGCCCCGTACTCGTAGGCAGAAAGCTTATGGGCCTCATCAACAACGATAAGGTCCCACTGCGTGTGTTCGGCAGCCTTCAGGCAGCTTTCGTTGCGAGCGAGAAAATCGATGGAGACGACGAATATGCTCTCTTCATGGCGAGAGAATTGGCCCGGCTCAGCATCGAAAGATGCGCGATTGACGAGGCGCGAATACAGCCCGAACTTCTCCTGAAGCTCTTCCTCCTTCCACTGCTTGGTCAGGCCGCCCGGTGTGATGATCAGAATCTTCTTGATGACGCCGCGAAAGAGCAGCTCCTTAATCAAGAGGCCGGTCATGATCGTCTTTCCGGCCCCGGTGTCGTCGGCGAGAAGGAAGCGAATCCGCGGAAGCGGAAGCAGATAACGGTAGACGGCCTCGATCTGGTGCGGCAACGGGTCGACGATGCTGGAGTTTACTGCGAAGAGCGGGTCGAACTGATGGGCAATCCGGATGCGCTCTGCTTCCGCACCCAGCAGAAACATTTCGGAGTCACCATCGAACGAGTGAGCCTGCCCGCGCACCTTCGTCAGGGAGGCGAGCTGCTCGTCGGCAAGCGGACGCTTGACGACCCTGCGCGTCTGCACACCGATGCCTTCGACTAGCGTTCTGCTTCCGAAAGGTGCTACACGCTGGACTTCGACGAGCTCACTGGGCTCCAATCCCGACACCACATCGCCAGGCAGTATCTGAGGGGGAACGTCCATGAGTCTCGTCCTCGCTTGTCCTAGGCTCCTTGGTTGATCTACTTGAGCGCGACAAACAACCGCAGACACCTCTGGAAAGGCGTCCTCCCCAGGCCACTCCGCTGAGGTGGTTCGGCAACTCGGTGGTCAGCTTCTCATGAGCCATGCAGTTGGCCCAAGCTTCGGTCCTGTTCTTAAGAAAATACATTATTGCGAAATGGAGCAAGAAGTCAAGACCTCTTTGGCCGTTGTACTGCAGCCGATGACGGTGGGCAGGGCGTGCCGGCCGACAAGGTCAACGACGACCGGCTGTATCGCTCGCTGGACGCCCTCCTGCCGCACACGGACGCCTTTTGTGCCTCGAGCAAGCATAGCTGCGTGGTTGGCGGTTACCGGCCCGATGAAGGAGGTATGCGTCCGGTTCGACGTGTGGATGACGATGTGCGACGGGCAGTCCGGCGACGTGCGCGCCCCGGTCGAACCGCCGGGCGGCCCGGACGCCGGCACGGTCCTTGCCCGCCGCGAGCTGCTGGGCTTGTATGGCGAATGGGCGGGGCGCGTGCCCAGCAACTGGCGCAACGGCCTGGCGGGCATCCACAGTTATCTTGCGGAGTCGCACGCCGAATCGCAGCCCCCGGCCGATCCCTGGCCGCAATTCGTTCGGGAAAGCTCGAGAATCCACAGTTGGCCGTATCGCGAAGCGTGGACGCTGCCCGGCGCGTGGCTGGCGCCGGCGTGTGCAGCGGCCGTAATGTTTGTGGAGTTTGCCGCGGCGATCACGCATGTCAACCCGCGCCTGCCCGCAAGCCCGGGGCTTAACGCGATCGACCATTTCACCGATCCCCGGCCGGGCCGCAGCGAAGCGGCAAGCGTCACGCGCAATGCAATGGCCGGCAACGGGCGATGGGCGGTCGAGTGCACGTCGGCCGGTGCGGCGGTGGTGAATCTTCGCAGCCGCATACGGCGGGCGCCGGTGGGCGCGCGGCAGGCACTCGATGCTGCGCCGCATCCATCCGGTGGTTTTGCGGTGCTGTACGAGGATCAGTCGATCGACCGCGTGATGCCGCCGTTGGGCTACAACCGCACGCCGGCAAGCATTCCGTGGGTGCCCGGGCCGGAGAAGCTCGTGCTGACAGGCGCGTCCGGCGACATCCGCCTGCTCGCAAGTGCGCTCGAGCTCCCGCCTTCCCAGGCAGGCGGCGGGCAAGGGACTCCGCCGGAGCGGCTACGCTCCTCTCGCGAAGGCGGATGGTTGGTGGCGGTGCAGGGGCACGGGCTGGCGGCTTATCTGTTCGACACGCTGCCCGGCGGCGGAATCTGGCGCAGGCGGCTGTGGCAGACTTCCGATTCGTGGGGGATCGACCTGCAGGACGCCCGTATGACCAGCCGCGGCGCGTGGCTGCGTTTGCCGGAGGGTTTTCGCTATGCCGACCGCGAGAATCTGGCGATTGTGCCGGCGGGTACGATCGACATCCCCGGCATCCAGACCTTCGACGCGCAATACAGCGGCTCGTCGGCCTGGATTCAAGATGAAAGCGGCGGCGTCTGGCTGCATCCGAACGAGGGGATATGGCAGGGGCCGTTCCTGGGCGGGCGGGCGTCGATTCGGTCGGCCGGCGAGGTCGTCGCCGTGGGCGAATCGGGCGGCGAGGTCGATGCCGCGGGCGAATCGGGCGGCACCGCATGGATGGCAACCGCCGGCGAGCTTATCGCTTACAACACGGGCCGTCGCAGCATACGAGCCTTTCCGATACGAGGCATCCACACCATCGCATGCAAGGAGCCGGCGTATTTGCGTCCGGGCGAAAAAAACCAGCAGGTGCTGACGGCGGGGAGCCGGGGCATCGTTTTGCTCAGGCCTGCGGACGAGCCGGGCGAGTGGATCAGCCGGACGATCGAAGGCAAACGGGTCGAAGCGATGCACCTTGCTTCCGATGGCCTGGTGTGCGTGTATACAATCGCAGCGGCCGGTGGCCTCGAGGTGCGCGCTATGGTATCGCCATTCGCACCCGATAAGATTTCCACGCTGATACCGCCTCGCGGATGGAAGAAGCTGGCGCGCCCTCCGCGGCTGGCCGGCGCTGTGGCATCCCGCTCGCTGCTCGTGCTGGCCGGGGCAGACGGAGCATTCACCTACGACCTGACGCGCAGCTACAGGGACTTCTCAACCGCGCGGCTTGCCGGCGCTGATCCTCCTGTCCGCTACATCAGCATACGCAATTTCACACAACTGCAAATGGGCGGAGAACGCCTTCTTGCCATCGGCGATGGCCGGCCGCTGGCGGCTGCGGACGACATGAATCAGTGGGAGGTCATGGACCCGAACGGGCAAACGCACCCCCGCGAGCTGGCGGAATCGGACGGCAGAATATTCGGCCTGGGGCCAGTCGGCGAGATATACACCTACGAGAAACGGGCGACCTGGGGAGTGAGCGACTCGATATGCAGCAGGGGGTCGAGCGCGCTCGCAGGCTCGGATGTGCCGGCCGGGCAAGCCGTGTGCGGCGACCTCGACACGAGCGGGCGCTGGCGGATGGCACTGGCAGCCGGCGGAAGCGTCTGCCGCTACTCGTCCGCCACCGGCAACTGGTCCGAAACCAGAGCTGCAGAAATTGCAGACGGCCGGGTTGTTCAGGTGCGGCTGCTGGATGAGCATTGCCTGCTTGTGAAAGACGACGGCACAATGCGGGACGACCAAGCGCATGCAGGCGTTTCGCGCATCATCAGGAATTTGCATGACCTCCTCCACCGCCAGGTCGCGGTCGACCCTCACCAGCGATTTGCCGCTGAGCACCAGCTCCGGAGAAGAAAACCACCGAATTTTCTTCAGGCTGCCAGGCATTGCGCTGGCAGCCAACGGTTCGGCGTGGATTCTCCCAGACGTGCCCGCCCCCGCGCGAAGGCTTATCAGGCTGAAAGCCGGCGAGCAGCGCAACCTTGTGCTGACTGCCGACACCGCGCCCATAGACGGTGGGGTTGCGGCGATATCAACTACTCCTGCGGGCAATATCCTGCTGGAATATGAGGGCGGTGCCTCGGAAATTCTCGCCGAGAACGACCGCCACCAGCTCGAGGCGCTGCCGCAGGAGCCAGACGTGCTCCTTGCCTCGCTGAATTACGGGCAGACGTCGCTGCTGTGGAAGCTTTCCTGCAAGCCCCAGGCGCCCGGCTGCCGGATCGAAGCGTCGTGGCAGGCGGCGGATGGGCGGACGCTCGACCTTCCGGTGTGGGGGGAGCAGGGCAAGCTGGCGCCGCAGTGCGTGAACAGCATAGCGTCGGCCGACGGCAACTTGATCGTGGCCTGCGACGCGGGCGTGATGGTCCGCGACAGCGGGGATTTTTCACTCAAGGCGCTGTATCCCGAAATACGCGATGCCGAGCTGTTTCGGATGCACGGCCCTCAGCGCGTGGTGGCCGTGGGCCGCAACGGTGTCACCCGCGAATGGCTCGCCGATGCGACGCGCGAGCTGGCGCGCGAGGAGCGCAACCCGCTGATCGGCAGTATCAGAACGGGGCCATGGCTGTGGCATACGACTTTCGCTGCAGGGGCCGAAACGTCTATCTCCATACGTCATTCATCCGACGGCCGCAGCAGGAAATGGACCGACACCGGAATGCTGCGGTTCAACGACGACATCGTGAACTGGGTGGCCCGCGAAGGCGACAGGGCGTGGCTCGCCACGGAAGACGGCCTGTGGCAGTATTCGATCGCCGCAGGCCGATCGAGGAACTCCGTGGAGAAGCTCGGCGGGCGCAAGGTGCGGAGGGCATATTTCTCGGAGGGCGGCGGGACATTGTTCTGGCTCGACGACGCCGCGCAGTGGCACCAGGCCGGCTTTGCCGGCAGAGCAGGCGAGCAGGTGACAGGTGAACAGGTGAAAGACGCCTCGCCTGCGGTCTCCTGTTCTACTGTTCTCCTTTTTGCGGGCGAGGGCGACCGCCCGATCACGGAGCCGACCGCTGCTGAATGCGAGCTGAAGACACCTGCGCTTGGCGTATTCTGCCGCCTCGGCACGCTCACCTTCTCGACGCTCGACGACGGGCCTGCAATTGTTGGCGGACGCATCTACCACGACAGGACGGCCCACTTCTGCTCGTCCGCAAACACGCTCCACTGCCTGGTGCCCGGCAGGGCCGTCGTGCAGCGGTCGGGAAGCGACCCTTCGCGAATCGGCGCTTGCCTGCCGCTGCCGAAGGACGTCTCGCCCGAGCAGCCCATCCGGCTGCGCATCCTGCCTTCCGAGGCAGGCGGCGGGCGTTTGCTGCGGCTCGAGCAGCCTGCCGGCGAGCCGCTGCTGGATGACTTCTGGGAGCTGAGAGCTGACGGTTGGACGGCGAAAGCGCGCGGCCCCCGCAGGCCGGAGGCCGAACTTGGCATATTCCAATGGTTCTGCACCGGCGGCCCGGGCAGCCTGGTGGTGCCGCAGGTGAAGCCGCAACACCTGCTGCTGCCGGCCGGCACTCCGCTCGTGTGGTGGTCCGGCGACCGCTTCGCCTGGGATTCGCCGTCGGCTTGCGCGGCAATGGAAAGCATTGTCGACAATGAGCGGAAAACATTCACCAGGCGGATCGTGATGGCAACCAGGGCGGGAATTGTTGTGCTGGAACTGACGCCGGATTCTCGACACGGCGAAACGGTTGCGCTTGCTCAGCTCGAGGGCCTGCAATTCTGCACCACCGCGCGCAAAGACAGAGAATTAGCCGGCGTGGTGGCGGGCGGCGCAGACGAATTCCCGCAATATCTGATCAAGCCCGCCGGCGAACAGCCCGCAGATGATGCGCAAGGCCGGGCACAGGCACTGGGCTTGGAGGTCGCGATCATTACCGACGGCGAATCGTGCCGCTGCGATGCAACGCTGGCCTTCACGCAAACGGCCGGCGACGACGCCTTCATCACGCCGGTGCTGCTGCACCTGGGCAGAGGCCGCACTGAAGAGGAAGCCATTGGACGGCTGATATCGCTGGTGCCCGCAGTTCCGACCGAACGTTTGATCGTCGACGGCAAGTTTGCTTTCGACCGCTGGACGGCGGGTTGCGAACTGCCCGCCGACGAGGGCCGGCCCCGGTGGGCATCGTCTGCGCCGCTCGACAGCGGGGAGGCAGACGGCGAAGATGACGCCGGCATCTTATGTGTGAATGAGCTGCGCGGCTCACTCCTTGCACTCAGGGTTGTGAGGGACGGGCCGGCGGGCGTGCAGGTGTTGCGGCCATTGGGCAACGGCCGTGTGGCTGGCATGCTGTCGGGCGATGCGGAGCCACCTCCCACGCCGGAAACTGGTGTGGCCGGCGGCGGGGCGGTTACCATAATGCAGTGCGATCTGAACGAGCGCGAAAGCCGGTGGGAGGCAGCGGCCGTTTCCGAGACGGCCGCCGCATTCCAGAAGGGCGAGGCGGTAACACTTTCAGTCGGATCGCTCGAGTGGTCTTCACGCCCAACTTTCGAGTGGGATTCGCTCGCACCGTTCCGAACCGACCCGCTTGATTACAGGCTATTCTGCAGCGTCGCGGATGGTGTCGTGCTGGCTTTCGATTACATCACAAGCCTTGCGGCATGCAGCGAGCCGCAACGCATGGCCATCGGGACGCTCGGCGGCGTGATCCTGTCGCCATACGATAGCGGCAAGGGGATGCTGGCCATCTCGAGGCGGCTGCTGTTCAACTGCGGAAACGAACAGCCGCTCTACGACATCAGGCGGCTGCGGCGTTCGCATGATGGTTTTCTGTGGGCACAGGCGGGCGAGGAGCGGCGCACGGCGGTGCTTCTCCGTGCAGATTCCGACGCCTGGTTCGGGCAGAAAAGCGGCTCGCCTTTTGACGAGACGGTCATCGGCGACCACAGGATCGCGTTCGAGCACGACTGCTTGCGCGTGGACGGCGTCCTCCATAGGTACACGCTCGACGCGCTGCCCTCCGAGCGCAAGCCCCTCGCCGACTGCGTGGGGTATTACTCCGATGCCGACGGCTCTTTCTCGGGCGATCAGGCGATCTGGCTATGCACGCGGCGAGGCGGGCTGATCAAGATGCTGCCCGCCCACCTCCCGAGCAGTAGCAGCATACTCACTGAAGACGCGCGGTTCTGACCTTCCGGCACTTGCCCCGAAATGTAAAAGAATGTAAAAACGCCCCCGGCGGCTTGACAAGCTCCCGTTTACGTGGTATTTTTCCTATAGCAGACGCAGCGGGAACGCGGCGCCTGCGTGTCGGCACCTTCGGCGTTTCATCCTCGCCTTGCTGTTCACCCCAGATATGTTCTGCCTGGCTCGTTCTGCGAATCTCACCCGGTAGTTCTTCGGCGTTTTCACCTGGTAATTCTTCTGCTGCCCTGGCGGCGTCTCGTTTATGACGCCGGGCATGTGATTGCCGCGCGAGGCTTCTTCGTTGTTTCGCGGGCTACAGCAGGAGTGCGGACGCGCCCCTGCAATACCATTGCATGCGCCGGAATCAGCCGACATAGGAGGCCTTATGAGCAAAGCATTATGTCTTGGCCTGTGCGCCGCGTTGCTGGCGGCAGGCTGCGGGGGCGGTGCGATGCGCCGCCCGCTGAGCGTTGCAGAGTTGCGCGGCCTGAACACCGAGCTGCAGTCGCACCAGTTTTCGTGCGGGGCTGCGTGCCTGGCCACGCTGATGTCGGCCCTCGGTGAGGAAACGTCGGAGCTTGAGGTACTGACGGAGGTGTTTGGAAATGAGCTTCGCGCCCGCGCCACCAGCTCGGGTGAGATAGAGATCGACACGCTCAGCGTGTACGAGCTGCTTGAAGTGGCGCGGGCGCACGGCTTGGCGGGGGTTGCTCTCGAGGCTCCCGGCGGGGCTGCGGGGCGTGATCTGCTCGACGCGCTCAAGCCGGTGATGGCTCGCGTCAAGCTATACGGAACTGTCGAGCATTTCGTGGTGGTGCGCGACATCTGCAACGGCTGGGTGCAAATTTCCGACCCGGGCTACGGGTCGTATCGAGTGCCGCTGTCGCAGTTCGACGAGGCGTGGCAGGCGGGCGGCGGCGTGGTGGCGGCTGTCGGCCGCGAGCCGTTTGTGGTCTGGCACGATGCCGAATCAGACCTGGTGTATCTAAGGCGCGAGCCGGTGGCAGGTTCCGAATCCGCAGCCGTGCGTGGTTCGGATTTGCAGTTTCCGCTGTGTTTGTGGCGCAATGCAAGGGGCAGCCTGACGCTCACGAGCGCTGTGTATCAACCGTAATGAAAGTGTTGTGCCATGTGCGGGCGGGACGCCCACGATCCCAGGAGTGCTGCGGATCAACCGTAATGAAAGGATTGTGATATGCTCAAACGCGATTGCGGCTTGTTTGTTGCCTTGGTTGTGCTCGTTGCGGCGGCGCCGGCTCAGTTCGCTGCCGGGCAGGAGTGGTATATTCCCAAGCCTGTTGATGTGACCAGCGAGGGCCGCTTCGAGATCGGCTGCCGTTTGCAGTTCGAGACGGACGAGGAGGGCGGCCTGGAGCGCCACGAGACCGCACTTGTTCCGTCGCTGAGCCTCCGCGGCAGCCGCGTCGAGGCGTATGCGGAGGTGCCGCTGGCTTATGCGCACCAGGAGAGCGTGGTCGGCTTCGACTTGACCAGCGACAGCAAGTCGGGCGTGGGCGACGTGTTCACGCAACTGACGTGCAGCCTGACGGGCGGCGAAGACTGGAAGCTGCTGGCCGGGCTGGACGTTGTGCTGCCGACGGGCGACGATCCTTACGATCACGACGTGGGCCTGGGCGGCGGCTTCACAACCTTCACGCCCGGGCTGACTTATCTGAAGGTGATCGATCCGCTGGTGCTGTTCGGCTACGTAGGCAATCGTTTTTCCTCCCACGAGCGATTCGACGCCGGCAGGGTGGAGCCAGGCAACGATGTCCGTTTCCAGGGCGGCACGACAATCTATCTCAATCCTCGCGTGCGTGGGACGGTGTTTGTGGCGGGCGATATCATGTCGTGTACGAAAATCGACGACGAAGAGGTGGAGGGTTCCGACGGCGCGGCGGTACGCTTCGGAACGGGGTTGAACGTGTCGCTCAGCGATCGGCAGACGCTGTCGTTCAGCGCCGTGTTCGGCATGACCGACCAGGCGCCCGATTCGCTTGTAAGCATCGGTATCAAGTGCAGCTTCTGAAACTTGCGGAGATTCTGCAATGAAATACAGGAAACGTCTGGCTGTTGCGTGCGTTGCTCTCATTCTCGCCGCTCAGTGGTCTTCGGCTGCGGCCGCGGCCGATGCGGATCAACCCCGGCATGGCGGCAATGCCGACGCGGTAGCCGCGCTGGTGCTGTCGGGCGATGCCCGCGCGCATCCGTCTGCGATGCAGGGAGCGCCGGCGATGCTGATGAACGATCCGGCTTCGGTGCGCGCCGGCGAACCGATAACGGTCGGGGCGATTGTGGCCGCGCTGGCCGTAACGAACACGGTGCTGAGCCTTGCCGACCTTGCGCTGTGCGTTGATAATGCGGAGCTGGAGATCGAAAACCTGATCGCGGAGCTTGGCAAGTTCGACGATCCCGACGCGGCCCTGGCTCGCTTCAAGGAGATCAACAGCGACCGGCAATACCTGGCCGACGCCGAGCTTGAGGCGCTGCAGCGGCAGTTTGTGGCCGAGCGGCTGATTGTGGCCGGCGGCAAGGTGGGCGGGACGCTGCTGAGCGAGATTTTCTCGAGGGCCGTCGTCAAACAGATAGCCGACCGCGTGCTCAAAACCACCGGCAAGAACATCAGCAAACCATTGTCGAACGCTCTCGGCGCGGTCTTGCTGCCGCTGACTCTGCGCGACCTGGCGAATTCGGCGCCCGAGGCATACCGGCTGCGCAATGATCAGTATGATCTTGCAACCACCTGGCGCAGCTATTTCTTCCAGCGGCGATTCGACCGAAACCACCTGCTGCCCTGGGAGCCGTTGTTTGACGTCGGCTCGCTGATAGCCGGCTCGGGCGACCTCGGCGAGTTGGTGCTGGGCGGAGAATTCACAACTGCGGCAGCCCTCAACCACTGGATCGCCGGCGGCGCGATGTCGGGCCTCGACAGTTTCGGGCCGATCGTTGCGCCCGCGTCATCCATCGACGGCCGCTTCGGCCTGGTGCACACCGGCCTGGGCGAAGCCAGCAGCACCGGCAGCATCGTGCAGACGTTCGTGCCGCTGAAATCGAGCAAGGCGGTGTTCAACATCCGCTACAACTTCGTGACCACCGAATACCCGCGCTGGCTCAACAGCGAGTATAACGATTCATTCTCAATTGTGATCAAAGACGTAACCAGCGGCGCCGAGCGGACGCTGTCGTCGTTCAGCGGATCGCTGAACCAGATATTCACTGCGGGCGACCCGGTGATCGACGGGCTGCCCGACACCGTGCTGGATCGGGCCGGCAACGGTGCGGGCGCGACCGGCTGGATAACGAAAAGCAGCGGCATACTGATGCTCAGGAGCGGTTGCCGCTACCAGATAATGGTTCGCATCGACGACGTCGGCGACACCATCTGGGATTCGGCCCTGCTGATAGAAAAGATCAGCGTGCGGTAGAAGAATGAGCCGGGCAACGGCGTCGGCTCTCCGTCGCCTTCCATTTCCGATGCAGGCAGCACGCACAGAGATGGCAGCACACCAACCGGCGGCGGCCCGATAGCGGTCGCCGTCGGTTCACATTTCGCCGCGAGCATTCGCTGCGCCTGCCGGTCTGTCATGCCGATTCTGTTTGTGAAGGCAGCCGGGGGAACGGCTGCATCAGGCGGGGCAATGTATGAAGCCGATTTTCAAGCGGTCGCGGCACAATCCGATCCTAACGCCCGACGATATGCCCTTCCGCGCGGGGGCCGTGCTGAATCCGGGCGCCACGCGGCAGGGTAGCGACGTTGTGCTGTTGATAAGAGCGGAGCTTAGCAGCGGCCGCTCCGACATCTATACCGCCCGCAGCAAGGACGGCGTCTGCAACTGGCAGATTTCCGACGAGCCGATCCTCCGACACGGCGAGCCGGAATACCGATACGAAGAATATGGCTGCGAAGATCCGCGCGTCGTTTACATCGACGAGGAAAAAACCTGGTACATCACCTACACCGCATACTCATCGGTCGGTGCTGCGATCGCCATAGCCCGCAGCACCGACCTCGTCACCGCCGAGCGCCTGTGCCTGGCGTTGTCGCCGAATAACAAGGACGGCACGCTATTCCCCCGGAAGGTCGGCGGGCAGTGGATGATGCTGCATCGCCCCGACGCAGGCGGCGGCATCGAGAACATCTGGATCGCGTCATCGCCGGATCTGATCCACTGGGGCAATCCGCATTCGCTCCTGCCCGAGGGGAAAGGGCCTGCATGGGACGGGGTGAAGGTGGGCACCGGCCCGCCTCCGCTGCTGACGGAAGAAGGCTGGCTGTTGTTGTATCACGGGGTGAAGCAGTACGCCGGCGCCCAGGTCTACCGCGTGGGCAGTGCCCTGCTCGATTCAACCACGCCCCACCAGGTGCTGGCGAGATCGCCGTATTTCATATTTCAGGCCGACGCCTGGTACGAGATGTCGGGCCTCGTGCCGAACGTGGTTTTCCCCACCGGGCTGCTTACCAGCGGGGATGAATTGTGGCTGTATTACGGCGCGGCCGACAGTTGCATCTGCTTGGCCACTGCAAGCATTCAGGATGTGCTGAGCACGCTCGAGGCTCCCACGAAGCAGGGCGCGGTGTGGCTGCCGCAGAATGAAGTGTGAGGTGTGAAATGGGTTCACGCGGAGGCGCGGAGCACGCGGAGAAGAAAAGAACACGGACTGATAAGGACGGCCACGGACTGACACGGCCAATCATGGCGTGAGGCCTGCCGAAAGCTTGAAGTTTGAAGTGTGAGGGAGAGGCCGCTGGGATCGCGGGCGTCTCGCCCGCATGTTTCGGGCATAAGGCGGGAGGTGCGGGAGGGAATATGAATGATGCGGGTTTGGGCATGTTTTCTGTCGCCTTCCTGCGGAGGCTCATGAGGAGGGTGCGATGGGTTCCACGGCCTCACGGCCGTGGCTAAAGTCTATCGCCCTTCGGGCTTATCAGGTCGCAAGGCGCGCAAAGGCCCCGAGCGCTCGATGGGGATCGAACGCCCGGGGTCATGGATTTTCCAGGAACAGCATTTGCTGCGCTCTGCGGCCGCCGGAGCGGTTTTCGGGTATTCCGTCCAGAATGCAGTGCGCGGATGCTTTGTGGGCTTAGGCCCGACGGTCGGCGCGGTGCGGCTATACGCACCTTGCGCCGGCGCCGGTCATTTCCGCTTCTTGTGGCGGTTGGCCCGCATCCGTTTTTTGCGCTTGTGCTTATTTATTTTTCGTTTTCGAGTCTTACGGCCACAGGGCACTAATTGGACCTCCGGTAGTCAAATGCCATTGGTAAGGCTGCCTCCGCTGGTGCGAAGGGCTCTTCAACCGCATATTTTAGCAGCAACGGGCCGCTCAGTCAAGCCAAATCCACCCGTTTGTGCTCGCCCGCTTTGTTTGCGCGAGCCTGCCTCGTGTACAGGCTTGCCGTCGAAGAACGTCGGGGGCGGTTTGAGGGTGTGAAGATGCCTACTCGTCGTCGTCGCTCAACGCAAACCGCTCAACGTCGTCGGTTTCGCTGAAGTACTCGAAATCGTCCCATTCATCGTGGAATGCTTCCATCTGTGCCTGCTCACGGGCGGCAAGTATCAGCCGTTTGTGACGCTCGCGGATGAGCTGCAAACGCTGCATTCTAATGCTCATAGCAGTCGAGCCTCCTGTATGGAAATGTTTTCTGGTATACACCTGAAAATACTTGAAATCGAACCCGAGCACCTGATTATAGCGCAAAGCATGCGCGGTGTCAATAGGAAATTTCGGCTTTTTTCCGCTCGCTCCACTCGCAGGCTGCCCGCATTTGCGGCATGGCCCGCCCGGACGTATCCAGCCGGTCTGCCCCGCCGCCGGCCGGCCTTCAGGCTGACGTCGTCTTATTGGGCCAGGGGCAGAATTCGTTGACGGGGCAGGTGGGGCAGGCTGGTTTCCTGGCGGTGCAGATTCTGCGGCCGTGCCAGGTGAGCAGGTTCGACAGCCGCGTCCATCGATGCTCGGGCGCAAGCTCTGCAAGCTCGCGCTCCACCTTGTCGGCGTATTTTTTCTCAACGTTGTGCGCGGAGGCGAGGGCTAGCCGCCCGCTTACGCGCAGAACGTGTGTGTCGACGATGATCGCCGGTTTGCCGAATGCGTTGCCGGCGACCACGCTGGCCGTTTTGCGGCCCACGCCAGGCAGTCTGGAAAGCGTTTCGATTTCCTCCGGCACCTTGCCTCCATAGCTGCCGGCGATCTGGCTGCAGGCGTTCTTGACGGCTTTGGCCTTGTTGCGGAAGGTGCCGGTGGGCTTGAAGGCCTCCTCGAGCTCATCGAGTGGTGCGTCGGCGTAGTCTTGTGCGCTTTTGTATCTGGCGAAAACGGCCGGCGTCACCTCGTTCACGCGGGCGTCGGTGCATTGGGCCGCCAGTATGGTCGCCACGAGCAGCTCCAGCGGATTGCTGTAATCCAGGAGGACGTGTGCATCGGGGAAGGTCGCCTCCAGCCGCTCGAAGATGTGCTGGAGGCGCTGTGCCTTCTGCTGCAGGCTTTCGCGGGTTGCTTTCGTTGCCTGCTGCTTGCTGCTTACTGCTCGACTTTTCCGACTGGAATGGGAATCCATAGTATCTGTATGTATTTCTTGTGGTTCACTCGCCCCCAGCCTGCCAGCCCGCCAAGGATCACCGTGCCGTCCTTGAGGTTGTACAGCGGCTGGTTGTCGCCTCCGCCGAGCAGCATCGTGTGGCTGTTTTCGGCCGGCTGTGTGTTTTCGACGGGCAGCACCAGCCTTTTTCTGTGGTAGCCAAGCGGCGTGCCGTATATCGTGGCCATCGAGGCAGCGACCCGGTTTCCGCTGGCGAGGTCGTATGCGTTGTTGAGCCGCCCGCCGGCAATGATGTCGCCGATGAACGCTCCGCTGCCCCAGGTGCTGCCGGCGCTGTAGATTTCGACCTTGCCGCCGCCGTCGATCTCGCGCCAGCTCATCCGCTCGTAGTCGACCGTGCCCGGCAGCAGACCGAATCGGCTTTCGCCGCGGGAGTGAACGACCCACAGCTCGTATGGCTTGGCCGTTTCTTCCCTCAGCGATTCAGCCTTGAGCCTCAGCGACTCCGCATCTGAACCGGCGGCGTCGGGAATGCCGGCCCAGTCTTTCAATTCGTCTCGTGTGAGCGGTCCGCCGCCGGAACAATGAAAGAACGAGCAACCATTCAACGCCGCCAGCAGCCCCAATAGCATCGCATATGCGGCAACCCTTCTCCGATCCATCATTCTTACTCCCTCCTGATTTCAGCCCGGCGTTCCGGGTTTCCGGCACTCCGTCATCGGCCGGCTTTCCCGGCAGGCAATCTTCCTTCTGCGACCTCAGATGGAAAGATGCCGCCTCTCCTGGAGCACTTCGCCCCTGGTTCCTATCTGGTTTCGGAACTTATGCCGCCGAGTTGATTTCAAATCGGCGCGGGCCATGCTTTCGGCCGCAGCGGCGTTCACGCGCTTTCCGCGTCTGCTGCATCCTGAAAGCCGCCGGCTTCCTCGGGCACGTAATCGTCGTCTTCGGCCTGCCCTCTACTGTCGATGACGATTCGGATGCGCTCGGCGATGTTGGTCAGGTGGTCGCCCACCTTCTCGAGGTTGGCCACGATGTCCAGGAAAACCACGCCGGCCTCGGCGTCGCATTCGCCCGCGCCAAGCCTGTCAACGTGCCGGCTGTGGAGGTCGTGGTCGAAGCGGTTGATGACCGCCTCGATCTTGAGCGCCTTGTCGGCGAGTGAAGGATGACGGCGTTCGATCGCGCCCATGACGTTGGCAAATTGCTCCTTGACCGAGTTGAACATCTCCTCCAGCTCGAGATGCGCGTTTTCGCTGAAGGCGATTTTCTTTGTTTTCTTGAGCAGCGCCAGCTCGAGCAGGTTCTCGGCGTGGTCTCCGATACGTTCGACGTCGTTGACGGCATGCATCAGCGGCGCGAGCGTGCGCGCTTCGTTTTCGCTGAGGTGATGCTGCGACAGCTTGACGAGGTACTGCGTGATATCTGCCTGCAGGCGGTCGATGCGGTCTTCCCGGCGTCGCAGTTTCGCCTCGATGTTCGGGTCTACGTTCTGGAGCTGGGCGAAGGCGTCGGTGATCGCCTCGCGCGACAGATTCGCCATGTATCCAAGCTCTCTGACTGCCTGATCGATCGCGATTGACGGCTGGTTCAGCAGGCGAGGCTCGAGATATCGCAGTTGCTCCTCCTCGCGCAGGCGCGGTATCACGCGGTGGCAAACCGCAACAAGCACGCCTATCAGCGGCAGGAAAACGAGCACGTTGAATACGTTGAATATAGTATGAGCCATTGCAATGTGGCGTTCGATGTTTTCCGGCTCAACGCCGAATACGTTGCCGCTGGTCACGTCTTGCACCAGTTGCAGGAATATCGGCTGGCGCGATTCCCCCCAGAACGCAGGCACGTAGAACAGCGCGATCATGTAGCTTGCGCCGATCACGTTGAACAGCGAATGTGCCAACGCGGTGCGACGCGCGGCGCGGTTCGTGCCGATGGATGCCAGAATCGCGGTGATGGTCGTGCCGATGTTGTCGCCAAGAACAATCGGCACGGCCGTGTAGAAACTGATCAAGCCGCCGCCCGCAAGGGCCATCGTCAGGCCGATGGTGGCCGAGCTGCTCTGGATCAGCACGGTCATCGCCGTGCCGATGAACAAGCTGTACAGCACTGAGGCGATCGGCATCACGCCGTCGACGGGGGCGCAGTCGAACCCGTGGAAAAACTGCACGAACGACGGGCATTCGCGCAGCGGCTTGAGCGTTTCGCTCATCGTGGTCATGCCCAGAAACAGCAGCCCGAAACCGATGATCGCCTGCCCCCAGTAGCGCTGGGTGCGGTTGCGGATGACCATCGTCAGAATCAGCCCCGCCGTTACCGCCGGCAGCGCAAGGTCGGTAAGCCTGAAGGATATGATCTGGCCGGTGACCGTTGTGCCCACGTTTGCGCCGAGCACCACGCCCACCGCTTGCTTGAGAGTGATGAGGCCGGCGTTCACGAAGCCCACCGTCATCACGGTGCAGGCGCTCGACGACTGTATCAGCGCCGTAACAGTCATCCCCACGAACATGGCGATGAAGCGGTTCTTCGTGAACAGCCGCAGAATCCATTTCAGCTTCTCGCCCGCCACTCGCTGAAGGCCTTCGCTCATCAGCTTCATGCCGAAGATGAAGATCGCCAACCCGCCCAGCAGCGTCACGATCATCAGCGACTTATTCAGCGACATCGCCTCGAAATGTATGCCCCGCGCAACGTAGCCCATTTCCGGCGCGGAGACTTCGGCAGTCACGCGAACCTTGCCGGTGCTCTTGGGCAGCTTCAGGAATGTAAACGCCGTGCCGTTGTCGTCGGTCTCGGCGCGCTCGGGCGTCAGCGTGGCCCCCTTGGGCGGACCGTCTATCGCAAAATAAATCGGCACCCCGCTCACCGGCTCGCCGTTCTCATCCAGAACCTGCAGCCCCAGCGGCTCGTTCAAAATCAGCCCCGACGGCCCCTCCTGCCCGTTGCCGATCCGCCTCAGCCCCGCAGTAAGCCGGAACTGAGCCGAATGTGTCGTCCCTTCCGAGTCTATAGCCTGCGCCCGCACATAATAGTCGCCGAAAGCCCTGCCGAGCCGCACCCGGCAGGAGGCTTTGCCGCCCGCATCCGTCACAGCCGACGACGGCTCGAGGACCTCCGCACCGTCACGACGCGTCACCACCGCAAACGAAACCTTCTGCCCGGCCACCGGCTGCTGCCGTCCCTTGCCCCCTAAAATACCGGGTTGAACCGGCCCCAGCACCTCCGCCGAAAGCCTGACGACCTCACCCGGCGCCCCTACGGCATTATTGCCCGACTGCGCAAAAACCTTCGCCACGGGCTGCGCCGGAACCTCGCCGGCAGACGACACACCGGCCGCTGCAACCACACCGGCCGTCAGCAGGAGCATCCACAGCAGACGAAGATGATTCATAGACCCTCGCACGAAAGGATTCGTCGGAGCGAACCGGCGCGACGCCGGCTGTTTTCTGAATCAACTGTCATTATACATACAGGCCTCGCCAAATGCCAGAGTAAACCCGGCTTGAAGGGCTAACGATGACGGGGCAACGTGTTCCCACGAAACGGCAGGCTACAGCCTTCCCACCGTTGTTTCGCCCACCGTTGTTTCGCCCACCCTTGTTTCGCCCACCCTTGTTTCGCCCACCCTTGTTTCGCCCACCCTTGAAACGGTGGGCTACAGTTGGGTCGTCCTTATAGGACGGGGCCGCTGAAGCGGCGGGAGGGAATCTGGTCGGCCC
>Ga0307380_10003134_pt1 | contig 23089 bp, 26 predicted proteins | sample UN3MG_FD_202239 | JGI IMG/M metagenome (GOLD analysis project Ga0307380, IMG submission 202239) | Soil microbial communities from Risofladan, Vaasa, Finland - UN-3 | ecosystem: Environmental > Terrestrial > Soil > Coastal area > Acid sulfate soil | place: Finland: Risofladan, Vaasa | collected... | reverse complement strand
GAGCACGCTCTCGTAGCACAGGAAGCCGAGGCCGGTGGGGTCCCAGAAGGAGCCCATGACGGCGTAGGGTTCGTCGTGGGCGCTGCCCATCAAGTGGAGCCAGGGCCGGGGTGTGTCCAGGCGATGGATGCTCAAGCAACTGCTCGTCAGAAAGCCGTCCTCGTCTCGTTGGTCTTCGAAGCTGGAGTAGCGGTTCGCCAAGGCCGCGGCCTGCGTCTGTGTGAATCCGGCGCGGGGCGACCTGCGCGCCGACAGGTTCCGCCTGGCCTTGGCCGCCAGGCGATCCAGAGACGCTTCCTCTGTCGGCGATTTCGCGGATCTTCTCATCTTGCTGCTCACGTCACGGCCTTCGCTTCGCTGGCGAGCTCTCGACCCAGCTCCTTGGCGCGGGCGAGGAGGTCCGGACGCCCGGCCGCGTCGGTCGGTCCCGTCAGGCTCGATTCAGCGATCCGTCCCACCACATCGACGTTGTAGGCGCGAAGGATCTGTTCGAGGTACTCGGCGACGCGCCGCGGTGTCTCCTGTTCCGCGTCGGCCTGAACGACGATCACGGCCCCGCAGCGTCTCCCCTCGAGGCCGAGCTGCCACTCTCCGCTTTCGGTCGTGTAGAAGGCATACATGCGATCGATGACGCGCTTCAGCGTCCCCGTCACATGAGCGTGGTAGACAGGCGTCCCGAAGACCCAGGCGTCGGCTCGCCGCAGTGCGGCATAGATCTCCGCCATATCGTCATCGAGCTTGCAGGGCGCCTCCGGGCTGACGAGGCACTCGTCGCCCGCGTTGCAGTCTTGGATGCGCATTCGCGCCGGGTCGAAGCGAGTCGTCTTTGCGCCCGCCTCCCGCGCCCCCTCCAGAAGGGCCTCCATCAGAGTCGCCGTGTTTCCCTTCGGCCTGGGGCTGCCGCAGATGGCAACGATCTCCACGTCCTCCTCCTCTCTCCCGGCGGCTCACCAGTCACCATAGCGTACCGAGAAGTCCTCGAACTCCCCCCGCGCGCTCTCCCAGCTCACGATGACGTTCCGCACCCTGGCGCCGCTCGGCCCTCTGCGCAGATCCGACAGGAACGCCTCCAACAGCTTCCGGTCGCCCTCCGCCACCACCTCTACCTCCCCGGTGTGCACGTTGCGAACATATCCCGTGAGGCCGTATGAAGGCGCTCGCATCTCCGCGAAGGCGCGAAATCCGACCATTTGGACGGTGCCGGATATGAGCGCCCGAAACCGCGCGGGGGTTGGGGGCTCCTGTCCCATGGTCTCTAGAGCCGCCGCCGCAGGTTGCTCTCCGCCCTCACGTTCAGGATTTGCCCGAAGAAGAGGCGGTGGTAGTCGCCCCTCGGATAGCAGGCCCCCGCGAGCTCTCGCGCCAGGGCTTTGGGCACCACGTCGTTCACATGCACGACCTCGCACTCGTAGCTGAGGACGCACTCCTCGATGATAGGTGAGGTGACGCTCAGGCTCGGTGTCGCCGTCAGGTTCGCCTCGGCGAGCTTGTCGTGATCCCGGCCCGACACCGTGCCGCAGAAGGCGGCCAGGTCCGCCAGCTTGCGGGGCAGCACGTTCACGGTGAAGTCGCCGGTCCGGTTGATGCAGCCGTAGGTATAGCGGGATTCTCTCACCGGCACCACGAAGATGGGTTTGCCCCAGTAGGTGCCGACCGAACCCCATCCGATCGTCATCGGATTGGGGCGGCCTCGCGTGTCGAGAGATAGGAGCAGCAGCCCTGGGCTGGCAAGGGCTTGTATGGTCTCGGGCAGGTAGTCCGTCGGGCCCACCTGAATCTTGGCCATGGGGCATCCTTTGGGCGTGTATCACTGAGGGATTCGATACGAGGCACTCCACCCCCTCGTCGACCTGCGCCGGGGAGGGGATTCAACGACGCCTATCGTGAGGGAAGCACGGGTGGCCGGCACGGCCGCGGCGTCTCCGAGAACGGAGACCGCGCGGAGTCCGGCCGATGGGGTGGCTGTCACGGAGCGGAGGCGACGGGCGGCCGCGTGGTTACTCGCCCTCGACCCACCCGACGCCCGCGCGTCGGTCGCGGCCTTCCTTGATCTGGTCCGCCCCCTCCTCGAACTCCTCGGTCGTCTCGTGGGCCTGCACGCGCATCATGCTCCTCACATCATCGCCCCAGAGATGCCACGCGAAGGCAATCGCCGCCACCACCAGCAGTCGGACCACCCACGCCCTGATGCTGTTTCGGAGGGCCCGCTTATGCGCGGTCTGCTTGTAGGTCGCATCGGACGGCAGCCCCTCGTAGATGTCCCGCCCCCGCGGTCGCGAGGAACCCTTTCCTCTTCTCCGAGCCATTTGCCTCGCTCCAAAGTCCAGGAAGCCTGAAAACGATGACCGACGTCCCGCCAGTGTCACAATACCACAAAACGGCCGGCGAGGCTATTTCTGCGGCCGCTGCAGTTTCTCGAGATCGCGCTTCAGGGTATTGATGGATTCGATTGAGCCGGGATCGACGCGGTTGAGCGCCGCCAGGTAGAGGCTGACCCAGTCTCCGAGGTAGACCGTCCACAGGAGCTGCGCGAGGGATGACCGGCCTTCGGCCTGGATCACGTGGACGGGGGCCTTTGGGGCCAACAGCTTCTTATTGGTGATGTCTACCCGGGCCCGCACTCGCCAGTGGTCGCTGGGGCTCTGCAGAATCACGACCGAGAGCGTGTCCCGGAGCCAGTCCGCCTGCTCCCACCCGATCACCTCATTGTGATCGAGCTCCGGGTACTCGCTGGAATAGGCCAGCATCTTGCTGTTCTCATTGAACTGGGTCCGCCAGCGATAGGCGGCCGCGCCCATGATTCCGGCCGTGCCGTGAATCCAGGGAATGCGGCCGCGAAGGTCTCCGGCGAGCTGCTTGGCCCGGTTGAGCTCGGTGGGGACATCGGGACGGACGCGATCGCGCAGCAGCTCCAGGAGGGTGATGGCCTCGCCGATATGCCGCCCGGCACCGGGGAAGAGCCCGAGCGTCTCCAAGGCGCGAACCAGCGGGATGAGCGAGTATCCCAGGGCTGCCCGGGGCGGCATCGGCGGGTCGGTCTGCGGGATCCGGAGTAGGGCGACCCTCGGGCCCTTGTGGCGTAGGGCGAAGTCCTCGAGCTTTCCATTCGTCGTGATGCAGATGATCCGCGCTTCCTGCCGAAGCGCCGCCTGCACGGTGGCGAGAGTCTCCTCCGTGTTCCCGGAATGGCTGGAAGCGATAAAGAGAGTGTCCCGCCCGACGAATGAGGGAATCCGGTAGGTGCGGTTTACGACGAAGGGTGCGGCCACCCGATCCTCACACAGCCGGGCGAGGAAATCGCCCGCGATGGCCGAGCCCCCCATGCCCGACAGCACGATCTGTCTCGGGTTGCGGAAGGTTGTAGGGGGCGCGAAATCCCGTCCGATGCGCGCCGCCTCCTTCACCTGGGTTGGAAAGCCCACCGCGAAGTCCAGCATTCCCGCCGGGTCGAGGTTGGCGTAAGAAGCGGGGTCGTCCATCTCAACGCGATGCACGGCTCCGGGCGCCGTCCTGCTCGACATTCACTTGCCCCCTGCCAGAGGTGTTACTCCGCGACAAACGGGAGCAGCGCCACCTGCCTGGCGCGCTTGACGGCGAGCGCGAGTTTGCGCTGGTGCTTCACACAGGTTCCCGTCATGCGACTCTTGAGGATCTTGCCGCGCTCGGAGACGAAGTTCCGCAGCCGCTGATGATCCTTGTAGTCGATGTGCTTGACTTTGTCTACGCAGAAGGCGCACACCTTGCGCCGCTGCCGGCGGAAGCGGCCGCCGCGCCGGCCGCCGCTGTCCCGATCGCGGCCGTATCTGCCGCGGCCGCCGGGTCGCCCACCGGGCCCGGCCGTGCTGCGGTCGGCCTCTCGGCGCGGCCGCTCTTCCCCTTCTCTGCGTGCGGAAGAGCCCTCTTGCTTGTTCGCGCCGGAGTCGTCCCTTGGTTGATCTCTGTCTCTCGTCTCAGACATATTCGCCTTCTACCTTTCGCCGACTTCGATCACGCCTATCTGATTATTGCGTGACCGGCACTCATTGGTCATCCCAGGGGCCGGCCCCATCGTCCTCGCCCACCTCGCTGGGCTCGGAGGAGAGGTCGGCCTCTCCCTCAGGCGGGGTGGCCGGGGCCTCGCGCGGCCGGTCGAGTCCCTGGACTTCGTCGGCCACGACCTCGGCGGTCGACCGGCGCTGCCCCTCCTGCGTCGTCCACTGGCGGATCTGAAGGCGCCCGTCGATGGCGACGAGGCGTCCTTTGCCGAGGTAGTTGGCCGCGAATTCGGCCCGCTGGCGCCAGGCGACGATGTTGATGAAATCGGTCTCGCGCTCGCCCGCGGCATTGGTGAACGACCGGTCCACCGCAATCCGGAAGTTCGCCACTGGCACGCCGCTGGGCGTATAGCGGAGCTCCGGGTCCGCCACGAGACGGCCTATGAGGACCACTCGGTTGAGCATCATGCTTTCCTTTCGGTGTTGTCCCAACTCCGCTCGTGCATGGGGTGTTGGGTCACGCTCCGGATAGGTTACCGCCGGGACCTGAGGCTGAGTATCTAGTCCTGGTCTGGTCGCACGACCATATGTCGCAGCACATTCTCGGTAACGGAAAGCTGTTGGTCCAGATCCTTGACGACGGATGGCTCGGTGCTCAGTTCAGCGAGGATGTAGATCCCATCCCGGCTTCCCTTGATCGGGTAGGCGAGCCGGCGTCGCTCCCATACGGCGATCTTCTTCACCTCGGCGCCGCGGGTGACAGCCAGCTCACGCAGACGCTCCTGGATGTTCTCGATCTCGCTGTCGGAGAGCGCCGGATCGACAATGAACATGATCTCGTAGTCGCGAATAGGAGGGGTCCTCCTTCCTATGGTCTTGTGCGGCTCCCCGGATGGGAGCAGGAAGGCCAGTCGAGACGGGCCCGGGGGCCCGCACCTATGGCACAACAGGTTGGATTATACCACCCCGGGGCGGCCGCTGCAAGTGCAGGGGGAGCAGCGGTAACTGGTAAGGCATAGCGGGGGGAAGGTGCGGAAGGCGTGTTGGGGCGAGGTCTGTGGGAGAGACAGTAAGCTCGTGGTCGAGCGTTAGTGGGTTAGGGTTTGGAAGGGCACTCCGGCGAGCACGCCCGCGAGGGAAGCCAGCAGAAACATGATGGGCAGGATGGTGTCGGCGCGCTTGAAGCCCCGCATGCGTTTGGCCCTGATCTTACCGCCCCGGCCGATGGCATTCTCGGTGGCGTTGTTGGTGGAGGGCACCTGGTAGCGGCGGGGGACTTGGCGCCCCAGCTTGTCCCGGAAGCGCTCATGGGTCTGCTGGTAGCAGACCAGCCGGTTCCAGTTCTCCAGGATGTCCAAGGTGAGCATGCGCAGGGCGTATTCAGGAGACTGCTTCTGCCTTTTGCGAGGAGGGCGAGCCTTGCGGAATTGCTGATGCAGCCAGCGGATCGCCGCCAGCCCTTTGTCGTCGAGTGTCTTGAGCGCCTCCCGAATCAGCTTCTTCTCTTCCGGGTAGCCCTCGATCTTTTTGAGCCGGCGGGCGACCGCCTTGCGCCAGTGGGCCAGGCAGAGCTGGTGCTCCAGGCCGGCTTTCTCCGCCGCCGGCTTGTAGGACTCCAGCTCATCTGACACCAGCGCCTTGGCTCCAAAGTGCTTCGCCGCCTCTGCAATCCAGCGGCCCAGCTCTTCGCCCTCCCGGCTGGTGAGGATCTCCATGCCCACGATCTCACCAGTCTGAGGATCGGTGAGAAAGCCCAGCGTCACCCCGTTGCCCGAGAGCTTCACCTGGGTCTCATCCGCCCCCAGCACCGGCGCCTTGATCCTTGCCGCCGCCTTCTTCTGGCGCGCCATCGCCGCCGCTCCCATCTCCCGCACATTGAAGATGATCTCTACATGCGAGATAGGCACTCCCAAACCTCTCATCACGGTGGCCGCGTCCCGAAAAGATAGCCCCAGTCCCCACAGCACCACCGACATCACCTTGGTGCGATCCGAGTGTTTACAGCCCGGCTGCAAGCCTGGGGGTGTCACCGTGACGCTGGCCCCACAGCCTTCGCACTGGTACTGAACCACCTCCACCTCGGAGAGCTTCAGGTCCACCACGGGACGGGTGAGCCCGCGATGCCAGCCCAGGCCGGCGCGGCGACAGCGCGGGCAGGCAGCGGGCCGGGCGTCGGTGCTGGCACACAACTCGGGGAAGGCGATAGCCTCTTTCATGGCGGCGACTCCTGGTGCAGTCAGGCTGCAAAATTCCACTCGTCGCCCGATTCTTGAGCTCTTGCCAAACTCCTCCCGCTAGATGTTACCAGTTACCTCACCCCCCCCTCCTTGACACCTCATGCTATAATGACGACCATACAGGGCAGGAGCGTGTCTCCTGCCCCGACCGTGGGGTAGGGGAGAGGATCGCGCGCGTGAAGCACATCTCAGCCGCGGATATCTCCGCCAGGGTCGCCGATCTCTGCGTCCGCGCCTGCACCGTGCTTCCTCCTGACGTCGTCGCCGCCCTCGAGGCCGCCCGCGACCGGGAGGAATCACAGCTCGGGCGAGAGGTGCTCTCCCGCCTGCTCGACAACGCCCGCATCGCCCAGGAGGACGGCGTCCCCATGTGTCAGGACACCGGCCTTGCCGTCGTCTTCGTCGAAATCGGTGAGGACGTCCGCGTCACCGGCGGCCACCTCTACGACGCCATCACCGACGGCGTGCGCCAGGGCTATGAGAAGGGCTATCTCCGCAAGTCCGTCGTCTACAGCCCCCTCGACCGGCGCAACACCGGCGACAACACCCCGCCCATCATTCATGCGCAGATCGTCCCCGGAGACACCCTCAAGATCGCTGTCGCTGCAAAAGGCGCCGGGTCCGAGAACATGAGCCGCCTCGACATGATGGCCCCCGCCGACGGCGAGGCCGCCGTCAAGCGTTTCGTCCGCGAGACGGTCGAGCAAGCCGGCGCCAGCGCCTGCCCGCCCGTCGTCGTCGGCGTCGGCCTGGGCGGCAGCTTCGAGCAGTGCGCCCTCATCGCGAAGAAAGCACTCCTCCGACCGCTGTCCGACTCCAGCGCGAATCCTGAAGTGGCTCGTCTCGAGCAGGAGCTGCTCGACGCGGTCAACCGCACCGGCATCGGCCCCATGGCAGTGGGCGGCCGCACCACCGCCCTCGCGGTCAAGGTCGAGACCGCCCCCTGTCATATCGCCAGCATGCCGGTGGCGGTCAATCTCCAGTGCCACGCCGCCCGCCACGCCGAGCACACGTGGGAATGACTTGATGGCCAAGCAAGAGCTAACCGAGACGCCGATCGGGGTGACGACGCCTCTCTCAGACGAAGACGTCCGCGCCCTCCGCGCCGGCCAGTCCGTCCTCATCAGCGGCCTGCTCTACACCGCGCGCGACGCCGCCCACAAGCGCATGGAAGAGGCGCTCGAAAGAGGGGAGGACCTTCCCTTCGACCTCCGCGGACAGGTCATCTACTACATCGGCCCGACCCCGGCCCCGCCCGGGCGCATCATCGGCGCCGCCGGCCCCACCACCGCGGCGCGCATGGACCGCTACGCCCCCGCCCTCCTGGCCCGGGGCCTGAAAGGCATGATCGGCAAAGGATCGCGCTCCGACGAAGTGAAAGAAGCTCTAAGAAAGCACACCGCCGTCTACTTCGGCGGGCTCGGCGGGGCCGGCGCGCTCCTCGCGCGCCGCATCCAGACCGTCGAGATCATCGCCTACGAAGACCTCGGCACCGAGGCCATTCGCCGCCTCCAAGTAGAGGGCTTCCCGGCGGTCGTGGTCAACGACTGCTATGGCGGCGACGCCTACGCCGAGGCACGCGCCCGCTGGAAGAAGACATGAACCCGGCCATCGCCATTATCGACTACGGAATGGGAAACCTCCGCAGCGTCGCCAAGGCGCTCGAGCGCGTCGGAGCGCAGGCCCGCGTCATCGATTCTTCCGCCGACCTCGGCGAGGCAAAGGCGCTCGTCCTCCCGGGCGTCGGCGCCTTCGGTCAGGCGATGGACCGCCTCACCTCCACCCACTTCGCCGCGCTCGTCAGGGACTGGATAGGGGAGGACCGCCCCTTCCTCGGCATCTGCCTCGGCCTCCAGCTCCTCTTCACCGAGAGCGAAGAGTTCGGCCCCATCAAGGGCCTCGACCTCGTTCCAGGCCGCGTCGTCCGCTTCGAGGGGCCGGCTTACGAGCGGCAAGGAGATCGGCCCGGCCTCAAGGTCCCCCACATCGGCTGGAATAACCTCAAGGTCTTGAAGCAGCACCCCGTCGTCGCGGACATCCCCGACAACGCCATGGCCTACTTCGTCCACTCCTACTACGGCGCGCCCGACGACTCCGACTGGACCGCGATGACCACCGACCACGGCCTCGAGTTCACCTCGGCCGTCTCCCGGGGCAATCTCTTCGCCTCCCAGTTCCACCCCGAGAAGAGCGGCGACGTCGGCTTGCACATGCTCGCAAACTTCGTGAAACTCGTAGGAGGTGCCTGATGGAGATCATCCCCGCCATAGACCTCCGCGGCGGTCGCTGCGTTCGTCTGCTCCAGGGAGACTACGGGCGCGAAACCGTCTTCAGCCTGAACCCCCCCGATATGGCCATGCACTGGGAGTCGCTCGGCGCTCGCCGCCTGCATGTCGTCGATCTCGACGGCGCCCGAGAGGGCGAGCCGAAGAACCTCCCCGTCGTCGCGGAGATCTGCGCCTCCGTGAAGATCCCCGTGCAGCTCGGCGGCGGCATTCGAGACGTCTCCATCGCCCGCCAGGCGCTCGACGTCGGAGTGCAGCGCGTGATCGTCGGCACCGCCGTCCTCGAGCCGGAGGCGGCCGCGCGCTTCGCCGGCGACCTCGGCGAAGCCGTCGTCGCAGGCATCGACGCCCGCGATGGCTTCGTCGCCGTCCGCGGTTGGCTCGACACCACTCAAATCCGCGCCATCGATCTCGCAAAGAAGCTCGTCGACCTCGGCCTGAGATGGCTCGTCTTCACCGACATCGCCACCGACGGCATGCTGGGCGGCCCGAACGTCCCTGCCCTCCGGGAAATGGTCGCTGCTGTTGACGCCTCCGTCATCGCCTCCGGCGGCATCGCAAGCGTCGACGACCTACTCGCCGCCCGCCGCGCGGGCGCGGCGGGAGCCATCGTCGGCACTGCCCTGTATACGGGAAAGCTCAATCTGAGAGAAGCGCTCCAAGCCCTATGCTAGCCAAACGGATCATCTGCTGCCTCGACGTGGACCGCGGCCGCGTCGTCAAGGGCATCAAGTTCTCCGACCTCCGCGACGCCGGCGACCCCGTCGAGCTCGCCGCCCGCTACAACACCGAGGGCGCGGACGAGCTCACCTTTCTCGATATCACCGCCTCCCACGAAGGCCGTCAGACCATGCTCGAGGTCGCCAGCCGCACCGCCGAAGAGGTCTTCATCCCCTTCACCGTGGGCGGCGGCATCCGCACCGTCGACGACTTTCGCGCCGTCCTCAAGACCGGCGCCGACAAGGTCGCCGTCACCACCGCCGCCATCGAAAACCCCACCCTCATCCGCGAGGCCGCCGAGCGCTTTGGCAGCCAGTGCGTCGTGCTCTCCATGGATGTCAAGCGCGGCGCCGACACGCCCTCCGGAAAGACCTCCTGGCAGTGCTACAGCCACGGCGGCCGCACGCCCACCGACATCGACGCCCTCGACTGGGCGAAGCGCGCGCAGGACCTCGGCGCAGGCGAGTTCCTTCTCAACTCCATGGACGCCGACGGCACCATGGGCGGCTACGATATCGCGCTGTGCCGCACCATCGCCGATGCCGTCTCCGCCCCGGTCATCGCCTCCGGCGGCGCCGGCACCCCCGAGCACATCCATGCCGCCCTCACCGAGGGCCGCGCCGAAGCCGCGCTCATCGCCAGCATCACCCATTTCTCCAAACACGCCCTCGCCGACATCAAGCGCTACCTCGCCGACCGCGGCGTCCCGGTCCGGCCAACGCACATCGCCGACTGACCCCCGGCCGCCGCCACAAGGAGACACCGATGGATCTCGACACCCTCAAATGGGACGACACAGGGCTCGTCTCCGTCATCTTCCAGGACCGCGCAACCGGCGAGGTGCTCGTTCTGGGCTACATGAACCGAGAGGCGCTCCAGCAGACCCTCGATACCGGCAAGGCGCACCTCTTCCGCCGCTCCCGCGGCAAGGTGATGATGAAGGGCGAAACCTCCGGCAACGTCCAGCTCGTCAGAGAAGTGCTCGTGGACTGCGACGCCGACGCGCTCGTCATGAAGATCGAACAGGTCGGCGGCGCCGCCTGCCATGAGGGCTATCGCTCCTGCTTCCACCGCAAGCTGGTCGGGGATGAACTCCAGGTCGTCGGCGAGCGCGTCTTCGACCCGAAGGAGGTCTATGGCCGGTGACCCGTCGCAGCCCCTGCATCGCCATCGATGGCCCCGTCGGTGCCGGCAAGAGCACCGTCGCGCGGCTCGTCGCCCAGCACCTCGGCTACACCTACATCGACTCCGGCGCCATGTACCGCGCCCTCGCCTGGGCCGTCCGTCGCAGCGACATCACACCGGACGACCCCGAGCGCGTCGTGCAGCTCCTTCAGACGACCGACATCCAGCTCAAACCCCGGCCCGACGGCGTCAACCAAATCGTCGTGGACGGCGATGACGTCACCAACGAAATCAGGTCCCCCGATATCAGCCAGCTCGCCTCCAAGCTTTCTGCCATCCCGCCCGTTCGTCGCCGCATGGTCGCCCTTCAGCAGGACACGGCCCGCGAAGGCGGTGTCGTCATGGAAGGGCGCGACATCCAGACCGTCGTCCTCCCCGAGTCAGAGGTGAAGATATTCCTCACCGCCTCCCCGGAAGAGCGCGCCCGCCGCCGTTGGGCCGAGCTGCGCCGGCGCGGGCTGGAAGCGAATCTCGCGGACGTCCTCGCCGAGATACAGGCCCGCGACCGCCGCGACAGCGCCCGCGAAGACTCCCCCCTGAAGCCCGCCCCCGACGCCGTTCACCTCAACACCGACGGCCTCACAATCGAGCAGGTCGTCGCCCGCGTCCTCGACCTCGTTCGAGAACACACCTCCCCCCGCTAGCGCCCTTACCGAAAACTACCGCCCGGCGCAAAGGCGCCGGGCGGCCTAATCATCAACCCCGTGTACCCGCGGCCTCCGCTCATCGAGCCTGCAGCGTCGCGCTGAACCGCGCCTCCAGCCCGGCCTCCTGCTGTCCCTGCCCGCCGGCCGCAAAAGACACCCGCGTCACCAGCGACGAGATATAGTCCGCTCGAACGAGCTGCCCCTCCGTCACGTTGAAGAACTCCGTAGACGTAACAGTGTGCTTCATCTCCGGCATCGACACCGTCACCTGGGACTCAGCCGGGCCCACCGTCATCGGGCTCGCGCGGAATGTGGCCTCGCTGTATCCACTGATCTTAGCCAAACCCATCGGCCCCGTGTCGCCATGCGAATCCAACGTCCGCGACGTCGTCACCGTCACGGGCATCGTCGGCCCCAGCGGCATCATGGTCACGGACCGCCGCCATGTCTCCCCAACCTGCACGGGCCCCTCCGGGAACAACGGCTCCCCCAGGTTCTTGAGCTGCGGCGCTCCCAGGCCCGGCACCATCTGCTGCATCTCGGCCAGGTCCTGGATGTTCGGTATTATGACGTCCAGTATCTGTCCCCTCGGGGAAGCGATGAACTCCAGCGGCACCCCGAGCATCGGAACCTGGCCGATGTCCGCATCCGGAGGCGCCTGCTCCCTCCCGTTCGCGTACCATCGAACCTGCCCGTTCGCGTACGAGAATCGGCCGCTCTCCTCGCCGATCGTCATCCGGGACTCGGCCCGCGGCACCAGCAGCGCCAGCCGCGCGCTCCCGTCCGGACGAACCTCCACCACCGTCACCTTCAGCCGGCAGCTCCCCTGCATACCCATTGCCGCCACCTCCCCATCCGGTGCCCGCAGGCCGCCGGATCCCGAAAACGACACATCGTATTCCTGCACCTCCCCCGGCGTGAACTTGAACGCAAGGACGACCCCCTCCTGCGCCGCCGCCGCCGTCGCCGCCCCCAGCGCGACCAGCACACCCAAGCAGAGCAATCGCGTGACCCTCAACATGACCGACCTCCTGCCCGCGCCAGACCTGGCGTCCGGGTTGCAGTCACTCGTGTATACCATATCAGGTCCCTCCTTCATTCCCCAAAACGACCCACACCGCCGATCGCCGAGTGTGCACAGGCCGCCCCCGAATGGGTGGTACCGCCGCTAAACCATATGGTATAATGCTCGAGGCGGGGCGGCCCATAGCCGATCTTTCTTGAGGGGGTAGGGCAATGGGAAACACGTGCTCCGTCCTGGTCGTTGACGACCACCCGGCGACCGTCGAGCTGGTCAAGTCAGCCTTGGAAAGCCTGGGCATGGAGGTGCAAACGGCAGGAAATGGCGCTGAATGCCTCCTTGCCGTGGAGGAGAAGCGGCCCGACCTGGTGATCCTGGATGTCATAATGCCCGTCATGGATGGCTTCCAGACCCTCCAGGTTCTCCAGCAGTCGCCCGACAGCAAGGACATACCGGTCATCATGCTGACCGCACGATCGGACGACGCCGATATCGCATATGGCTGGCGTTGGGGGGTCACCTCCTATCTCACCAAGCCGTTCTCGGTAGAACATCTGGTGGCGTTGGTGCGACGCGTGCTGGACGGCGCCGCCCAGGTCGGCGCAGAGGACTCCGGGGCCAAGTGACCGGCGGGCGCCCGGTCGACGTGTTAGACTGGCTGTTGCCGAAGAGGAGGCGTATTCGGCATGGAGATGATGTCCTGTCCCCACTGCGGGACGGAGAACTCCACGAAGCGCGACTACTGCTACCAGTGCGGCGGCGAGCTGCGGGGCGCTCCGAGTGCCACGGCTGACCTGGAGTACGTCCCCACCTGCGCGAACTGCTCCCACGCAGGCATCTTCCCGCCAGCCGGCAAGACCGTCGCTCACGACCAGGTCTGGTGCACCGACCGCGACCAGGCGGTCCCTGCCGACCAGATGGCCGGCGACTGTTTCGACGAGGCCTTTGGCTGGAAGCGGGAGGACATCCTAGACTGAAGCGGCAGCTACTCCTCCTATCGACACTGCTGCTGCTCGCGCCGGCAGCCGGCCGCGCCCTTGCGGCCGAGCCCGTTACCTATTCCCGCCGGAGCGTCGGCGGCGTCCAGCTCCACCTCATCGACGTCGACCTCAATGATCGCCGCGTCGTCGTCTCTCCAGCCATCGCCGCCCGAGGCCTCGGCCGAACCGAGGACTTCTCCTCCTTTGTCCGCCGCCTCCGCCCGGCCGCCGCCATCAACGGCACCTTCTTCGGGAAGCGCAACCTCAAGCCCGTCGCCGACATCCTCATCGACGGCAAGCTCGTCAGCTTCGGCGGCATCGGCACCGCCGCCGCCTTCGCCCCCGATGGTGTCGACTTCATCCGCCTGCCCAAGAGCCGCCACGTCGACTGGTCCGACCACAGAGCGGCCCTGGCAGGGGGCCCGCTCCTCGTCTGGGACGGCTTCGCCAAGCCCCTCCCCGGCGGCGAGGGCTTCCGCGACCCGGCCGTCTTCGCCCGCGCCGCCCCCCGCACCGCCCTCGGCATAACCAAGGACAACCACCTCCTCCTCGTCACCACCGCCCGCGGCACCTCTCTCACCAGGCTCGCCCGAGCGATGCGCGACCTGGGCATCCGCTACGCCTTCAATCTCGACGGCGGGGGGTCAGCCGGCATGTGGTACAAGGACCGCATGATCGTCCGCCCCGAGCGATCCCTGACCAACATCCTCTGCATCTACCTCAAGCCGGAGCCGGTGTCCTCGCAGGAGATGCGACCTCCCCGCGGCCTCGACTGGCGCAGCGGCCATCAGCCCCGCCCCATGCTCCACTTCGCCGCCGGCGACTTGCGTGTCTCCGCCGCGCTTCCCAGGGAGTGGTCCGGACGCCAGTCCGTCACCGTCTCCGCGGACAAGCCCCTCCCCGACGGCTGGCGCGTCTCCGTCCGGCTCGACGACCAGCCCGTCGCCGTCGCCGTCGCCTTGCCGGCCGACCTCGAAATCGACCTCTCCGGCCTCAGCGGACCCAAGCACCAGCTCTGGATCGAGATCCTCGACGACCAGGGGAAAGCCGTCGGCCGCACCGAGCGCATCTTCAAACCGGGCACCGCCGGCCACCACGCCTGGTAGGTCTCTCCACCCGGAAATAGTCGCCGCCTCCGTGACAGAAACACTTCTCTCGCGCGTCTAACTTTAGGGAGTGCCTCCTATGGAGACCAGCCGCGTGCTGGAAGCTGCCGACATGAAGCGAGGGGAGAGCGACGTCTCCGCCCGGCCGGTCGATCTGGGGGAGGCCTACGACACGTACGCGGCGCCGCTCTACCGGTATCTCCTGACACTTCTTGGATCGGAGGAGGATGCCGAGGACGCGCTCCAAGAGGTCTTCCTCGCCGTCGGCCGCACCGGCTTGCAGCATATCCGAGACGTCCGGCCCTACCTCTTCCAGACCGCTCGGCGTCAGGCCATCTCGGCCCTCCGAAAGCGTCGCCGCCGCGCGAGAGAGCCGGAAGTCGCCGCCCAGCTATCCTGGATCGACATCGAAGCCTGCCCCGTGGAGGACCGCGCGCTGGCCATCGACCTCGGACGCGCCCTGCAATCGCTCCCGCCGGATCAGCGCGAGGTTATCGTCCTCCATCTCTCCGAGGGCTTCACGTTTCGCGAGATCGCCTCCCTGTGCGGCATCCCCGGCAACACCGCCGCCAGCCGCTATCGTCTCGCCCTTGCCAAACTGCGGGACGTCCTGAAAGGTGATGCGTCATGACCGACCGACGCCTGCATGATATGGAAGTCGAGGACCTCGAAAGGCTGCTGCGCGGCCTCCCGCGCCGGGCGCCGTCCGCCGAGCTGCGGCGCCGCGTGCTTGCCGCCGGAGCCGTCACCCGCCGGCCTCTCGCCCAAGCCCGCCCGGCACTCGCCGCGGCCGTTCTGGTCGCACTTGTCGCGCTCGACGCGCTGGTCGTCAACCTCCAGGATCGCCAGCTCGCTCGCGCCCTCCCCGCCCCGCCGGCAGCGATGGTGGCAGTGGCGTCTGTGCCCGACCCCAACCTCGCCTGGCTCCGCGAGCTGGGACTTCCCAATGAGTCGGTTGCCGTCGTCGCTCTCACCCGACAGGCGGTCACCCGGGACACCTACCTCTCGCTGCGCGATTCACTGCTGGCGAACGGCTCAGGAGGCTAGCCGATGTCCGATCTCTTTCCATCCTTGGTCCCCGCGCTCGGAGCAGTCGGACAGGCTCTCTGGCGCGCCCTCCGGTGCTGTGGTCGCGGCCTTAAGAAGTTCGCGCGCGTCGCTGTCCTGTACCTCCTTCCGCTGTTCGTTGTTGTCCACCTGATAGCGACCGCTATCACCGGCGCGCAGCTTCGCGCCACGATCGAAGACCTGCAATCCAAGGGAATCATCGTGCCCGCAGAAGAGTTGATTCCCTCCGTCCCGCCCGGGGAAGACAACGCCGCGGACCTCTACCTTGCCGCCGCGAAGGCGCTCCGGCTGTCGGATGACGATGACGGCCTGCTGTTCGGCACCGGCCGCGAACGCGACGCCCACTACTACGCGGTCGCCCGCGACGTCGCCGCCGCCAACGGAGAGTACTATCGACTCCTCGACGAGGCGACCCGACTCGACCACTCAGCCTTCCCCACCGACTGGAGCGCTTCTCCGCCGGAGGTCAAGTTCCGGTATCTCGCCGAGGCGCGCCAGGCGGCGCGTATGCTGTCGGTGCGCGCCTACGTGGCGGCCGAAGAGGGGCGTCCGGACGACGCCCTCGCGTCTCTTCGGTCCTGCTATCTCCTGGCCGACCACATCCAGGCCGAGCCGACCAGCATCGCTTACCTCGTTTCGATCGACATCCAGAGCATCGCTTTGAAGGCAGTTGAGGATATCCTCTCCGAGGCATCTCCCTCGCCCGAGGCCGCCCGCAGGCTGGCCGGCGAGCTCGCCGCCATCGACAACACCTCCGCCTCACTCTTTGCACTCAAGAGCGAGCTGATCATCTTCGGCCTCCCGGTCTTCGAGATGCTCCGATCTGGCGAGATAAGTTTGGGTGAGTTCCGTGAGCTCGTGTCCACACCCGCAGGCTCGATCGAATGGCGAAAGCAGACTCGCCGCCTCGCGTTCCTCGGTGACTGGGTTAGCCGTCCTCTCCTCAACGTCAACGAGCGCCTCTACCTCCACTTCATGGAGGACCATGTCCGCGCGTTCGAACTCCCCTGGCCCGAATCGCAGCAGACTGCCGGGGACATCGACGACCGCATGGCGCAGGAGCGGCCCTGGTACTTCGTCACCCAGGCTGTCACTCCCGTCTATGGCCGCGCTATCTGGTCCCGGGACCGTGCCACCGCCTCCCTCCGAGCCGCCGCCATCGCTCTCGCTCTCAAAGCCTACCGGACCGACCACGGCTCCTACCCCGATTCCCTGAGCGCGCTCGAGGCGGACGGCTGGACCCTCCCCACTGACGCCTTCGGCGGCGGCCCCTATCGCTACCGCCGCGAGGGCGATGGCTTCGTCGTGTGGAGCATCGGCCCCGACATGGAAGACGACAACGCCGCCCGAGATCTGAAGGACTGGCAGCAGCTATCACCCGATACGCGTGCCGAGTACGACTACGACGTCATCTTCCGCTGCTCGTCCTGAAGCACCCCGCGGCCCAGTCTGTTTCACCCCGCCCGCGCCCCTTCCGCGCGACCTCCCTCCCGCGGTATCCTATACCCCATGCACTACTTCATCATCACCTACGGCTGCCAGATGAACGAGGCCGACTCCGACCTCATGGCAGAGATGCTTCGCCGCGCCGGCTGGCAGGAAGCGGCCTGCCAGGAGGACGCCGACCTCATCATTCTCAATACCTGCTCCGTCCGCGAGCGCCCCGAGCACAAGGTCTACAGCACCCTCGGCGAGCTGCGCCCCTGGAAGCAGTCCAACCCCGACGCCCTCCTCGCCGTCGCCGGCTGCATGGCCCAGCGAGCAGGGGAGGAGATCAGGCGCCGCTGCTCCCTCGTCGATATCGTCATGGGCACCCGTTGGTTCCACCACGTCGACCAGCTCGTCTCCCGCGCCCGCGCGGGAGAGCGCCCCATCATCGCGCTCGACCTCGACGAAGACCCCTCCGCCGCCCGCTGCGCCGCGGCAGAGACGGATTCGCCCGCCCCTCTGCGCGCCTTCGTACCCATCATCCGGGGCTGCACCAACTTCTGCACCTACTGCATCGTCCCTCACGTCCGCGGGCCGGAGGTCAGCCGCCCCCTCGCCGAGATCGTCCGCGAAGTCTCCTCCCTCGTCACCCGCGGCGCCCGCGAAATCACCCTGCTCGGCCAGAACGTCCTCGCCTACGGCCGCGACCTGTCCGACGGCGCGACCTTCCCTCAGCTCCTCTCCCAACTCGATGAGATCGAAGACCTCTGGCGCCTCCGCTTCACCACCTCCCAGCCCCGCGACGTCACCGAAGATCTCATCGACACCATGGCGGCCCTCCCCAAGGTGTGCGAGCACACCCACCTGCCCCTCCAGGCGGGAACCGACAAGCTCCTGCGCGAGATGAACCGCGGCTACACCACCGACCAGTATCTGCGAATCGCAGACGCTCTCCGCACCCGCCTCCCCGGCCTCGCCCTCACCACCGACCTCATGGTCGGCTTCCCCGGCGAGACGGAAGAGGAGTTCGAGCAGAGCCTCCGCCTCTACGAGCGCCTCCGCTTCGACTCGGCCTTCATGTTCGCCTACTCCCCCCGCCCCGGCACCGCCGCCGCCGCCCGCGACGACGAAATCCCCCGCGCCGTCAGGCTCGAACGCCTCGGCCGCCTCATCGAACTCCAGAACCGCATCAGCATCGAACGGAACGAAGAGCGGGTAGGGGAGGAGGTCGAAGTTCTCGTGGACGGCCCCGCCCACCGGGGCGAAGGCCTCCTCGCCGGCCGCGCCCGCAACAACAAGCAGATCATCTTCCCCGGCCGCTCCGATCTCGCCGGCGCCCTCGTCACCGTCCGCCTTACTCAAGCCCACCTCTGGGGCTTCATGGCCGTTCTCTAGGGCGGGCGTGCCTACGCTTGTGCGCCGGCCGTGTGGCGGGCCCGCCGCCCCTTCGCGTACGTCCCCTGCTGACCGCAGCGGAGACCGGAGCCGCCCCGCGCACGAGCGCGGAAACCCTTGACATGCAAACGGCTGTGTGCTAGTCTGACCGCGGAATCATGGCGTGCGAACTTCCGCCTTGACATACTAGATATAGTATGGTATATATCACCGCTTCTACTACATGGAGGGGTTTGGGGCCCGTGAAATGCCCGTTCTGCCAGCATCGCGATAGCCGCGTCCTCGACTCGCGCACCAGCGACGACGACCCCGTCGTCCGGCGTCGCCGCGAGTGCCCCGAGTGCGCTCGCCGCTTCACCACCTACGAGCGCCCCACCGAGGTCCGCGTCTTCGTCGTCAAGAAAGACGGCCGCCGCGAGCCCTTCGACCGGGGCAAAGTCATCGCCGGCATGACCAAGGCCTGCGAAAAGCGGCCCATCAGTCGCGAGGCAATAGACGAAGCCGCCGACGCCATCGAGCGCCAGGCAAAAGACCAGCTCACAGAGGAGGTGCCGACCAGTGAGATCGGAACCTGGGTGATGGAGGCGTTGAAGGAGTTGGACGAGGTCGCCTACGTCCGGTTCGCGTCTGTCTACAAGGAGTTCCACGACGCGGACTCCTTCGTGAAGGAGATACAATCGCTCGTGCGGAACGCCTCCGCGCCGGGCGCGGGGGACCCCCCTCAGCAGACGACACTCTTCGAGTCGCGGGAATGATCATCTCTCATAAGGAGCCACAATAGTGCCCAGCTTGCCACACGACCTGCCGCTCCCTCACTTCGCCGAGAACGCCCTCACCGTTCTTCAGAAGCGCTACCTCCGCAAGAACGAAGAGGGCAATCCCACCGAAGAACCGTGGGAGATGTTCTGGCGGGTGGCCAGGGACGTGGCCTCGGCCAGCGCCCGCTACGATCCGGCCGCCGACGTGGAGGCCGAGGCGCGCGAGTTCTACCGCGCCATGGCCCAGCTCGACTTCCTGCCCAACTCCCCCACGCTCATGAACGCCGGCCGCGAGCTCCAGCAGCTTTCGGCCTGCTTCGTGCTCCCCGTCGAAGACTCCATGGAGTCCATCTTCGAGACCATCAAGGACACCGCACTCATCCACCAGTCGGGCGGCGGCACGGGCTTCTCCTTCTCCAGACTCCGCCCCCAGGGCGACATCGTCCGCACCACCGGCGGCATCGCCTCCGGCCCCGTCTCCTTCATGAAAGTCTTCAATGCCGCCACCGAGGCCGTCAAGCAGGGCGGCACCCGCCGCGGAGCCAACATGGCCATCCTCCGCGTCGATCACCCCGACATCGTCGACTTCATCACCGCCAAGCGCGACACCACCCAGCTCACCAACTTCAACATCTCCGTAGGCCTCACCGAGGAGTTCATGGAGGCCGTCCGCGACGACACGGAGTACGACCTCGTCAACCCCCGCACGAAGAAGGTCGTCCAGCGCTGCCCCGCCCGCGACATCTTCGACATGATCGTCCAAGGTGCCTGGGCCACCGGCGAGCCCGGCATCGTCTTCCTCGACCGTCTCAACGCCTCCAACCCGACCCCGGAGCTGGGGGAGATCGAGTCCACCAACCCCTGCGGCGAGCAGCCCCTCCTCCCATACGAGGCCTGCAACCTCGGCTCCATCAACCTCGCCCACTTCGTCAAGCAGGGCGACCGCCCGGAGATCGACTTCGACCGGCTCGGACAGATCGTCAGGACCGCCGTCCGATTCCTCGACAACGTCATCGATGTCAACCAGTACCCGCTCGATAAGATCGCGAAAATGGCCCGCGGCAACCGCAAGATCGGCCTCGGCGTCATGGGGTTCGCCGACATGCTCATCCAGCTCGGCCTCCCTTACGACTCCGACGCCGGCCTCGAGACCGCCGGGCGCATCATGGACTTCATCCACGGGCGGGGGAGGGAGGCCTCCGCCGAGATCGCCCGCGAGCGCGGCGTCTTTCCCAACTTCGACAAGAGCCTATTCGCCCAGGGCGGCCCCCGCCTCCGCAACGCCACCGTCACCACCATCGCCCCCACCGGCACCCTCTCCATCATCGCCGGCTGCTCCTCCGGCATCGAGCCCCTCTTCGCCATCGTCTACACCCGCCGCATCCTCGACGGCCAGGAGCTTCTCGAGGTTCACCCGCTCTTCGAGAAGATCGCCTGCGACCGCGCCTTCTACTCCCAACAGCTCATGCAGGAGATCGGCCAACACAAGTCCCTCGCCGACGTCGGGGCCGTCCCGGAAGACGTCCGCCGCCTCTTCGTCACCGCCTACGACATCGCCCCCGAGTGGCACATCCGCATGCAGGGCGAGTACCAGAAGCATACCGACAATGCCGTCTCCAAGACCGTCAACGTCCGCAACGAGGCCACCCGCGACGACATCCACCGCGTCTACATGCTCGCCCACGAGCTCGGCTGCAAGGGCGTCACCGTCTATCGCGACGGATCCCGCGACTCCCAGGTCCTCACCGTCGGCAGCCACGTCCCGGCTACAGTCGAGCCGGCCCAACCCGTCATCGCCAAAGCCGCCACCATCCAGCCCCGCCCCCGTCCCACCATCACCGAGGGGAGCACCGAGAAAATCAAGACCGGCTGCGGCAACCTCTACATCACCGTCAACGAAGACGAGCAGGGCCTCTGCGAGGTCTTCACCACCATCGGCAAGTCCGGCGGCTGCACCGCCTCCCAATCCGAGGCCACCGCCCGCATGATATCCCTTGTCCTCAGATCGGGCGTCGATCCGAAGTCGATCGTCGACGAGCTCAAAGGAATCCGCTGCCCCATGCCCTCCTGGGACCGCGGCTCCGTCACTCTCTCCTGCGCCGACGCCGTCGGCAAGGCAATCGAGAGGTTCCTTTCCGCCAACGGCAACGGCAGACACGACAACACAGCCGGGCCCAAGGGGCTGCCCATGAATGACATCGCCAGCATCGGCTTCAACCCCGAATGCCCCGAGTGCGGCAGCATGCTCGAACTCTCAGAGGGATGTGTCGTCTGCCGCGCCTGCGGGTACTCTCGTTGTACCTAGTGTCGCGTCCCGGCGATAACTTCATAATGTCTTACAGGGAAACAATTGCGGAATAGTTGTCACCAGCCCGCTGTAGGCTCGTGCCGTCTTATCCTACATCTCAGCTTTTGTATAGTTATTCCTGAGACGGCACACTAGAAGCTGTTTCATAACCCGCCTCGGCGGGTTATGAAACAGCAGCACAAGCCGCCAGGCTCCAGCAAGCGCATTTCATGCCAGCGTCTCTAGCGGACAGCCAGGCGAGTGAGGGTTATGAAATGCGCTCTAGCACCTCGCCCGAGCAAAGGTCGAGCTGACAGTGAATCTGTTCGCCGAGTGGTCCCGCCTTCTTGATCTGCTGGGCGTGCCGGCGGAGCCTGCCGTCCTCGCCGCCGCGCCGGACAGCGACGACCTCCTGCGCGCGCTCGCGACCCTCCGGCCGCACGCTCGCGTCACCCTCCTCGACATCGCTCCCGGGCTCCAGTCGGATCAGACCGCGGACGGCCTTCCCGTCGCCTCACCCGTCCAGCGCGTCGCGTTCCTCCCCGGAACTGAACTCGGCCTCCCCGAGGACAGCCTCGATCTCGCCGTCTTCGACCACGCCATAGACGACGTCGTCGTCGAGGCCATCGCACAACACGAGGGCATCCACTCACACGCCCAAGGCGACCGAGGGGAGTACTCTGCCCGACCTCGCGCCCTCCGAGCCTACTGGCGCTCGGGCGACCTCGAGACCGTTGCCGTCCCCGCCTTCCTCGCACTCGTCCAATCGTGCCTCCGGGCCGTGCGGCCCTCCGCCCACCTGGTGTTCCACCATCGCGTCCTGGACGCCCACCTCCTGGCAGGCCACCCGCTCGACCTCTACACCGAGTACCTGCCCCTCGCCCGCCGCTGGATCGCCGAAGCCGGTCTGCCTCTCCGAGAGGTCGCTCTCGACTCCTTCGCCCCGAGCTGGTGGATGTGCCTCCAGCGACCCGGCTAACGGCTCCCTGGCGAACGAAACACCGGTGTCGGCCGGAATGGACAAAGGCTCTTGCGGGAGGACTTGACGCCCAGCCCGACCTGATATACCCTGTTCACGTACGCCCACGGAGGCAACCTCCCCGGGCGTTTTTTGATGAGCCACGAAGGCCGGCTCGACCTCGGTCGAGGTGGCCTTTTCTTTTGGAGTGGCGGCGCCAAGGCTGCGCCAAACGGACAAAGGCTTCCACCAGTGGCCGCGTCAGGCATGATCCTGCCGAGTCACCTCGAGATCGCCATCCCCAGCACCAGCCGCCGCCTCCGCCACCACACGTGTCCCAGTCCCAGGCCGACCGGTGCCGGAAGTGATCGTGGAAGTCCTCGCGGCGGATTACCGCCGTCGCGAGGACCCTGACGCGCTGTGAATCCCTTGCGCCGCGTGATCGCACGCCACATGCGGAAGGGGCTCGAACACCTCCCCGCCGTGTTCGGGCCCCCACTCCGCACCGATGACAGCACGGATCGATGTCCCCGTTCTTGGGGTTTGGGGGGAGTCCGAGTCGCATCTGAACGCCGCTGTTGCTTGAGGGGGACCGGCCTCAGCTTATCGCGGACCAGGGGCCGCAGAGGCCGGCAAGGACAGCTCCGGAGGAGCTGCCGCTAGGAAGAAACAGTAGGCGAACTCGGATGTGACTCGGCTGCGAGCAGGGCGACCACCGCCTCCAGGTCGCCCTGCTTCGCGTCTCACTGACTTCTCCGCGCCCCCACCTCACCCGCCATCGCCACCTGCGGGCAGCTCCCTTCCCCACCCCACAGTCGAAACACCTGAGGTACCACTACCCGACTGCGGATCGCCTCCCACGGCACAGGACCGAAGTGCCGGCTGTCGTAGGAATTGAACTCCGCATCCCCCAGCACGTACACATGCCCGTCCGGGACTGCAAACTCCACCACCTCACCCAGACCCCGATAGCGCCCCACCACCTCCCGTATCCCCGCCACCTGAGACCTCGGGATGACCCTCTCCAGCCCCGACCCCTT
>Ga0307380_10003133_pt1 | contig 23091 bp, 21 predicted proteins | sample UN3MG_FD_202239 | JGI IMG/M metagenome (GOLD analysis project Ga0307380, IMG submission 202239) | Soil microbial communities from Risofladan, Vaasa, Finland - UN-3 | ecosystem: Environmental > Terrestrial > Soil > Coastal area > Acid sulfate soil | place: Finland: Risofladan, Vaasa | collected... | reverse complement strand
CACCGGGAAGAAGACGCTGTTCTTCGAGAAAGCCGTCGAGGACATCCTCGATACCGACACCTTCTATCCGCTGGACGTCACCCACATACCGAATATAGAGATCGATTTTCCAGAAGACCTGAAAGAGGCGAGACAAACGGTATATCCAGGAATAGTAAAGTATGAGAGAAAACAGCCCAGGTAACGGGAGAGGGATTGCATATTTCATCGACTTCTCCATCCAGGAAATCCCAAGCATCGTTTATATTGCATATGAAACGGGCGGCACTATCTATACGGATTCGGAGCAAACGTACACATTCCTGGCAGAACAACATCCGACACTCTCTGTTTCTCTCGGAGAAACGATCGCCGCAATAAAAGCGAAGATGGTCCAGGACAGGGTAAAGGTGATCGTATATCCCGACTATCACATCCGCTACTTTCGAGATCTGCCGGGGGTGAAACACGTACAGGTCTTTCACGGCACTTCCGACAAAAGATACGATTACAGTAAAGAGGTTTCCGAGTATGACCTTTTCTTTATTTCTGGAAAAGCGGCTTTTGAAAGGTATGAAAAAAGAGGACTGCTCAAAAACAACAAAGGCATACTGATCGGGTATCCCAAACTCGACAGAGTATTCAGGGGTGAAATAGACAGAGATGCGGAGCTTTTAAAAATCGGGTTGGACCCGTTGAAGAAAACCGTGCTGTACGCACCGACATGGGTCGACAGGGCTTACAACTCTTCATGGAAGAAGTTCAGGCAGGCGATTGCCAGTGATATTCCGGAAGATTTGAATCTTATCGTCAAACTCCATCCAAACATCAAGCGGTACAGGCCCGGGGAAGTGGAAGATTTCGCCCGGGCACTGTCGAGATGGAAGTCTGCAAGGCTTTTTGAGGTTGACCCGGACCCTGTCCCTCGCATGGCGGCATCGGACCTTCTGATGGGAGACGTCTCCGCCGTTACAAGGGAGTTTCTTGCATTCCGGCGACCGTTTCTCTTTTTAAGCAGCAAGCCGACATGGCTCTGGAGCAGACAAAAAACGGCCCTCTGGGAGTGCGGGGAGGTTGTGAACGCTCCTGAAAAACTCTGGGAGGCAGTCCGGAGGGCACTCGCAGATCCGGGCAGGTATACCCCCGCGATAGGCAGGCAACTCGACCGTACATTCTACAAACCCGACGGCAAGGCGGCGCAAAGAGCTAAAGAAGCGATCTACAGACTGCTTGCAGCCTAAAGTTATTCAGTCTTTACCGATTACGTCTCTGATTTTGTAAATATGGGTATAGAATATTTATATAACCGGCAGCTAGTACGGTTTTCTAAAAAAATTATATATCAACAAGCCTAAATAAGGACTTGGCAGTATCAAAAAATATTTTCGGTAATGAAAGTACCACTCCCCCTTTTTCACAATTCCTACGGCAATTAGTGATTAAAGCGGTTACAGCTCTTAAAAATTTGTTTCTGTTTGTGCCGCCTTTGAATCGACACAGTACGTATTCCGGCAGGCTGCTTCAAAAACCAATACACTGACTTATCGCTAAATGCATCTAATTCGGCTAAGAACAAGTTTTTGAGGTCATACGTAAAACGAACACCGGACTCGGATGCTTAGTATCATGAGAGAATTTCGAGTATATAGGTGGATGGAGTCAAGGAGTTCGTGTGCAGGTAATTCCGAACTAGGGTGGTATCTCCCCTGTGATATCCAGAATAGTATCATGAAGACACCGATCACCCAGTAAAGGTGTGCACTATCAGATGAACGATTTTATTAAGAGCGGCCTATCTGAAATACTGCAGATCATATATCTTCTTGTAGAGCTTGCACCTCTTAAGCAGCTCCTCGTTCGTGCCGACATCGATGATCCGTCCCTTGTCGATCACGAGGATCTTTGTGGCGTGCGCTATCGTCGAGAGCCTGTGGGCGATCGTTATAGTGGTTCTTCCCTCCATGAGGTTGTTGAGGGCAAGCTGGATGTAGTGCTCTGATTCTGAGTCGAGAGAGCTCGTCGCCTCGTCCAGTATCAGTATCTCCGGATTCAGCAGGACCGTCCTTGCTATCGAAAGCCGCTGCTTCTGCCCTCCCGACAGCCTCACTCCCTTCTCCCCCACGTTCGTCCCGAATCCTTCGGGAAACTCCATGATAAAATCGTACGCGAACGCCTTCTTCGCTACCTCCACTACTTCGCTCTCCTCTGCGTCCTGTTTTCCATACCTGATATTGTCGAGGATCGTCGAGTTGAAAAGTGTAACGTTCTGGGAAACAATCCCTATCTGGGATCGGAGCGAATGCAGGCTGTACTCTCTCACATCGACATCGTCGACGAGCACGCTCCCCTTTCCGGAATCGTAGAACCTGGGGATGAGGTTGGCGATCGTCGTCTTTCCCGCTCCGGAGGGCCCCACGAGGGCAACCACTTCTCCCTTTTCCGCGATGAAGCTGATATCTTTTAGCACCTCCTGGGAGGGAGTGTAGGAGAAACATACATCTTTGAATTCTATCCTGCCCTCGAGCGTTTTCGACACCGGATTCTGCGGTTCCGTTATCTTAGGCTTAACCTTGAGTATGTTCATGACACGCTCAACGGACGCGGATGCGACCTTGTAGTACGAGATATACTTCGGAATGTTCGCCACAGGAGCGGTCATGATGCCAAGCAGTATAAGATACTCGGTGAGTGCCTTGAGCTCCCACTCCCCCCGTACGATAAAAACAGCACCCATTCCTATCAGCACGAGTGCGAAGAGAAATAGGGTTACCTCGTTGAGAGGGCCGAAAAAGTTCATCGTTCTTATCAGCTTGATGTAGATCTTCCTGAAGGCAGTTGTGTTCTCACTGAACTTTTCAGTCTCCGTGTTTTCCTGGGCGAACGCCTTCACGACCTCCACGCCCGTGAGGGACTCATGGAGATTGACGGAGAGGTTTGCGAGGGCCTCACGGTGCCTTTTGGCCTGTCTTCTTATTACGTTCCCGAGAACCTTGATCACCAGATATATGAGAGGTATTACTCCAAAACAGAGGAGAGTGAGCAGCCAGTTGAGAAGAAAGAGCTTCACGAGCACTATGAGGACGATCATGATTGAGGAGAAAAAATATACGAGTCCCTGGTAGAAATCCGTGTTAATCTTCTCCACGTCGTTGATGCCGACAGAGATAATATTTCCGGTCTTGTTTTGCTTGAAGTAGTCGATATCGAGAATCATAAGGTGGGAGAAAAACATGTCCCTGATCTTCTTGATCACAGAGCTCAGTATGATCTCCATCGAGTAGTTGCGGAAGAAATCAAATATTGCCCTGCCGATGATGATAGCGACTGCGAGGAAAAAATACCGGTAGAGCGTTTCGATCTTTTCCGGAGTCAGAAGCTCGAAGAGGAAGTTCGTCGATACCGTCGGTATCATTGCATAGAAGTAGTTCTGCCCAAAAGCGAGTATGAACACGCCGAGTACACCCCAGAATTGCGGCTTGAGGAATCCAAGAGCCCACCTGAGCTCGTCACTTATCCATTTGCGTTTCAAATCCTCTATACCGGCCTTTCGTTTAGTTTAATAAACGTTCATGAGCCCCCTGAACAAGCTCTCTATAGTTCTTTATCGTCTCTTTCAGCTTCTTTCTTCCCTTATCCAGCATCTCGAGCTTCTCGGCATCGTGAGTGTTCCTGAACCGTCTTTTCCAGACAAGCATGTGAACATAAGCCATAATAAGATAAACCGCTGAAAACAGAGGTCCATAGTTTTTTCTGTAAAAATAGTAGTCAGTTGCGTAGAAATATGGACGTATGACCGTCTCCGCCTTGCTCCTGCCCTGTGCCTGGTGGTGGACCGCCCTCGCCTCCGGATTGAAAACGAACCTTACTTTCTTTCTCTTCATCCTCAGTGAAAAGTCGAGGTCCTCGTTGTAGAAGAAGTAGAACTCATCGAACCCTCCGAATTTTCTGAAAAGCTCGGTTTTGTACAGGCATGCAGTGGTACCTGCGAAGCGCGTGAACCTCGTTTGTGTACCGTGCTCTTTCGCGGTCCCGAGAAGCCTCAGCTTCATCCATTGAGGGGAGCCGTCCGAATGTATGAGGGCGGCGGGGATCCCACCGGCACTCCCGAATCTTTTCAGTGTGTCGATGAGAATGGAAATTGTGTCTACCAGAAGCTCCACGTCATCATTGAGCAGGAACGTATAGTCGGAATCCAGCCTCTGCTCTATCCCGAGGTTGAGCGCCCTCGAGAGGCCCATGTTCTCCGGATTTCGAATATAGTTCACGGATGGAAAATGCTTTCTTACCATATCGCCGGTCCCGTCGGCTGAGTCGTTGTCCACGACCGTGACGGTTGACGCCAGAGGGACCTTCCGCAAAGACTCCATGACCGACCCGATACACCTCTTTAAGAGCTCCCGGTTATTGTAGGTGACGATCACCGCATTTATGGATTCCTTCACCCTCTCTCCTCTCTCGATATTTCGAACGATGCATCGAACGATGCTTCGAACCCCCTGTACCGCCGCAGCGCCCTCCTTATCTTCACCCTGTTCCAGATCTTCATGTAGTGATAAGTGGGCCACCACTTCCCGTCCTTCAGCTCGTCTTTCAGCAGATCGTCCAGCTCCCGGAAGTGCTTCCCCCTTCTGTTCCCGTACATGGGGTTCGTGGTATAGCTTCCTATGTGGAGCGCACACGGCGTCTCCGAGAGAGCGCATGCGTACCGCTCGTCGAACCTCTTCATGTAGTGGGGCTCTGAGCTGTGCACATCCTCCGAGACGTAGTCGTACTCCCTCCTGTACTGAGGGTACTCCCCCACATCCTCGAACGCCCTACTGGACATGAGCGAGGGGTTGTTGGTGTAGTGAGGGACAGAAGCACCGAGCTTGTACTTCACGAGCCCGAGAGGGAGATCGGCAGGCTCCTTTTTTACCTCTTCTCCCCTTTTGTCCTTCTCGAACGTGAGGACACCTCGTTCGAGCCAGTCGGAACGATAGAAAAACAGCCAGTCATTCTCCAGGCTGAAGAAATACTCCCCCTGTGCGGTGTTCCTGGCCTGGTTCATCGCGTGCCCCATACCCATATTTTCGGTATTCATGATCCGTTTGTCGACCCATTCGAGTGACTCTATGTAAGAGGTAACATCATCCGTTGAGCCGTTGTCCACGACGATCCACTCGAGTCGAGGGTAGGTACACGTAGCCCGGAATGAGTCGAGCGTCTTCCTCAGGTAGTCTATACGGTTGAAGCTCAGCACGCATATACTCACAACCGGCCAGTCGCGTTCCATAGAAAAAGCTTCCCTTCAGCAATAGAGTCCTGCAGTCACGCCTTAAAAATAACGATATACATCGCACTCGTCCATCATGAGGAAATTCAGCGGTCCCTGTCCAAAACCTTATTGTAAAACTCCGCTACCCGGGCGGCATGGACCCCTATCTCATACTCTTTTTTAACTCTCGTTTTCCCGGCCAGGCCCATACTCCTTCGGAGAACGGGATCGTCATCGAGCCTTTTTATGCGGTCCGCCAGGCTCTCGTGGTCGCCGGGCTGGATTACGAAACCGGTTCTGCCGTCATCGATGACAGAGGACACCTCTCCCACAGACGTCCCTATTACCGGCAGGCCGCCCGCCATCGCCTCAAGCACGGCAAGGGGAAAGGTGTCGCTGTACGATGGCTGGCAGAGGATGTCGCATGAGGCAATTATCTCCGGGATGTCTTGCCTGTGTCCGAGAAAATAAAAGGAGCTTTCGAGTCCCTCGCGGGTAAGAACTGCTTTCACCTGTTGTTCGTACCTCTGCCCTCCCTTAGGGACACCGCCTACAACGATATAGCGGATCCACCCTCTCTCCTTGAGGATCGCGGCTGCCTTTGCCAGAACGAGGAGTCCCTTGTTCTGCTCTATCCTTCCTATAAAAAGGACGTCCGTTTTTCTGCTTTCCCCCGTCTTTTCAGATACGATACATGAAGGCTTCACCTTCTCGTACTCTGTGGTATCGATGCCGTTTGGAATTCTGCAGGCCTTTTGTTTCCCTCCGAAAAGGGCGAACTGCTCCTTGGAGATAAGGATTACCCCGTCCGAAACAGTGTGAATGATCGCAGCATACATCTTTTTCGTACCGAGGAATTCATGCACATGCCATACTACGGGCCTTCTCATCATCCTCGAGACGAGCACAGGCCACGACTTTACAAGGGAGTTCACATGGACGAGTACCGGGTCTTCTTTCCTCAGCGTTTTCATGAAATCTATGAGTTTCACTGGCCTTTTCAGAACCCTGAATTCCGTTCCCTGCTGTTCCAGTTTCCCGGAGAGCGGACCCGGACCGGGAAGTAGCACGAGAGGGCTGAATCCGTGCTGCGGGAGGCGGAAGGCGAGCCTCGCGAGCGCTATAGGCGCTCCCGAAAGGTCTGAAGCGTGAGAAAAAAGAACAACTCTCTTTCCGCCGTCCTCCTCTTGTCCCCCCCGGCTCACTTCATCGAGTCCCCAGGACAGACCCTTGACCCTATTCATCGATTTTGTCCTCTGCCAAGTGAGCTCTCATATATGGATTCTATCCTTCTCAGCATACGGTCCATGGTGAAGCTGCGCTCGAATCTCTCAAAGGCTCCTTTTGAAATCTTCTCCCTCAGCTGACTGTCGGTAATAAGCTCGTACATCTTGCGCGAGAGGTCAGAAACATCGTTCTTTCTGAAAAGCAGCGCATCCTTCCGGTGTTCGAACATCCATCTCACAGAGGGAACATCCGTGGTAACTATCGGGAGCCGCTTGGACATGGCCTCGACGAGCACATTGGAACAGCCCTCGTACGATGTCGGAAGCACGAACAGCTCGAAAATCTTCAGTATGCGGTCCCCCCTGTTTATATAGCCTGTGAAAACGACGTCCCCGGAGAGCCTGTCACGGGCGATCCTCATGAGCCTCTCCTTCTCAGGCCCTTCACCAACTATGAGGAGCTTGAGGGGTTCGTCTATCCTCTCTTTCAGCAGGTTGAAAGCTTCTATCAAAAGATCGAGCCTCTTGGTACGGTTGAGCCGCCCGAGATTGCCTATGATGATACTCCCTTCGAGTCCGTGAGTTCTCTTTATCTCTGCAATCATGTCCCAGTCGTCGTCTTCTCCGGGCTCGAAACCGTTATAAACGACCTTTACAAGGGCTTCAGGATATCCTTTCGAGACGATAATCCTCCGCTCCTCATCAGACACCGCGATAAGAGTGTCCGCCCTCCTCCGCGCAATGACGGCCGACAGCTTATAGTTGATCGCTTTCGATATATCTGACCCCTGGTGTGAGTGCAGGTGAAAGAGGATGGGTACATTCTTCAGCACCTTTCGGGAGAAAGAGAGGAATTCGTGTGCCGCATGAACGTGAAGTATGTCGATTCCGAAGGCTTCGTCAAGCTCGGCCAGCTTCCCCTTGTAGGCGGCGACCTTCCCGAAGACATTTCCGCTTATCCTCGGAAACTCGGCGTACTCGACGTCCAGATCGAGAAAATCCGGAAGAGCCCTTCCTCGTGGAGCCAGAAGAAGCATCCTGTACTTACGGCCCAGTCCGCGGATGATATTGTACGCGGTCTTCTCTGTGCCCCCCTCAGCGAGATAGGGAAGGACATGGCAGACGGTTTTCACGGACACCCCCGGGGTTTTCAGGCTGTACTGCATGTGAGTATACTAATATACATAAAACTGGTCCCGGTGATGAGTTTAAAAAAATTGCAGGGTCCCGATGCCGCATGCAGGCATCATCCGAATTCGAGCGGGAGGAGGGGTGAGATGTCTTTGTTTCAAGACGCCCCACGGCCGCAGGCGTAAGGTCGGTGTATATGACTGCGGTTACAAACATGGCTTGGAAAAACACTGTTTTTAGGTACCGACCTTTTGAACCTTCGTGGCGGTAAACATACAGTTTTCCGTTTTGGTCTGAAGCCTGCCCTTTTTGAGTGATTTTTAACATTTCCGGGAAATAAAGAAGCGGCAACTGAAGCGAAGAACAGGGTCAAATCTCTTTTTCAGAGAATACTTCGGCCCAAAAGACATAGATCTCGGTACCCTGCTTTTTCCAGCAGTCTCCCATAAGGCCCGCCTTATAACAGGTATGCTGCAAAAACGTATCTCTGTTCCACCTTTCCTCCCTCGCGACCTGAGGAAGGAGCAAACCCTGCTGAAATCCGCGTTTGATGATAATCCCGTGCTTTCCCACCTCGATCTCATCGACGGAATCGATCCTCTTCACAGGGGACATGACGGAAATTTCGATATCTATCTCGTCATATTCGCTCTTCCCGAGCGGCGGGAACCTCGGGTCCTGAAAGGCAGACGCGACAGCCATCTCATGGACCGTCTGCCAGAGCGGCTTGATCGCCTCGACGATGCCTATGCACCCCCTTAAGGAGCCTTTCTTGTGAATCGTCACAAACGCACCCCTCGGCTCTTCCAGGACCGGACCGGGGGGGACGTACCGCGGCATGTCGATACCTTCGAGCTTCCCCCTGATCGTGTTTCTTGCGAGCGCAAGAAGCGATTCTCTCTCTTCTCTTGAGAGCATCATACTCCTCCATGTTTTCCCGATTGCATAAGGCCCTGCCTCTATCGGCGGGGACTGTCAGTACATTGCCGCAGACACATAACCGACGACCCTTCTCCGGTCCCCCGACATCACCCCGGAATCGGTGTGACAAAGGACCGCCGATCTTCCGAGCCCCCTCTCCTTTGCGAGAAGAATTCCCGTCATGACAGCACCCGCACCGCACGCTTCGGCCTTTCCGGATGCGATATCCGCATAGAACTCTTCCGGATCCATACTCTTTATTCCTCGTATAGCGTTGCCGTCGAGCCGGGCCGCATCTGCAGCGGAGTGGTAGTGTGACAGGTCGGAGCTGGCGATCACTACATAGCTCCTCTTCACCTTGTTCATCGTGCCGGCAAGCGCCCTGTACAGTGTCTCCACCGTATCACGGTCCTGCTCACCGAAGAGAAGTGAGACGATACTTACCTCCGGGTAAAGACGCTGGAGGAAGGGAAGCTGGACTTCGATGACATGCTCGCTCAGATGTGCCTTGTCGTCCTCCACTATTGCACTGCACTCAGCTTTCAGCCTCTCAGAGAATTCGCGGTCTATTTTGCTGACGCCGAGAGGCGTGGAATAGGCGTCATCGAGATCCACAGACACCCCTTTGAATCTCTTGTGATGAGACGGTCCTATGATGATCGCCGTGTCCACCTTGCGCCTCTTGAGCAGGATGTACGAGTATGCCTGCACCTTTCCTGAGAAAATGAAACCCGCATGGGGCGCGACAAGAACCACAGGCACCTTCTGCTCCGGGTCCGGAATTTCGGTCTGGCTCCTTATGTCACTGTATAGTGCCTCCGTATCAATCTCGGCGAGGTAACTGTCGATCATGGATTCCAGCTCGCCGGCCTGGTCCGGGTAGAACAGGCCGCTCACGACCGGGTGGCGCAGGGTATACGATCCTTTTTTCATTCTCATCCTCTTCTTAAAATTCTAATGCAAAAGGACCCTGTTTACAACATTTTTTTAGGAAGAGTGCAGGTTTACTCAGAGGGTGTTATCGACATCGACGAATCGTGCATCAACGCCGAATTGTTCTGCAATGATTTTTGACAGCTCTACAATACCGAGCCTCTCAGTGTTGTAGTGTCCTGCGAAGATATAGTTCATGCCCGCTTCCCGGCTGACGTATGGAGTGCTCTCCTTCGCGTCACCGGTAATGTAAGCATCGACACCGAGTTCACAGACCCTTTCGATCTCGTTTCTGCCCGCACCGCTTACAACATAGACAGTCTCGATACTCTCTTTGCCGTTGTGAAAGTAGCGGGCTTCGGTGTGCAGTGCGCTGTTCAGACGTTCGACGAGTTCTCCAAAGCCGAGGGGAGTGTGAAACGACCCGCGGCGCCCGTAACTGCCTTCTTCGGGAGGCCCGGCTGCCGCGCCGATACCCTTCAATATGAGATTGTTGTGGCCTATCTCGGGATGGACATCAAGAGGAAGATGGTAGGCAAAGAGGTTGATGTCATGCTGAAGAATGAGCTTCACCCGTTCTTTCCGGTATCCTCTCAAAGCGGCATCCTCGTTCTTCCAGAACATGCCGTGGTGTACGAGGATCGCATCCGCTTTTTCAGCCACGGCCTTCTCTATGACTTCCCTGTTGATGCTCACCGCGGCGATGATTCTTCCTATCTCAGCCTTTCCCTCGATCTGCAGCCCGTTGGGGGCGTAATCCGGCACCTCTGAAACCCTCAGGTACTCGTCGAGCCAGTCCGACAGTATTGTCCGTGTCACCACCTCTTTACCTCCTCCCGAAAAGCTTCTCGATATATGCCTTGCTCCGACGGACAACCGCCGGCCTGCCGTGCGGGCACATGTAGGGAACGTCGGCTTTTCCGAGATCATCGATCAGCCGCAGCGCTTCCGCCTCCGAGAGATCGTCTCCCTCCTTTACCGCCGCCCTGCATGCTGCGATCTTCAAAAACCTTTCCGAGATCTCTTCCGGGGCAGGTCGCAGGCTCTTTGTACAGAACTCCTCCAGGAGCAGAGAGACCGTTTCCTCCTCGCGGTGGTCCGGAATGATCCCGGGGATCTCGACAACGGCGAAACTCTCTTCACCGAAAGGCTCGATCACGATGCCTGCCTCCCCGAAGGCCTTCAGTCCGTCAAGGATCGCGCCGTAGCAGGTCCTCGGGGGCGTAAAGGTGATGGGGATGAGGAGGCTCTTTCTCACCGGGCTGGAACCCTTCTCTTTTTTATACTTCTCGTACAGCACTCTCTCGTGCGCCGCGTGCTGATCTATCGCAATAATCCCGTCCTGGTCTTCGAAAAGCAGGTACGTTTTAAAAAGGGATCCCCTGAATACGAGCCGTGCCGAATCAAGCGCCGAAGGCCTTTCTTCCGCAGCTGAAACGAATGACTCGGAAAACCCATGCTCAGCTTCCACGGGAAAACCGATGTATCCTTCCTCTTTCCGGCCGCCCTCAGACGACTGTTCCCGTACGAGGCGGTCTGTTCCTTCGTACTCCCCCTGGTACCTGCCGATTTGGGGAGGTAAAGAGCTTGTTCCACTGAGGCTTTCCCGCACGAGATCGCCTATCGATGAAAAAAGCTTCTGCATGACCTTTATCCGGATCTCCTTCTTCTGGGGGTGGACATTGATATCGATGAGGTCCGGCTCTATCTCGATGAACACAAAAGCATACGGGAATCTCCCCGCCGGAAAGAAGGCCCTTGTGGGATTGGTTACTGCCGCATAGAGCGATCTGTCCTCTACGGGCCTACGGTTGATAAAGAAATACTGCCCTGCTCTGTTCGGAAGGGTGCGGTGACGGTTCGAAAGAAGCAGCTTCAGCGAGTACCCCTCCGCGCTGGTTCCGGTTTCGATGAGGCTCTCCGATACTTCCCCGCCAAACAGGTCACCGATTCTCTCGATGGCGGAGGCCGCAGGCTGAAGGGTGTACACGACCCTGTCGTCGGACTTGAAGGAGAACCCTCTCTCATAGAAAGCCAGAGCCTTCTTTACTATCTCCTCTTTTATCCTGGCGGTTTCAGCCCGGTTGCTCTTCAGAAACTTGCGCCGGGCCGGGAGATTGCCGAAGAGGTTTTTCACCATAATAGAAGTACCTCTGTTTGAGGCCTGGGGCGAAGGCTCGGCCTCTTTTCCGTACCTGCACACGACCTTTATTCCGTGATCGTCCTCCTCCCTTTTTGTCACCATGGTAAAATCGCTCACCGTGCATATGCTCGAGAGCGCCTCTCCCCTGAAGCCCATGGTGCTTACCCGGTCCAGGTCCTCTGCGCACCGTATCTTGCTTGTCGTATGTTTCATGACGGAGAGCCAGGCGTCCTCCTCGCTCATCCCGGTCCCGTCGTCCGTTACCAGTATGTAATCCTTGCCCCCGTTGTTGATGACCACGGAAACGAAGGCCGCCCCGGCATCGAGGGAGTTGTCGAGGAGCTCGCGCACCACGGAGTACGGGCCCTCGATCACCTCGCCCGCTGCGATCTTCTGTGAAACCTCCTCCGGAAGTACGATTATATGGTCCACACGATACTCCTTTATACGGCAGCTTTCACCCTGAACTTTTTAACGAATGAATACGGCTTGTAGCTGAGCTTGGCCCTCCTCAACCCCTCGTTTCCGAGGTCCTGCTCCCGGTTGATGTAGGTATATTTATCAGGAAGTATGGATGCAAAGCTCATGTTGATGAACTGATAGAGGCCCCTGTAGCCGGAGAGCGCCTTTTCGAAGTGGGTCACCCAGGTCGTTCCTCCTGCAATCTCCTCTCCGAGGCTGAAGGCCACGGGCCGGCCGTCCACGTAATATATCCCGCCGCACAAAACGAGGTCATCCGCCATCTCGAGCGCCTCTTTTGAGGCGAGGCAATCCCCGTCATCCCCGTCCGATCGCTCTCTTTTCCACTCATCGAGCACGAGGAGTGCGTCCGGGATGTACTCCGGAAGAAGCGGTCTCCCCTCGTAGGTGTAGTCGCGGACGAACGCATTCACAAGGTTCTTCTTTTTATGGTAATCTCTCCCCACAAGCTTTTCGAGGTCCTCTTTCAGGTACAGGTAATCGAAATTGTCCCTGTCTTCGGATACTGAAAAACCCATCCCTGCCAGAACATCGGCCTGCTCTTCTGTGGCGGCCTTCATGCATGCGTGGTCCCCGAAGAGCCGCTTCAAACCGTCCGTGTCCGGGAGGCCGAAAGGAAGCATGAAGAAGCTCTCCTCGTTCATGCCCCTGTCTTTCCCAGTGACCACGATGAGGTCGTCTCCGATCTTCGAAATCCTGTAGGAGTGGGCGTTCCTGAAGAGATACAGTTCTGCAAAGGTGAACTCGGATATCCCCTCTTTAAGCATAGCAAAACGGGGATGGAACAGGGTGCGCATCTCAACCCTGATCCCTGTTGTTTTCGGATATCGGGTAATCATTTTTTTTATAATAGAGAGAAGGCTTTCACCTTCCCTGATAATCGCGGATGAAGCTCTCTATTGACCTGTCGTAGGTTGCCTCGCCTCTTTTTGAAAAATAGCAGGCAGGCATTTCATTCATCTTCAGGTGGTAGGCGATGCATTCGCAGCAATGGCCCTTTCTCGAGCACGAACTGTAGGTACAGTTGCATATCGCAAGGTTTTTTTGTTTGTTGCACTCCATAAGGTTCTCCATTCAGGTTAAGCTTTATGTACACACAGTCTCTTTTAAGCTGCAAAGAGCATCCATCCTTCTGTTCCGGACCCTAAAGAACACGGCAGCCGTGAGGGACGTCACGGTCAGGTCTCAGGAGCACCACTTCGCCCGTATCGTGCACAGCCCCCAGCACGAGCACCTCGGACTGAAAATCCGCGATCTGCCTGGGGGGGAAATTGCAGACCGCGACGACCTGCCTCCCCACGAGGTCCTCTACACCGTACAAGTGTGTGATCTGGGCGCTCGTTTTCTTCACTCCGAGATCCCCGAAATCTATCCAGAGCTTGTACGCGGGACGCCTGGCCTTCGGGAAATCCTCGGCCCTCACCACCCTTCCCACCCGGATCTCTATCTCTTCGAACTGTTTATAGTCCACCTGTTTCATGGCGTCGTCCAGCCGGTTTATATGCTACACCTTCAGGGCCTTGAGGAGCTTTCCGATATACATACGGTGATAGTCCTTTATCGGGTAGAGACTTTCGATGCTGCTGTCGAGAAAATGGTCAGGCTGAAAGTCCTGATAGTAGATCTTTTCGCACTCCAGCACGATCCGTGCCTCGTCGAAGTACACGGTGTCCCTGTCCCCTGACACGGGGGTGAGACCGGTCTCCTTCGCCTTGTCGACGTCCTTTCCGGAGTGGGAACCGCAGTAGTCGAGGGCTTTCCTGTACTTCTCCTCGAAGAAACAGAGGGAGAACGTATTTGAACGCTCCATGAACCCGAGCGTGTGCCGCGTCGGCCGGACAAAGCAGAAGCACACATCGAGGTTCCAGAGGTGGCCGAGCCCTCCCCATGAGGCCGTCATCGTGTTGTACGATTCCATATCTCCCGCGGTTATAAGCATCCAGTCCGAACCGATCAGTTTGAATACGCTCTCGTTCAATTTTTGGGGGTCGATCTCACCAAAAGTCTTCATATATTGGCTCCGTATGTTGATTAGTCGTCCGTCTATTTTAACCTATATCGCTGCCGCGGTCTATACAAATCAGCGTTTTACGGCTGTTAGGATGGAAAAGTCATGCGCCCGTGTGGCGGGGGCTGGAGTTAAATAAACTATCCATCGAGCGGGCTTCGAACGCCAAGGATGTTCTTTGTTGCGACATGCGTGTAAATCATGGTTGTTTGAAGCTGCTTATGGCCCAGCAGTTCCTGAATGGTCCTTATGTCGTATCCCTTTTCCAACAGATGCGTGGCAAAACTATGCCGAAGTGTATGCACTGAAACATGCTTTGTTATGCCTGCTTTACCAACGGCAGCCTTGAACGACCTCTGCAGTGAAGCCGGGTGCATATGATGACGCCTTACAACTTGCGTACGCGGGTCAATAGAAAGCGATTTTGACGGAAACAGCCAGAACCAACCCCACTGTTTTCCTGCGTTCGGATACTTTTTTTCGAGCGCCCCGGGTAACGCAACTCCATTGAGGTTCTGCTCCCGATCCCTGTCAAACAATGATTTGACGGAAGCAATATGATGAATCAATTCGTCTTTCAATCTCTCCGGCAAAACCGTTCTCCTGTCTTCGTCGCCTTTCCCGGACCTGATGATAACAGTGTTCTGCTCGATATCGAGGTCCTTTATACGGAGGCTCAGGCACTCGTTCAAACGCAAGCCGCAACCGTATGTCAGCATTGCCATGAGCCGCTGCAGACCCGACATGTTATCAAAGATCCGTTCAACCTCTTTCATGGAAAGGACAACAGGTAGGCGCCTTTTATACCTTGCCCTTACCGCGTTGATTGTGTTTTCAATATCTTTATCAAGGACATGCTTATAGAGGAAGACAAGCGCATTCAATGCCTGGTTCTGCGTAGATGTTGAGACCCTCTTATCTACTGCGAGGTGACTTAAAAAATCCTGCAAATCATTTCCCTCGAGATTCCCGGGAGCTTTTTCCTTTATGAAATCTTTGAAACGGCGGAACCAGCCGATATATGTCTTTTCAGTGCTGAGAGACCGATGCTTCAGGCGAAGCATATTGCGGGTTTCATCTTCTAATTCCTTCCACTCATCGAGGGTACCAGCTTCTTTCGCCCCCTTATCTTGCTTTTCCCTGGAGAGGAAAAATTGATACAGCCGCAGAGCATAATCCGCCTGGTTCACCTGCCAGTCTTCATAGTTTTTAGAAAGGTGGTCGAGAAAGGTCTGTATTCTATCGGCAGATAATCTACTCTCAACTGATTCATTAAGATAACGATAGCAATCAGAAACCCATTTCATATAATAAGGGACATACTTGTCTTTTATCTGCTTTTTTTTTAATAAATATGATTCAAATTCCCTTATCATAATCAATCGCATAATTATATTGCGTTATTATAATAATGTAACATCAAATATTTTATAACATTATATACAATTATGTCAAGCAAGTTATTTAATATCTTGACATATACATTATATCTCTATAAAATATAAATGATTTGATTGCTATCGCATAAAAAAGAATGTTGGCCGTCGACGGATCACTGAGCTGAAGGCGGGGCGAAATAAATGGCATCGCACGTTAGGTGTTCGCCGAGGGATTAAGGAAATCACGATTCATCCTAGGAATGGAGAATCGAACCTGGAGGGAGGCTATTCATAATGATTGTGTTCGTAAGTCATGCTCACTCTGATGACTGGTTGGCGCAGGCGCTTGTTAAACTGATAGAGGGAAGATTCGTGATATCCGAGCACGAACTTCGTTGCACGTCGCTTCCTGGTTACAATTTGCACCTTGGGGATACACCCGACCGTACGCTCAAGGACGAGCTGGGCGCGGCAAAGGTCGTGATAGGCCTGTTGACGGCGTCATCGCTACAATCCTCGTGGGTCCTTTCTGAGCTTGGCGCTTCATGGGGTCTGAACAGGAATATCATATGTATGGTCTTCCCAGGGGTTGCCGATGAGGATGTGCCCTCAGTATATCGGAATCGCCTCAGTGTGGACCTTCGAAGTGCTAATCGCGGACCGCACGAATTTGCGACCCAAGAGTATGCAAAAAAGCGTTTGCTGAAACTGCTGGATGAGATAGGTAAGTTTGGACCATTGGTAACCAAGGACGGCACGGATCCCGCAGCCCTCGCAGAGGCATTCGTCGAAAGTATCTGTGAGTATACCCCACGCTTCAGAGCACCACATCTTCTGGTCACGCGACAGGAACTGCGTACTAAGAAGCCATACGGTCTGCGATGGGCGCAGATCGCGGCGTACGCACTAACCGAAATTCGTATTTGGGGATGGTCATGTATGAATGTGATCGACGGGAATAGTCGGAACATCTTCCGGGACTGGCTGCTCCCCTGGAGCCATCGTAGACTTCGTGTCCTCGTAATGAACCCGGACGCCGTGGCTAAATCGCAGCTCAACTTCGGTTCAGTTTGCGGTATTGAAGATGACAAAGTTGTGGTCAAAGACATCAGAGAGGTGATTCATGATCTGAAAGAATGGAAAGACGATCCCCAGGTGCCTGGAAATCAGGTCGAACTTCTCAAGACTAACTGGAATCTAACTTTCAGTGGGGTTGCGGTCGACATAGGCCAAGATGCCGAGTCGTCTGAAGGAATTATTCAATCGGAGCAATTCTCGTACAATTTCGGTCCCGATCACCTGAGCAATCGTCTGAATCTGGTCGTTCGGCGCGGCTCGCCGTTCTGGGCTGGTCACCACAAGACCGTTGTTGCGATCTTTAAATCGGGTGTCCCTGCCTAAGGCACCATACGGTTCTCCTTGTAGTTGTATTGGATTTGCTTATGCAGATGTGCAAGTCGGAGGAGCGAAGGACGTGTCTTCCCCGGTAGACTTTGCGCCTTTCAGGTCTCAAAGTGGAGACCGCCTAAGCTCTTGGTTTTTTTGGCGGAGGTATCGTGCTATGAAGTTAATTCGTATCGAGAACGCGGGCGACGATCGGGGCTCCAGCTTCTCTTTGGGAGGGTTGGTTGGCGAGTGGATTCAGCACCCTGCGGACTGTCATGCGGCGGACATCGAACCCGGCTTTGTCCGGGGAAATCACTACCACACCAAGAGAAGGGAGGTGATCGTAGTCCGGTACGATTCAGGGTGGAGTTTGTTTTGGGACGAGGGAGCCGGGACCAAAGTCCGATCCACAACGGTCTGCGGTTCAGGTGTCGTCGTAATACACGTAATCCCAGACTGTTCGCACGCCATAGCCAATACTGGAGAGAATCGTATTTTTGCGATCGCGATCTCCGATCGGACATACGATGGGGCAAGCGACGAGACACGACGGCGTGTTATAGTCTCAACCGACCAATCCGGTCAGCTAACGTCCACTAGACGGAGCCAAGTATCGTCCCGTAATTCAACGTAGCCGGAAGCGATTCCGAGCTATGCGCTCTGCCCCATACCCCGTGCAACTCTCAACCCTTGTTGGCGTAACCGCTCTACAGTGAGATCATGACACTGCGGTGGTCATTTGAATGGCGAAAGCGAAGGAACAGGATGGCCAACCACGGCATGCACCAGACGGCTGCTCCGTCCACGGCCCTGACTGTGGACGCGGAGACCCAACCGTAGCCCTGGGGACCAAGGCCGGGGTCGGACCACCCGCTGGTGATGCTCACGTTGGGCGTAATAAAGGCAATGTGAACAGATGATTACAAAAATAAAACGGTTGAAGAACATCGGCAAGTTCTACGACTTCTCTGCCAAGGGCAGTGGTCTAGACTGGCATAAGAACACCTTCCTCTTTGCGCCAAACGCATACGGTAAATCGACACTTTTAAACGTGTGCCTATCCCTGCGCAATAACGACCCCAAACTTATCAGGGCACGCAAAACGCTTGGCTCCGCCGGATCTCCTGAGGCCGTTCTTATTCTTGATGGAGCCAATTATATTTTCAACGGAACTATGTGGGATAAATCGTGTTCCGAGTTCCAGATATTCGACGTTCCATTTGTTCACGCCAACATCCTCACCGATGAGATCGCATATGAGCACCGGAAGAACATGCACAAGATTATCATCGGTGCCGCAGGGGTGAAACTGGCGGAGGAACTCGCAACATTCAAGACTCAAGAGAAGAACAGGCGGCAACAATTCGAGGGCCTTCGTTCTGAATTCAACAGTGCTGGGTTCGTGCACCATACTCTTGATGCTTTTCTCGCCATTCCCGCCACAGAGGAAGCAGCCGTTCCGCCACGGATTGCAGGTCTTGAGAAGGACATTAAATCGAAGGAAACAGAGAGCCATGTCCGTACATTGAGTCTTCCTGGACCAATCACTGCACCGGCTTTCGACTTGTCCGCAACGAAGACATTGGCGGCTAAGAAACTCGCCTCAGCACATGAAGCAGCAGAAAAGCGTGTTCTAGCACACATTAAGAAGAACATTGCGGACAAGAGTCTTGCTAGACAATTCATCAGGACAGGCCTCGATCTTGTCCAAGCGGATTGTCCGTTTTGTGGGCAGGATTTGAAGAAAGCGGTCGACCTCCTTGACGCATACCGTGAGTTTTTCAACGAGGCCTTGCGTACATTCCAAACCGAACTCAGTCAGGCAACGACCCAACTTGACAAGTGGAATATCGACAACGAACTGACGGGCCTAATCTCTTCGTACAACGCGAACACCGCCACAGTTCGGCAGTGGGATCTATACATCGGCGCGGTGGTCCTGCCAGACGCCTCTGTGTTTGTGGAGGAGGCCAGAAAGAAACTGAAGGCCTCAAGAACCAAAGTTCTGGCCGAGTTGGAGAAGAAACAGAAGGACCCGAATTCCGATTGTGACCTCTCACAGTTCGACATTGTGGCCGCAGGTTTGAAAGCCCTCAGTGCGTCGGTTGAAGCATACAACGAGGCCATCGCGAAATTCGTCACCAAAGCGAAGGACTACCTCGATAAACTGCCGAAGTCAGATATTGATGCGTTGGGCCGGTCGCTAGCGAAGGAGCGCGAGATAGAAAAACGGTTTAGGCCTGAGTGGAAGAAATGGGCAACAGATTATCCCGTGGTTGAAAAGGACGCTGCTGACCTCCTTGGGAAGAAGGAAGCAAAGCAGAAGGACCTCGAGACCTACACTGCCAGCATCTTCGGCACGTACCAGGAACGAATCAACGAGTTGCTTGGAACCCTTGGCGCGGATTTCACCATTACCGATCTCGCTGGAAAGACGGACGAGCGTGCTAACGAGTCCTACAGCGATTTTGGTTTTCTCATTCTCGAGAAAAAAGTCCCTTTGAATGTTAGACAGGAAGATTCGCCCTGCTTCAAGAACACCCTCAGCGAGGGAGATAAGAGTACTCTGGCCTTCGCGTTCTTCATCGCTTCACTCGAGAAGACTCCAGACCTAAACAAGCAAGTCGTGATTCTTGATGATCCGCTTTCCAGCCTGGACGAAACAAGGCGCGAGGCAACGGCAAGGGTTCTTCTTGAATTGTCACCTAAGTTCAACCAACTATGTGTATTCACCCACAAAAAGGATTTCCTTCGAATGGTATTCGATAAGATTCCAAATAACACCGTCTTACAAATACGATCTGATAAAACCAATGGAAGCCGGCTTGAGCCGTTTGATGTTGAAGAAGACCGGAAGGGTGATCATGCCCAGACAATAGATGCCATGGAGCGGTACGTTATTGAAGACTTCGGCCCAGCACCTGAAACAATGCAAGGTAATATACGCAAGGTATTTGAGGTTGTTCTAAAAACTAAGTACTACCGGGCCTTGTTAACTGACATAAAACAGAAGAAAGGATTGTCGAAGTTGATTGAAACTCTCTTGAACGCGGGGCTTCTGGACGCAACCCTCAAGTCTAAGCTCTTCGACATTTGTAACGTCACCACCGGTCCTCATCACGGAGAAATTGTCGACGCTCCTTCAAAAAAGCTTATGCGCGATGAAGTCGTTACTTTGATAAGTGAAGCTCTTAATCTTCTTGAAAAGGTATGATGAATTTACACAGAGAAAACTGTAAAGGATCTGGATTCACGCCCAACATACGGATGGACCAGACGCCTTCTCGCTCCCTTCGGTCGCTGCGAGGGCGCTGGTCATCCTCGTCGTTATCTTCCTAAAAAAGGAAACAGAAAACCATTCTTTAACGAGTATTGAAAATGTTAAAAGACAAAAAAAGGTGCTTTTCTCAGGGTCAAATTGAAAAAATCGCTAAAATCCTTGGAGATACATATTCCGGCCTAACAGGATCAGAAATTGGCCATATGTTAACTTCGAAAAAAATAAAAGATGTTGATCCAGATAATACAAAATGGAAAAGATTGTATAATGCGTTCGTCGAAAAACATAATGCAAGCCAATCAGATAACTTCATTCTTGCTTTCATAGCAAAGGCCTTAGAGCCATCAAGGTTCGTTGGCAATGCTAATCAATATCAGGGACTGCTATCTGAGCTAAATATAGTACTCTCATTTCAGGGTTTAGAATTCCGCGATGATGGAAAATTCCATATAATCAGCGAATCCAAGACGTTATCTGAAGCAGAAAGACGAGTTTCATCCCTTAAGCGAACGGTAGAGGAAAGGAATTTGCACCAGGAGTTACTAAATTACTGCCGGTCTGAATTACTACAGGACAATTATTTTCATGCGGTTTTAGAGGCTGTGAAAGGAATTGCAGCAATGATACGGAATAAGAGCGGCCTTAGTTCTGATGGAGCTGATCTAATAGATTCTGCCTTTGGCGGTTCTGATCCTATTCTTAGTATTAACGCTTTATCGTCAGATACAGAAAAATCTGAACAAAAAGGTTTTGTAAATTTACTAAAAGGCTTATTCGGAACTTTTCGAAATCCAACCGCACACGCTCCAAGGATTGAATGGGAAATGACTGAGGAAGATGCTCTGGACCTCTTTACAATGGCATCGTATGCTTTCAGACGCGTAGATGGGACTATCAGAAGGAAAAAAATCTGATAAAAAACCTATATATGAAATAACATAAGATGGCGCGTAGCCTTTTCGAATAAAACAACTTATTTATAGATTATTACATTGCACAGAAAAATGATAGTGAAATCTAATTGGGAAGATAACAAATCGATGGACCCGACCGCGAGTATATATTTAAATGCTTAAAGAGATTAACGACGCTTTATATGTTCTCTCTTTTCCTACGCGGTGGGTCATCTCAATGTTAAACACAAAAAATGAAATATTATAGATATACAAAATTTACAGCTCAAAGTAGATTGGTAGGTGCTTTAATGTCAATGTATGCTGATCTAGAAAAAACACCAAAAAATAAAAAAGTAGAGGCCACTCCTTTTGTAGTGTTCATGGCGTTTTCAGTAGAAGCGTATCTTAATAGTATAGGATCAAGGGTATTAAGCTATTGGGATAATATAGAGCGAATTACTTGGAAAGATAAAGTTGAAATATTGCATTCCATTTCTCAAAAAAAGGCTCAATGGAGCGAAGAACCCTTACAATTTATTAAAAGTTTATTTGTTATCCGTGATAAATTGGCACATGGTAGGCCTGAATTAGTAAAAAGCAAAGCCTTTCAAAGTAAAAAAAAGATTATAGACGCAGAAAATGCTGAGCCAACATACGAAGAGCAGCCCAATTGGTATAAAAAATTAAACAGAGCTTGGGTTGTTTCTGCAAAAGATAAATTTAGAATAGCTATGCAATATTTAGGTTCATTGCATGGATTTCACAAATCCGATTACTTATGTCATTCTACTGGCGGGATAATGATTGATGATGAAAAATGAAAACGTTTAACAAGGCAATCCACCTTACCTTTTTTCGCCGCTTCGCGGCTTCATAAGGCAGGTGATTTTTATGTTCCCACCGCTAATGCGGCGGGAACGCCGGAATTGACCGGCCAACCCTTATGCCTTGTCCCGCCACCGGCGGGACAAGGCATAAGAGCGGACAACCCCTGCGGGGCTGCCGCCTTGCCGACGTTGATACAAGCGAATGCAAACATTCGCTCTACGCGCCGTCTGCGGTTGCCGCTCAATTCCGGCGTTATGCTGCAAGTCATTAAAGTGAAGGTAAGAGAAAAGAACTATGAATGAAGCAACAAGAACAAACGTAGCAACACTTGGAACAATCCTTGGGATTTCCGGAATATGCCATGGATTTTTTGAGGGGCTGCAAGGACCTATCCCTACAAGTGGTTTCATCATTTCGGCCATTGGTGATGCTCAAAAGATGTGGCCACATGGAAATGAACCCGCTTTTACACTCATTCCTAATTTCCTGATATCCGGTATTGCAGCAATGGTTGTAGGTTTTGCTATCATCGTTTGGTCATTGGGTTTCGTTCATAAGAAGTTTGGGCCAACCATTTTCTTACTCCTCTTTATTTTACTTCTCCTGGTTGGAGGAGGCATCGCGCAAATAATCTTCTTCCCTTTTATCTGGCTTGTGTCAACTCGTATCAATAAACCCCTGATCTGGTGGAGAAAGATTCTACCAGTTAAGATTCATAAACCTCTTGGCAAGCCTTGGCTTTGGTGTCTGATAGTTGGTTCGGCACTGCTGGTATTTGCTCTCGAGATTGCTATTACAGGATTTGTACCCGCCGTGAACGATACAGAAATTGTTCTAACAATTATGGTTTCTTGTCTCGTCACGGTAGTGCTTGTTCTTCCATTAACCTTCATTTCTGGATTTGCACATGATATATCAAAGATGCCTGATACCGATCGTGAGAGCAAGTGAAGCTCCTCAGGAAACTGATGCGGCCCAACAAACGCATGGACCCGTCACCGCTATCGCGGAGCATTGCGAGCATGGTGTCGCGGAAGTTGGCGGTTGGGACAAGGAAGGCCAGCGGGTCATTCGCAGCGCGGGTTATACGCGACCGTTATGGCGCAATAAAGAGGGGCCCTTGTGTACGATGTCCTTGAAAGAATTAAGGTTGCAGTATACATCTATGAAAAAATAGCGCAACCTCTGTATCAACTTTAAATAAAATAAAACAAGCTCATACTTCTATCTGTGGCGGAAACATTCCT
>Ga0307380_10003132_pt1 | contig 23092 bp, 27 predicted proteins | sample UN3MG_FD_202239 | JGI IMG/M metagenome (GOLD analysis project Ga0307380, IMG submission 202239) | Soil microbial communities from Risofladan, Vaasa, Finland - UN-3 | ecosystem: Environmental > Terrestrial > Soil > Coastal area > Acid sulfate soil | place: Finland: Risofladan, Vaasa | collected... | reverse complement strand
ATTCCTTGGACAAATGAACTGTCATCAATCTGACCATCTGCCCACCATCCTGCATTATTCTTAACCCAGTCAGGGATTTTATTGGCTTGTGAACCTGAACCTTGTTCAGTTACAGGTATTTTCATTAATCCTTCTTTAATCATGAACTGGATTCCTTGGACAAATGAACTGTCATCAATCTGACCATCTGCCCACCATCCTGCATTATTCTTAACCCAGTCAGGGATTTTTGCATCAGTAGATAGTTCTTGTTCTAAAGATGTGGCCTCACCAAAATTTATTACAAATAACATGATGTCTACTGTTGCCTTTGAGCTTCCATACTGAGATTTGACTTTGTATTCGCCTTCATGAAATTTCTCATTTAATGTAATGTTATGGGAAAATGTAGCATCAGCATTGACTAGAGTTTTTTGAGTCACAATTAGGCTGTTCTTTGAATCAAAAATTGAAATCCGCAAATCTCTACCTTCATCATACTTGTTGACACTTCCAGAAAATGTTATTGATTCTCCAAGATTGTATGATTCTTTATCAAAGCTTATCTCTACAGAATAATTTCCAGCACTGCTTTGTTCTGGAGGACCTCCATAACCTAAAGCATGCTGTCCTAAAGAAGATACGACAAGTAATGACATTGCAGTAATAATAAAAATTTTGTTAAATTTCATAACCAATCTACTGCATTTCTTTCTAGATTTAAACGGTGAGTGAGTGGTTTAATGAAATTAGAATTAAAATTTAATTTGTAGTTATAGATTATATACCTAAATTTGTTAGAGGTTAATTTTCTAATTTTAGCAATTGCCTCAATCATCAAAAAATTCGTCTAGTTTTTTGTCGACACTTTCTTGTTTTTCTTTGAAGGTTTGATATTTTTTATCCCATTTGGATAGAGAAAGCCATTGCTTGATTCCAATCCCTAACCACACTAAAGATATGGCAAAAATCAGTAACTGAGGTGGTTGTAAGAGCACTTTGTTACCTTGGGTACCTAAGAGTCGATCTTGTAGGAGGATACATTCTCTTTTGGGAATATCACTTTGTAAACAACGTTCTTTTATTCGCTCTTCTAGCCTTTGGTCAAATTTATCAGTAAATGGGGAATCAAATGCACTAGTCATTGCAACTAAAGCAATGGGGGGAATTATCAAAGTAGTCAATATCATAATCATAAACATTTTTTTTGTTTTACTCAGTTGGAACATCATGCCATCCATGATCTCAAAGATACTGGTGCGTTCATCTTTGTTTGATTTGGACATTAGTTTAAAATCTCCAATATGGTCTTAAAACCTTTAGATAACATTGTTACTCTACTCCTCGCCCTCTTGGAAACATGTCTTCATAGGGTTCTAAAATTAATTTACAAAATTCATGGCCTTTAGGACTAACCTTGAATTTTATTATCGTCTTTTTACCCCATGGTTCCTCTTTTCTATCAATTAATCCTTTTTTCTCCATATCTATTAGAATTTCTTTATGTTTTGCAATGTTTAATCCACAATAGCTCAGTAATTTTGTTTGATTCATCTCTCCGTATTCTGATAAAATCAAAATAATGTCCTTTCTAATGTAGGTACGATCCCTATATCCTGTGGTCAGTTTTTATCATTCCTTAAACAAATTCTCACTGTTTTATGTTAATTTTAACAATTGCCACTAAACCACTATTTTAACACAGGAGTATTTAGAATTACCACAAGAAATCAATACTAAAGATTCACTCATTAGAAAAGTTTTTTGGGAATTATTTTTTTTCTCAGTTTTTAATTTTTATTATTAGGGGAAATTTTATATTTTCTAATTTGTTGATGGATTTTTTCAAAATATAGGATATTCATAAATTTGATGATTTCAGATATGCCAAGAGAATGTAGAATTAGAAAATTTCCACAAACTCTTATTTTGTAGTAGTTTCGTGGTTTGATTATTGCAACATGAAATTGTAAAAAATCCAATGGGGTTAATTGAATTTTCAATGAATGCCGGAGAAAAAATTATAGCTGAGGCAGCTGCGATGGTCTATATTCAAGGAAATGTTAAAACTGAAACTAAAATGAGGAAGGGGGGCTTTTTAAAATCGCTCAAAACAGCTGCTCTTGGCGGTGAATCCTTTTTTGTAAATGAGTTTATTGCGCAAGAAGACAATTGTAAGTTAGGCATAACTGGAAACATGCTTGGAGACATTGAAGTAATTAAGGTAGACCAGGAGTTTATTGTAAACTCTGGAGCATTTGTAGGGTCTACAAGCGATTTGACCTTAGATACTAAATGGCAGGGGTTCACAAAGGGAATTTTTGGCACCAATATGTTCATGTTAAAAACAGTGGGTACAGGTGACATGTTTGTTAATGGATGGGGTGGCATTTTAAAGAAAGAGCTAAACGTAGGTGAACGAATGGTTTTAGATAATTATCAACTCGTTGCATTAAGTAGTACTGCAGAATATAGAGTAACAAAACATGGAGGATTCAAGACCACTTTATTTGGAGGAGAAGCCCTCGTCATGGAGATTATAGGTCCAGGAATTGTATACATGCAAACAAAGAACTTTATGGAATTTGTTAGAGCCATAATCCCATTTCTTCCAAAAAATCGTCAATAGCTTTTTCTAAATATTTAATTTTTAGAGAAATTTTAGATGATGACTCATAGTAAAAGTCAAATTTTGAGTTACAAACTAGCGGGTCCTAGAATATTTTTTTAATATGTGAGGTTTTGAATTTTTTTAACGGTCTCATTGAGTGAATCAACGAGTGATTTTTTCTGATCAAGGTCAGTTGCATCCAAAAATTGTTGTCTGAGTTCTGATAATTGTTCTTCAAGAAGTGTTAATTCGCTTTTTGGTTTAACTTGGACATTATTAATAATATTAGTAATTTCACCGTTGGTTTGTGATTTTGATTCATCGTTGGATTCAACATTTTCACATCCATAACATGGTGCATCTTCGTCATCCTCAAACCTTGGAAGTTTTCCTTTTGAATCAAAATTGGATTGAATATCCTCATTTGCAAATCCGTATTTGATATTGAGTTCTTCGATATAGTTTATCATATCTACTCTTGGCATTGATGCATATTTGAAATATTCTCGTTGGGCATCATAAAATGATCCGCCATTTTCTAAAACTAAATTCTTTGCAGCAATTGCAAGTTGGACCTTTGCATTTAGATAATCAAATTGATCCCAGAATATTCCATGATACGTAGAATTTATTCTCTCGATGAATTTTTTAAATGCATTTTTTGGAGTGAAGTCCAAATATTTATTATTCATAGAGTTAAGATCTTCTTTTAATCGGTCATCTACAATTTTTCTTGTTTTCTCAACTTCGATTTGTTCTTTAGTTAAGGGAAGAAAGGTTGTTTTTCCTTCTGACATTTGTTTGTGCCTTAGTTTTTGTGCCTCCATTTCAGCAATTATTTTCATCGCAAAGGGATCATTTTTCAATTTATCAGAAACTAAAATTATTGGTGTGGATTCTGATTCTGCAAAAGCTTCTTGCCAGTTATTTGTTCCAGAAATTATTATCATACCCGCAACCAAAACTAGAACTCCAGATAACAATTTTGGAACGATGGTGTTATTCACGATGATTATGTTGAAGGTTTTTTCTTAATAAAGAAAAAGCAGGATTTATTCTAATCAATAATCAGTAGGAATTTAGAGTAATAGTTATAAAAAATGAAAAATTGGATTAATTTTTTATTAATTCCTGTGACTAGGACACTATTCACAAAACAATTCCAAGAGTAGAAAAATTATTTATTTCCAAACGGCTTTATCCTAGTTTTTACTCCTATTCAGAATGACCTTAAAAAATGTAAAATCATCTTTGAATAAAATTTCAAAAGCATTAGCAAATGTTCAAGACGATAGAGAATTTTTATTAAAAAATACCCGTGAAATAATTATTCTCTGTAGTCGTGCAATAATTTCTATACACAAAGGTGATTTAACAACAGGGAAAAAAAATCTGTCAGAAGTAGATTTGTTATTAACAAAATATAGAAAAAAAGCCACATCTAATTTACGGCGTTATTTAATTACCTCAGAGCAAGAGTATGTAGAAGCTTCTTGTTTACTTGCAGTAGTCGAAGATAGAGAAATACCTTCAGATAAAAAACTAAAAGTTATGGAGGAATCATATGTCTTGGGATTGTTAGACTGTGTTGGAGAATTGAAGAGAATGGTTTTTGATAAAATTCGAGTCGGTGAAACCGAAAGAGCTTTGAAAATATTTGAGATTATGGAGAATTTGTATCTGAGTTTATACCCATTTTCTATGTACGATAAAGTGGTCAAAGAGGCTAGAAGGAAAATTGACGTTAATCGAATTTTGGTGGATGATGTAAGAGGAGCAATTACAGAGGAAAAAAGGCGATCTGAATTAATTAAAGCCTTAAACCAATTAAAAAAATAATTTAATTTTTCTGATGGGAAATTTGTATGCGGGCGATGGGATTTGAACCCACGTACTCCTAAGAGACTAACCCCTCAAGCTAGCGCCTTTGGCCAGGCTGGGCGACACCCGCATGAAATTTTGCTTGTATGGTTTTTATAATCCTTGATTACTTTTTCGTTCGTATGTTAGTTCCTGTAAGATGTTTCACGTGTGGAAATCTTGTTGCAGATAAATTTGAAGACTATCAGACCAAAGTAAAAACAGGGGAAAATCCAGGTAAGGTATTAGATTCCTTAGGAATCAGTAGATATTGTTGTAGGAGGATGCTTTTGACCACTGTGGAAACCGTTCAACAAGTAATTCCATTCTATGAAGCTATTCAGAGAAGACATCAAGAAGTTCAATCTGAGTTAGAATAGATTGGCAAGAATCACCTCAATTAAAGGACGAATCATCTATAATAGTAGAGGAAGTAAAACAATTGAAGTCGACATTATTTCAGATAACAAATTTTTTGGAAGAGTTTGTGCACCATCGGGAGCTAGTGTTGGAAAATATGAAGCTGTTAGTTTTCCAAATGAAAAGCCAGAAGAGAGTCTTCAAATATTAAACAATAATTCTCAGAAATTTATCGGATTAGATGTTTCAGATTTAAAATCAATTCATGAGACACTAAAAAGTTTGGATGATTCATCAAACTATTCTAAAATTGGAGGCTCATTAGCTTTTGCAGTTACTATTGCATCAATGGAATCTGCCTCAAAGTCATTGGATCAACCCTTGTTTCAAACCTTATCATCTGAATCTTCATTCAAGTTTCCATATCCGTTAGGAAATATTTTAGGTGGTGGAGCTCATGCAGGTCCAGGGACTCCAGACATTCAAGAAATTTTAATTTGTGCAACAGGATCAAATACCATAAGAGATTCAATAGAAACTAATCTTTCAGTACATAAAGAATTACGTAAAGTTTTAGAAAAAAAAGATCCAAATTTTACTAATGGGAGAGGAGATGAAGGAGGATGGGCTCCAAAATTAAACAATGAACAAGCCTTGGAGGCTTCCGCAATAGCCATTGAAAATTTAGGATTTACTTTAGGAAAAGAAGTTTCTTTAGGTGTAGACTTTGCAGCATCTACTCAATGGAGTGAAGAAAAGAAGAAATATCTTTACGAAAGAGCTGGATTTGAAAACTCCTCTGAGCAACAAATTGATTTTGCTGCAAACATTATTGAAAAATACAAGATAATTTATGCTGAAGATGCTGTTCACGAAGAAGCTTTTGAGGATATGGCAGAGTTGACAAAAAAATTCCCAAATACTTTGGTGGCAGGGGATGATCTTACTGTTACAAATAAGGATATCCTGAGAAAAGCCATTGGGTTAAAATCTTGTAATGCAGCTATTCTAAAAGTCAATCAAGCAGGAAGTCTCTATGATGCTTTAGAGTTTGCGGAGGTAGCAAACCAAAACAATGTAACACTTATCACATCACATAGATCTGGCGAATCCACTGATTCTCATATAACACATATTGGCTTGGCGACCAAATCAAAATTGCTCAAAGTAGGTATAGTAGGTGGAGAAAGAGTATCTAAATTAAATGAGCTTTTACGCCTGTCAGAGCATGATTTAATACGCGGTATGGTTGAGGTTTAAAATCGCCATGAGTGAACAACCAGAATTTACAGATCTCAAAAAGAAGGTTCTTTCAACAGGCATTAGGGTCGGAACACAAGTAAAAACAAAATTCATGACTCCCTTCATTACAAAAGCAAGTCCGGAGGGTCTTTACATGCTTGATCTAGACATTACTCTTGAAAAAATAAAAACAGCTGCGAAATTCATCAACAGGGTTGGAACAGATAAACTCATTGTATGTTCAGGGCGACAATATGCAAATACCCCCATTGAGAAATTTTGTGAAATGTTAGATACTAAAAAATTACTAGGAAGATTTTTGCCTGGAACCCTGACAAATCCTTCTTTGCCTTACTATATTGAACCAAAATTGGTTTTAATTTCAGATCCTCAAGTAGACGAACAAGCCATGATAGAGGCAACTAATGCAGGCATACCAATTATCGGAATTTCAAATACAGATAACATCACATCAAAATTAGATGTAATTATACCGGCAAATAATAGAGGTAGAAAAGCACTTGCTACTGTCTATTGGTTGTTGGTTCGTCAAATTCTCATAGAGCGAGGAGAGTTAAAAGAAGATGAATCAATGAAATATGAAATCGATGATTTCGAAACAAAAATCACGGAAGAGGAAATCGAGTAATGCAAATTAGAACACCGGCAGTAGCCGGAATGTTCTATCCAAGTGAAAAAAATAAATTAATTAAATTAATTGATGATTGTTTTTTACATCTACTTGGGCCAGGAAAGAATCCTCAAAAAAACGATGGTGAAAAAATATTCGGTGTAATATGCCCACATGCAGGTTATGTATATTCTGGACCAATTGCCTGTCACTCTTTTTATTCGATATCATCAGAATCACCAGAATTATTCATAATTATTGGACCTAACCATTGGGGAATTGGTAGGAGTGTTGCAACAATGAAAGATTGTAAATGGGAAACCCCACTTGGAGCAGTGGAAGTAGACTCTAAAGCAGCAGAAGAGATATCTCAAATATCACAAAATATAGAGTCAGACTTTTTTTCTCACACTAGAGAACACAGTATAGAGGTCCAAATTCCTTTTTTGCAAAAGACATTTTCTAATTTCAAAATCTTACCAATATCTTTGATTAACCAGAGTAAAGAAATTGCAGAAGATGTAGGATTGGCAATTGCAAAAATCGCAAAGAAAAAAAATACAATGATACTTGGATCGTCTGATTTTACGCATTACGAGCCAAATGAATTTGCTCACCAACAAGACTCAGCTTTGATTGAGCCAATTTTGGAGATGAATGTTGACCGATTTTATGAGGTTTTAAAGGAAAGAAAAGTTACTGCCTGTGGCTACGGTGCAATAGCATCTACAATTATTGCCTGCAAAAAACTTGGGGCAAAAAAGGGAAAATTGCTCAAATATGCTACTAGTGGAGACGTGACTGGCGATATGAGTTCAGTGGTGGGATATGGATCCATAGTGTTCACTTGAAATCAAAAGCTTCTGCACCTGGAAAAATTATCCTTTTTGGGGAACATTTTGTAGTTTATGGAACTAAAGCCATTTTGTGTGCAATTAACAAAAGAATTACAGTCACAGCAGAAAAAACTTACGATAGTAAAATTGCTATAAAGTCAAGTGTTGGAAATTTGGTATTAGAGCCAAAAATACCAATTAATGAAATAAATATCTCTCTACGACCTTTTTATTTTTTAGCAGACATGATGATTCAAAAATATAATGAAACAACAGGAATAAAGATAACAATCGATTCTGAAATTCCTTTGGGAGTAGGACTAGGTTCATCATCAGCATGTTGTGTCGCAAGTGCAGCTGCTATTTCAGGAGTTTTTGAAAAAAGATCTAGAGAAGAGATCCTGCAAATGGCAATTGAAGCAGAAAAAACCATTTTTCCAAATACCTCAGGTGCAGATTGTACAGTTTGTACTTATGGAGGTTTAATTCGATTTGATAAACAAAATGGTCATTCAAAGATAGAGTCTGAACCTAAGTTTCATCTAGTTATTGCAAATTCCAAAAAGGAGCATTCTACAAAAGAGGTGGTTTCTAATGTAAAAAAATTCAAAGAAACAAATGAAGATCATTTTGCCAGGATGTGTATTCAAGAGAATGATTTGATAGAAGATGTTTTGCTATGCTTAAAAAACAATGATTTAAAATGCATTGGAAAAAATTTGATAAAAAATCAAGAATATCTTGAAACAATTGGAGTGTCTAATGAAAAACTAAGAAATATGATAGAGATTGCAACCAAATATTCCCTTGGTGCAAAGATCACAGGTGCAGGTGGTGGAGGATGTATTTTTGCTTTAACAGATGAAAACAATATGAAAAAAACTATTCATCAATTACAGGAAAATGATGTTGATTGCTTTTCTGTGAAGATCGATTTTAAAGGATTGGATACTTTTTAATTGACTAGAAATTTGGTGACAGCATGATCCTGATAAAACTAGGAGGTTCAATTATCACCAATAAGGAAAAACCCCTATCCCCTAGGAAAAAAACCATAGAAAAAATTGTCAAGAATTTAAAAAAAATTAACGAACCCATTATCATTGTTCATGGAGGAGGATCGTATGGTCACTATTGGTCGGTAAAATATGATATGCATACCAAGCCCAGAAAATATGATGTAAGGGGTGTGTCGATAATAAAAAATTCGATGATTGATCTTAATAAAATAATTTTAAATTCATTTTTAAAAAATCGATTAAACCCCTATTGCATACCACCGACTGATTTTATGAGAGGCGACAAGCCAATAATTCAAAAGATAAAAGAGATTGAAAAAATTGCAAAATCAGGTTTTATCCCTGTTACTTTTGGAGACGCCCTGTGGTACGGACAAAATAAAACATATATCTTGTCTGGAGATAAAATTATGACATATTTTTCAAAAGTTCTAAAACCGAGATTAAGTATTTTTGCTCTCAATGAGGATGGATTGTACTCTGATCTAAAAACAAAAGAATTGATTTATGAATTAAAAAATGAAAACCCAACAATTTCCAAAAACATGATGGATGTTACAGGTGGTATGACTCGAAAAGTAGAGGAGGCATCAAAAATTTCCAAGATGGGGGTAAATGTTTTTTTTGTAAATGGTAACAAATCTGAACGAATTGTGAAAGCGATTAAAAATAGGAAATTTGAAGGAACCTTGTTTAGAGGAAAAAGAAATGTCTGATGAATATCTAATTTTAGTGGATAAAAAAGATAATCCCATAGGAACTGAGGAAAAAGTAAAATGCCATTTACCCAATGGTATTTTGCATAGAGCATTTACAGCATTGCTTTTTGATAAGAATGGAAGATTGGTATTAACAAGAAGAGCCAAAGAGAAGATGCTGTGGCCAAATGATTGGGATGGAACAGTTGCAAGTCATCCAAGAGAATCTGAGACCTATGTATCCTCCGGAGAAAGACGAATGCCTGAAGAATTAGGCATTCATTGTAAACTAGATTATCTATTCAAATTTGAATATCATGTCCCATACAAGGATATTGGATCTGAAAATGAAATTTGTGGAACTTTGATAGGAATAGTGGATGATTCTTCTCAATTTAGAAAAATTGAAGGTGAAATTGATGAATTTAAATGGATTTCGTCGAAGGAATTACTCTCAGAATTGAACATCAATCCCGAAATCTATTGTCCTTGGATGATTATTGCCCTAGAATTACTCGATAAATCCAAAAAGCCAATGTTAGAAAAATATTATAATATTTTATCTTCGTGGATGAGTGATGAAATGCATGAAACATTTCAGCAGGCCATTAAAGTTCATCTCCCAGATGATAATTGGAGAGTCGTAGAATGAACAAAACAAACTCCATTGAAAAAAATACAAAAATCGTAAACAAATACCTTAAAACAAAATTAAAAGGAAATCCTAAAATGCTCTATGATGCTGCAGGGCACCTTATTGTTAATGGAGGAAAGCGGCTCAGGCCATATATGGTGATTAAAAGCTGCCAAATTTTGAATGGGAAGATCTCTGAAGCGATACCAGCTGCAAGTGCAGTGGAAATGGTTCATAATTTTACCTTGGTTCATGATGATATTATGGATAATGATGAGATACGTCACGGTGTGCCAACTGTTCATAAAAAATTTGGAATGCCAGTGGCAATACTAGCAGGTGATGTATTATTTTCTAAGGCGTTTCAAATAATTTCAAATTCAAAATTATCAGGTAATGCTATGACTCAGTTAATTTCTCATCTTGCAAAGGGTTGCGTTGATGTATGTGAGGGTCAATTATTAGATATTAAAATGGCTGAAGAAAAAAGAATCCCATCTCAATCGGAATATATTAAAATGATAGGTAAAAAAACTGCTGCCCTATTTGATGTTTCATGTGCAATGGGAGCCATTTGTGCAACTAACAAAACAAAGGATATCAAAAATCTGTCGTCTTTTGGAAAAAATTTAGGAATTGCTTTTCAAATTACCGATGATCTAATAGGGGTAATGGGAGATCCTAAAATTACCAAAAAACCAGTTGGAAATGATCTTAGAGAAGGAAAGAAATCCCTCCCAATTCTAATGGCCATAAAATTAGCAAAAGGTAAAAACAGAAAAATAATCTTAAAAGCATTTGGCAATCATGAAATATCTAAAAGTGAACTCAAAAAAGCAATAGATGTTATTCGAACGCTTGGAATAGAAGAAAACGTAAGAAATCAGGCACTAAAATATGCTGAAAGGGCAGAGAAATCACTATCAAAATACTCGGGTTCCGCTAAAAAAGAACTAATAGACTTGCTTGATTTTGTGGTTAAACGAAGTCTTTGAAAGGGTGTTTTTTTGAACTTTTATAATTTAATGATAAATTAGGGTTATTTTTTTGAAAAATTTAATTATCCAGGTTTCATTTTAGAGAAATTTGGATTTACAACTATGGCAATAACCAATTAGTTCAAAGTTTCCTTTTAAAATAAGGTACTTGGACTTTTTTTCTGCTCGGTCTTGAATTTCTTTGAGAGTACCTTCATCTACATCATCTATTTTTCCACATTTCATACAGACTAAATTGATATGAGCATCAATATGTGCATCAAATCTAGATTCTCCACTTACTTCAATTTCGTTAACTAATTTTTTTTCTCTGAGGAGATTTAGCGTTTTATACACTGTAGAAAGGCTTACCATTGGGTATTTTTTTTGGATAATTTTATGGATATATTCAGCACTAGGATGATCCTCTGTTTTTAGAAGATAATCTAAAATCGCAACTCTTTGGGGAGTAATTCTAAAGCCATCCTCACGCAAAGATGACACTAGTTGCTCCAATTGCTGCATAATTTTCATATAATTTTATTATATTTATATCTATTATTAGTTGATAGTAGTTCCTAATTGATAATAACACTTATTTAGGATTCATTCCTAATAGTATTTATGGAAACAAAGTTAATTTATTCAAATAATTTTGAAGAAAAAAAACAAACTGTAAACAAAGCTATACGAATTTGCATTAATTGTGGAAGTTTATCAGTACATATTGAAAATTATGGTATTTTCTGTAAAGAATGTGACATGTTTTTTGATGTCAAGGGAGGTAAGAATTGATCCAGAATGCCTGTAGAAGTGTTTGTAGATATTATGATGCAGACTCTTCATTTAGGAATTCTAGAGTAGATATTTTTAGAAAACATTGTCCAACATGTAATTTGACTTTGGTTTCAAAATATAACAGGTGTCCCTGTTGCCACGACAAATTTGGAAAGGGTGATTATTGATGGGATATTGTTGTAAAGGAATTTGTGTGGAATTTAAAGGAGAAAAAGTACCAAACGGTTCACGATATGGGATTGGTCAAAAAAGATGTTCAATGTGTAGTATGTTTCTAACTATCACCAGCGTAAGATGTCCTTGTTGTGGTGCAATCCTGAGAACAAAATCAAGAACCAAGAAGATTTTATTGAAGCAAGATAGTTGGAATTGAAAATCTGCCGTACAAAGAATTTCAATAATTTTTGAAAAAAGACCATTTATAAAATCTGATATTGAACCTTTTGGCAAAGCAGGGTTAACTGTTTGACCTTTTGGTAAATTGCCTAAAAATTTCCGATTTTCAGAGTTTTTTAAGGAAAAAATTGTCCATTAGTATAAAAAAGCCGCAGTAGATCTCATCCTTAAAGGAGATGATAATTTGGATGGTGATTTAAAAAAAGATATTAGAAAATTTGCTTTACAAAATGCTTTTGAACATGAAGGACAAACTCAGGACAAAATTGTTTTGTCAAAAATTCTTGGAACTAAACCTGAATATCGCACAAAAGTAAAAGAGATTATTGGCGATATTTCTGAAATTGTCTCAGCCGTTAATCAACTTTCAATTGAAGGACAGAAAAAGGAGATTGATGAAAACTTTCCAGAGATATTAAAACCCAAAGAGAAAATAATAGAAAGAGAAGGTTTGCCACCTCTTGAAGGAGCTATACAAGGTAAAGTAGTAACTAGATTTCCACCAGAACCAAATGGATATCCACACATAGGGCATGGAAAAGCTGCAATCATTAATTCAGAATATGCAAAGATGTATGGTGGAAAATGCATTTTGAGAATGGATGATACAAATCCTGAAGCTGAAAGAATGGAATATCATGCAGCTATAAAAGTTGGATTGGATTGGTTAGGAATAAAATTTGATGTTATTAAAAATACTTCAGATGATATGGAATTATTCTATGAAAAAGGAATGGAGTTAATTAATTCTGGAAAAGCATACGTTTGCACCTGTAAAAGAGATACCGTTAGCAAATACCGAAGAGAACGTAGAGCATGTAAATGTAGTTTGGGAGATATTAAACAAAACCATAAAGGTTGGACAAAAATGTTTGAAAAATTCAAGCCAGGTGATGCAATAGTAAGATTTCGTGGAGATATGAAATCAGATAATGCAGTAATGAGAGATCCAGTTTTATTTCGAATCATAGTTGAAAAACACTATACCTTAGGAGAAAAATATCGAGTATGGCCTAGTTATGATTTTGCAGTTGCCATTGAAGATAGTAATGACGGAGTTACCCATGCATTTCGTTCAAAGGAATTTGAATTGAGAAAAGATTTGATCAATGAAATTTTAGATGCATTAGGAATGCGAAAGCCATATCAGGATTTTTTTTCAAGGCTTGAATTTAAAGGAATGCCCATTTCAAAAAGAATTCTAAAACCACTGATAGATGAGGGTAAAGTTTCATGGTATGATGATCCAAGATTACCAACTCTTGAAGCACTTAGAAGGAGAGGAATAAAGGCAGAGGCAATTAAAAAATTTATTTTATCTTTGGGATTAACAAAAGCAAACACCCTTGCTCCTTTTGATGCACTGGAATCATTTAACCGAAAATTTGTAGATGCAAATAGTATTCGACTTTTTATGGTGAGAGAACCAAAAAAAATGCGAATAAACAAAATTCCATTTTCCTCAGTTGAAATCCCCAATCATCCAATAAGAGATATGGGAAAAAGGACCATCGAAATTGATGAAGATTTTCTAATTTCTGGGGATGATGCCCAAAACCTCAAAGAAGGTTCTCATTTAAGGTTGCTAGGCTTAGGAAATATTGTCATTAATAGAGTAGGTGAAGAATTAGAAGGAGATTTTGTTGAAGATGGAGAAACTTCAAACATTCAAAAAATTCAATGGATTCCTCAAAAAAATTCTCATATGATTAAACTCCTTATCCCAAATCAATTGTTTATAGATGATAAATTTAATGAAAATAGTCTCGAGGAATTAGAGGCATATACAGAACCACATTATCTAAAATTAAAAGAAGGAGAAGAAATTCAATTTGTAAGATTTGGATACTGCAGAAAAGATTCTCAAAACCAAGCAATATTTACTCACAAGTAAGGGATCAAATAATGAAGATTGCAAGATTGTCACATGATAATAGTGAAACATATGGAATTGTCAAAGGAGATAAGGTTGCTACGAAAGATGAAATTACTTACCAGACAGGAGTACCCATTCCACAAAGTATCAAAGACTTTTTGTTCGATGGATGGTATGATGAGATTAAAGACAAAATAGAAGATCTGCCATATAATCAAAATATTTCAGATTTCAAATTACTTACTCCTATTCCAAATCCCAGCAAGATAATTTGCCTAGCCTTTAATTATATTGATCATGCCGAAGAGCAAGGTCTTTTGGCACCTGATGATCCATCAATCGTTCTAAAACCTAGAACTGCGCTAAATAGCTCAAACTCAGAAATTGAATGTCCAGATTTTGTTACCCAATTAGATTATGAGGTAGAATTGGCTCTAATAATTGGAAAAACTTGTAAGAATATTAGTGAAGAACAAGCAAAAGGAGCCATATTTGGATATATGATCTTCAATGATGTTTCAGCAAGAGATATTCAATTCAAAGACAAACAATTCACGAGAGGGAAAGGCTTTGATTCATTTGCCCCATGTGGGCCATGGATAACAACCGAAGATGAGATAAAAGATCCTCAGAATCTTAAAATGATTACCAAAATCAATGGAGAAATTAGACAAAATTCAAATACTGAAAAAATGTTCATAAAAATCCCAGAAATTGTGTCAAAGATAAGTAGAGTGATGACCCTTGAGAAAGGCGATATTATCTCAACTGGTACCCCAGCTGGTGTAATGTTGAATAAACAAAATGCAGTATTTCTTAAAGATGGTGACATAATAGAGATGGAAATTGAAAACCTTGGGGTTTTGAGAAATACCATAAAAATTGTTAATAGTCAAGATAGAAGTTTTTGCATCAAATGAAATGATAACTTCTGTTCTAAGTTTTTAAATTCCGGTAAAGTCTCTTTGGTTAATATTTGTAATCTTTGATATTTTTTCTCAAATCCATAATTTTGTAAAAAAGAGATAACATTCATAGTATTTTTTTTAGAACCAGCAAATAAAGTTACAATCAAAGTTTTTGAAAAATGTTCAGAATCTTCCAAAATGGCCACAGTCTGTTCTCCTTCCATTTTAGAAAAAATTATTTTATTTTGGGAATTCAGTTCCAATATTGTTTCTTTGGTTAAAGGTAACCATCTCCATGATTTTACATAGTGAGTAAACTCACCATTTTGAATTATATTTCCAAAAGAAACATCATGTGAAATATTTTTTTTAGGTAAAAGAGAATAAAAAATCCACGTTTGATTAATTGTGAACCCAAGATTTTTGGCCATAAAAAGAGATGGAGTGTTTTCAGTCTCAATTAGCATTAATAAAATTGGAATTTGTTTTTTGGTTGCCATTGATTCTACTTGTTTAATTAAATTTGAAGCTAAACCTTGTCGCCTGAAATTGGAATTGATACGAATTCCTTCAACCCATACCTGTTTTGGTAAAAATAGCGCATGGCAAACACCAATAGGTAAATTTTTCTCAATAACTAGCAAAGATCCTTCAGATAACCAATAATCCCAAACATCTTTGATATAATCTCCCCAAGAAAAAGTATTTTGGCAAAATTTTAGAATATCAAATTTATCAGAAGGTTTAGCATCTCTAAGTAACATATCATACAAAAAAATATTAAGAATAATAAATTAAAGGCTCCAATGGGTAAAATTATTGCTGGGAAGGTTTCAGATATATCTCCAGGTACAATGAAAAAAATCTCGGTAGATGGAAAAGACATAATGGTTACTAATATTGATGGTGAATTTTGCGCAATTGATGATTCCTGCACTCATTCGGGTGCAAGTCTATCTGAAGGGACTTTAGAAGGGTGCGTAATTACTTGTGGATGGCACAAAGCAGAATTTGATTGTAAAACAGGAAAATTAGTTAAATTTCCAGCAAAGATTAACAATTTAGGATCATATACTGTTTCAGTAGAATCTGATAATGTATTTGTAGAGATGTAACTATATACCTCTAATTTCCCAATAAAGTTGTAAAAAATGGCAAGTGAGACAGAAAACCAAGAATCTATGAAAGAGGCAATAGATACACTTAAACAAATTGTGTCAAGCTCATCTACGCCAAAAACAATCAAAAAATCAGTATCGGATTTAATTGTTGAATTGAAAAATGAAGAATTTGCATTAGCAGTAAGAGCAGCCAATACTATTAGCTTATTAGATGATGTTACCCAAGATCCTAATCTTCCATCATATGTTAGAACTCAGTTATGGCAAGCAGTCTCAAAACTTGAGGGTATAAGAGAATAAATTCTCCACAATCTTAATGTGAATATTGAAAATTGAAGAATATTTAGAATCTCTTCCAAAAAATATCCTTAGTGGGGAGGATGTTCAGCTATCTGATAAATCATTTAGAGAAATTTTTAATTTTGTTGGTTTGGGGGGAAATGACATTTTCTATCATCTCGGATGTGGGGATGGGAAGGGAGTAAAGATTGCAGTAGAAGAATTCAAAGTGAAAAAAGGAACAGGAATTGACAATAACGAACAAAAAATTAATCTGGCTAAAAATAATTCAGGGAAATTTTTGTGTGAAGATATTAAAAATTCCGATTTTTCTGATGCTAGTGTAATTTTATTTTGGTTTACAGATGAGAAAATTATTGAAAATATCATGGAAAAATTTGAAATGTTAAAACTTGGAACTAAAATTATTACAATTTGGGGACCTTTACCAAATTGTCTTCCTGAAAAAACTAATTTCCCATACATAATCAATACTTTACCATTCAAAAAGACAAGTTCTTTACGGGAACAGCTATTAGCAGTATTTGGAGTAAAATGTGTTGATTTTGTAACTGCTTGGGAATTTGCAGAAAGATACACCAAAGCTATTGGAGATCCCAAAGTGAACAATGATCGATTTCTCACGATAATTCAGACCCTTGTAATTTGGATTAATGCAAAAAATTTAGGAGTTGCATGCAGAGAGGTGGTTCCAGAATCAATAAAGACGTATATCGATATTATGAAAATGCATTTTGATATAGATTTTCAACACCTTTTGAAAGAATAACCCTTAATCCTTTTATTTTGTAAAAGTCTAGAATAGATATGGATGGTAAATTAAACATTAATGTTTCAGCTACAAATTACGATCACACTAGTAAAGTGATAGCTCAAAAACTCTCTCTTTTAGAAGAAATGGTTCATGGTAAAGATGACTTTGCAATGACCGATTCTGAATTTGCTTTTGGATGGCATTTTTTTGTGGTAAGCGTCAATAGATCACTTGTAGAAAAATTGGCAGTTCAGATGGGTAAAGATTTTGATAATCTAAAGGGGAAGGGAATGGAAAAAAAATTTCTAACTTGGATTTCCAATAATGTTGAAAGTAAAGAACATCGATTCAAGATTGCTATCAAAGAAGAGATGGAATCAAGCAAGTACGGGATTTTTTAATTATTAAATCCCTAGCGTGATGACTAAAAACTATAATATTTTTCTTAATTTTAGGCGTAAATCTAGGAGAAATTAGAATTTTCAGATGAAATGCAAATTGTATATAATTTAATTCAAAATTATCCACAATTTGTCATTTTAAAAAAATATTGCAGTTTGTTTAAAAAATATAATTTAATTTCTAAAAATTTAAAAAATATATCTTAAAACCCTCAAAGTTTCTTCATGTTTGGTAAGTATTACAATGAGGGCATTTCTTGTACTCTTTTGGGAAAATCGAATTGCAGTCGATACATCTTATAGATAGTTTAGGATTATGATGTAGTATTTTTTTTACCTCTTGCATCAATCCTACCGAGGCGGATTGTGTTCTGCTATTCATAATAAATTTCTCCGATATTTTGAATTGGGATTTGTCTGAAATAATAATTTAAATCCATGTTTTCCATAAATACAACAAGATCTCGATATTCAAGATTATTGTTTAGTTTTAATCCAGCAACATTCATGATTATTAACAATAATGCAAATTATTACTTAAGGCAGATCTTCTGTAACATCTTTTTTTTACTGTTGATCGAAAAGTCATGCCTAATATTTTTCATGTAAAATATTTTTGTTACAGTTTTTAGATCTCTTTGAAATTAATTGTAGTTTTAAAACATTACTGATGTTTTGACTTTAGGGTTTTTTATTAATTGAGAAAATTGATCAATAATGCATAATGAACAATGCGGTATTTGTTGGAATTTAAAATTTGATAATCAAGGCGAACAAACTCATAGCGATCTTAAAAACACCCATAATTTTGTTTCCTTGGATTACTGTGTAAAATGTAAAGAACCCGAGTATAACCAATCGGGTTTTCAAAGTCATTCTGATGAGACATATTATGTCATGCTTACACAAACTTCAAGAATACCCCATAAATTTATCTCGGGAATTGAGGCTGAATATCAAGAAAAACAAAGAAAGAAAAAACATGTTTTTACATTTATTGGAATCGTATCCATAGGAGTAATCCTGACTACCAGTTTATCTAATTTATTTTTCTAAATTTTTAGGCTAATCGTATTGATCATGTTTTTCACAAGGACATCCAGGATCTCTTAATTTAGGGGAAACACATGAACAGTGTTTACAACAACCATATTTCATATCCGTATATTATAGTCATACTTGTTTAATATAATAAATTTGTTGTTCATCTTAAACAACATTTTGAAAAAATATAAAATAGATTCATAAATATGATTAGATGTTTAGTTTTTTTATTTCTAAACAATAATTTTAAAATAAGATTTTTTCTCTGTTAGTTAAAAAATATGAGGAGATTATACTATAATTATTCCCTGCTCTACTAAATACTGAATTCCTTTTACAAAATCATCATCTGTGATTAGTTCCTTTGCCCACCAACCTGCAATGTTCTTAATCCACATTGGCACTTTGTTAATGCCATCTATCTTTACATCAAATGCAGATACTAGTATCTGATTCCCTTTAATTTCTGCAAATACTTGATAGTTTCCAATCAAAGATTCACTTGTTAAGGCCATGGTAGTCATAAAAGTTCCATCCCGGGAAAATGTAGTGATTGTTTCTTCTGAATTATCTGGTTTTACTACGGTTAAAGTCAATGTACCTTCATGTTTTTCTGTAAAGCTTCCAGTGATTTCTGCATACTTTGTAGATCGACTATCAGGAAGTGTATAGATGGTTCTAATGGATGGAAGATTTTCATTTTCAGAAATTGATATTTTTATTATTTCATTTTTTATCAAGTATTCGATAGCACGGAGAAATTCTGATTCTGATATATCGTCACTTGCCCACCACCTAGCATTGTTTTTTATCCAGTCTGGGATTATGATTTCATTTGGATTAACAGTTACAGTAAATGATATTGGAGTTGCTCTGTTTCCAGCAGAATCCATAGCGTTACAAATAACAATTGTCGAGCCTATTGGAAATATTGAGCCAGAGCTATAATTACAAGATGGTCTTATGATTTGATCTGTATCATCGATTGCCAAAACTTCAAAGGGTACTTTTGCTCCATTTTGACTCTCCGAATCGAGTACAATATCTTCGAATTTGAGAAGTTTGGGTGGTGTTGTATCTTTTGGAACATTTACTGGTCCAGATCCTTCACTTGTATTTCCAATAACCACTCCACTTCGGGTAATGTTTAGAACTCCTGTCATCCAGGGGTGCAGTGTACAAAAATAATTGATAACATCATCTTTCTCAAATTTATGTGAATAAATTGCACCTGCTAATATAACTCCACTATCAAAAGTACTAGTTGGTCCCCTAGATGCGGTACCACTTGTAACAGTATGCGCAGCGGAATCCATATTCTCCCAAGTAATTATAGAGCCTTTACCTGCATCGAATCTATAAGGAATGTAACAGGATCGATTCTCCTCACACCCTAAGAGGCTTGAACCTTGGGCAATTACAATATCTCCTTCTGATTCTATTTGTGTAGGCGCTATATCAGAATCAGAAAATGGTGTAGATTCTGGAGCACTTACAGAAAATTGAATTATTTTTTCTTGACATTCGCCCAAAGATGGAATCTTGCACTCATCAAAAGTACCTTCATAAATATGCAAAACAAAAGTAAGATTTTCTTTGGGCACTTCAAAACAGAATCTTGCATCATCAGAAATTCCAGGATTCAATTCAATGGAATGACCCCAAGGACAATAAGTTTCAGTTACAGCATGTCTTTTTTTTAACAAATTATAATAGATAGAATTAGGAAACTCTCTATTCTCAGAGTCATCAAGAGTTACAGATTCATAGTAAATCGTTACTGTTTCATCATCATTGTTTGTAAAGTCAGCCACGACTGCAATTACATCAGATGTTTTACCTGAAATTCTTTCTGATTTGTCAACAACCACATTTAGATTTTCCCAGTCTGCTTGTGCAAACGAAGAAGGAATTAGAGAAATCCCAAGAATTACAATTACTGCAAAAAGAATTTGTTTCGTACCTTGTTTTTTCTTAAAGATTAATAACATTTGGCAATACTTTCAAAAAATAATTTCAAGTTCAAATCTAAAGAGACGAACTATTTTTGGGGACAAGGAATGTTCGGTTCCACCTCAGGAGGGATTCACCTACCAAATGGGGGGTAAAAATGAACACAGATAGACTAGGGAATTAAATAAAAAATTGTTTATCTAATAAGATTAAACCAATTATTTTCAAATAAAGATTAAAACAAAAAAGAAATAGAGTTTTTCTTACTCTAGTATTGTTCTGCAGAAGTTGATGATATTCCTGAAGATATGGAAGTAGGTACGGTTGGAAATTTCTCCCCAATTTGACTTCCTGCAACTGCTGAGGCTTCTTGAAGGATCAATTCTGTTTCTTCATCAGATCCTACACTACTCTCAAAGCTGCCCTCAAACGAATTTGAGAAAAGTCCACCTAAAGTATCTCCCATAGCTGCAAATTCAGCATCGGCTTCTGGTATGAATTTTGCAAGTGCGGGTCCCATTTCCTTCATTGTAGACATTGCAGGTCCCAGTGCATGCATTACGTCGCCAAGCTCATTGACTGTAGATAGTCTCATCTGAGTCTTCTCTAGGGACAACCTAATGTTACCAATTACTTTTTCATGTTTGCGTAATTCTCCCAATTCAGTTGCAAGTCCTTTGGCCTTTACCTTGTCATGGCTTTGTTGTGCATCAACTATTCTTTGAAATAATTTTGCATCTTTTTGGGTTAATTGTTTTGCAATAGAATCAAGTTTTGCTATTGGTTGATTTAGTGTTCTAGTTGCTCCTTCTACCCTGGGCTTTAATGGTCCTTCCTTGTGAATGGCTCCACCAATCTTTTCTGTTATTCCTACAGTTGTTCTTGGTGACCACGATTGTTCAAAATTTACCATTTTTGAATAATGGTGAAAATAGGTCTTATGAAAAGGAGTGAATATTTGCGATCAATTTAGATCAATTTTTTTCTAAAAATAAATCTAGTTTTTCTCCAAATTCAATATTCAAACCCTTGGAGGCTTGAATCATTTATGGGAATAATTTTAGGCTTTCAAATGGTCTGTGTTTTAGTTCGACCCTACTTTCAGGTTCAAATCCAGAGATTCATCTACCAAATGAGGGGGTAAAAATGGACGCATATTTTTTTGAAATTGACCCGACCTGTAGAGCAACATGAATCACCGTTTTTATCACCCAAAGATAAAATTAATTATCAAGACTTTACAAATTCTAAAACTACTCTATCTAGCATAAATTTCAAAAATTGGGTTAGCGGTTTTTTTATCCAATGCTTTGCATTCCATTCTAGTACAAGTTCGTCATAAAACTTCCATTCATCTTCATCTTTTTTGAGATGTATTGACATCATTGCCTCAAATTCTTTAGTATCCCACTCAACAGGACACATCTTATCGCTCATCTGGATTAATTTTCCATTTTTCATTTGAAATGGATATGATTTGCATACACTTGGTTTAAAGTCATTTACGGTACATCGAAAGATATCTTTAGATTCTTCAAGAAACATGCAGCCGCTATCTTTTTGTTTTAAAGCAAGATCTAGCAAACCTTCTTTTACATTTATTCCAAGATCATAATCCTTTGCTCCGTAAATCTCAAGAAAACTCTCTGGAGCCAATCTCAATCCAACTGAGAGTCGATAAATGTCATGAGCGTTAACAAATATCACATACTCTTTGCAGCAGTTTGTATGACATGAAATACAAGGAAATTCTCCAGTCTTAGATATATCAGAATCATTTGTGATTACATTCAACTTCATAAATCATTTATCATATTTCATGTATTAAGTATGTAAAAAAAGTATTTCAAAACATAAACTTTACGATCTTTCATTTAGTTAATCGCTTAAGGAAATATTTCAAATTATTTTCGTCACTCGACCAGACCAGTAGAAGGAGTTGTATCTAGAAAAGTCCACTCCACGGGGATTCACCTACCAAAATGGGGATGAAAATGGACATAGATAGGCGTGAAAATTAATTTTAATCAAATTCTAAAGTTAAGATAATCTAGCTAAGCTAAGAGTTTTGAAAATATGAATTATATCCAAAAACACTCAAAATTATGAGATTTATTTCAGAACTTTGTAATGTAATTCAACAAGTTTCTCATAATCAGTGGTTTTCATCAATTCAAGTTTTGTTTCTTTTGTAATGTTCTTGAATAGAGGTATTCCAGTACCAAGTACTACAGGAATAACAGATAGTATTATTTTATCTACCAGATTTAGATTCATGAAAGCAGAGATTATTTCTGCTCCTCCAACTAACCAAATGTTTGTTCCATGGTTAGAAATGACATCTTTTACCAATTTCTCTACATCATGTACAAATTTTGTGTTTTCATCTTTGGAAAAATTATTATTTCGAGAAAAGATATAGGATTTTTTGTCTTTGTATGGATATGCACCAAAAGTCAGCACTTGATCATATGTTGTTTTACCCATAATCACAGTGTCTATAGATTTGTAAAAATCATTATATCCAGAGGGTCCACTTTCTGGAAGCCAATCAACATCTCCATTTTCTCTAGCAATGTATCCATCCAAGCTTGATGCAATGAAGAGGATAATTTTTCTCATAGTAATTGTGGGAATTTAGGTGATTTATAATCACAGATAAATCCTAAAAGCCTTGTTTTTTGAGATTATTCT
>Ga0307380_10003131_pt1 | contig 23095 bp, 19 predicted proteins | sample UN3MG_FD_202239 | JGI IMG/M metagenome (GOLD analysis project Ga0307380, IMG submission 202239) | Soil microbial communities from Risofladan, Vaasa, Finland - UN-3 | ecosystem: Environmental > Terrestrial > Soil > Coastal area > Acid sulfate soil | place: Finland: Risofladan, Vaasa | collected... | reverse complement strand
CTGGTCGGCGAGCGCTTCGGTGTTCGGGCTCTCCATCGGGCCGAAGCAGCCGTAGCAGCCCCGGTTGTACGACGGGCACAACGCGTTGCAGCCGCCTTGGGTCACGGGTCCGAGGCAGGGCGTGCCGTGGGCGACCATGATGCACGGGTTGCCCCTCGCCTTGCACTGCACACAAACGCTCGTGGTGGGGATGCGGGGCGGTCGTCCGGCCAGGTGGGCCGAGATCGTCTCGACGAGCTGCCCGCGGTCGATCGGGCAACCACGGAGTTCGAAGTCGACCTCGACGTGGTCGCTGATCGGCGTCGATGTCGCGAGGGTCGAGATGAACTCGGGGTGGGCGTAGACGATGCCCATGAACTCGTTGATGTCTGCTCCGTTGCGGAGGGCCTGGATGCCTCCCGAGGTGGCGCAGGCGCCGATGGTGATGAGCACGCCCGAGTTCGCCCGGATCTCCTGGATCCGTTCGAGGTCGTGCGGCGTCGTGATCGAGCCCTCGACCAGCGACACGTCATAGGGTCCCTCGACCATGCCGCTCGAGGCCTCAGGGAAGTAGGCGATGTCGATGCGGCCGGCGACCGCGAGCAGGTCGTCCTCGCAGTCGAGAAGACTCAGCTGGCAGCCATCGCACGAAGCGAACTTCCACACGCCAAGGGTCGGGTTGCTCATGTCACCTCACAGCTCTCGGACCGGATGGAAGGGTTGGATCTCGACATAGCTGGCGATCGGCCCGTCACGACAGACGATGAACGGCCCGAGTTGGCAGTGGCCGCACAGCGCGTTGCCGCACTGCATGTTGCGTTCGAGGGTCAACCAGATTCGCTCGGCAGGGACCCCGAGGTCGATGAGCGCCAGCGCGGTGAAGTGCATCATCACGTCGGGGCCGCAGACGAAGGCAGCGGTGTTCGACCAGTCGAGGTCGACGCCCTGATCGCCGCCGAGCAGGGCGGGCACGACACCGACCGGTCCGGCCCACGCATCGTCACCGACGTCGACCGTGACCGCCACCTCGGCACCAGCGTCCTCCCAGGCCGCCAGATCGTCTCGGTAGATCAGGTCGCTCGGCGTCTTGGCGCCGTAGATGACGGCCAGGCGATCGAGGCCGGATTCGCCGACCGCCCGGTCGGACACTGCCTGGTGGATGGCCGCGCGTAGCGGGGCGATACCCAATCCGCCGGCGGCGATCAGGAGGTGGTCGGTGTCGAGTGCATCGAGCGGCCAGTGGTTGCCGAACGGTCCGCGGACGGTGATCACGCCACCGATCGGGGTGTCGATCAGCGCGTTCGTGATCGCCCCGGCCCGACGAATCGTGTACGCGTGGTGGTCGGTCGTGTCGTGCGCCGAGCTGATCGAGATCGCGGCCTCGCCCACCCCGAAGGAACCCAGCATGCTGACCTGCGCGGGTTCGAAATCGGGAAGCGACCCCTCGACCGGCTCGATGTGCAAGCTGACGATGTCGGTGCCTTCCACGACCTTGTCGAGCACTCGGTAGGGCCGGGGCACGAGCAATGGCGAGATGTCCGGCGCCGTCACCTGATCGGTGGTGGTCATGATTCGGTTCCTTCCCGCATCGCGCGGACCTCTTCGGTCAGGTCGATGCCGACCGGGCACCAGGTGATGCACCGGCCGCAGCCCACGCACCCCGATTCGTCGAACTGATCGATCCAGGTCCCGAGCTTGTGGGTCATCCACTGGCGATACCTCGCCTTGGCCGATGCTCGGTGCGGACCCGGACCGAGCGTCGAGAAGTCGAGGCTGAAGCACGAGTCCCACACTCGCCACCGTTCGGTGTGGTCGCCGGTCAGGTCGGTGACGTCCTCGAGGTCAGTGCAGAAACAGGTCGGGCAGGCGAGGGTGCAGTTCCCGCAGGTCAGGCAGCGCTCGGCCACGTCGTCCCACCGTGGGCTTTCGAGGTTCTCGTACAGCAGCTCCTTGATGCCGTCGGTGTCGAGGTGACGCGTGATCCGGTCGGCGGCGTCGTCGACGACGTGCCGTGCCGCTTCGGCCTCGGCGGCAGAGGTGGAGGTCGTCGTGAGTTCGGCGAGGACGTCGGCGCCGGCGTCGGACCCGATTTCGACCACGTAGCGGACGACGTCGCCGTCGACCAGTTCGGTCAACGACAGGTCGTACCCCGGACCAGCGGACGGACCGGTGCCCATCGACGTGCAGAAGCAGGTCTCGGCCGGGTCGCCGCAGTTGACGGCGACGATGAAGAGGTCGGCCCGGTTGGCGCCGTAGGTCGGGTCGGGATGCGGCCCGCCCAGCAGCACCCGGTCCTGCTTGGCGATGGCGGCCAGCTCACAGGGCCGAACGCCGATGAACGCCCGCTTCGGCGTCTCGGGCTCGTGCATCTGCACCCGGATCCCGACTGCGGTCTCACCCGGCTCGGTCTGCTTCGACATCTCCCAGACCTTGGTGCGGGCCGGGTGGAGCAACTCCTTCCACGACTGCGGACCGACCGCGTAGCCGAAGCGAGCGCCGTCGCTCCGTGGGACGAGCCGGTAGCGACCGCCCGACTGCTCGTCGGTCCAGCCCGACGGCAGGTCGTCGGCCGAGCGGAGGACATCGTGGGCGATGACCCCGTTGTGGACCTGCGGTCCGTAGGTGGCATAGCCCCGCCCCTGCAACCGGCTGATCAGTGAATCGAGACCGGCGGCATCGAGCGTGACTACATCGATGGTGTTGCTGAGACTCAAGACCCGGACTCCTCTCCGGCCGCAAGGACCAAATGTGCGGACATGGTGCGCGCTCATCGGTGCGTCGCGGTACGGCCATTGGTCCCAAACTCTCCGATTCTGCTGCGCTCGACCACCGGAGTCAGGACCTCAGTCCCTAGCGCCCGCTCGTGACGACGGCGCAGAGTGCACGGGTGGCACACGACACCTTGGCTCCCGCGAGCCGGGTCGTCGTGACTCGCGAGGACGACGTGGCGGTCCGCTTCGACGTGAGCGGCGTGGTGCAAGGGGTCGGATTCCGCCCCTTCGTGTACCGGCTCGCCACCGAGGCGCGACTCGACGGCGTCGTCGGCAACGACTCGACGCGTGTGTTCATCGAGGTCACGGGGCTCAACGCTCGGATCGAGGAGTTCGCGCAGCGCCTGGTGGACGAGGCCCCGCCGCTCGCGCACATCGAGACCGTGACCCGCACGGCGATCCCGGTCCGGTCCGGGGCGGGCTTTCGCATCGCCGACAGCACTGCGGTCGACGGCGAACGCACGCTCATCCCACCCGACACCGGGGTGTGTCACGACTGCCTCCGCGAACTGGCCGACCCGGCCGATCGCCGCCACCGGCACCCGTTCATCACCTGCACCAACTGCGGCCCACGTTTCACGATCATCCGGGACCTGCCCTATGACCGACCAGCCACGACGATGGCGGGCTTCGAGATGTGCGACGCGTGTGCGCACGAGTACGCGGACCCGTCCGATCGCCGTTACCACGCGCAGCCGATCGCATGCCCGAACTGCGGACCGGTCCTCGAGTTCCGCGACGACCGGATCGACGCAACTGAGCGTGTCGTCGATCCGATCGAGGCGGCAGCCGCTGCATTGACGAGCGGTGACATCGTCGCCATCAAGGGCCTGGGCGGGTTCCACCTCGCGTGCGACGCCGCTGACGACGAGGTGGTCAGACGACTTCGGGAGCGCAAACACCGCCCCGACAAGCCGTTCGCGCTGATGGTGGCCGATCTCACCGCCGCGGCCGGCCTCGCCGAGATCGGGCCGGTCGAGGCGGATCAGCTGGTGTCACCTGGCCGGCCCATCGTCCTGCTGCGTTCCCGTGAGGGAGCGAGCACGGCCATCTCGGACGCCATCGCGCCAGGAAGTCCGTTGCTCGGGCTCATGTTGCCGTCGACTCCGGTTCATCACCTGCTCTTCGCTTCGGGTGCCCCCGCGCTGGTCATGACGAGCGGCAACCTCAGCGGAGAACCGTTGGCGTATCGCGATGCGGATGCATCGGCACGACTCGGTGACATCTGCGACGCCTGGCTCACCCACGATCGCCCGATCCACGTGCCCTGTGATGACTCGGTCGTGCGCATCGTCGGCGACGAACTGCTTCCCATTCGGCGGGCACGGGGCTTCGCTCCCCTGCCGGTTCCCGTCGCAGCCATCGATCGGAGCGTGCTGGCGGTCGGGGGCGAGCTCAAGAACGCCTTCTGCCTCGCATCGCCTCGCCATGCCTGGATGAGCCAGCACCTCGGCGACATGGAGAACCTGGCGACGCTCGACTCGTTCGAACGAGGCGTCGAGCAGTTCGGGCACATCTACGACATCGCACCCGAGGTGGTCGCGGTCGATCTCCACCCCGGCTATCGGACGTCTCGCTGGGCGAAGACGAACCACGCGGGACGCGTGGTCGAGGTGCAGCACCATCACGCACACATCGCCTCGGTGATGGCCGAGCACGGATGCGATCCCGACGAACCGGTGATCGGCTTCGCGTTCGACGGCACCGGCTATGGAGACGATGGAGCCATCTGGGGCGGCGAGGTCTTGCTGGCCGACGCCCACGGCTACGAGCGCATCGCCCACCTCGCACCGATCGACCTGCCGGGCGGCGATGCCGCCATCGGCAACCCGTGCCGCGTCGCACTCGCCCACCTCGCGGCGGCGGGTGTCGAATGGTCCGACGATCTGGCGCCGGTTCGCGCCCTCACCCCATCAGAGCTCGTCGTCCTTCGCCGGCAACTCGATCAGAAGATCGTATGCGTGCCGACGACCAGCATGGGGCGCCTGTTCGACGCAGTGGCGTCGTTGCTCGGGCTCCGGCATCGGATCAGCTACGAGGCACAGGCCGCCATCGAACTCGAGGTCGCCGCCGACGTCGCGATCCATCTCACCGGTCGGTACCGCTTCGGTGTGGACGGGCCGCTGATGACCCCCGGGCCCGTCCTCAGAGCCATCGTGGCCGACCTCCGGGCGAACGTTCCGATCGGGGAGATCGCGCGTGCCTTCCACGAGGCCGTCGCCGAGGTGGTGGTCAGCACGGCCGAGCGGCTCCGGGACGAGCGGGGCGATCATGCCGTGGCCTTGTCGGGAGGCGTGTTCCAGAACGCCCTCCTCACCGTCATGTGCACCTCGCGACTGAGCGACGCCGGGTTCGTCGTCCTGACCCACCACCTCGTGCCCCCGAACGACGGCGGCCTGGCCCTCGGACAGGCCTTCGTCGCCGGACACCGCCGACCCGCCCGACCAACGACCAGAGCGGACTTCTGACATGTGCCTCGCCGTCCCCGGACAGATCATCGAGACCCGCGAGGAGGCCGGCATCCCCATGGCCACCATCAGCTTCGATGGCATCCGCAAGGACATCTGCCTTGCCTACCTGCCCGACCTCGGCGTCGGCGACTACGCGATCGTGCACGTCGGATTCGCGATCTCGAAGATCGACGAGGCCTCGGCCCTCGAGACACTCGAGATGTTCCGTGAACTGGGGGTCCTCGACGACGAACTCGCGCTCGACGAGGCGAGCGACCCATGAAGTACCTCGACGAGTTCAACGACCCCGAACTGGCCGGGGCGTTGTTCGACGACATCGCCAGGATGACCACGAAGCCGTGGTCGATCATGGAGGTGTGTGGCGGGCAGACCCACTCGATCATCCGCAACGGGATCGACCAACTGCTGCCTGATGCCATCGAACTGATCCACGGACCCGGCTGCCCGGTGTGTGTCACCCCCCTCGGGATGATCGACAAGGCCCTCGAGATCGCGTCGAGGCCCGGCGTCATCTTCTGCTCTTTCGGCGACATGCTCCGTGTGCCGGGGAGCGCGCAAGACCTGTTCCAGGTCAGGAGTGAGGGCGGCGACGTCCGCGTCGTCTACTCACCCCTCGACGCCGTGCAGCTCGCCGTCGAGAATCCCGACCGCGAGGTCGTGTTCTTCGCCATCGGTTTCGAGACGACTGCACCCGCCAACGCCATGGCAGTCCATGTCGCCGAGCAGCGAGGCCTCACGAACTTCTCGGCGCTGGTGAGCCACGTGCTGGTTCCCCCGGCGATCGAGGCCATCGTCTCGTCGCCGCACAATCGGGTCGACGGCTTCCTGGCGGCCGGACACGTCTGCTCGGTCATGGGCACCTGGCAGTATGGCCCGCTGGTCGAGGCGTTCGGAGTGCCGGTCGTGGTCACGGGCTTCGAACCGCTCGACGTCCTCGAAGGAATCCGCCGAGTCGTCCGACAGCTCGAAGCCGGCACGGCACAGCTCGAGAACGCCTACGAGCGAGTGGTCACCGACGAGGGCAACATCGAGGCCCAGGACATGCTGGCCGAGGTCTTCGAGGTCTGCGATCGGCGATGGCGCGGAGTCGGCGAGATTCCCCGCAGCGGGTGGCGGCTGGCCGAGCGCTACTGCGGCTTCGACGCCGAGGTGCGCTTCGGTGTGAGCGACATCGACACACCCGAATCGGCGTCGTGTCGCAGCGGCGACGTCCTCCAGGGGCTCATCAAGCCCCACGAGTGTCCGGCCTTCGGGACCGAGTGCACGCCGCGCCATCCCCTCGGCGCGACGATGGTGTCGAGCGAGGGTGCCTGCGCTGCCTACTACCACTATCGCCGACTCGATCTGCCCGTTGAAGCTGCGCGTACGAGCGACGTGAGTCGCTGATGCCCGAGGCCGACCTCAGCGGCTGGACGTGCCCGTTGCCGCTCCGCGACTACGACCGGATCGTCATCGGCCACGGCGGCGGCGGGCAGCTCTCGTCCGAACTCGTCGAGCACCTCTTCGTGCCGGCCTTCAACGGGACCGACGACGTCGAACTGCACGACGCGGCCACCTTCGACGTCGCCGCCGGGCGGCTCGCGTTCTCGACCGATTCGTACGTCGTCCAACCGCTCTTCTTCCCGGGTGGCTGCATCGGCGACCTGGCGGTCAACGGAACGGTCAACGACGTGGCAATGACCGGCGCCCGCCCCACGACGCTCAGCGCCGGGTTCATCCTCGAAGAAGGCCTCGAGTTGGGCGTGCTCGGCCGGGTGGTCGAGGCGATGGCCGCCGCGGCGCGGGCTGCAGACGTCCGGATCGTCACCGGAGACACCAAGGTGGTCAATGCCGGACAAGCCGATGGGATGTACGTCAACACGGCCGGGATCGGCGTCGTGCCCGAGGGCATCGACATCCGGCCGAGCTGCGCCCGGCCGGGCGATGCGATCATCCTCAGCGGACCGATCGGCGCGCACGGCATCGCGGTGATGTCGTCTCGCGAAGGTCTCGAGTTCGGCACCGACCTCGAGTCCGACTCCGCTCCACTGCACGGTCTGGTGGCCGCCATGCTGGACGCCTTCGCTGACGTGCACGTGCTGCGTGATGCCACCCGCGGCGGCGTGACGGCTTCGTTGTGCGAGATCAGCAACACGGCACACCTCGGTGTCGAGTACGAGGAGACATCGGTGCCGGTCCCCGCGGCGGTCGCGGCAGCCTGCTCCTTCCTCGGCCTCGATGCCATGGGCATCGCCAACGAGGGCCGCCTGGTGGCGATGGTGCCCCCCGAAGGGGTCGACCAGGTGATGGACGCCATGCACGGTCACCCGCAAGGCCGTGACGCCTGTGTGATCGGAAGGGTGGTCGAAGAACACCCGGGTCTGGTGGTCGCTCGCACGGCACTCGGTGCATCGCGGGTCGTCGACCTCCCTCTCGGCGAGCAGCTCCCCCGCATCTGCTGACACGAACACCCGAACCGAACCCAACCGGGCGGATTCTTCCGAGTCCATGAGCCTCGACGGCGAACCAGGACAGCATCGGAGCCGCCTGCCCTACCGTGGGGACGTGAGTGACACCCCGAGGTTCCGAATGGGCCGCCTCGACCACGTGCACATCCAGGTTCCTGATCGGACCGTCGCGGCGTCGACGCTGAAGTGTTCATGGCATTCGCGAGGGCTCTGCCCGGCGAGATCCAGCGGCCGAGTGGAACACCGCTCCAGCCCGACGACCTGATCGACTTCGACCTTTGCTGGGCGTTCGACCTCGCCGATCCGGGGGGCAACCAGTACGAGCTCAACTGCTACGAGTACGAGCGGATCAAGAGCGAACTCGTCGCCGTCGACGGCATCGAGCCCGTCCGGTACTGGCCGGTCGAGCTCTACCACGACCGCCTCGCCGGCGAAGGCGAATCATCGACCCGGCCATGACCGCCTGACGCTTCGGTTCAGGACGCCAGCGCTTGCTCGGCGATCGTTGTGGCTTCGGGGCTGGAGAGACCGAGAGACCGGAGCAGATGCTCGAGGACGCCCCGTTCATGGGCGAGGCTCGGCCCCTCGTCGATGATGCGGCGCATCGCAGTGAGCAGAGCACCGACGACCACGTCGATGGCCGCGTCTTCGTCGACCACCGAGAAGCGTCGGGCATCGACCCCCGCGGCGATGTCGGAACGGAGGTGGCTCAGCGGCCCATCCACCATGATCACCCGCTGGATGGCATCGAAACGCAAGAGCGCGTGCACTGCCTCAGGCGAGGCCGTGGCACCCCTGAGGGCCATTGCGCTGATGGTGGCAAACCGGAGCGCAGGGTCCTCGGCGATCACGGCCCGGTCGCTGTCGGCAGCGAACGACGAGACCATCTCGGGCACGACCGCGCCGATCAACGCATCCCGATCGGTGAAGTAGTTGTAGAAGGTGCCGTTGGAGACACCGGCCCGGGCGACGACGTCGCTGATGCTGAACGCCTCTCCCTGCTCGGCCATGACCTCGACGGCTGCGCCGATGAGAAGCTTGCGGGTTCGCTCCTTCTTCTTGTATCCCCGGGTCCGTTCGGTTCGGGTCGTCGGAGGCGGCACTCACCGAACTATACATCACTCCCAATATTGACAATGGCCTCAATATTGGAGATAGTCGCAGGTATGAGTTCCGACACCGCCCCGCCCCGCCTCTCCCTCGGTCATGCCACCGTGGCCGTTCGCGACCTCGACCTGATGGTCGACTTCTACCGCGACGTCCTCGGCTTCCACGTGACGAACCGGGGTCCGGCCGGCGACGGCATCACCGAACTGGCCTTCCTCTGCCAGGACCCCGACGCCCACCACCAGATCGTGTTGGTCAGCGGGATGCCGACCCCGGAACACCAGTTCGTGCTCGCCGACCATCTGGCGTTCCGAACAGGCACACTCGACGACCTCCGGCTGATCGGTGAGCGGCTCGCCGAAGCCGGACTCGAGGACATCATCCCGATCTCGCACGGGAACGCCTGGTCGCTCTACTTCAACGATCCCGAGGGCAACGGTCTCGAGTGCTTCGTCGACTCACCGTTCCACGTCGCCCAGCCCTACGCCACCGGTGTCGACCTCACCATCACCGACGAGGAGATCGAGGCGTCGACCCGGGCCGAGATCGAGTCGCTGCCCGAGTTCCAGCCGTTCGACCGATGGAAGGCCGACTTCGCCACCCGGCTCGCGAACCCGCCGACCGCCTGAAGCACCAACGACGACCACCCCGGAGCACCCCGCATGGATCTCGGACTCGAAGGAAGAACGGCGATCGTGTGCGCGTCCAGCCGCGGCCTCGGCCTCGCCTGCGCCCACGCCCTGGCCCGAGAGGGAGCCCGCCCCACCATCAACGGCCGCGACGCCGACGCCCTCGACGCTGCGCAGCACGAGATTGCGGTCGACCACGGCGTGGAGGTCCAGGTGGTCGAGGGCGACATCGGCGATCCGGCAACGAGGGACGCGCTGCTCGCAGCCTGCCCGGCCCCCGACATCCTCGTCACCAACAACAGCGGTCCGCCGCCCGGCCGCTTCGCCGACTGGGACCGAGACGCTTGGGTCGCTGCGCTCGACGCCAACATGGTGACCCCGCTGTCGATGATCCGCCTCGTGCTCGACGGCATGGTCGGCCGCGGGTTCGGCCGGATCGTGAACATCACCTCGGCCATGGTCAAGACGCCGGTGTCGGCGATGGGACTCTCCTCGGGTGCCCGAACCGGGCTCACCTCGGTCGTGAAGGGCCTCTCGCGCGACGTCGCTTCCTCGAACGTCACCATCAACAACCTCCTGCCCGAGCGCATCGACACGGGCCGGCAGCGCCAGATGGCCGAGCTCCACGCCGAGCTGGGCGGCATCACCATCGAGGCCGCATACGAGCACATGGCATCGACGATCGCCGCCGGCCGCCTGGGCCGCCCTTCCGAGGTCGGGGACGCGTGCGCGTTCTTGTGCAGCGCTCAGGCGGGGTTCATCTCCGGACAGAACCTCCAGCTCGACGGCGGCAGCTATGTGGGGATCTTCTGATGAATGGGTCCGTCGACGTCGTCATCGTCGGCGCTGGGCCGACCGGTCTCACCGCTGCGCGCCTGTGCAAACGGCTGGGCCTGTCAGCCATCGTGCTCGAGCAGCGCGAGGGCCCTCAGCGTTCGCCCGCAGCCCACGCGGTGAACGCCCGTAGCTTCGAGATCTGGCGCCAAGCAGGAGTCGACATGGGCCCTGTCCTCGACGCCGCGCTCCCACCCGACGAGGCCGGCATGGTTCGCTGGGTGACCAAGCTCGGTGGCGAGCTCATCGCATCTCTCCCCTACGAACGCCAAGGCGACGAGATGCTGGCAGTGACGCCGACGCCCCTACGCAACCTCAGCCAGCATCGACTCGAACCGCTGTTGCTCGCGCCTGACCTCGACGTTCGCTATCGCCACTCGTTCGCGGACGCCGTCGAGACCACGGACGGCGTCGACATCGATGTCGACGGCCCCGACGGGCCCCTTCGACTGCGTGCCGCGTATCTCCTCGGCGCCGACGGCGCCGCCAGTTCGGTACGCAAGTGGACGGGCATCGAACTCGTCGGGCCACGCACGATCGAGTCGTTCGTGATGGTGCACCTCGGCGCCGACTTCCGGTCGCTCATCGGCGACGACATCGGGGTCCTCCACTGGGTGCTCGACCCCGCGAGCGGTGGCACGTTCGTGTCCCACGGGGCGGATCGCGAGTGGGTCTACATGCACTCGTGGGACCCCGAGACCCAACCGGTCGAGTCACTCGACGACGAATACGGCGCCGCCCTCGTGAAAGCAGCGATCGTCGATCCCGAGGTCGACTTCGACGTTCTCGGCATGTCGACGTGGCACATGAGCGCCCAGATCGCCGAGCGCTACCGCCACGGCCGCACGTTCCTGGTCGGCGACGCTGCGCATCGGTTTCCGCCGACCGGCGGATTGGGGCTCAACAGCGGCGTCGCCGATGTCCACAACCTCGTGTGGAAGCTCGCCGGTGTCGAAGCCGGGTGGCTGGCCAGTCGGATGCTCGACACCTACGAGGCCGAGCGCAAGCCCGTCGCACAGTTCAACTGCGACAAGTCGATGGAGAACGCCTTCAAGATGGTCGAGATCCCGATGGCCCTCGGCTTCGCTGACGACGTGACCCCGTCGACCGAGGAAGTCGCGGCAACGCTCGCCGATCCCGATCGACGAGCCGCGGTCGAAGCTGCCATCGCCAATCAGGCCATCCACTTCGATCTGCTCGGCCTGCAACTCGGTCACGTGTACGACGGCCCGCTCGTGGTTCCCGACGGCAGTGAACCCGTGGTCCTCGACGAGCCCGCTCGTGACTACGAGCCATCGACCCGTCCCGGCGGCCGACTCCCGCACGCCTGGATCAGCGACGGTGTCTCGACCCTCGACCTCGTCGATCCGCGGCACCCGACGATCTTGCGACGAGCCGGCACCGAGCTGGATGCGGGCGACACTCGGGTGCCGTTGTCGATCGAGTCGTGCCCTGCTGACGTGTGGGACGAGAGCCTCGGGCTCGACGCCGAGACCTGCCTGATCGTGCGCCCCGACCAGCACATCGCGTACAGAGGATCCATCGGTGAGGTCTTCGAGACGCTCGAGCCCTGGCTCACCTAGATCGACGGCTCAGTCCTTCGGGTACGGTCGCACAGATGTCGCCGATCGCTGAGCCTGCCATCGAAACCGTCACGGTGGAGGGCGTCGAGCTCGCCGTCCCGCTGGAAGTGCAGGCCGCGACGTCCATCGTCGCGTCGTATCGGGTCGACCCACGGATCAGTCAAGAGATCATCGACGACTCGGGATTCGCCATCCGCGTCGGCGACGACGGCCTGGCCGGTCTGTCGGTCGTGGGCGTTTCGTACCTGCAATCGGTCTTCGGGCGCTACAACGAAGTCGGTGTCGTCTTCGACGTCGAGTCGCTGGGCCCGGAAGTGAATCCGACCTTCATCAAGTGGCTGCCGGTGACCGGCCAGTTCAGCTGCGCGGTGGGCCGACAGGTCTGGGGATTCCCCAAGTGGGTGACCGACCTTCGCTACACGATCTACGGCGAGGAAGCCCAGGTCGAGTGGTTCGAGGACGACGAACTCGTGCTGCGGCTTCGACTCGGTGCCGGCGGCCAGGACATCGGCGGAGCTGACCTTCCGGTGTCCTCCTACACCGTCGGCCCCGAGGGTCCGCAGTGCACGCAGACCGACATGCGCAACTCCGGCATGGTCATGGGTGCTCCTGCTGAACTCGAGATCGGAACGTCGGGTCACCCTGCTGCCCAAGCGCTCAGAGATCTCGACGTTGCCCAGCTCGAACCGGCCCTCACGACCGCAGTCAGCCATTCGAGCAGCTCGTGGGGTCTGGCCCGGCCTCGCCGCTGAGGTCGATGTCCACGGCGGTTTTCATGCGATAGTGCGGGGGCATCATCGTCCGCACGAATCGAGGAGACACCCTTCATGGCCTGGGACTTTCAGACCGAACCCGAGTTCCAGGAGAAGCTCGACTGGATCCAACAGTTCTGCGAGGAGAAGGTCGACCCGCTCCACCACGTCTTCCCCCACGCCGTTCGACTGCCCGACCCGGCGGTGAAGGCCTACGTGCGCGAGTTGCAGCAGGAGGTGAAGGACCAGGGCCTGTGGGCGTTGTTCCTCGACGAGGAACTCGGCGGTCCGGGATTCGGTCAGCTCAAGCTCGGCCTGGTCAACGAGATTCTCGGCCGATACCCGGCGGCGCCGCAGCTGTTCGGAGCGGCGGCACCCGACACGGGGAACATGGAGATGCTCGCGGCCTACGGGACCGAAGAGCAGAAGAAGCGGTGGCTCGAGCCGCTCCTGAACCAGGAGATGTTCTCGGCCTATTCGATGACCGAACCCCAGGGTGGCTCGGACCCGAACCTGTTCCGGACCACCGCTGTCCGCGACGGCGAGGAGTGGGTGATCAACGGCGAGAAGTGGTTCACCAGCGCCGGTCGGGTCGCCGACATCCTCTTCGTCATGTGCACCAACGGCATGTACGTGGTGCCACGCGACAACCCGGGCGTCGAGATCATGCCCGAGCCCCGCAACCACAACCACATCATCTACACCGACGTGCGCGTGCCACTCGATCACCTCCTCGGCCCGGAGGACGGGGCCAAGGTGCTGGCGCAGCGGCGCCTCGGCGGGGGTCGGATCCACCACGCCATGCGCACGATCGCCCAGTGCACACTGGCCTTCGACATGATGTGCGAGCGTGCGCTGTCACGCGAGTCGCACGGCAAGATCATCGGCGAACACCAGATGGTCCAGGAGAAGATCGCCGAGAGCTACGCCAAGCTCCGCATGCTCCGGCTCTTCGTCCTCGAGGTGGCCTGGAAGATCGACCAGACATCGACTCAGGAGGCCCGCACCGACATCGCGGCGGTGAAGTTCACGATGGCGCGGGTGCTGCGCGAGATCTCCTTCGACGCGTTGCACATCCACGGCTCGCTCGGCACCACCGACCTCACGCCGCTCCAGGACATGTATGCCGGCGCTCCGACGATGGGGCTGGCCGATGGCGCAGACGAGGTCCACAAGGCGACCGTGGCCCGCCGGGTGCTCAAGGACTATCGCCCCCACGAGGGCTACTTCCCGAGGGAGTACATCCCCTACAAGAAGGAGGCTGCCTGGAAGAAGATCCAGCCGGCACTCGACGAGCGTCCCGAGCTCGCCAAGGCAGCCGAGAACTGGAAGCAGTACTTCGAGACGCGCGGCCGCTGAGGCCCTGCGTCACCGGGAAGCGGGGCGGGCGAACGACTTGGTCTCGAGGTACTCCTCGAAACCGGCCACCCCCATCTCGCGTCCGATGCCGCTCTGCTTGTAGCCCCCGAAGGGCACGTCGGCGCCGTACCAGACCCCACCGTTGATCGACATCGTGCCGGTGCGGATGCGGCGGGCCACATCGATCGCCCGCTGCTCGTCTCCCGAGAACACGGCGCCGGACAAGCCGTAGGGCGAGCCGTTGGCGATCGCGACTGCGTCGTCGTCGCCGTCGTGGGCGATGGCGACCAACACCGGGCCGAACACCTCGTCCTGCGCGATCTCCATGTCGTTGGTCACATCTGCGAGGAGGGTGAGGTCGAAGAAGTTGCCGTCGGGCCGGTCCGCGGGACGCCCACCACCGCACATCAGCCTCGCACCGGCGGTGACGGCGCGCTGCACGTAGCCGTCGACACGCTGCCACTGGGTCGGGCTGATGAGCGGACCCATCATCGTGCCGGGATCGTCGGGATCGCCGACCGCGACAACCGACATCATCTCGGTGATCGCCTCGACGCCTTCGTCGTAGCGGTTGCGTGGCAGCACCAGGCGGGTGACCAGCGCACAACCCTGCCCCGCGACGGTTGCAGTCCCGAACGCCGCGGTGGCCGCCGCCAAGGCGAAGTCGTCGACATCGTCGAGCACGACGGCCGCCGACTTCCCGCCCAACTCGAGGAACACCCGAGTCAGATGGTCCGAGGCCGCTTCCATGACTCGCCGACCGGTGGCCGTCGAGCCGGTGAAGCTGATGAGGTCGACCCGGGGGTCGGTGGTCAGGTGTTCGCCGATCGCCTTGTCGGCCGACGTGACCACGTTGAAGACGCCCGGCGGCATGTCCGTGTGCTCCTGCACCAGCCGTCCGAGGAAGAGCCCGGTCCATGGCGTCTCTGGCGCGGGCTTGAGCACCACCGTGCAGCCTGCGGCCAGCGAAGGGATCACCTTTGCGAGATTGATCTGGTTCGGCACATTCCACGGCGAGATGGCTGCGACGACGCCCGCCGCCTCGCGTTCGACCCAGCGGTGCGCAGGGCCACCCATCGTGTCGGCGAGCCCGAGGTCGGTCGACCACGCATAGGACTCGGCCAAGTCGGCGTAGAAGTCGACATAGGCCAAGGGCGCCTGCACCTGCACCGTCGCACAAGCAGACCGCGGCGCACCGACCTCGGCGACGGTGATGTCGGTGAGCTCGGCGGCATGCTCGGCCAGCGCCGCGCCGAGCTGGCGGAGGCACCGCACGCGGAGCGACACGTCGGTCGACCAGGTCGAGGCGTCGAATGCCCGTCGAGCGGCCACCAGGGCGGCGTCGACGTCGGCCGCGCGGCCATCGGGCGCAACACCGATCGATTCGCCCGTCGTCGGGCCGATGTTGACATAGGTGGCGCCATCGGTGGCCTCGCGCAGTTCACCGTCGATGAGGAGCAGGTGTTCACCCACGTTCGCATGGTCCTTTCGAGCGCCGCCGCCGAAGAGCGGTCGAACGCCCCGATAGTGGCACGCAGGCAACGTCACTCGCCTACCGTCGAAGGAGCGTGGCCGTCGGGGCGGGACGGTGATCGTCGGCCCTTGGATCATCCAATGTCCGCGTGGATTCACCGATCAGGGCGGTCACGGTTCCGTCGAGCAGCGGTGGATCGGTTCCATCGTCGGATCGAGGCCGGCGACCGTGGCGCCGGCGCGATCAGCGTCTCGGCGGGCGCGGGATCAGCGACGGCGTTGCGTCCCGGTAGGCCTGATAGTCGTCGTCACCCCCCCATCGTTTCTGGGCCCGGGCCTCGAGGAGTGGCACGCCGCTGATCCGGGTCAGCAGGATCACGACGAAGACCGGCGAGATCAGCATGGCCCACCGCCAGCCCGACAACACGGGCACCGCCATGATCGCGACCCCGGTCCACAGCATGATCTCGCCGAAGTAGTTGGGATGCCTCGACCAGGCCCACAGGCCCGTGCTGATGTATCGGCCCTTGTTCGCGTCCACCCGCCGAAAGGCAGACTTCTGCTGGTCGGCGACGACCTCGATCACGAAGCCGACGACCCAGACTCCGATGCCGACGACTGCGACCCACTCGATCGGCTCGCGGTCCGCGCTGGTGATGACGGCGAGCGCGCACGCGGCGGTGAGCAGCACCCACAGGCCCTGGAGGGTCCAGCTCATGAGGAACCGCAACGGATCGGTCTTGATCCGATCGAACCGCCCGTCACGACCATCGCGCCGCACCCGCCGGAAGAGGAACGATCCGAGGCGCACCGCCCAGACGGCGACCATGACTGCGACGATCACCCCACGCGCGTCGAGGTCGGCACTGAAGACGACGGCCAGCCCGACAAGCGTGAGGTAGGTGAGGCTGCCGGTGAGGTCGAAGTAGCGCTCGGTCTGCGCCCGATTGGACGGCACGAACACGACCCAGTTGATGACATACGACACGACTCCGCAGATCGCGAACACGGCCACCGAGCCGACCTCGGCACTGCCGTCACTCCCTGCGGCGATCACGAGCGCGCCGACCACCAGGCTTGCGACGATGCCGGAGACGGACACCTGGTTCTTCCTGCTCACGATTGCGCACCATTGTTCCCCAAGGGGATCAGGCAGACTCGCGACTTGCCCGACTTCTTTCCCGCCGCCTTCTTCGACCGCTCCGACGATCGACCCGATCAGTTCTTCTACGGGCCTTCCCGCCTCGTCACCCACATCGACCAGACAGCCATCGCCGCAGTGGGCGCGCTGTACACCGAACTCGGCATCGACGGCCGGGTTCTCGACCTCATGTCCTCGTGGGTCTCGCACTTCGACACCCCGCCGACGCACCTCACGGTGCTCGGAATGAACGACGCCGAACTCGAGGCCAACCAGGCGGCGACGGAGCGAACGGTGCACGACCTCAACACCGATGCGGCGCTTCCGTATCCGGACGCATCGTTCGACGACGCGGTGTGCTGCGTCTCGGTCGACTACCTCACCCGTCCGATCGAGGTGTTCGCCGAGGTCGGCCGGGTGCTTCGGCCCGGCGGCCGCTTCGTCACGACGTTCTCCAACCGCGTCTTCCCGACGAAGGCGATCCGCGGCTGGCTGACGTCCGACGACACGACACGCATGCAGATCGTCGGCCACTACTTCGAGCTCGCCGGCACCTTCGGCACGCCGAAGCTCGACGTCCGAATCGCGCCAGGACACGGCGGCGATCCGCTGTATGCCGTGTGGGCCGAGGTCAGTCCGCGATGACGAAGTGGTTGATGGCCGGGTTGGTGCCCTCGCTGATGGTCACGTAGCCCGTGCCGTCAGGGAGAAGGTCCACGGCCTCGCCCTGTTTCTCGTCCGCGCTCGGCGCGACACACGGGGGTCGCGTCAAGGCATCGGCCACGCTCTCTGAAGGATCGCGGTCCCACAGGAGCACGTCGTCGAGAGTGCGTACGGCGACAACCGTGCCGTCCGGGGAGATCGATGCTGCGGTTGCGATCGGGACGCTCTGCTCCCCGCCCGGACCCCCCGCGGGACCCGGGACTGCGAGCGCGCCGGCCCGCTCGAGCTCGATCGTGTCGCCCGGTGCGGCCGAGGCGGGCGAGCGGTAGAGACCGGGCGCCGAACCGTCGGCGGCCTTGGTCGCGACGTGAATCTGCCCGCCGATGGGGTCGACGAACAGCGACTCGGCGTCGTGCGGCCCGTCGGGGTACGAGAACACGAACGTGTCGACCTCGAGCGGCACCGGCGATCCTGTGTCGGCCGGTTCGCGAACCCGGTGGACGCGCACCACCGGTCGGAAGGTGAGATTGTCACCGATGTCCCCGACGTACAGGTGCTCAGCTCCGCCGGGACCAGGGCCGAGGGCAATGTCTTCCCAGTCGAGCGCGAGGGTCCGCAAGAACGGCCAGGCCCCGAGGTCGGAACCGTCGGGGCCGACGAGGTGCAGCTCGGCCGCCGAACCGGAATCGTTGTGCGCCCAAAGCAGGCCCGGGTGCTGACGCGACGCAGCGACACCGGAGATCTCCCTCAACTCGACCGATGCGACGACCGGCGGATCCGGTGTCGCGACGGCACGCGCACACAACTCGGTGGCAGCGGGCGAGGTCTTGACCACCGGTGCAACGGTCGTGCTCGCGGTCGTGCTCGTGGTTGCCCGAACGGCTCTCTCTCCTTCGCTGTCGCCGCCGCACGACGCGGTCGACAGCAGCATGAGGATGGCTCCGACAGCGGCCATCCGGCCCGGCGATCCCATGCCCCACCCTTCCACGGTCTCACGACACGCGGTTGATCAGGCAGAAGGGCTGGGCGGCTTCAACGATTCGGGAGGCGCCGCCACGCCCGAGAGAGGGGTGGCGCCACGACACGGGCTGCCCGCACGATGCTGGTCAGGCAGGTGGGACCACCGAGGTGACGGAGGGGGCTGGCCGTGGGCGTCTCAGTGCACGGCCCGTGTGCCGATCACGATCGGGTGACCTTCGACCCTGGCGAGCCGGGGTCACCGATGCCACCGTGGCCACGTGACTGACACCCCCCCTCCCACGCCCGACGACACCGAGGCTGCCGATCTGCCCGGTGAAGACGACCTTCCGGATGCAGACCAGCCGGCCCGCCGCAAGGACCGAAATCTCATCATCGCACTCATCGTCGTGGTCGCGGCCCTGGCCGCAGCGCTCCTGTTCACGTTGGCAAACGACGACGGCGAAGACGACGTGGCCACCGGGGACACGACCTCGAGCACCGAGACGGCGACCAGCGAGACCACAGAGCCGCCGAGCACATCGACGACCGCCGTGCCCGATACACCCAGCGACGACGAGCTCGGCACCGTCGTGTGGCCCGGCCCCGACAGCGGTGTCCGCTACTCGACACCCGAGGCTGCGGCCCGGGGCTTCGCCGTCGAGCTGGCCGGGTTCACCAGGCCGGTCATCAGCGACTTCATGCAGGGCGACTCGCGTTCCGGCGAGTTCGAGGTCCGGCCGACCGATTCGGGCGCCGTCACGACGGTGCTCGTTCGCCAGCTCAGCGATGACGACTGGTGGGTGCTGGGGGCCGTCACCGGCAACATCGAGCTCGACGAGCCTGCAGCCGGCGACACGGTGACCAGCCCGGTCGCTCTCGCCGGAACCTCGGATGCATTCGAGGGAACCGTCAACGTCGAAGTCTTCGATCTCGGTGCGACGAGCCCGATCGGCGAAGCCTTCGTCACCGGAGGCGGCAACGGCCAGCCCGGTCCGTTCACGGGAGAGATCAGCTATCAGGGCGCAGCCGGACCCCGAGGCGTGATCCTGCTCTTCACCCTCGCTGCCGAGGATGGCCGGGTGCTCGAGGCCAGCGCCTCCCCGGTGGTGTTCGGCGACGCCTGAGATCACCGAGGTGACGAGCCACATGACCGAGTGGGCCTGCATCGACGGCAACGAGGCGGCCGCCCGCGTCGCGCACCGGCTGAGCGAGGTCATCGCCATCTATCCGATCACCCCGGCGTCGCCCATGGGCGAGTTCTCCGACGCGTGGTCGTCAGCCGGGCAGACCAACGTCTGGGGCACGGTGCCCGAGGTGGTCGAGATGCAGGCCGAAGGTGGTGCCGCCGGTGCGCTTCACGGCGCAACCCAGAAGGGCGCCCTGGCCACCACGTTCACGGCGTCGCAGGGCCTGCTGCTGATGATCCCGAATCTCTACAAGATCGCCGGTGAGCTCTCGCCCGTGGTCGTCCACGTGGCCGCTCGCAGCATTGCCACCCATGCGCTGTCGATCTTCGGTGACCACAGCGACGTCATGGCGGCTCGCCAGACGGGGTGCGCGATGTTGTGCGCGTCTTCGGTCCAGGAGGCCCATGACTTCGCGCTCGTCGCCCACGCGGCCACGCTGCGCAGCCGGGTGCCGTTCATCCACTTCTTCGACGGTTTCCGCACGAGTCACGAGATCGACAAGATCGCGGTGCTCGACGACGACGACCTCCTGGCACTGATCCACGAAGACGACATCCTGGCGCACCGCCTCCGCGGCCTGAGCCCCGATCGGCCTGTCCTGCGCGGCAGTGCGCAGAACCCCGACGTGTTCTTCCAGGCTCGAGAGGCGTCGAACCCGTTCCACGAGGCGGTCCCCGGCGTGGTCGCCGATCTGATGGCCGAGTTGGCCGAGCGCACCGGGCGCCGCTACGGCCTCGTCGACTACGTCGGCGCTCCTGATGCCGAGCGCGTCGTGGTCCTCATGGGCTCCGGGGTGGGCGCCGCGACCGAAGCGGTCGAAACGCTCGTCGACCAGGGCGAGAAGGTCGGTGCGGTCACCGTCCGGCTGTACCGGCCCTTCCCCACCGACGCGCTCCTCGCCGCCATCCCCGACTCGGCACAGACCGTCGCGATCCTCGACCGGACCAAGGAACCCGGCGCTCCCGCCGAACCGCTCTGCCAGGACGTCACGACCACCTTCGCCCGGGCCGCCGCCGCGGGCATCCGCTCGATGCCGCGCGTCGTCGGTGGCCGCTACGGGCTGTCCTCCAAGGAGTTCACCCCGGTGATGGTCAAGGCGGTCTTCGATGCCCTCGTCGACGATCCACCCACCACGTTCACGGTTGGCATCCGTGACGACGTGACCGGCCTGTCGCTGCCCATCGACGACGACTTCGCGGTACCGACCCGGGCCGTGCAGGCCGTCTTCTGGGGACTCGGGGCCGACGGGACCGTCGGCGCCAACAAAGCGTCGATCAAGATCATCGGCGAGCACACCGACCAGTGGGCGCAGGGCTACTTCGTCTACGACAGCCGCAAGTCCGGAGCCGTCACCACCTCGCACCTGCGGTTCGGACCCGACCCCATCCGATCGACCTACCTGATCGACGCAGCCGACTTCGTCGCCTGCCACCAGTGGTCGTTCCTCGATCGGCCCGTCGACCTCCTCGGGAACGCCCGACCGGGGGCCACCTTCCTGCTCGACAGCCCGTATGCGGCCGACGAGGTCTGGGGCCACCTGCCCATCGAGATCCAGCAGACGATCATCGACAAGAGCCTCGACCTCTGGGTCATCAACGCTGGCCGCGTCGCACGTGACGCCGGCATGGGAAACCGCATCAACACGGTCATGCAGCCGTGCTTCTTCGCGCTCAGCGGCGTGCTGCCGCGCGCCGAGGCCATCGCCGCCATCAAGGCCAACATCGAACACGCCTACGGCAAGCGGGGACAGGTCATCGTCGACCAGAACCACGCCGCAGTCGATGCCTCGCTCGCCGCGCTGCAACACGTCGATGTCCCCGCCTCGACGACCGGCCACACGCACCGGCGGCCCCCGGTGCCCGACGATGCGCCCGACTTCGTTCAGCGAATCACGGCGCGGATGCTCGCAGGCGAGGGCGACCTCCTCCCAGTGAGCGCGCTGCCGGTCGACGGAACCTTCCCGACCGGGACTGCGCAGTGGGAGCGACGGATGATCGCCACCGAGCTGCCCGTCTGGGACCCCGACATCTGCATCGATTGCGGCAAGTGCACGATCTCGTGCCCCCACACCGCCATCCAGATGAAGGTCTACGAGCCAGACGCCCTCAGCGACGCACCGGAGACGTTCCAGTCGAAGTCGTTCCGCTCGCACGACCTGCCCGACCATCTGCTCACCATCCAGGTGGCGCCCGACGACTGCACGGGCTGCGGGGTCTGCGTCGACGTGTGCCCGGCGCGCTCGAAGGAGCAGGCCAACCACAAGGCGCTCGACATGGCACCGGCGGCTCCCCTGCGCCAGGACATGCGGCCGACCTACGACTTCTTCAAGGCGATCCCGTACCTCGATCGCGATGCACTGGGCCACGACACGATCAAGGGCAGCCAAGTGCTCGAACCGCTCTTCGAGTTCTCGGGCGCATGCGCCGGCTGCGGCGAAACTCCTTACCTCCATCTGCTGACCCAGCTGTTCGGAGATCGCATGGTGGTGGCGAACGCAACCGGGTGTTCGTCGATCTACGGCGGCAATCTCCCGACGACACCGTGGAGCACGAACGCCGACGGCCGAGGACCTGCGTGGGCGAACTCGCTCTTCGAGGACAACGCCGAGTTCGGCCTCGGTCTACGCCTGGGCAACGAGATCCACGAGACCGAGGCGCGCCGTCTGCTCAGCGAGCTCACCGACCGGGCGGGTGCCGATCTCGCCCACTCGATCCTCGATGCCGAGCAGCGGACCGACACCGACATCCGCGCCCAACGCGAACGGGTCCTCCACCTGCGCGCGGCACTGCACGATGCTTCTGACTGGCGCGAGCGCCGTCTCTACGAACTCGCAGACGAGCTGGTCCGCACGAGCACCTGGATCGTCGGCGGCGACGGCTGGGCCTACGACATCGGTTACTCGGGCCTCGACCACGTGCTGGCCACCGGACGCGACGTCAACGTGCTCGTCCTCGACACCGAGGTGTACTCGAACACCGGCGGCCAGGCATCCAAGGCCACGGCCCGCGGTGCCGTTGCCAAGTTCGCAGCGGCCGGCAAGCCGATTCCCAAGAAGGACCTGGGCGCAACGGGCCGCCAGTACGGCAACGTCTTCGTCGGCCAGGTGGCGATCGGCGCCAGCGAGCAGCAGACCGTCCGGACCCTCCTCGAGGCCGACGCCTGGCCCGGGCCCAGCCTCGTGATCGCCTACAGCACCTGCATCGCCCACGGCATCGACATGTCGAAATCGATCAGCCACATGAAGGAGGCGGTGCAGAGCGGCTACTGGCCGCTCTACCGGTTCCACCCCGGCAACGCCGACAAGGGGCATCATCCCTTCGAGCTCGACAGCCGTGCGCCGAAGATCCCACTGCGACAGTTCACCGAGAGCGAAGCCCGGTACGAGATGCTCCACCGCGCCGATCCCGAACGGGCCGCGATGCTCGCCGAGTTGGCGCAGGCCGACGTCGACGAGCGATGGCGCTACTACGAGCAGTTGGCCGACATCGAGCGCAGCGTTCCAGACCTGTCCGAGGAGCCCACCCCTGATGCCTGACCTCTCGACCGCCTATCTCGGCCTGCCGTTGCGGTCGCCGATCGTCGCGTCGGCCGGGCCGACCACCCGGACCACCGACGGCATCGCCGAACTCGAGGACCGAGGCGTGGGCGCCGTGGTGCTGCCGTCGCTGTTCGAGGAGCAGATCGTCGCCGAGGCCCGCCATGTCGACGCAACGCTGGAGACCGGCGCCGGGATGTTCGG
>Ga0307380_10003130_pt1 | contig 23097 bp, 23 predicted proteins | sample UN3MG_FD_202239 | JGI IMG/M metagenome (GOLD analysis project Ga0307380, IMG submission 202239) | Soil microbial communities from Risofladan, Vaasa, Finland - UN-3 | ecosystem: Environmental > Terrestrial > Soil > Coastal area > Acid sulfate soil | place: Finland: Risofladan, Vaasa | collected... | reverse complement strand
GCTTTTCCTTTATTTCATTATAAATATTATTTGATACTTGATAGATAACTATCGGTATTGCCCTTAGCTCAGCACAGCTTAGCAGCAGCCTCTCCACAAAATAAGCAAATGACACGAGAAGAAGAAATTAGGTACAGGTATATCGAGCATCCCTCGGACGTCGGGTTCGAAGCGTACGGTGCTACGTTAGAAGAGCTCTTTGCCAATGCTGCGTTCGCCATGTACAGCTTCATGACCGATGTCGATGCGATTGAACCGGCGGAGACAAGGGCAGTAACGGTACAGGCAGAAGACCTTTACAGCTTGATGTTCGATTGGCTGGATGAGATGCTCTTTCTGTTCGAGTCGGAATCGCTGGTTATAAAAGAATTCGATATAACCGTGGACAAATCTCAATTTAGCATCAGTGGAAAGTGCCGAGGCGGAAGATTCGATCCTGCGAAGCACGAATCTGGCATCATCATCAAAGCGGTTACCTATAACATGATGGAAGTGAAGAAGAACGAGGTCTGGCACACGCGCGTGGTGCTGGATGTGTGAGCATTGTGAAACGTGTTCGAAATATAGACATACCCATGTAAGCCATAAGGTATTAGGGGACGAAAAATGATTCGGATAGAAGATGATTTTATTAAAACAGTACAAAAAAAGGCAGCCATCTCAGCCATTGGACCATCGGCTTTAAGAAATCAAGGAAAAGATAAATTTAAAGAAGTACAACAGTATTGTTATGATTTAGATCTATCAGCATATTCATCAATCAAGGAACAAAAAAAGATTAATGAATTACTTGATAGCGATACAGAAAATCTACTAAAATTCTCTAGATTACCATGGGGTACGGCACGTAAAGCGCTGAATTTATTTTTACGTGATGCACTATATAACACATATTTATGTAAAGAATACAACTTGGAAAAAATCGAACCGTTTCTTGAAATCACTCTTGATAGCGCGGTAGCACGTGGTCTTAAAAAAAAGAGATATAAGAAAAGAACTCCCTCAGTGGTCTGGATTAAAAGCATTAACAAAAAATGAAAGCGATAAATTTCAGGATTTTGCTCAAAAAGAAGCGCAAAAAGAAAAGATGCCTCGAGTTCATTTAGATATGTATTTATGGCTTGAAAATAGAAAATAACTCTGATGATTTTTTCCAAAAAAAAGCTCATTAGAAGCGTATAACACCGCATATACGTTTCTGTTTTCTATTTGCCTTTCGGGACATTCGCTTTCGACGAACGGCTGATATAATGGAACCGTTATACACCATGCCAAAGATGGATTGTGATGCGAGTAGCCCAGCTGTGTGCCATAAGATTTAAGGAAAAAATCTCGAGAGAACTGTCACCGGAAGATCCTTGTCTTCCTCAGCCAGTCTATGTCCGACCGATACAGATCCCGTATGTCGGTCAATCCCAAGCTCAGCATGGCAAGCCTGCCTATACCGAGTCCCCAGGCTAAGACCGGATATTCCACACCGACAGGCTTTGTTACCTCTTCCCTGAATATACCCGCACCACCCAATTCTAACCAGCCGTGCTCAGGCATATACACCTCCACTTCTACCGAGGGCTCGGTATACGGGAAATAACCCGGCCGGAATCGTATCGAAGGGAAGCCCATCTTCCTGTAAAACGTTGCAAGTAAACCCAGCAAGTTGCTGAATGTTACGCCTTTGTCCATAACAATCCCCTCCAACTGGTCGAACTCGGGAAGATGCGTTGGATCAATGGTTTCACGACGATACACGCGGTCAATGCAGAAGACCTTCACCGGCGGCTCTGGATGCGATGCCAGATACCCTAACGTAACAGCAGTGGTATGCGTCCTCAGCAGCAGCTCCTCACTCAACTCTTTTCTCCATTCGCCGCCCCACCCGGTGGAATTTAACGAGCCACCGTGCTCATGCATCTCTTTAACGTTTCTTATTATTTCCTCACTCACGTCTAAGGGCTTCTTCACGCCCAAGTAAAAGGTATCCTGCATCTCTCGTGCCGGATGATCCTGTGGCACGAATAGCGCATCAAAATTCCAAAACGCGCTTTGAATAAGGTCCCCTTTTATCTCTGCAAACCCCATCTCCGTAAAAATGCGCCGCATCATGTCTAAAATCCGCTGATAAGGATGTATCTTCGCAGGATAATCCTCCTTTGATGGTAGATTCACATCATACGTCTTGAATTTACACTCCCTCCACGACCCGGTTCTTATGAGTTCTGGCGTGAGCTGTGCTATCTCCTCCTCGACTGAGATACCTTGTGAAACGAGTTCCTGGCCCGCTTCTGTAATCGTTATTTTTCGCTTAATCACTTCATTATGCGCTACCAAGTTCCTTTTTCTGACCAAATCGCCTAAAACACTCTTTAGTGATTTATCCGCTAATTCTGGAATTATTTCCTTTATCTTGATTATCGATGTATTCTCCTCTACTTCCCCTTCATCTCGCGCAATTCTCAAAAACTCCTCGTCTACATTATATCCTGGATGCCCCCAAGAAGTATTTCCCGTTGGTGTTAAAACCTTTTCGCCGTCTTGCTCCGCAAATCGTGCCCAACCCTTTCTCAATAACCAACTTGTTGATATATTCGCTTCCTTCTCATCATGAAACAAAATTTTAAATTCTACAATGGTTGCTCCTTTCTTATCTATTAAAAAATCCAGCGCTCTTCGCTCCGGTAGCCCTTTCTCCGCGTATTCCTTCCCTTCCCCCGTTAAGCGATAATAAACCTTCTTTTCCTCTTTTATGTTACAAAGACCCTTCTGAGCGAGCATAAAAGCAGCTTGCATCGCGGCATCTTCGTTTATGCCCGTCACTTCAGATAAGGTTCTTGGATCCAGTGGTCTACCTCTCTCGCCACCTAAGACTTGCAAAACTCTCTTTTCGTTTACCGTCAGTTCTGCATTTGCAGCCGCTTTCGCTTTTTGTTTCCCCATTTCTGTCAAAAATACTCATCCCACGCACATTAGCACTATCGGGATTTTAGCATGTATGTCATGTATGTGTGTGTTTTAAAACATCGATTTTTAGTTTATAAATTCATTTTGGCTGGATGTACAAGCCAGTCATCGTTGCATCGAGGACGGAATCACTGTTCTTTTTGGTAAGCAGGCTGACCACAACCATTGCTACTGTGGATATGATCAGTGCATAGAGGCTTAAATGTACTGGAAGCTTCGCCACAAATTGATGGTAATATCCAAAGACGCCGGCACCGACGAGAGTCATGCCGCTACAGCTGGATGCCACCATCAAAATAGTGAAGACCCAGAAGTCGAGCGATCGCCCTGCAACGATGTAGTCCTATGTTATATGGATCTTCTTCGACCCCCATGCTCCAATGCCAATAAGGAGTAAGAAGTACGCTCCGATAATAACGGCTGTGACGATATCCGTCATCAGTAGACCTCCCGGAATTTTAATGCCCATAAAAAGAGTATCAGAACAATAAGGACGAATGCCCCCCCCAACGGTGAAGACGGTGAGTTCAGGTAGTCCGAGCATCACGAAATGTGCGATGTGTGCATACACTCTATAAAGCTTTATGTTTTTTTCTCGCCGTTAGCGTATTTCAAATAATTCGAAGATCAAAGGCTATAGAGTTCTGAGCTTCCTATCAGACGGTATTTGTGCTGTTCGAGTATCTTCCGGGCAGCTGCAGGATTATCTACCTCCAGAATTACTATTGCCTTCTTCTCGCTATCTACTACAAAGCCATAACAGTCCTCTACATCTATGTTGTCTTTCTTTAGGATGCGCAGCATGTGATGCAGGTTTCCTGGTTTGTTTTCCACACCAACCGCCAAAACATCCTTCAAAGAAACGGTGACGCCTGCCTGTTTAAATGCACGAAAGCCCTTCTCAGGATCGTCAACCAGGAACTTTAATACCCCGTATTCCTCATCAGAAGAGATCTTAACAGCAATTATATTAACGTTGGCAGCCGCTAATACTCCTGTTATCTGCTCAAGCTTCCCAGGCCGATTTTCAGAGAAGACATTGATCTGTTTAACCATTTTACATCTCACCTCTCATGTCAACAACTCTCACCGCTTTGCCTTCACTCCTCGGCAAGCTTCCGGGCTCTTGAAACTCTATTCTCGGTCTTACAACAATCTCGTCCTGGATACTCTTGAGGATATCAGATTCAAGTTTCTTAAGCTTCCTCAGGTCGCCGTCAAACATTTTAGGATACAACTCTACCCGGACTGTCAGGGAATCAAGGCTGCCTTCACGCTCCAGGATGATTTGATAGGTTGTTGCGACTTCGGGAAAACTCATCAAGACGTCTTCGATCTGACTTGGATAAAGATTAACCCCTCTAACGATGAGCATGTCGTCACAGCGCCCTTTTATACGCGAGATCCTTACATGTGTCCTACTACAGGAGCATTTCTTGCCATCGTCAACGATTCTGGCAAGATCCCCTGTCCGGTATCTGAGTATAGGCATAGCTTCCCTGCCTAACGTAGTAATAACAAGCTCGCCTTCCTCCCCAGGGGCAAGCACTTCGCCATTATCCGGATCAACGACTTCGAGAAGGTATTGGTCTTCCCAAAGGTGCATGCCGTTTTTTTCTTCACACTCAAAGGCTACGCCAGGACCGTTAAGCTCAGACATACCGTAAGAATTAAAAGCAGATATATCATAGATGTCTTCTATCCTCTGCCTGGTTTGCTCTGAATGAGGCTCTGCGCCCACAAAACCGATACGTAAATCAAACTCCTTCGGGTCAAAGCCTTCCTGAACCATTACTTCGGAAACATACAAGATGTACGAGGGTGTTGCATGGAAGACAGTGGTATTAAAATCCCTCATCAACTGTATCTGACGTTTGGTGTTGCCGACGCCTGAGGGGATGGTCAGCATGCCAACCTTCTCAGCACCGTAATGGAGTCCCAGGCCGCCGGTGAACATGCCATAACTGATGATATTCTGAAAGACATCCGCCTTATTCGCTCCGGTCATAACAATACACCGAGCAACAAGATCAGACCAAGTCTCAATATCTGTTCGTGAATGGAATATGACAGTAGCTTTGCCCGTGGTGCCTGAAGAGGAATGCATCCGCACGATTTCATCCCGTGGTACGGTCACCAGACCAAAGTCATAGTTAATGCGCAGGTCATTTTTTGTCGTAAACGGAAGCAGTGATACATCCTCGGGCTTACTGAACCGGGATTCATCTACGTCCTTCAAACGTTTTCTGTAGAAGATGGATTTTCTGCAGCGGGCTACCGTGTCCTTCAGACGCTTAACCTGCAACACCTCAAGTTTATCTCGGGGTAGCGTCTCAGCATGCTTATCCCAGAAGGTCATAGACAAACTAAAACAATAGATATATAAAAAAACCGTGTTTGATTAGCTGCAAGGTTTCAAGATGTCGGATGCAAGATACATGACTATGATTTATGACCAGATTCCACGGTTTTAATCAGGATTTTTCATCCTGATTCCTCTTCTGGATAAAGCTATCACGTTATCCTCATGTCTGAAATGCATTCTTCTCCTGCATCTTGTATCAACAATGTATCATGCCTCTTCATCCTTAACTATACAATTACAACATTTCTTTCATCGTAGCTAGTGCTTGCTTATCCTCTTCCAATTTTCTCCTTAAAGAGTGCAATAGCTTCTCTAAGCTCCTCTTCCTTTAATAACCCGTGCGGTGTTGGCACTTCGAAAATTCGCTTCGGTATGCGAAGTTTGTCGAGGTCAAAACCTTCTCTGAACTTGAAGTTCATCTTAGCACGATGGATTTCTCTGCCAAGCTCTTCTAATTTCTCTGCAGTCCAGTCTTCGACCCCGATCGCATCTAACGCCTTTGGTATTACTTCCGGCGTGTAAACTTTCCGTGCGAAGAAGCAGACCACGAGACTTGAGAGTATTTGTCGCCATTCCTCTTCCTTCAATAACTTCTCCACAACTTCTTCAATGCGGTATTCCTTCCCCATTAGCTTCTGGTCGAGATCGTAGCCCGCGGAATCAAGATGGCTGTGCCTTGCACCTGTAAGATTATTGAGGTAGCATGCAATTCCCGTATGGTATTCCGGCATCTCGTTTCCGGCAAATGCAAGTGCATAATCCTGCCCGCCGTAAACACTCGATGCATATTCAGAGCCCTTAGCCAGATTTTGATAGAATTCATTTGGCATCTCCACGATCTTACGTATTGCTTCTAAATACACTCCAACATCGCCCCACTTGAGATCAAGGCCGTCAGTATGCTCTTTCGTTATGATCCCATTCTCATACGCCTCCGTCGCCCATGCCAATATCACTCCGGTGCTCATTACATCCATGCCAACCCTATCAACCGTATCAATCAGCCTCAGGCAATCCTCGGCTCTCTCCATCCCAAGCATAAATCCGGTCGCCCAAATCGGCTCGTTATCGTAGACGATAGTGGTGGTCTTGAAATAATAGCCCGGCTCGTACATCTCCCTGAGCGATGCTAAATGAATACAACCCACCGGGCATTGAGAGCATGCAACGCGCCTTGAAAGCAACTTTTCCGCAAAGTTCTCGCCTGATAATTCTCTCGCAATCTCCTCCGGTGCACTTGCAGACTCTAAATTCTTATAGGCCATACCTCCAATTTTATTCAGGTCGAAAATCTTTCCCGATGTGCCTAAATCGTGATATTTCTCCATCGCGTCCGTTTTGACCACCACGTCTTGTAACTCATCGAAAACCTTCTTGTATTCCTTCCTTTTAGCTTCTGGTATCTCTAAACTCTTATCTGCTGATATAACCAGGCCTTTTAATTTCTTCGAGCCCATCACTGCACCCAAGCCAAGTCGACCGAAATGGCGATAGGTTTCACATACTGCACAAGCATACCGCACCAGTTTTTCTCCCGCTCTTCCAATCCGTATAATGGTTCTTACACCTGAGCCCTTCTCAACTTCTCGCAAAATCCTGCCAACGGTGTATGCCTCCACACCCCAGATAGACGAGGCATCTCTGAAGTGCACATCATCCCCGTGTATCGCCAAATATACCGGAATATCACTTGAACCCTGGATAACAATCGCCCCGTATCCCGCAAATTTAATAGCCATTGCACTTCTTCCACCGCAGTGACTTTCCCCAAGGTTACCGGTTAACGGGGATTTGAACATCGCCACGGTCTTCGAGGCTGAGGGATATAATGCTGTGAGTGGTCCAACGGCAAAAATTACTGGATTATCAGCACTCAAAGGATCGATACCCCTCGGGCATTCTTCTTCCAAGAGCTTTATCGCAACACCAGTACCGCCTAAATATTCGTCAAATAAATCAGCCCTCTGCTTTATTGTGATGGCCTTCTTCGCCAAATTTATGTACAGAACCCTATTCATATCTTGTGCTTTCATCTTTCCCCTCTAAGCTCCAACTTTAACCTCAACTAGATCAATGACGTCATGCACGCAATAATCCGCACAGTTTCCGCAATATTTACACACAATGGGCTTGTTCTTTTCGTCATCCCAGAAAATGGCACCCATGATACAGGCTTGCGCGCAAAAACCACAGCCGATACAGGTATCCTCATCCAATATCACGCCTCCGCCTTCTCTCTCCCGTAACGCATCAGTAGGACAGACTTTTGCGCAGGGCGGATTCTCACATGCTCGACAGACAACAATTACGAACCCCCGTTCTATGCCGCCAGCGGACCGTACGAAAATCGCTGATTTGTCAAATCCGCCCCTGCCCACCCGCCGCGAACAGGCAAACATACATTCCATGCACCCAATGCATTTGTTCTCATCAAGTGCCGCCAATCTTTTAACCATTGTCCTTCCTATATTTATAATATTACTATAATATCATTAACAAAAAGTTTTGTATTAACAAACGTTAGCTACCTGAAGAGATCGTCCTCCTTGTTGAACAGAAGGTCTTGTATATCTCTTTCGCATCGCTCCAACTTTAACCCGCGGACAATCGCTATTGGTACGCCCTCTTTGAATTCCCCCATTACGAGATTCGCCGCCGCGCATATCTCATCTGCAATCGCTTCTTTTGTTATCTGCGCGATCTTTCCGAATCGGTCCTCTTCTCCCCTCCTGTCCACCAGAGCGGGAATGCCTGAGACACCTATACAGATGCCCGTTACGCCATCACGAAAAGCTCTACCGAACGAATCGGAGATCAAGACGGAAATTGCTTTACCGCTTCGCTCTTCTATTTCATCTTTAAGCAGCCGAGCGCTTTCCTGCGGGTCTTTTGGTAGTAATACTGCTTTTCCCTCCTCAACGTTAGATTCGTCAACGCCCGCATTTGCACAGACAAAACCATGCTTTGTCTCGACGATAACGTGATTTCTCATCATTCTTACGATTGCTTTTGCCTCACTGAGTACGAGTTGAACGATTCTTGGATCTTTTTCTGTTTCTTTTGCTATTCTTTCAGCGTCACCGCTCACACGCACACCGGAAAGGTCAACGACTCTGCCTTCGCTCTTTGACACCATTTTAGAAGTGAAGACAATTGCATCGCCGTCTTCTAATTCCAATTTTCCCTCTTCCACAGCGTCAAGAAATAAGTGCGTTAAGTCATCGCCTTCTTTGATCTCCGGGAGTTCAGCTACGCCTATTATTTCCAGGTGGTTTGAGGGCACAAACATTCTACTTTTCATCCTTCCTTATCTTCCTTAGCTTAGCAAGAACGTTACATTTAACTTGAACCATCCCTTAAAAAATAGTGGGATACGATAGATACATAAGATACGCGATGAAGAAAGAGCTGATGGATATACTTGCCTGTCCAGTGTGCAAGGGAGATTTGGAATTGAGTATGGAAGAGGAGGACGACAGGGGAGAGATTGTGAGTGGGAGTTTATATTGCCGGAAATGCGACCAGCGTTATCCTATTGCGGAAGGCATTCCTAATCTCTTGCCGCCGGAGTTCGGGCAAAACTCTATTTGAGTGATTTGTGCAAATTCCATTATTTGATTAGTGCCTTCAGACGGGCGATGAGCGAAGAGGAGATGGAAAGAATACAGCAGAAGATATACCTGAGTAGAAAGAGTTTGAATTCGATAGAATTCGGGCATGAAGTACTGAGGATTCCGCTGAGAGCAGGAGAGGAGACGAGTTTCGAGCTACTTGTAATTAATCGTGGAGAGCCAACACATGTGCATTTTTCGCTGAGCACGGAGATACGGGACAAGTTGATGATAATGCAGGATAAGGTGTACGTAATAGATGAGGAGAAGATAGCAGCAATTGTAAGACTGCCCAAGAGCTATGCAGGAGCGTTAAATGAGTCGGGAACCGGGGCGATATTCGTCAGTACTGGATACGGAGCGACAAAACGGAGTTTTGCAGTGGAGATAGTAGAGTCAAAAGAAAAGGAAAAGGGAGAAGAGCGGGAGAGAGAAGAGTGGGAATTGGAAGATGTAACGAGCAAGGAAAAGGAAAAGGAAAAGAAAAAGAAGGAATTTACAATTTCAGCAGAGGAAAGAGTGCTCTTATCGCGATTGGCGGTATCAGCATGTGCTGCGATTATCTTTTTTGTTTTGGTCGTTTTAATTCTTCATATAGACATCTTTAGCGATTCACCAAGTTATTTGTTTGTCAGCGCCTTAATCGCCGCGTTGCTTTTCCTTTTTATCGTTATTTACAATTTTTAACAAAACAAAACCTTTTCTTGTTTATATGTATTACCAAAGAAGAACTGAGATAAAGGACTGATGATGAAGTATATAGTAGTGACCGGAGGAGTGATGAGCGGGCTTGGCAAGGGTATCACCATGGCCTCCATCGGTAGAATATTGAAGAACCGAGGCTACAACATCGTGCCAATAAAAATTGACCCGTACATAAATATAGATGCGGGAACGATGAATCCGTTTCAGCATGGTGAGGTTTATGTTTTAGGTGATGGCGCGGAGGTTGACCTCGATTTGGGCCATTATGAACGGTTCATGGATGTAGAGCTGGGCAGAGAGCATAATATAACTACTGGCATTATTTATTCCGCGGTGATAGAGCGGGAACGGAAGGGAGAATATCTGGGGCAGACTGTGCAGATAATACCGCATGTGACGGATGAGATAAAGGCACGGATACGGAGTGTTGCGGAGAAGAGCGGCGCGGATGTCTGCCTGGTGGAGATAGGTGGGACGGTCGGTGACATTGAGAGCATGCCGTTCCTGGAAGCGGTCAGGCAGATGCAGGGCGAGGAGGATGGAAACGATTTTCTGTTCGTGCACGTAACGTTAGTGCCTTTTACGCTCTTGAGCGAGCCAAAGACGAAGCCGACACAGCATTCGGTGAAGGCACTCCGTGAATTAGGGCTGCAGCCGGATATCATTGTATGCCGCTGTGAAAAAGCGCTAAAAGAGGATGTGAAAGCGAAGATAGCGATGTTCTGTAACGTGAAGAAGGAAGCGGTGATTAGTGCACCGGATGCAGGTGATATTTACGAGGTGCCACTATTGCTCGAGCAAGAAGGCATTGCCGAGTACACCATGAGAAAGCTGCAGTTAACGCAGCTAACGGAAGACCACGAATGGGCGCAGATGGTAGAGCGGAGGAAGAAATCGTCTGAAGGTGTGAAGATATGCATAGCACTCGTGGGTAAATATGCAGAGTTAGAGGATTCTTATTTGAGCATAAAAGAGGCGATAAAGCATGCAGCTACCGAGTTGGGGTGCAACGTAGAGACGAAATGGATAGAGGCGGAAGATTTAGAAGGTGTTGACGGTTTGGATTCGTTTTTTGAGGGTGTCCAGGGCATACTCGTCCCGGGGGGGTTTGGCGTGCGAGGCGCGGAAGGTAAAATAAATGCGATCGCGTACGCGCGAGAGCATAAGATCCCGTTTTTGGGCTTGTGCTTTGGATTCCAGTTAGCGGTGGTAGAGGCTGCGCGGAACATCGCACAGCTAAAGGACGCACATAGCTCCGAGCATTGTGAGACGCCGCATCCCGTGATAGATTTACTGGAGGAGCAGCAAGAGGTGGACGAAATGGGCGGAACGATGCGATTGGGCAATTACGAAGTCTTTATAAGGAAAGATACGTTAGCAGAGCGTATCTACGGCAAGAACAAGATAGTAGAACGGCATCGGCATCGGTATGAGGTTAATCCAGAGTATATAGAGCAGATAGAGCGAGATGGGGTGATTTTTTCAGGCACTGACAGGAGTGGGATGAGGATGGAGATAGTAGAAATCGAGGGACATCCGTTCTTCTTCGCTACGCAGTTCCATCCGGAGTTCAAGTCGAGGCAGAACAAGCCGTCACCACCGTTTAAAGCGTTTTTGGAGGCGTGTATGCGGCAATAATTAACAGAACGGCCTTTTTCAACAAATCTTCCTTTTTAAAACGGTAAAAGATATTTGCTTTCTGAATTTTTTGAGCTAACTTTAACGTTGAAAGTTTATCTGAAATTCTCTAAATTTGTTAATCGGCAATATTTTACTGTTAAGCATATATCTATCTAATTACATGCTTTTAAACGAACTCACCAAAGTCTACGAAAAAGTAAGAGCGACATCAAGTAAACTGAAGAAGATATCCCTTGTTGCTGCGTTGTTGCGAAAGACGCCCTCTGAAACGTTAGCGTTAGTTTGTTACATGCTCCGAGGCAAAATATTCCCGGACTATTCGGCACAGGAACTCCGACTCGGGTGGTCGAGCATCTGGGATGGAATTCGAGCAGTGACACACGTATCTGAAGCGGATTTAAGAATCGCGTATAACAAATTCGGCGATCTTGGCTCCGCAGTCGAATTGATCTTCGAGCAGAACCCTAAGATTTCCGTCTCGTTAATCGCGGAGCCCCTAACGGTCGAAGAGTGCTACAACGCGCTTGTAAAGATCGCAACGCTCAGCGGTAAGGAGTCACTACGGCGTAAAAAAACTATTTTGATGGGATTACTGAATCAGAGTTCGCCCGAGGAGGCGAAGTTTATTGTGAAGACCATAACTGGTGAGATGCGCTACGGCTTCAAGCAGGGTTTATTAGAGGAAGCAATTGCAGAAGCATTTTCGGTAGACGTGGCAGTGCTCAGAAAAGCGTATATGGTCAGGTCAGATATAGGTGAAGTGGCACGAATTGCAAAAGAGCAGCCTGAGACTTTACAGACACTTTCAACCGTGCTCGGCAGACCACTAAGACCGATGCTTGCGGAAACTGCCGATACGCTCGAAGAAGGCTTCAAACGATTTGATAAAGCGCTCTTTGAATTCAAATATGATGGTGCGCGACTCAGCATTCATAAGAATGATGATGTGGTAAGTATATTCACAAGGGAAGCCGAAGAGGTGAGTAAATCGCTTCCCGAAATTGTAGAGGAAATAAAAACGATTCCGCATTCGTTTATCGTGGACTGCGAGATCATTCCCTTTGAACATTCGCCAAAAGCGTTCCAGGAGCTGATAAAGCGGCTCAGGAGAAAGCATCGAGTTGAGGAGTTTGCACGGAAGATTCCGGTGAAACTGTACGTCTTCGACCTTATTTATCTCGACGGGACAGCCCTTATTGATACACCGTTGCTAAAACGGCGGGAACTGTTGAGCACGGTGATTCAACATATCGAGCACATAGAAATAGCGAAATGTAGCCTCACAAAGAGCAGTGCGGAAGCGCGGATTATGTTCCAGGAGGCTTTAGACCTCGGATTTGAGGGGCTGATGATCAAGAATCCACACTCGCTCTACACGCCAGGGAAAAGGGGTAGTGAATGGTTGAAGCTGAAACCCGCGGCAGAAACATTGGATCTGGTCGTTATCGCGGTCGAATACGGTCACGGCAAGCGTGCGAATCTGCTCTCTGAGTATACATTTGCAACGCGGGACAGAGACGGTAATCTCGTGCCCATAGCGAAAGCGTTTGGTGGCCTGAAAGACGCGGAGATCGAGGAGATGACGGAACACTTCAAAGGCATCACACGGGAAGAGCGAGGGCGGACCTTTCTGGTCGAGCCCCAAGTGGTAGTCGAGGTGAAATTCGACGAGATACAGAAAAGTTCGTTATACGAAATAGGGTACGCACTCCGATTCCCACGCATCAAGCGTATACGGTGGGACCTCTCAGTCGATGAGATTGATTCGATCGAAACCGTAGAAAAAATCTTCAGTCGGCAGAAAAGAAGCTTTTAGCTTTTTTGGTAAAAGGAATAAACAAAAGGGAGACTATCGTACAAGTCTCAGCACGACTGACGTATCCACCTGCCGCTCTGGTATATTCCAATATCTCCGTAGATGTCTGTACTTTTCCTCTGACGATACCAACCGGAACCCAAAATGCTCGTAGAACCGGATAGCCCACGTGCAAGATTGAACAGGTACACGGTGAAATGAAATTGGTGTAATCTTGTAAGTGCTACGTTCTGATTTCACACTGATTCAGAGTTGATGAGAAAAAGCGGTATTTATTTATATAATATCCGGTAACTAACATCTTCTGAGGTGGTACCATGGGATCAGAAAATAAGATGGAGAACAGATGGGTAGTATTGGTTGGAGCGCTCATGCTCCAATTATGCCTCGGTGCAGTCTACGCGTGGAGTGTTTTCGCTGCGGAGCTTAAAAAAGAAGTAGCGCTTGGCGGTTTTGGTTGGAGCGTAACCGAAACGCAAATTGTTTTTTCAGCAGCACTTGCAACCTTTGCACTGGTTATGGTAGTAGCCGGAAAATGGCAGGATAAGCTCGGACCCAGAAAAGTAGCACTCGCAGGAGCGCTTGTTCTCGGGCTCGGATACATCCTCGCGAGTTTCACGCCAGGAAATTTCCTCTGGGTAGTAATAACGCTTGGATTTGTTGCAGGAGCTGGAATAGGTATTGGTTATGTTTGCCCAATTGCGGCTATTGGCAAGTGGTTCCCCGATAAACTCGGACTGGCAACGGGAATAGCGGTCGCTGGTTTTGGAGCTGGCGCGTTCTTCATATCCGTTTTATCCGGAAAAGGTATAAATATGCCGGGATTGGAGGTTGATCTTATACAATTACTTGAAAATTATGGGCTTGGTGGAACACTACTAATATGGGGTGTTGTTTTCCTCGCTTTTGGCGGTACGGGTGCTTTTCTTTTGAAAAACCCACCTACTGGCTGGACGCCATTTGGTTGGGAGCCCCCCGCGAAATCGAGTAGTGCTAATGTGAGAGAGGACTGGGAAAGATCTGATATGATGAAAACACGACAGTTCTGGATGCTGCTTGCCATGTTTGTTTGCGCGGCATCTGCAGGACTCATGATCATTGGTATATTGAAATTGTACGGTATTGATTCTGGTCTCACCGCAGCTGCGGCGGGCACTGCTGTTGGTATACTTGCTTTATTCAATGGTGCAGGTAGAATATTATGGGGCTGGGCTTCGGACAAGATCGGAAGAACAATAGCGATGGGTGTGATGTTTTTCTTGCAAGCAGGCATGATGTTCGCTCTCATATTTATGGGGCTCGGTTCAACCGTGGAAGGGCTGACCATAGCAGCGGCCTGGATCGGGTTAATGTTTGGGGGTAATTTTGCATTATTCCCTGCTGCAACACGGGAGTTCTTTGGTATAAAGAACTATGGCGGCAACTATGCTATGGTGTTTTTAGGCTATGGAGTAGCAGGTATTTTAGGACCAATCGTGGCTGGGCAAGCAAAAGATATTCTGGGAAGCTATGACGTGGCATTTATCATCTGTGGGATATTATGTATCGTAGCCGCGGCATTAGCATTCATAACGAGAGCGCCACACCATTCCGGCTAGCTAGCTCGCTTGCTAGCGCATAGCATAAGGTTGGTTGACCATCTCTCTCTCGCGCTTGTCTACGAAGCGGCGAGCCGCGGTACGTACAATACATTACAGTACAGTACGTGAATCAGCCGTACACACACATATGTGTAAGGTACAGAGAACGTGAAAATCTGGACCGTCGGGACGAGTACGAGGAGCATGAAGGAGTTTTTGCACGTGCTCAGAGCGTACCAGATCGAAGTAATCGTGGACGTGAGGCGGTTCCCGACGTCCCGGTACAGTCATTTCAAGCGTGAGCGGCTCAAGGAATGTCTGGAAGAGCACGGGATCGAGTACCAGCACGTCGTACGGCTCGGCGGCTACCGTAAAGGCGGCTATCGCAAATACATGAAATCAACGGAATTTGAGCACGGGCTGGCGTGCGTTGAAGAACTCGCCGCGTCAAAGAGGGTGGCAATAATGTGCGCGGAGCTGCTCTTCTCCCACTGTCACCGACGGTTTATTGCCGATGCGCTTACACAGCGCGGGCATACCGTGATTCATATAGTGGACGATAAAAAAAGCTATGAGCATAAAGGAGGAGGTAAGGAAGTGGACCGGAAGTTGGATGAGTTTTTGGAGGGGGATTAGATTTTTTCTGTAAAAAATCAGTTCTTTAAAATCTATCCAAAGCAAAGGGGCTTTTCCTCTCGCCAATCGATGGGAAGGTAGCATGTGGGAGAAAGTGTTAATGTCTGGATTTTTATCTTTTACTCCGAAGGAAATCGGATCGAAAGCGCCTTTGGTTTTTTTATTTTTGGGAATATTTTCGTTCAACCTCCTTATAAATAATCCCATATTTTTCTCTATAGTTATTCAAAATAGCTTTCAAATTTTCTAAAATGTCATCTGCTAAGCCCAGTAAATTTTTGCATCCTTTAGCAACTTCCTCGTTATCATACGTAAGCTCTTCTCTATACCTAAACTCGGATAATCTTATTCCATAAATATTCCAAAAACCATAGCACCTATTACCTTGATTCAACGTTAGTTTGTCATTGACAATAAAGCCTAAAATTAACTCTAAATGTTCAAAACTCACACGAGGAATATCCTTTTCAAGGTATTTTTTTTGATATTCCGCGAGTGCTGTTAAAACCTCATCTACGAAATCCTGCGATGATCTAATTTTATTCGCAAAATTGTCCAAAATTTCTTTTTGTGTATTTAATTCTTGGTTGTATTTTTCTATATTAGTTAAACAATCAGGGAACGCCTTTGTAAAATCATCATAAATAAGCTTTTCCACACCGTGAAATTCTGCAAGTTGATGATTACGATAGTAAAAGCCGTCTTGAGTCCAATTGAAATCCCCTTTGCTGAACGAACTTTTCTGCCCTTCTAACTTTTTAATTAACGGCCAAATTACAACATCCCCTATCTCCTGAATGCGAGGCTTCTCCTTCTCTCTTCGCTGTTCACGAAGTAAAAAATAGGTTAGGCTTGCATAGATAAGAGTAGCCACGGCTATTACAACTGTGGATACCATCATTATTGTCTGAATGTTCATTCTCAACCTTCCTTCATTCAATTTTTATGACAGTTAGGTCTAATATAAATCTTTTTGCCAAAACCAACTTTAAAGGCCAAGGAAAGATATTTTCGGAATCAAAAAAGAAGATCGCCTACTTCACATGTATATCATCAGCAGGACTGGGATGGGAAACCCTTTCAGATTTCAAATATGAGCTCAACAACATCGATGAAGGCTCCGGGTTACGTGTCATCGATTTTCAAAGTGGTATAATCGAGAAGCCCCAAAATAACCGCCATATTAACATTACGTTTTTAGATGAGAAAATATATGAAACTGGCCTCTGCGTTGCTTTTATCACTTTCTATTAGTTCAAATCTCGAGGTAAAAGATAATTGAGGTATTAAGACAGATATATTCGGATAAAGAGCGAAATTAGAGAGTGAAATTGAAAAATAAAATACCAGATCAAAGCCTTTTTGTAGTCATAGAATTAACTATCTTTTTCGAGTGCATAAGCCATTCCTAATAATGCTCCTATGACTATACCCAAACCTAAAAGCGGCCGCCATTCAGTAACTGAGTTAGGTGCTTCTATTTTCGAAACTAAACTCGTTGGCTCTCCAGTTATTTCAAAGGGAATACCATAGTGATTTAGAAGTCCGATTAGCTCGTTTATCGCTGATGTACTATAACGATCATTTGAATGTTCAATATAGTCTCTGGAGATTTCAATTTTGGCATCAAGAGAACCATCGTAAAAACCTCTTACGTGCATCTCCCATATGTCGGCTATCCTCTTAATAAGTCCGAAACTTTGATTTGGTTTTTGTATTTGTAACTGGGCATCCATGAAGCCTTCTTCTAGTAGCATTTGCTTTACCCTTCCAAGCCAAGCTCTCGTTTCAACCATCCCCATACCCCCTTCCATCGGAACCACCATCTTATTCGCCACCTCGTCGCTTGCTAACTCACAGAGCACATCAGCATATTCGAGATTCTCCTTTATATTCATTTCTATTTGCCCTTCTGTGATTCTATGCTTATCACCCACCCGTATAATCAATTTCTATCTGGAGAGAGACATCGATTAAGAGTAGAAGCGAACTATGAGAACCATCTAACGTGTATTCTATAAGTTTCCCTCTCACAGATCCTCCTTATAAATCGGCTTCTCTGGCACCAGATAGATCGTCCAGAACGCCAGCAGCGTCACAATCGCTTTAACCGTTATGTTGGTGTAGAACATCTCTGTCATGGCCGTCGCGCTGATGATGCCCGAGAAGGCTATGAGTGGAAAGAGTATGCTATCAACGGGAATGGAGATGGAATTAGAGACGAAGACTCTGCTCCACTGCGGGCGGTTCTTGCCGATGCCTGTGGTCCACGCGTGATAGACGTACGTGTCGATGAGCTCGGCGATGACCATTGTTATGATAGAGCCGAGCACGATCCTGAGCTGGAGCGAAAATAGAGCCTGCCACCATGCACCGCCTTCCGCGGTGCCGATGATGCCGAAGAGGAACTGCCAGGCGGCTTGCCCTCCCGCTTCCGCCCAGCTGGGCTCTGCGGGCAATATCACAACGAGCTGGAAATAGAGCGCGGCAATGAGATTGATCGCCGCAGCCACCCCTATAGTGGTAATGGCAGCCTTCGTTCCGAGCTGCTTGTGGATCAGGTCCCGCCAGGTGAAGGTGAGGGCGTAGATGAACCCCGCATCCATTACAAGCGGGCCGAAATAGGTGACCTTCGTGGCCGCGACATTGCCGGCAAAGGAGAAGAAGAGATAGAACCCACAGAGGATGATGGTGGCCTGAGTCTTGTCTAATTGTAATAGCGGCTCTCTTTCTCGTATTCTCCTGAACACTCCCCCGCGATTTAACTCTTTTTCAGCCATTTTTGCTTTAACCTGCTAAAGGTCCCGTCAGTTATGGACGCCCGTATCTGCTCCATGAGCCGGAGCATGAAATGAAGATTGTGAACCGACGCCAGCCGGAAATAAGCGAGTTCATTAACTGTGTACAGATGTCTCAAATAGGCCCGTGAGTACTTCTGGCAGGTAGGGCAGTTGCATCCTGGATCGATCGGCTTCTTATCATCTTTATACCGCGGGGACTTGATGCTTATCCTGAACTTGTTCTCGGGTTCTCCTCCCGATTCGGGAGAGATGAACACGTTTCCCCTCCGGGCGAGTCGGGTAGGAGCGACGCAGTCGAAGGTGTCGATCCCCCGTTCCACGCACTCAAAGACGTCGTCGATCTCACCTATTCCCAGAAGGTGTCTGGGCCGGTTGTCTAAATTGGGAATAACCCACTCCAGGACTTGATGCATGTCGCTCTTGGAGTTTCCGAGAGAGCCGCCTATTGCTATCCCTTCGAAGGGAAGGGATGTGATGAACTCCGTGCTTTCTTGCCGCAAATCCTCGAACCAGCCTCCCTGGATTATGCCGTAGATTGCCTGCTTCTTGTCGTGGTACTTCAAAGAAAGCGTGGCCCACTCGTGGGTCCGCACCATAGCCTTCTTCGTGTAGTCGTAATCGGAAAGGGGGGAGGTGCATTCGTCGAAGGCCATTATGATGTCCGAGCCGAGGTTGGACTGGATCTTCATAGAGCCCTTGGCGTCCAGGAAGCGCCAGGAGCCCTGGTAGGGGGACTTGAAATAGATGCCCTCGTCTGTTATTTTGGTCAAGTTCTCCCGCTTATCCGCAGTCTCTCTACCCTCCGGGAATATGCTGCCGATCTTGGAGATGTTGTGCTCCCTTCCGAATCCCAGTGAGAATGCTTGGAAACCCGCTGAATCTGAAAATATAGGTCGATCGAAGGCCATGAACCGGTGCAAGCCGCCCAGCTTTTTGATGAGTTCGTCTCCCGGCTTGAGATGGAGATAATAAGCGTTGGCCAAAATACACTGGACGTTCAGGGCAGCTAAGTCGTCGGAGCCCAGGGCTCGCACTGATGCCATGGTGGCTACGGGAACGAAGGAAGGAGTGTCTATGCAGCCACACCGGGTTTTTATCACGCCCCTTCTGGCCCTGCTCTTTTTATAGCCATTTAAAACTGTAAAATTAAACTCTTTCATTTCTCTCATCCGTGCGTTATTTTGGCTTTTTTATCCTCATTGACTATAGATTCAACTGTATCTAGGCATTGCAGATATAGAATTGTTATAAAAGTCGCTTATACATAACCCTATTCTTCAAAATCCTACCGGTTTTGGACGGCCTATAAGCGTTCTCGGGTGATGGCTGCCACTGTTCCCGCCAATATGAGCAAGCCAACCAAATTGAGCATGGCTATTAAAGCGTTGCCGATGTTCCCAAAGCTCCTCAGATGATATTCAGATAGACGACGCTTTTACCTGCAAGAGGCGTAAGGATTGCACCAAAGAATATGAGAACAATGCTCCGCCGGGGATTTCCGCACTAATTTACTGGTGAAAACTATAAAAAGAAGCTCTCTAATGCCCCGTTGATAACGCTTCACTTCTTCCTTATCCGCTTCGAGACGTTTGTTAAGTCCATCCTCACTATTTTGTTCCCTTGTCATATTTACCGTTTTAGTTTTACATACGCCACACTTACGTCGAGACCTGCACCTACTCGCGGCCCTTTGGCCACACTATGGTTGATTTCGTCCTTGGTTAGATATGCGCTTTAATATTTTAGGGGTTTTTGTTCTTGTTTTTAAGATTGAGTCAGTTTTCACTCCTCGTTTTAATGGATATTAGTCTGCAAAGCCAAGTGTATTAGCTATTTCTCATACATAAAAAGGATTCAGTCCTTGAGAAGAAAACAGGCGAGCTTTTTTTATAAATGCACTTAAAGAATAGAATAGAGACTAAAATGCTCAGGCTGAGGTTCCACGGCAGGGGTGGTCAGGGTGTGAAAGTTGCCAGTAGAGTGCTGGGGACTGCTGCGTTTTTAGAGGGTTACTACGCTCAGGACTTTCCGTTGTACGGTGCTGAGAGAAGGGGTGCACCAATAGCTGCTTTCACCCGCATATCTGAAGAACCCATCATGGAGCGCGGTGTAATAACCGGGCCAGATATTGTGATTGTTATGGATGAAACCCTCTTGCACAACCCCCAAGCGATGCCGATTTCCGGACTTAAAGAGGGGGGGATAGTTCTTATTAACACACCTCATAGTCCAATGGAAGCGAGTGCTAAGTATAAGATCACAGCTCAGGTCATAACACTTGACATAACAAAAATTAGCCTTGATATGCTGGGAAGTACTATCCTTAGCACCCTCGCAGGTGCTGTTGCCTCCAGGATTGCTGGTCTTAGAGAGGACTCTTTAAGGGCTGCTGTGGAAAAGGAGTTATCAGAGATCATAACAGACAGAGGACTTTTAGAGAAGAACATAAATGCTTCCCTGTATTGTTTTAATGCCATTATACCGGTAGAAATAAAAACTGCAGGGGTCATCCAAAAAGGAAGCAGTGTTATCACTATGCCGTTTGAGACTGCCGAGATCTCCAGTCCAGCGATAATCGCTACCGGCAACACTCCCTTGCGATTGACAGGCAACTGGCGGGTATTTAGACCTGTCTGGAATTACGATGATTGTACCAAGTGTATGAACTGCGTTGCTCGATGTCCTGATGGCTGTATTTTAGTAAATGAAGATGGCTTACCATATACTGATTACAACAACTGTAAGGGCTGTCTGATATGTGTTGAGGAATGTCCCACAAAGACCTTAGGGATGGTTAGGGAGGTTCATGCCTAATTCGAAAGAGGTGATTGGATAATGGAAAAAGTGATGCTCACCGGCAATGTTGCGGCTGCCTGGGGGGTGAGGTTGGCCGAAGTGGATTTTATTCCCGTCTTCCCTGTAACACCCCAGACAGAAATTGTCGAGACATTGGCAAAGTGGATATCTGATGGAGTAATGGATTGCAGGTTCGTTACTATGGACTCGGAGCATTCTATGATAACAGCAGCAGGAACTGCATCAGCTACGGGTGCGAGGGTCTTTACCGCCACATCGAGCCAAGGGCTTCTCTATGGGTTTGAGATGCTCTATACAGTTGCAGGATGGCGAGTCCCTCTGGTGATGGTCAATGTATCGAGGGCGCTGTCTTCACCGATAACCCTCGAACCAGACCATAACGATGTCCTCGCAGCAAGGGACTCAGGATTTTTGCAGATCCATTGTGAGACCTGTCAGGAGGTTCTAGACTCGATACTGATGGCATATAGATTGGTAGAAGACGAACGGGTGCTTCTACCGATTATTGTGAATATGGATGGCTTTTATCTTTCGTTTACCAGAGAACCCGTAGAGGTGCCAGACATGGAGAGGGTTAGAAGATTTCTGCCACTTTATCAGCCGAGACATGCCTTTTTCAAGGCAAGTCAACCCATGGCCCAGGGCGTGGTAGTCCTTGGCGGGTCTGTATATTCTTATTTCAAATACCAGATGCATCTGGCAAGTCAAAAGGCGCTGGAGGTCTATAAAGAGGTCTGTGTGGAATTCGAAAAAGTGTTCGGTCGAAACTATGATACCATCGAAGGTTTTATGCTGGACGACGCCGAATATGTTCTCGTTATGACGAACTCATTTTCCACTATCGGGAAGGCCGCTGTGAAGAGAGCCCGAGAAAAAGGAATAAAGGTAGGGCTTTTGAGGTTGAAGCTCTTAAGACCATTTCCAGAGGATGACATAAAGAGTGTACTTAAAGGGAGGAAGGCTGTAGCGGTCATAGACCAGAACATCAGCATAGGCAAGGGTGGCATTCTGCACTCGGAGATTGCCAGTTGCCTATATAATTTGAAACATAGGCCGCTCTTGTTATCTTTTATTGGTGGACTTGGCGGGAAAAACATAAGCCCTGGAGAGTTCGAGTTCATCTTTAATAAAATGATTACGGAGGTGGATACAGAAGAGGTGGAACGATGTCAACTTCTATATACTGAGGAAGAATGGAATGAAATGGTGGGATTAAAGAGAATAGCCGGGAAGGGGTAAAAGATATGGAGATAGAGCGTATCAAATCTATCAAAGACCTCCCTCCTGAAGAGAACATATTTCCGGGCACTACAACTTGTGCGGGTTGCGGGGGGCTTTTGAGCTTGAGACTTTGTCTGAAGGCGCTGGGTAGGAGGATCGTTATCGTAAATGCTGCAGGTTGTTTTACTCTCCTTTCCATCTATCCCTATACCCCCTTCGAGAACTCCTGGCTTTATACCGCAATGGCCTGTGCCCCTGCCGGTGCGCAAGGAATACGAGACGCCCTGGATATAATGATAAAAAAGGGGAGGCTCGACCCAGAAGAGGATTTGAAGGTGGTTGTATTGACGGGTGATGGAGCTGCGTACGATATCGGTCTTTCCTCTACATCCGGGGCTTTATACCGCAACCTCGACTTCTATTATATCTGTTACGATAACGAGGCCTATGGGAATACCGGCTTCCAGCGGTCTGGCGCAACACCCTTCGCATCAAAAACTGGAACAACCCCTCCAGGAAGGATAAGTCCAATAGGATCGGAGCTTCCAAAGAAAGATCTCTTTGAGATATGGAATAGTCACACGCCACCCTATCTTGCCACCATCTCGCCAGCCCACCCTGTTGATTTGATAAACAAGTTTAAAAAGGCAGAACAGTACAAAGGACCGAAACTCTTTATCGCCCTTTCCCCCTGTCCATCAGGATGGGCAATAGACCCGTGCCGCACTGTGAGACTGGCAAAACTGGCAGTTGATACAGGTATCTGGGCATTAAAAGAAGCTGTTTATGGTGACGTAACACATACAGTAGTACCAAGGAAATTTAAGCCTGTGGAAGATTATCTGAAAGAACAAGGTCGTTTCGCTCATCTCTTCAAACCGGAAAGACAGGAAGAGACGCTTAAAAAGATACAGGAGATGGTAGATGTCTATTGGAACAGATATAA
>Ga0307380_10003129_pt1 | contig 23107 bp, 24 predicted proteins | sample UN3MG_FD_202239 | JGI IMG/M metagenome (GOLD analysis project Ga0307380, IMG submission 202239) | Soil microbial communities from Risofladan, Vaasa, Finland - UN-3 | ecosystem: Environmental > Terrestrial > Soil > Coastal area > Acid sulfate soil | place: Finland: Risofladan, Vaasa | collected... | reverse complement strand
GCGCACTCGTGATAAAGGGGTCCTGCTTGATCACCGCCCTTGGAACAACACTGTCCTCGAATATGAACCCCAGGTTATCGACCTTGATATTGAGGAACTGTCCAGCGATGTTTATCACCCGCTCAGCCACCTTCTTTCCCTCCATCACCGACCGCACCCTGTTTACCACAAGCTTTATATTAGGTCCTGTGACCTCGGAAGATATGCTTTTTATGATACCGTATGCGTCCGTAATTGCGGTTGGTTCGGGAGTGGTGACGATGATCGCCTCATCGGCCGCCCTGAGGAAGGTGAGCACGTTTTCCGACACGCCCGCACCTGTATCGATTATGATGATATCGGCATACGACAGGTTCTTCAGCTCATTCACGAAATTGCCCCTACTCTCGTCGCTGAGATTTGCGAGTTGAGAAAACCCCGAAGCCCCCGCAATGATCTGTATCCCGTACTGCGTATCCACTATTATGTCCCGTATACTCTTCTGCTTTCTTATCACATGGTAAAGGTTGAACTTCGGGATGATTCCGAGGATGACGTTCACATTCGCGAGACCGAGGTCCGCATCCATCACGACCACTCTTTTGTTCTCCTCTGAAAATGCTATCGCGAGGTTGATCGCGATATTGGTCTTCCCTACTCCCCCCTTGCCGCTGGATATGGTGATTATACGAGGACCCCTCCTTCCCGCCTCGGCACCCTCGTTCTGGTTCTTCATGATGAGTCGAAGCCGCTCCGCCTGATCCTTCTGCACACCCTCAGCAGTTGTTGCATTGTATATCATAGATTCCTCCATGCCTTCCTCTGCATCGATGATCATGTTTCTTAATCCTTAAGAACATGGAGCACCAATACCGTCCAGTACCAGTAGATCGAGAAGCTTCTCCTTCTCTGCAAGCTCGATATCATCTGGAACTCCCTGTCCCATTGTAAAATACGACAGCTTTTTATCCCTATCGAGGATACTGAGCAGGGAGCCGATGGTGTTGGTCTCATCCAGCTTCGTGATGATGATCTTGCTGTACATAAGCTGGTTGAATCTCGCCATGATGTCCAGTGCGTCCTGCCACTTCGTTGTCGCGGATATAACGAGGTGAATATCAAGGTTACTCTTGACCCCGTCGAGTATCGTCCTCAGCTCCGCCAGACCCATCGAATTCTTCGGAGAACGCCCCGCAGTATCGACGAATATCATCTCGGCCCTGCTCGAAGAGACTGCGCTCTTGAACTCTTCACGCGAGCTGATTACCATGAACGGCAACTGCATCAGTTCGGCGTACTTCCCGAGCTGCTCCACTGCTGCGATACGGTAGGAATCGATCGTAAGCAGCTCGACTTTGTTCTTCTGAAGCACTCCGTAGGACGCAGCCAGCTTTGCTATCGTAGTGGTCTTGCCTACACCGGTAGGGCCCACGAGCACAACAACCGACGGCCTTTCCTTGCCCGGCGAGATAGGTCCTGACGTCTCGATCGAATCGAGGACGTAGCTCTTGAACTTCCTCTCAATTGTGCCGGAATCGTTCGCCTCTTTGATCGAAAGCTCGTCTTCGAATTTTGCCTTTAGAGATTCTATATAGTCGTGGGAAAAGTCATTATCCCTCAGCGTCATAAGAAGCCTGTTGAGGTGTACGTTTTGTTCCTGGGACTTCGGGGGAGCTATAATAGTGCTTAGTCTCCTCTTTATATCTTGGAGCTCTTTCATTATCCCGTCGTTCACTGCGCCGACTTCTGCTTTGTTCCCCTGCTCCTTCTTCTGCTTCTGTGAGCCGCCCCCTGGGGAGTCCTCGTTTCTTGCAACGGTGATCTCCGTGAGTTCCTTCGCAAAGAGCCCTAAGATCCCTCCCTCCTTCACCGTCTTTCGCCCTATGATGTACACATCGTTACCGAGCTCCATCTTTGCATTAAGCACCGCCTCTTTGTATGTCGGCGCCCTGTAAGTTCTGTAAATCATAGGTTATCTCTCCTGACGTTTGTTTTCTACAGAACTATGTTTCCAACAGCTTCAAGCTTCACATCGGATACTATCTCGAAGCTTGAAAGAACTGCAGCATTTGGGATGATAGTGGAAACAATATTGCTGAATACCGCCCTTATTTCAGGGGAGGTGAGAAAAACCGGTTTCAACCCCTTCTTTCTCAGCTTTTTGGTTTCCTCGACGATCATTTTCAGCAGCTGCCGCTGCTGCTGCGGCTCCATCGCGAACCGCTTTCCCCTCTCAGTCTCTACTATAGCATTTTTGATCTCATCTTCAACTTCTTTTGAGATGGTGATCACTGGGATCTTCTTCTCCTCATCGGAGAACTGCTGACATATCTGTCGCGCGAGTGCCTGGCGTACGAGCTCGACGAGCTCATCATGGTCTTTAACAGTGGGGAAGTAGTCCGCGATAGTCTCCATAATGGTCACAAGGTCCCGAATACTCACCCCTTCCTTGAGCAGTCCTTTCAGAACCTTCTGTATATCACCGATCGCGGCGCCGGCCTTCTTGACCTCGTCTACTACAGCCGAGTAATCCTGAGAGAGAGAGTTCAGAAGCGCCTGCACATCCTGGCGGCCCAGCACCTCACTCGCATAGCTCTTTATCACCTCGGTGATGTGGGTCGCGATGACGGAAGGCGAATCTACCACGGTGTATCCGAGCTTCTCAGCGCGATCCCTGCTCGCCTCCTCTATCCAGATCGCGGGGAGCCCGAAGGCCGGCTCGACCGTTTCCTCTCCCTCGATCGATTCCTCCACATCTCCGGGATTCATGGCGAGGTATTTACCCATCTTTATCATTCCCTTACCAACCTCCACACCCTTGATTTTTATGGAGTAGGTATTCGGATCGAGCTTCATGTTGTCCCTTATTCTTATAGGAGGAAAGATCAGTCCCAGCTCTATTGCGCTCTGGCGCCTGATCATCGTCACCCTCTCAAGGAGATCGCCCCCCTGCTCGGGATCGACGAGCGGAATGAGGTTGTACCCTATCTCCAGGGCAATGGGGTCGATCTGCAGAAGCCCGATAACGCTCTCAGGCCCTGCTTTTGCCTCCCCCTTCTCCTTTTTCTGGACCTCCTTCTTCTCCTCCTTCACCCTTATACCGCGGCGGAGGTAGTACCCTAAAATCCCCAGTATTATCCCCAGCATGATTAGCGGTATCTTCGGAAATCCGGGGAGCACGGCGAGGAAGAGGAGAAATCCAGCTCCTATCCACAGTGTCCGCGGCTGACTCAAAAGCTGAGATGCGAGATCTGTTCCGAGGTCCTCCTTGGCCACCGCTCTTGTGACTATGAGACCCGTGGCCGTCGACATCATGAGCGACGGAATCTGGTTCACGAGACCGTCCCCTATGGTAAGCATGACGTATGTCGATACCGCCGACCTAAGGCTCTCCCCCCTCATCGCCATTCCGATGACCAAACCCCCTATTATATTGATCATCGTTATGAGGAGCCCGACCTTCACGTCTCCCTGGACGAACTTGCTGGCACCATCCATTGCTCCGTAGAAATCCGCTTCACTCTGGATCTCTATCCTCTTATGGATCGCCTCCTCCTCCGTTATGAGTCCCGCGGAGAGGTCCGCATCGATCGCCATCTGCTTTCCCGGCATCGCATCGAGTGTGAACCTCGCAGCCACCTCAGAGACCCTCGTCGCGCCCTTTGTGATGACTATGAACTGGACAGCAATGAGGATGAGAAAGATGATGAGCCCGACAACGTAGTTGCCTCCCACGACAAACTGGCCGAAGGCTATAATGATCCTCCCGTGGAATAACGGCCCCTTCAGCAGTATGAGACGCGTGGAAGAGACATTTACCGCAAGCCGGTACACAGTTGATACAAGCAGCAGCGACGGAAAGACAGAAAGCTCAACCGCCTTCCTCATATACATCACAGAGATCAGTACGATGAGACCGAGTGCAAAGTTCGCTGCGATGAGAAAATCGAGCAGCATGGCAGGAATGGGCACAATAAGCATGAGCACAACAGCAATCACTCCGATTGCTATAAGAATATCTGTGCGCTGCCACCATACTCTTGTCTGTATTCCGTCTGCCATATCCCCTCCCGATGCGAGGCCCGGAATTCGAGCACCCTACCCCTTCTTATTTGATATCGGTATAACTATAAAATCTATAAGGAATAAAGCTTACACCGCCTTTCGTTCCTTCAGCTTGTATACAAACGCGAGGACCTCCGCCACAGCGGTAAAAAGGTCCTCCGGTATCTCGTCTCCTATATCAACCCGCCGGTACAGCTCCCTGGCCAGCGGCTTGTTTTCGACAATCGAAATCTCGTTCTCTTCTGCAATACTCTTGATACGCTCTGCCATGTGGTCCTGCCCCTTTGCGATGCAGTAGGGCGAGGACATCTTAAGCACCTCGTACTTCAGCGCAACCGCGTAATGGGTGGGGTTTGTGATGACCACATCGGCCTTCGGAACCTCCTGTATCATCCTGCGCCTTGCGAATTCTCGCTGGCGCTCCCTCATATGCGCGCGGAGATGAGGATCCCCCTCCAAAAGCTTTCTCTCCTCCTTCAGCTCCTGTCTCGTCATCTTGATGGATTCGATGTGCAGGTGCCGCTGAAAGAGGTAGTCTGGAATCGACAGAAGAAGGAGTATTCCGCTCACGATCATTACAAGCTTGAATGCCAGAGAGAGAATGAGTCCGAACCCCTGCGTAATCCCCATGTCAAGGGTCTGCATTATGATCCCTATGTCCTTCTTCACGAGAAAGAACGCGATCACTGAGATCGCCGCTATCTTGAACACTGCCTTCCCGAGGTTCACCGCCGCCTGCGATGAGAAGAGGATTTTTGTGAAGAATCGAACAGGGTTCGGGTTTATCTTTGAAAAATCCGGCTGTATCGGCTTGGTGCTGAACTGGAACCCGACCTGGACTAAGTTTCCCGCAAGTGCCGCTATGAAAGAGACGCCGAGGATCGGCCCGACGAGCTTTGCGAACACCGGAAGAATCGGCTTGAGGAGAAACACGACGTTCTCTCCTGAGTTCACGACTTCCGGCACCAGCCCGATATAGTAACGCATCATACCCATGGTCGATCTGTAGAACATCTTTGAAAGCAAGAATATGAGAAAGAACCCGAAGAGCATTACAAGGGCCTGTGGAAGCTCCTGGGTTTTTGCAACCTTACCCTCTTCCCTGGCCTTCCTCTTTTTATACTCTGTCGGCTCCTCTGTTCTCCCCTCGTCCTCAGCCGCAAAGAGCTGCAGATCAAACCGTATCGAGGGAACAGCCAACAAAAGCTGCTCCAATACTTCATCTGCCACAGTACTATCTCCCAAGTGCATGTATGATCCTGAAAAGCTCGTCGAACGCCCGGTGCAGCGAATTGCTCATACCGAACGCGATCCCTCCTATTACCGCTATCATGATGATCAGGCCGACACCGATCTGAATCGGAAAGCCTACCATGAACACATTCATCTGCGGTGCGGCCTTTGCGAGCATTCCGAGCGTTACGACGAGCAAAAAAAGTGTTATCAGAATAGGAAATGCAAGCTTCATGGCGACCACGAACATTGCACCGAACATGTTCACGAGCGCCTGAAGCATCGTCCTGTTCCCCTGCACGATATTGAAAAGCCTTATGCTATCATAGCTTTCGTATGTCGCCATGATGAGAAGGTGAGGTCCGTCGATGGCGATGAATACCATGATGCCCATGAGAACCCAGAGCTGACCGATCATGGTTATTCCCACCTGTGAAACCGGGTCTATCACCTCCGAGATTCCCAGGGCCATCTGAAAGCTGAAAAACCGCGCCGCCAGCTGAAACGCCGCAAAGATTATGGACATCAGAAACCCAATGAGTATTCCGATTAACGCCTCGCTTCCTATCATGAGCGCGTAAGAGAACATCGATTCAGGCACCGCGCCGATCTTCGGCGCAACCATAGGAAACACACATACGGTTATATACAGCGCAGTGACCGCCCTAATCCTCAAGGGAATCACGCCGCTGGAGAAGAACGGAGCCGCGACGAACATCCCGAACATCCTCACGAGGATGAGCAAGAAGACCTGAAAATACTGTACAAAAAAATCCATCTCGTGACCTGCTGGTTTTCCTTTCATTTATCCGCCGGCACAAAAGTGAGTCCGGTGAATAATCAACATTTCAAAAAAGAGCATATCTGAACCGCATGGCGCAAAAAACGTACGTCAATAACCGCGGGTCACTTTATCATCTCCGGAATAAAACCGAAGATGCGCATCGTAAAGTTGATCATGCTGTTCAAGATCCACGAGCCGAAGATGATGATAGCCCCAAGCACAAAGACTATTTTCGGAACGAATGTGAGTGTCTGCTCCTGAATCGAGGTCGTCGCCTGAAAGATACTTATCGTGAGCCCGACGACCACGGCAATACCGAGCATGGGAGCAGAGACCATCAGGATCTGTAACAAAGCCTGACCGATGATCTTTCCGACAAATCCAACAGACATACAGCCACCTCTTATCTAAAGCTGTTCACAAGCTGATAGGTCAAAAGGTGCCACCCGTCTACGAGAATAAAGAGAATTATCTTGAAGGGGAGAGAGACAAAGATAGGCGGCAGAAATATAATTCCCATCGACATCAGGGTGCTCGCTACTACGAGATCTATCACGATAAAGGGAATGAACAGCAGTATCCCTATTTTGAATGCAGTGGTGAGCTCCGAGATTATAAATGCGGGCACAAGGACGTAGCTCGGGACATCACCCTGGTTCCTCGGCCTCTCCACGTTCCCGAGCTTGAGAAAGAGCGCTATATCCTTCTCCCGTGTCTGGCGGAACATGAACCCGCGTATCGGCTCCATACCCCGCTGATACAACTCGACTGCCGAGATCTCCTGGGCGAAGTAGGGTTTCAACGCAACGTCGTTGACCTCCTTTATCGTCGGAGCCATGATAAAGATCGTGAGAAATATTGCCAGGGCCATCATGACCTGATTAGGCGGTTCCTGCTGGGTGGAGAGCGCCCTCCTCATGAATGAGAAGACAATCGCAATCCGGGTGAAAGAGGTTACAGAGATGATAATTGCAGGTGCGAGCGACAGCACTGTCAACAGGAAGAGTATCTCGAGGGAGAGTGCAACATCCCTCGGTTGTTCCGCCTCATCCAGGGTAATTCCTATTCTCGGGATGGGGATACGCTCCTGCGCGCGGCTCTCCTTTAAAGGAAGAACAACGAGAAAAAGAACAGCAAGAAGACTGACTACTATTCCCCTTTTAATCCATTTCCTTCGCATACCGGTATCCCCTCCTAATACAGGTAGTGCCTGGTTTTTCTGTCCTTGTAACTTAAACTGTTTTTTATAAGTTATAAATAAGTATACATAAACCCGTAAAAAAAACTCCTTTCAAAGCTTCTTCATCTTGTTTATTCTGTCTTTATATCCCCTGAGATAACCGGCATCGCCCGTCCTGGAAACCCCTCTACCTCCAAGGAGCTTGACGAACTGCTCCCTGAATGTCCCTCGCCCAGGTCCCTCCTTGCTGCTCAAAAGCTTTATTCTGTCCGAGATCTCCTTGTCCTCTACCTCTGTGATGAGATTTATATTTGAGTCCGTAACGCCTAGAATGAGGATCTTGCCTACGATATCGACTACTTTGATGAAGCGGTTTGCCGAGATCGGATATGTAGCGAGTACCTTGATCATCTCCGTATCGGAAACGACCCTTTTCCTGCTTTTCAGGAGAAATCGAAAAACGAGGTATATGGCGATAATTATGACGGCGAGTACGGCAACTGTTCTGAGGATGAGAAGCGAGTAGGAAGTCCGGTTTTCGCCGAACTCCGGCTCTGTATAGTCGTATTCGGGCAGGACCTGCCCGGCGTCTTCGTCGGCTTCGTTGCCTTCGGTGCCAGAAGTGTCGAGAGCGCCTTCGGCATCCGCGGTATTCTGCGGATGGGGAACAACCCCATTCTCCGCCGCGAAGAGCGGAGCTCCCAAGCTGAGTAAAAGCGCACACAACAGGAGAAAAACAAACAGTTCTCCTCTTGCCCTGTTCTTTCGAAAACCGTTCAACACACTCCCCTCCCAAGTGAGTTCAGTCTCCGGTGTATATCCTCCGGTCGGGCGGTCTATTCAAGGTTGCTAATGCGATCCATGGGACTGATGATATCTGTAACCCTCACACCGAAGTTTTCGTCTATTACAACCACCTCTCCCTTTGCTATGAGCTTGCCGTTTACCAGCAGGTCAACAGGTTCACCGGCTAACTTATCGAGTTCGACGATAGTTCCTTCCCCCATACCGAGGATGTCCTTTATGAGCATCTTCGTTCTTCCCAGCTCAACAGTGAGCTGCATCGAGACATCCATGAGAAGCCCGATGTTTCCAGCAACCTCGCTCTGCAGCCCTTGAGTAAGCGGAGAGAACTGTACGGACTGCACGCCTACGGCCTGCTGCGGCGCAACCGACTGCATCGGTGCCTGCCCTCCGGCCATAGTTTCCCCGAAAAGCCCTTCCAGCCCGACGTCTCCGCCTGCGGGGACACCCTTTGAGCCGACAGCCGCCCCCACAATCGCTTTGGCCGCTCCGAGGTCGAACAGTTCATCAAAAAAGGAAGACCTCCCGTCTGTGACGAGATCATACCTGATTCTGACGAAATCCCCTTGTGGAGTATCGATGCTCCCCGGGTCTTGTTTGATTTGGGCCTGGAGCCCTCCCGTCTTGACGGGGCTCCCGATCCTGTCCTCAATTGTATTAAGCGATGCTCCGGACATCTGGCTAAAACCTTCAGTAAGCGCGGAGAGCGACATCTCTGTGAGCCCTCCCTCTTCCTGAGCCATCATGAGAGCAGCGATCTGTTTTGCCGAATCGTCGGAGATTATAAACGAGTGTTTCCCTGTCAACCCTTCCGAATAATCGGCAACGATCTGAACAAGCCTCCCCTCGAGCTGGGACTGGAGCCCTCCGGCATCGACCACATCTATTCGGGGGTTTTTTATATCAACCGTCTTGGCCGTCACTGTGGAAAGTGTGATACCCATGGACTGGCCCACATCTTCCGCAAAGACCTTCAGCTCTCTTTTCTCATCGTCACCAAAGCCTGCGGGACGCTGTCCCGGCAAGCCTTGTTCGACGGGACCCGCTGCTGCAACGGGCGCAGTCTGTGTTTCTATTGCTGCTCCGATATCGTCAGCACCCTGGAGCAGGGCATCTATCTCTTCCTGGGAAAGTGATCCATCACCCATACTACTCACCTCCTTCTACTGCTTTGAACATCTCTTCCGTGTCTGTGTCTCCCTCTGCCTTTCCTGTAATCTGCACAGACATGTGGTTGCCCACTACTCCGGGCCTCGCATTAAACTTACTTCGGTTCCCGATTTTCAGGACCATATCATCATCCACCTTGTTGCGTTCGAGCTTGATGATATCACCCTTGCCGAGGCCCAGCACATCCTTCACCGATATCTCGAGGTTGCCCAGCTCCGCGATGAGGTCGATATACACTGTATCAAGCCGCTTTTTAAGAATCGCGAGATTCTCAGTTGTCCCTCCCTTTCTGATACTCGAATACCAGTACTGGGCGGAAAGCTTTGATATGATCGGTTCTATCGTAAGATATGGAATACAGAAGTTCGTCATACCCTCGACATCGCCGACCTTGGTTTCCAGGGTAATGAGAACGACCATGTCGGTCGGCGGCACTATCTGCGCGAACTGGGGGTTCGTCTCTATGTTCCCGAGTCTCGGCCTGAGATCTATGACATTGGACCATGCCTCACGCAGATTGCCAAGGATCCTGACGATTATTCCTTCCACTACCGAAAGCTCTATGTCGGTCAGCTCCCTGTTTATCTTTGATGCCTCGCCCGGACCCCCGAAAAGCCGGTCTATGATGGTGAATGTGATAGAGGGATCGATCTCGAGAATCGAACTCCCCTTGAGCGGGTCCATGTTGATTACAGCGATTGTTGTCGGGTTCGGGATCGATCTTAAGAATTCTTCATACGTAAGCTGGTCCACCGACGCGACATGCACGTGGACGATCGTCCGAAGCTGTGCCGAGAGAGATGTCGTCGAGAGCCTCGCGAAGGTTTCGTGCATCATCTGCAGAGTTCTTATCTGATCCTTGCTGAACTTATCGGGCCGCTTGAAGTCGTATATCTTGATCTTGCGGGTCTCGGCCCCCTTCTTCAGGTCGCCCTCGCTCTCTATCTCCCCAGTGGATATGGCGGTCAAAAGCTGGTCTATCTCGTCCTGAGACAGAACTTCGGTCATTGATCTCCCCGTTTTCCCGGACTCTCTGTCCTATAATACTTAAACTTGTATAAAAAACAAAACAAAATACTACGTCAAAACAAACTCTGTAAATGCGATTCCTTTTATCTTTCCCTTCTGGAGCACCTCGTTGACTCTTCGTATGAGGTCCTCTTTCAGAGCGTCGCGCTTATCCTGCGTGTTCAGGTCCGTGTACTTCTTCGCCCCGACAATAGAGATGATGATATCACGAAGCTGGGCACGCCTCTGGACGAGCTCCGTCTGGAGCTCGACCTTTCCCATCTCGTAGCCGAGCTCCATCGTGAGCTTTAAAAAGTGCGGCTCATCCGTGTCGCTCGTATTGACGCTGAAGCTCTCGAGATTAAAGTATGAAAGAGGATTCTCCTTCTCCACAAACTCCGGCGATATCTTCTCCGTTGCAGGCGGAGCGCCCGCCCTCCTCGAAACGAGGAACGCGATCGTCCCTGATATGATAATAAGGACAAGAGCAAGTGCAACGAATATGAGCGTCCGCACAACCGTGGGTCCGAAGAGCTTCTTTCTGGGCCCCACACCTTCGAGAGACTCTTCCTCTTCTGGCGTCTCCTCTATATCTTCAATGGTCTCTTCATCACCCATCTCAATATCTCCTATCCAGTCTTTTTAAAATCGTATTATAAGGAATATTCCTTCTTCCTCATGATAATAATCTCTATCCTACGGTTGTACGCCCTCCCCTCCTCGATGTCGTTGGACTCCACAGGCTGAAACTCCCCGTATCCGACTGCCTGCAGGTTTTTCCCTTCTATCGAAAACCTCTCATTCAGCAGCCTCACTACCAGTACCGCCCTCGCGGAGGAGAGCTCCCAGTTTGTCGGATTAAGGCCGTAGAGATTGCTCTTTTGGGAGATGGGTGTGTTGTCGGTATGCCCCTCTACTCTGATGATGTTTCCGCTGAACTCCGGTTCCTTGAGAAAGCTCCCGATCTTTCCTATTATTGCCATTCCTTCCTGAGTGAGCTCGGTGCTCCCGGATTCGAAGAATGCGTCGGCGACAAGGGATATGATGATGCCCCTCTCGTCCTCTGTGACCTTCACCTTTCTCGACTTGACCTCAGGCTGGAATATGGAAACCGCCTTTTTCAACGCCTTGGCCAGCTTGTCTCCCTTCTCTTTTGCGGGAAGCGTTTCTACCTGCTGGCCGAGCTCTGCGAGAACTCCTTCGGAAAGGGTCAATCCTCCCTTATGAAGTCCGAACGAACCCCTGAAAGCGGATAGGATGAGCCTCAGCTCCCTCCCTTCGATCTCCGCGGTAGTGAACATGAGGATAAAGAACGTCAGAAGGAGCGTCGTCATGTCACCGTAGGTGAGCATCCATGCCGGAGCTCCTTTCCTCTCTCTTTTTTCTGGTTTCTTCATGGGTCCGCTCCCCACGTTATCGAACGATTGTTCGTCGAACGATTGTTCGTCGAACTTTAGTTCGCTATTCCCTCTCTCCGGTCTCTTCCTCTACCTGAGCCCTCACATCGGGCGGGAGGAAGGAGATGAGCTTTTCCTTCACTATCCTTGGATTATCTCCTGACTGTATGGAGAGAGTTCCTTCTATCATTATCTCACGCACCAGTACTTCCTGGTTGTTCACCCAGGCGAGCTTGTTTGCAATCGGGATAAAGACGAGATTTCCAAGGATGGCGCCGTACAGTGTGGTAATGAGTGCGGTCGACATTCCGGGACCGATCGCGCTCTTATCTTCGATATTGGCGAGCATGATGATGAGTCCGATGAGGGTCCCGATCATCCCGAATGCAGGCGCAAGTGCGCCCCAGTCCTCGAATATCTTGATGCCGTCCAGGTGCCTCGTCTGCATATGGTTGAGCTCGGTCTCCAAGATATTCCTGATTATCTCCGGGTCCGTTCCGTCGACTACGAGCTGTATGCCCTTTCTCAAAAATTCGTCTTCGAGCTCGTCGAGGTCGTCCTCCAGTGCTAATAGGCCCTCTCTCCTTGCCTTCTCGGAAAAGGTCACGATCATCGAAATGATCCTTCCCTCCTCCAGGGGCCTCACCCGCATCGCATTCATCGCGACCTTCATCAGTCCCAGTGTCCTGGCGAGGGTATTGGATACCATGATCGCCGCAAACGAGCCGCCTATGGTGATGAACACAGACGGTATGCTGACAAACCCAAAAAGCGACCCCAGTCCGCCGGTAAGAACTATTCCGACGATAATGACAAAGAAACCAATTCCCAGGCCCCCCAGAGTGGCTATGTCCATTACCTGTATCCTCCAGAGTCTGTATCTTTAAAAGCGGCGGCAATACTTACAATTCAGGCCGCTTTATCTACCCTTCGTTTCCCGAGATCCCGAGCCTTTTCCTGTACGCGATGATCTCGTCCATCACCTCTTCCGGCGTTTCCTTAATGACAACCTTCTTTCCGGACACGAGAGTGACCATGGTATCCGGAGTCCTGTCAACCGATTCTATGAGATGCGGGTTAAGCAGATATTCCGTCCCATTCAGCCTCGTGACCTTTATCAATATACCCGACCTCTCTCGCCTGTACTAAGGCCCATCATAAAAAACAATAGTATCTGCAAACCCATAATCAAGCACTCTTTAGCTTACCGTTTCAAAGTGAGCAACTCCTGGAGCATCTGGTCCGACGTGGTGATGCTCCTCGAGTTCGCCTGAAAGCCCCGCTGGGTGACGATCATGTCGGTGAACTGCTCCGCAAGGTCGACGTTGCTCATCTCGAGCGCACCGGCAGTAATCCTTCCCCTTCCTCCGGTATCTGCAGACCCGATGTTTGCAAGTCCGGAGTTGTTTGTCTGGCGGAAGGTATTGTCACCCTCAGCAGTAAGTCCCTGAGGATTTGTAAATGTCGCAACCGCGAGCTGCGCAATAGGGGCCTTTTTTCCGTTTGTGTATACTCCGGTGATGACTCCTGCGTTATCTACCGTAAATGACTCGAGATACCCCATGCCGTACCCGTCCTGCTCATAGGCCTTTGCAGAGGAAGTGGCGGCAAACTGCGTGATGCCGTCGTACAGTCCGGAAGTGCCGAAGTCCAGCTCTATCGCCTGTGTGATACCGTCAGCAGGAAAAGTAATATTCAATGTCGCGGTGAGCCTGCCCTCGGTTATCGTGTCCGCCGGCGCTCCAGGCAGACCCGGGGCCTCGTCGATAGAAACAGGCGCCCCCGCATTGTTGAACCGTACGATGATCGTACTCGAGTCGCTTATATTTGGGCCTCCCACATCGAGCGAGAGCGTCTCAGGATCTGCTCCTTCAACGGAGGCGTTCGCCCTCCATGCGTTCGTCTCTCCCGCGATCCTCGTGAACTCGAGGTTCACCACATGCACGTTTCCCTTGCTGTCGTACAAATCGATGTTGGTGGCTATCGTGCTGTCGAGGAGCTCCTGCACGGTCGGGGGACGGTCTTCCGGGAGAAGAGGCGTCTCAGAAAAGAGGTTGCTTCTGTATCGTACGACCGATGTCGCCTGTGCAGGGTCCTTTCCTCCAATAGGCACGACGATGTCCTCCATATCTCCCGACGTATTTATGATATACTCTGTCCCTGCCTGGATCGCCTGCCATCCCTTTACCCTGAGGCCGTTTGCCGGGTTGACGAGTGTGCCGTTTTTATCAAGCGCAAACGCACCGGCCCTCGTATAGAAAATTTCCTCACCCCTCTCCTCCACGAAAAAGCCGTCGCCCTGAAGCGCGAGGTCGAGATTCAGCCCGGTGGTCTGAAGGCTCCCCTGTGTAAACACCTTATCGATGCTGGCGACATTCATTCCGAGCCCGACCTGCTTGGGATTTACACCGCCCTTCTCTGCTGTCGGTGCAGCGGCACCCGAGACAGTCTGAGAGAGAATATCCTGAAAGGAGACCCTGCTCATCTTGAATCCGTAGGTGTTTACGTTGGCAATGTTGTTACCTAATACATCCATTCTGACTTGATGGTTCCGTAATCCGGAAACACCTGAGTAAAGAGATCTCATCATGGGAACACACTCCTTATTCTTTTACCACAAATTTCCCCTCCCGACACGTTCCCCTCACTCTTCCAACGACACCTTCACCACATCGCTGATTCTGTAGCTCAAGCCGTTGAAGGATATCACAGGCTCCTTATCATTGAAAGTGACTTCTGTGACGACGCCACCTACCTTCTCACCTGTGCTTCTATCTAAAACCTCTACCTGCTTTCCAAGAAGAGAGTAGGAGAGGTTTGTCTTATAATTAGCCGTAAGATTTAAAAGTGCGGTATTCATCTGTGTCATCTGCTCGAGAGAGGAGAACTGTGCAAGCTGTGCAATGAACTCCTTATCGTCGACAGGCTCTGTCGGGTCCTGATTCTCGAGCTGCACTACAAGCAGTTTCAGGAATTCGTCCTTGCCAAGATCGTTGGTTGTCTTTTTCCCTCTGGCCAGAAGCGCTTTATTGAAACCCTCGACCTCGAGCTGTGTAGCGAAACGCTGCTGCCCGTTCATTGCAAGTGGTAGATCCATTCTTTTCCCCTTATACAGTTATGTTCACAACAGTTGATATCCAGGGCAGCCCGGGCGAAAGAACTTCGAGTCCCGCTTCCGCCTCCTCGATGCCGCTCTCCTTGACAACGGTTTTACCGGATGATTTCTCTTGCCCCGCCATGTCGTGCGACTCGTTCCCTGCTTTCACCTCAACGTTGAATGAGCCGAGAGAGAACCCCTGACTTAAGAGGCTCTCCTGAAGAGTTGCGAGCTTGCTCACTATCAGGTCTTTCAGCGCATTGGTCTCTACGACCATGCTGGTGTTCACTTCAGCGTTGTTCAGTTTGATGTTCAGCTTCATCTTTCCGAGCGATTCGGGCTGGAGCACGACCTGCGCCTCACCGCCTCCCTTCTTTACCACAAACGTGAACTGGCGTACAAACTCTCCGAATATCTCATCAGAACTCTTTGCTGCACTGCTGTGAGCCCTTAAATCCTGTACCGTCTCCGCCCTGTGTAGGTTTGATTCATATCTCTCGCACGCGAAAGAGTTTTCCTTCATATTATGCCACGTCCTCGGCCGTACCGAATCGTCCGACCCAGGCTTTTGTTGGACTGAGATGTTCTTTACCGTTCCGGTCCCCGGCGATGCTTGTTTTGCCCGTTTTATGAGCTTTACGGTCCGAACGCCCTTTTTTACCCTCTTTGCTTTATCCGCCTCCTGCGATCCCTCTCCCCTGTTTCGGGTTTCGGCCTTGACGGGTCTTTTACTCTGTACCTCTTTAAAAACCGTCCCCATCGATACCCTTGTGAAGCGGCCTCTATGGGAACCGAGCCTCAAGAGATTCAGGATCTTCCCCTGCTTTTGTTTTACTATGTTCTTTCCTTGTGTCCCGGCCTGTTCCGCTTTCACTGGTTTCATCGAGCGGCCTGAAGCAGAGGCCTTTTTCACAGAAGGATCGGCCCTGAAGCGATATGAGGCTTTTTTCCCCGTGACAGGGCTTCCCTTCCTTCTCTTCGCCGCATAGGCTTGGGCGCCATCTTTTGCGCCGGCCTGCTCTCTATCGGCCCGTTCAATAAAGCGCTCCAGCTGGGCGAAAAAACCCTCTTCCCCTCTGTTTTCATCCATCTTCACGGAAGAATGGGGAGGGGCGGCCTTCTGGACAGCGTTCGCAGGCTTGGCTGCGGTATCTGCAGGCTTAACAGAGACTGGAAAAACGTCAATCATTACTCAATATCTCCGATCTTTGTCATCTTTCGCTGGATCACAGAAGCTCGCTTCGGATCCATTATGCTGAGGTAATAGGGTACGACAGACTGCCTTCCCTCTTCCTCTGCAGTACGATCAATCTGCCTGAGAATATCTATGACAAGCAGATCATCGAGCTCGGCAAGCCTCTCAACGGCGGCTTTTGGCGGCATCGATATGAAATAAACGGCCTGCCTCTCTATATTTTCTCTATAATTATCGTATTCACGGAGACGTTCACTTAGGACTTTTTTCTCCTCCTCGAGCCTCTTCGTCTCCTCCAAAAGCTTTGCCTCTGTCTCCTTCAGCTCGAGATCCTTCTGTTCGAGCGCTTTTATCTGTCCGTCGATCTCCTCCTGCCGGGCCAGGAGCACCTCCTCACGTTTATTGAACACTTCCCGTTCCAGCAGGAAGGGGTCGTCGTCTGCCGCTTCTCCGTGCTGCATGAACTGAGGAAGGTACTGCGACAGGGGACCTATAATACGCTCGTAATTGATGAGGCCGAGATGGTCAAACCAGTACAAGCCTCCCATTATGATTGCAATGAGAAGAAGGAGTAAGAAAAATACCTTCAGTACAGTCCTTGCTGTTGTTGCCGCACTCACTTACAATCCCTCGCTCTCTTTGGATTTTGAAAACTGATTGTAGTAGTCCAGCACACTTCTTATGTAATTCACGGTCTCGGGAATGCGCGGGATGGTATCGCCCACCCTGTTCGGCCCTGCGTTATATGCAGCGAGCGCCTTGTTGAGATTTCCTCCGTACAGATCGATAAGCTCTCTCAAGTACCGTGTACCGCCGAATATGTTTTCCTCCGCATCGAACGTGTCTTCCACCCCGAGCAGGTCGGCTGTCTCCGGCATAAGCTGCATAAGCCCCTGCGCGCCCTTTTTGGAAACCGCGTCCTCCCTGAAATCTGATTCCTGCTGTATCACAGCCCTTATCAGGGGTTCCGGGATACTATAGCGCTCGCTCGCAGCACTGATGACATCATTGTAACGCCCATTTTCGGCTGTGACGTCAGCTGACACTCCGGGGTCAGCTGACGATGTTTCTGTTGTCTTTTCTTCAAGTATCTCCCCGAAGCCGGATTCTGAGGCGGTGCTTCTCACCCCGAACCTCTGCTTTATCTCCTCTATTCTCTGGAGCACCCTGTCTATGTTCTGAAATACGCTCTCAGACATCGCCCTCTCCCTTTCAAGTCTCTTCCAGCGGTAGATCCTCGATTGTAAGCCGTTCCCTGTTCATCGCAATGTGGCCGTTAATGTCATCGAGCTCTCTGGCTTCCTCTCTATTCAGCTCGAGGAGGTACCGATCGATGAGCCTCTGTTTAAGGGTTTCGATTGTCTTTCGTTGTTTTTTCGCTTCCTTCAGTATATCGAGGGAGCTTTGCACCTCCCTCTTTTTTCCCTCCCTCAGTATCGAAAGGCCTTCGAGGTGGTTCTGAACCCTTGTGATATATCTGTCCACCGTGATGATATCCAAAGCCGTAAAGACCCCCTCGCTGTAGGAGTTCTCATTCATGAATTCATGCAGCTTTTGTTTTTTTCGGGACATCTCCTGCTCGAGGCGAAAAAGCTCGGCACTCCGTTTCGAAAACTCGTGCTTTCGATTCTCCTCTATCTTCTTTTTTAGCCTCAGCACGTTCTCCAGCCTGAAGTTGAACCGCTCCACTCTACTTTTCCTCTTCGAATATCGTAAAGAGATCCCGCTGTACTTCATCGAACGAGTATCCGTCCTCCATACCCTGACGTAAAAATTCGTTCACCTTGTCGATCTTCTCGACCGCCCAGTCTATCTTTTCATCCGATCCTTTCACATATGCGCCTATCTGGATCAGGTCCTCTGCGTCGTAGTAGTATGCGAGGACCTGCTTTAGCTTGTCTACCGCCGCGAGGTGCTCTTTTGTCACAATGTACGGGGTTAGTCTCGATATGCTAGCGAGAACATCGACCGCCGGGTAGTGGTTCCTCTGCGCGAGCTTTCTCGAGAGGACGATGTGGCCGTCCAGGATCCCCCTCACGGCGTCCGATATCGGCTCGTTTACGTCGTCTCCTTCGACAAGAACCGCATAGATCCCGGTGATCGATCCGTGGTCCGACATACCGCTTCGTTCCAAAAGCTTCGGAAGGATTGCGAAGACGCTCGGAGTGTATCCTTTCGTCGCAGGCGGTTCACCGATTGCGAGGCCGAGCTCTCTCTGGGCGCGGGCGAATCTCGTAATGGAATCCATCATGAACATCACGTCCTTACCCTTGTCGCGAAAGTACTCCGCTATTGCAACCGCAATATACGCACCTCGGATCCTCGCGATAGGGGCCTGATTCGAGGTGGCGACCACGACAACGGAACGCTTGAGGCCATCAGGCCCGAGGTCCCGCTCTATAAAATCACGGACCTCTCGCCCCCTCTCACCGATGAGTGCGATTACATTGACGTCCGCGCTCGTATTCTTTGCGACCATCCCTAAAAGCACGCTCTTTCCTATTCCGCTTCCTGAAAAAATTCCGATACGCTGCCCCTTCCCGATCGTGAGAGGGCCGTCGATGGCCTTGATACCAGTTGCCAGGACCTCTGTGATTCTCCTTCTTTTGAGGACGTGAGGCGGCGTGTTGAAAATAGGGTATTCGGTTTCATTATGAAGCGGCCCCTTTCCATCGATGGGCTCTCCAAGGGGATCGAGCACTCTCCCGAGAAGCGATTCTCCGACCCTTGCGGAAATCGGCTTCCCCGTAGAGACCACCTTCATCCCGGACCTTATTCCGCTGTCGTTATCATAAGGGAAGAGGAGAGTGGTGCCGTTTTTAAATCCGACCACTTCGGCGGGAACATCGTTTCTCTTTTCCGAAATGTGAACCCTGCACAGTTCACCTACTCCGGCGAGAGGCCCCCTGCTCTCCACAAGGAGGCCGACGGATTTAATTACCTCTCCCTGATACTGGATGGGATCAAGATCCTCAACTGCATTCATATATTTGTTGAAAATCTTTTCCTTTACAGTCTGCGCCATATCTTTTTCCTCAGATCGGGAGAAGCTCCCTTATCCGCTCCTCCAGAAGCCCGAGCTGCTTCTGTATCCGTGCATCTATATCGCCGAACGACGTCTCTATGATGCAGCCTCCCGGGTCGACCCTGGAATCCTCCTCTACCGTCACTTTTTCGAGACCCTCAACCATTTTAATGAAGATGTTCTTGTGCTTAGTGGTGATTTCGAGGTCTTTCGTGTTTACCCTGATGGTTATCTCGGTATCCCTGCTAACCTTTTTCAAAGATTCTTTCACATTCGCGATGACCACGGCCCTCGCCTTTTCGGAAATAACTTTCACCACCTTCTTGCTGATAAGAAGAACGAGATCGATGAGCTGCCGCTCGGTCGAGTCTATGATTTTCTTGCGTTTGTCAATCGCCGCGTTGAGTATGATATGGAGACGCTCCACCAGCCTTTTCGCCTCCTCTTCTCCCTTGCGGTATCCCTCCTCCCTGCCTTCGGAAACAGCCTTGTTCCTGGCTTCGGCGATGAGGACGAGCCCTTTCTTCTTTGTCTCCTCCTCGATTTTCTTCGCCCTGATTTCCGCTTCCTCTATTATACGCTCGGCTTCGACCTTGGCCTTTTCCGTCGACTTCTTCACCTCCACGGTTTTCTGCTGCATCACCTTGAAGGCGGCCTGTTCCGCCTCATCCTTTATCTGCCCCGCCTCTTTTACCGCCTCGGCTTTTACGAGTTTCGCCTCATCGAGGAGCTTGTCCCGCGTCTCTTCGGAAGACGGCCCGGGTTCCACTTCCTCTGCGGCGAGGCCAAGGCTCTGCTCTTGCCCTTCCTCTTTTACGATTTCCACCGCCTCCGGCTTTTTCGTTCGCAGAGCGATCACGGGGGGCGTAATGAGAACCTTTGTACCTATACGCTTCGTCTCTGCAGCCTTAAAGATCTTTCTGGCCAAGGAAGCCTCCGTTTTTTATATGAATTCTAAACGACGAGCTCGTCCTCGCCGGTCCGTGCGACCACGATCTCGCCCGCCTCTTCGAGCTTTCTTATGATGTTGACGATCTTCTGCTGGGCCTCTTCCACATCCTTCAGCCGTACCGGGCCCATAAACTCCATATCCTCCTTCAGGAGGCTCGACGCCCTTTTGCTCATATTTCGGAAGATCTTGTCCTGTACCTCGGAATCGACTCCTTTCAGCGCCTTTGCGAGGTCCTGCGTGTCAACTTCCCGGAGAACCTTCTGGATCGCGCGGTCATCGAGAAGCACAATGTCGTCGAATATGAACATCCGCTTCTTGATCTCCTCTGCGAGTTCCGGGTCGTCCTCCTCGAGTGATTCGATTATTACCTTCTCGGTGCTGCGGTCCACGAGGTTCAGAATATCCACGATTGTTCCAATGCCGCCTGCAGCCGTATAGTCCTCACTCGCGAGGGTCGAGAGCTTCTTCTCCAGAACCCTCTCCACCTCCCTCAGCACATCGGGAGTCGTGCGGTCCATCGTCGCGATCCTCTTCGCGACATCCGCCTGGATATCGTCCGGGAGGGAGCCGAGAATCACCGACGATTTATTCGGCTCGAGATAGGCGAGTATGAGGGCGATTGTCTGGGGATGCTCGCCCTGGATGAAGTTGAGGAGGTGGCTCGGGTCCGTCCGCCGTATAAAGTCGAACGGCCTCACCTGAAGTGAAGATGTAAGGCGGTTGATGATATCTATAGCTTTCTGGCTTCCTAGCGCCCTCTCGAGGAGGTCCCTCGCATAATCGATTCCTCCGGAGGTGATAAAATCCTGAGCCATCATAAGCTCCTGGAACTCCATCATCACCTTATCGCGCTCCCCGGGATTAACCGTCTCCAGACGCGCTATCTCAAATGTAAGCTGTTCTATTTCGTCTTCACGGAGATGTTTGAATATCTCCGATGATATCTCCGACCCTAAGGTCACGAGGAATATCGCTGCCTTCTGCCGGCCGGTCAGCACATTCTTCCCCACAATGACCTGACCCTGACCCGGTTTTGCCCCAGCCTTTGCCATAATCCCCTCCTGTGCTGTTACTCTTCAGCAAGCCAGGTCCGGATAAGCTTGGCGACCTCTTCCGGGTGCTCCCTGGCTATGTTCATCACGTTCTCCTGCATCTCGAGCCGCGCCCTCTCCTCTGCGGAGAGCTCTATCTCGACGCCCTCCTCCTCCGCGGATTTCAGTGCAGCCTCCCGCATGAGCTGCTGCTGACGCGCGAGCTCCTCCTCCTTGATCCGCTTCCTGCGCGATACCTCTCTCGATATCGCCCTGTACGCTATCGTTACGATGAAAATCGCAAAGAGCGCTATGAGAGCGGATATGAGCGTCTTTCTCAGCTGTTCGCGCTTCTTCAAATATGCATCCTCGAGCGCGAACTCCTCGGTCCTGTCAAACTGAATGTTCTTCACGATAACGGTATCGCGGCGGGCCGGGCTGTAGCCTATCGCGCCTTTTACGATCTCCTCGAAGCTCTTCATCTCCTCCGATGTTCTCGAGATATAGTTCCTCTGTATTCCGCCCTCCTCCGTCATCACCGGTTTTCCCTCTTCGTCGTAGAGCTTCTCCCACGTTCCGTCGACCCATACAGCGACTGATAGCCTGTTTATCTTGTAGGGAGACGATACGATACTCGATACCTGCTGGGATATCTCGTAGTTACGGACGTTTTCCGTCTTGTCATACTTCGTTCCCTCTCCCATCGCTTCCTTATACCCCGGAGGAATGTTGGGCTCGACCCCTGGCGGACCTTCGGGAACGAATCCGACTCCTTCGAAGTGCTCTGTCGTGTCCTTCGCGCTCCGCACCACGTTGAGCTCCACCTCTGTCTCGTCGTACGGCGTCTCGGGATTGTCCTTCCGCTTCACGATCGGTATGAACTCTGTCTTCTCTACCTTCTTCTGGTCGAAATCGAGCTCCAGCTCCACTGAGACGTCAACCTTATCCACCCCGAGCATGGCCTTCAGCTTATCGCTTACCCCGTTCTGCATCTGCAGCCGCAGCCTCTCCTTTATCTTCCACTCCTCCTTTGCCCTGGAGAGGTAGTCGACCTCGTCCTCAGCAGTAAAATCGGAAAGGATGTTCCCGTGATGGTCCGTTACCACCACGTTTTCGGGACTGAGCCGGTCGACACCGAAGGCGATAAGATCTATGATTCCCATGATCTTCTTCTTGTTCGTAAGGATGTCGGAGTACGGAGACGGAGTGATGATTACCGATGCGGTATAAGGGACCTCCTCGTCGATATAGAGCTCGGGCTTCGGCATCGTGACCTGTATGCTTACGTCCTCCACGTCATCGAGCAGCTTGATATGACGGGTGATCTCGCCTATGATCGCCCTGCGCTTGTTTATGTCGCGCTCGAAATCTGTGGTGGTCCAGGACTGGGTATCGAAGAGTTCCCACCCCTTGATACCGCTCGGAAGGACCCCGGCCTGGCCGAGCTTCATCCGAAGGTACGCGCCTGTCTGCTCGTCCTTGACTACTATGAACTTACCCTCTCTCGTGCGGTACGCAGCGTTCCACTCGGTGAGTTTATTGGTAATCCTCGTAAAGTCCTGCTGCTCTATCGGAGATTCGAAAAGGTATGCTTCGGTCTGTTTTGATGAAAAGGATAAGAGAAAGATTAAACCGACGACAACCAGCGCCACAACCCCGACGAGAATGAGCTTCTGCGTCCCGCTGAGCTTTGAAAAGAGGTTTTTTAAATTTGCTAAAAGCTTCTTAAAGAAATTTTCCATTTTCCCCTCCCAAAAGCCTTCGACCCGCTGTTACCTGAGGTTGCTGAGCTCCCTGTACGCCTGGGTAATTCTGTCCACAATGGATTTTGTGAACATCAAAGCGAGCCGGGCCTTTTCAGCCGCGATCGTCACATCATGTATGTCGACCGTATCGGGCCTCGTAGCCAGCGCTTCGGTGAGCCGCCCGGATTCAACCTGAAGATCGTTTACTTTAAAGATTGCATCCTTCAGAGCCTTGCTGAAATCCGAGATGAACTCATCCGGCTTTTGTTTTTGAACCTTCTGGTAGCCGAAGTGCATCCGGTTCGTCGCTACCAAGGGAACCATATCTCCGTTTACTCCGTCTGGTACCAGCATGTAGCCCTCCCTCTATGATTCTATCTGCTTCCTATCTCGAGACCTCTCATGAACATCTGACTCGCGTTCTGGATCACCGTCACGTTCG
>Ga0307380_10003128_pt1 | contig 23119 bp, 17 predicted proteins | sample UN3MG_FD_202239 | JGI IMG/M metagenome (GOLD analysis project Ga0307380, IMG submission 202239) | Soil microbial communities from Risofladan, Vaasa, Finland - UN-3 | ecosystem: Environmental > Terrestrial > Soil > Coastal area > Acid sulfate soil | place: Finland: Risofladan, Vaasa | collected... | reverse complement strand
CTCACTTTTCACGACCATAAATGGCTTATCTTAAAAAAAGCCGGTTGGTCGTGGAATAAGAACATAACGTTCCTTCAGGGCAAAGGCATTGACATGGACAGAGCTGAGATCGTTGATTATAGAGGCTCTGAGAGCTTCGAATTTTGACCCGATAATGAAAAATATGAAAATTATTCATAACAGGCTCGAAAGGGCTTTTTCCCTGTTCAGAAAATGGAAAGGAGGGCTTGATGATGAGTCCACTTTAAAGGAAAAGTGGCTCACTTTTCACGACCATTGACAGCTTTATCTGTTTGACATAAGATTTAGCTGTGGAATCATAAATATTTTGTAATCAAAGACAACGATTACCAGCTTATCTTAACAAACACTTATGAACATTAATGTGCTGATAGCGGATGATCATCCCATTGTAAGAGAGGAGATTAGATCTGTCATCGGAAGTGCGAGTGATGGCATCGAAGTCATCGGCGAAGCGTCAAATGGGAAGGAAGTATTAGAATTTTCTAATAAATACCTGGTTGATGTTCATATTCTGGATATCGTCATGCCCGAATTGAACGGGATAGAAACCTCTGTTAAGCTGCTAAAGTCGAATCCGAAGAGTAAAATAATTATTCTAACCATACATAGTAGCAAAAGCTTAGTGAGGAAAGCACTGTATATTGGAGTAAAAGGTTATGTATTAAAACAGAATGCGCCCCATGATTTGATTCAGGCTATTCAGAAGGTACACATCGGTCATTTCTATTTTAGTCCTGCAATATCTGAGATGATAGTTAAGGGATTTTTGTCCCACTTATCTAATAAAATGGGAACAATTGGACCATCGTCTCTAGGCGAAAAAGAGAGAAAAATTTTAAGGCTAGTTGTAGATGGCATTTCGGATGAGGTCATTGTAAGAAAACTGAATTTTCCTTTAAGCGAAGTGTATGCACTCAAAGAAAACATAAAAAATAAACTTGGGGCACAGACACAATCAGACCTAATTCGTGTAGCATTAGAAGAAGGGATCCCCTAAGAGCAATTCCGTGCTGTTGAAGCAACTATTTACTCTACTCTGAATTTATATCAAAATTTAAAAAACAATCATCCCTAAACAGGTTCATTGCATCACTTTAATTCTCAAGTTTTTTTTTAACTCCAATTGAATCATTAATAAATTTGAAGAGGCCAATGACTTCATTAGATTAGGAAAATATTCTATAATACATATAACCGACAGGCCGATGAATAAAAGTAAGAAAATATTGGTTTTGACTTTTGCTTTCGTCATTATTCTTGGATTTGTTCTCTATATTATGTTTTTTAAGGAAAAATTCGGAGATAGCCATAGCCCTGAAAAAAGTTTTAAATCGTTTGTATCTGCTATGGATTCAGTAGAACTCGATGATGTGAATATTGTTCTGTTTACTATCGACACTCTTCGCGCAGATCATCTGGAGTGTTATGGGTATGATAAATTAAAAACTCCGAACATAAACCGGCTAGCGGATGAAGGGATTCTTTTCGAAAACAACATTACCCAAACCCCACTAACCCTCCCTTCTCATTCTTCTATTTTTACCGGAACAAATCCGGTCTTTCACGGGATCCGGGACAATGGGGGATTTTATCTTGAAGAAAACCAAATAACACTCGCCGAAGTTTTGACCGATCAGGGATATTTCACAGGAGCATTTATTTCAGCCTTTGTTCTGGATTCTCGATGGGGGCTTAATCAAGGATTTGACTATTATTTTGATAATTTTGATTTGACGAAGTTCAAACGCGTGACCTTGGATTCTGTTCAAAGAAGAGGCGATGAGGTACTCGCTGAAGCCTATAAATGGTTGGATGAGAAATCTCAGCAGAAATTCTTTGCCTGGATACATCTTTATGATGTCCATACTCCTTATGATCCTCCTGAACCATATAAGACTCAATTCGGCAACAGTCTATATGGACTTTATGATGGGGAAATCGCTTATGTTGATCAATTGATGGGAGAGTTTCGGGACTTTATGGAAAATAAAATGCTGTTAGACAAAACATTGATCATTTTCACGGGTGATCATGGAGAGAGTCTTGGAGAGCATAAAGAAAGCGCTCATGGTTTTTTTATCTACAATTCTGACATTAGAGTTCCACTCATCATGAGATTCCCGAAAAATAAGCTCGGTGGGAGGAGAATCCCAAGCCTTGTAAGAAGTATTGACATTATGCCGACCGTACTTCAGATGGTGGGATCGGAGTCTCCCGAGAGTGTTCAAGGAGTCAGTTTATTACCGCTAATAATGGGAAGAGGTGAACCCGATGAGCTTCTTGCATATAGTGAAACCTATTGGCCCAGGTTTCATTACGGTTGGAGTGAGTTAAAATCACTCCAAAAAGGTCGGTACAAATTTATCGATGCGCCGAAGCCCGAACTCTATGATATTCTTGAGGATCCTGGAGAGAAAAATAATCTTGTCAATCAATATGCTTCATTGAGTCATGAAATGAAAAGAGAGCTTGACACATTGTTAGCGAGATATTCTGCGGATGATATTGGCGAAGCCATACCACAAAAAATCGATGGTGATTCGCTCGAAAAACTCCAAGCTTTAGGATACTTGGGCTCTTTTCATACATCTGCAAAAGATAATGAGGGAGTGCTCTCTGACCCCAAAGATAAGATAGAGCTCTATAATGAAATAAAACTGGCTCAGTTTTTGTTTACCGAAGAAGAAGTGGATAAAGCGGAGAAAAAAATTGTGGAGATCCTGAAAGAGGATGAATCAATACTAGAGGCTCGGTTTATTCTTGGTAATATTTATTATAAGCAGGAAAAATATGACAATGCCATTGAAGAGTACAAAAAAGCACTTGAAGTCGATTCAGAATACTATGACGCCATATTCGGTTTAGCATCAGCCTATAAAATGAAGGGGAATTTTGATGATGCCATCTTAGGCTTTGAGCGGCTTATGGAACTTGATTCGAAAGATACAAAACCTCGCTGGGATTTAGGTGATATATATCTTGATAACGGTGATCTTGATAAAGCATTATTCTACATGAAAGTCTGTGTTGAGCTCGATCCCGAGGCGCCAGCTTTTCACAATAAATTAGGTGCGATCTATATTAAAAAAGGATTATATGATCTTGCTGAGCAGGAAATTAAGTTAGGATTGAATATAGAGAGAAGTATTCCTCTTAGAAATGCCCATTTCAATCTTGCGCTGATTCATGAAGCGAAAGGTGAATTTGAATCGGCAATTTCTGAATATAAAAAAGAGCAAGAAACCAATCCGTTTAACCATAATCCTGACTTCAATTTGGGCCTTTTGTATACCAAAGCAAAAAAATTTGATTTAGCGATAAAGGAATTTGAAAGCTGTATAGAAAAGAATGAAAACTTTGCCGAAGCTTATGTTTTTTTAGCCAAGACCTATTTGAATAAGAGAATGGATTTGGAAAGAGCTGAAGAATTTGCCTTAAAGGGTTTGAGTTTAGAACCGAACCTTGAGGTTTCCATTCTAGCCCATTTCGTTCTAGCTGACGTTTATAACAGGCTCGGGAAACCTGAGCAATCAAGAATACATGTTATAAGAGCCAAAAGTTTACAGGAAGATATGAATAATCGTTAGACTCACCCATCTGAATTCCTGAATCAAACTGTAAAATCTTAAAAGCGATTAGTATTAGTTTTTATTATTGGACAGGAAAAATATTATAAGAAAAAAATAAAAAAATAGTATCTGCTGTCTCTTCTTTTTAAGTAACTTAAAATAAATCTAAAAATACTCTCTAAATGGTATATACATACGATTTTTTTAATGTTAGAGATATAATGTGTACAAATTTCATTTATAGAATATAGCTTTGCTTACATATTGCATTTTATTTTGTTAAAGTGTTTACGTATAGTATTTTCTCTAAGAGCGAACAAAGACACGAATTGAGGAATACATATCATTCTGCCTTTATTTATAAAACAAAGGAATTAACACAAAAAAAGGAGGTAAGATCATGAGTAAAATCCGAATTTCTCTTTGTGTCATTTTATTTATTTTCATTTCCATGGGATTTGATGCCCAGGCTCAGGAAGCCAAAGCTCGCTGGGAAATGACGAACCTGATTCGTCAGAAGAAACTCGAAATCATTCTACCAAAGGCTATGAGAGAGAATAACATCGACATGTGGATCATAGTCAATAAGTATGGGAGCTCAGACCCACTCGCTCAGGATCTAGGTGGAGGACGCGCTACAGACAAGTACTTTCAAAACCAGTATGTGGGTTATTTAGTCTTAACAGACAGAGGGGGTGACCAGATAGAAAGTGTTGCTTTAGGTAGCAGTCTATTAAAAAAGAGGGCTGATCTGAAGGGATTTGTGGAAGAGCGGGATCCTCAACGCATTGCTGTGAATATGTCTGAATATCTTGGTTATGCAGATGGACTGTCCCACACAGGGTATTTAGCCTTAGTAAAGGATCTAGGAGAGAAATATGCGGTAAGACTTGTTTCTTCCGAATACCTTGTCTCTGACTTCCGTTCGCTAAAAGTATCTAGTGAGATTGCAGTCTTCGCTAAAGCGATACAATTGACCGGCCAACTAATGGAGAGAGCTTTATCCAATGAGGTTATTATGCCTGGCGTTACCACATTGGGAGATGTGGCATTTTGGGTGGCCGATCAATTAATTGCCCGTGGCTACACTCCGTCTTATGGTAGGCCGCGAATTATGTACTCAAAAATGTACGTTGATGAAGATGGCCAGCAAATCGTCAAACCACTGACGGGGCCATACGATAAAGTCATTCAACGGGGTGATTTCGTAGCTTGGGACGGAGGCATTCGTATTTTTGGCGGTTACAGCACTGATATTGAGCGGTATGCATATGTGCTGCGAGAGGGTGAAACAGATGTGCCCGAGTCGATAAAGAATGCATGGGAACATGGACTGAAAGTGAGAAAACTCTGTCACGAACTCATTAAGCCAGGCCGCACGGGTCTTGAGACACTGAAATTAATGTACAGTAAAGTGAAAGAGCTCGGATATGAAATCCAGTATGAAGAAGACAATGTGTCCGATAGCTCCAACATTGAGATCAACATTGGCTGGCATAGTATCGCAGAGCAGGGACATGGCTCTGGACCAGCAGTGTGGATAGACAGAGACCAACCGTTCACCAGCAGTCTTGTCCTTAAACCTACTCATATTCAAGCATTTGAATTTTTTGTCTATTATCCGCTTCCTGAATGGGGCGGAAAGAAAATGCGTGTGGACTTTGAAGAGGATGTGATTATCACTGAAAATGGAGCTGAGCTGTTTATTCCGGAGATTGATAAGATTACCTTAATTCGATAATACGGGAAAATTTTAGGGATAAAATGGAATTTGAGGAATTAGTCTATTTGGAGGATGTGAAATTAAGATTCTAATAAAAGGAGGTTTTATCATGATAAAGATGAGGATTTTAGTCTGTATTCTTCTTGTTTTTTCCCTCATTCAGGGTTTTAGTGCACATGCCCAAGAGGCGAAAACCCGCTGGGAAATGATGAATCTGATTCGCAAAGAGAAACTCGATATCATCTTACCCCAGTCGATGCGGGAAAATAATATCGATATGTGGATCCTTGTAAACAGGTATGGAAGACGCGATCCACTGTCTAAAGAATTAGGTGGAGGGTATGCCTCGGATAAATGGCATCAAGGGAATTTTTTGGCTTATGTAGTATTTACTGATAGGGGCGGTAATAGGATTGAACGTGCAGCCTTGGGCACCTACGGAGATCCTAGTCTCTATGACGTTTTCGGAGCAACAGGGGATTTGAAGAAGTTTGTTGAGGAGCGGGATCCCAAACGCATCGCTGTGAACATGTCTGAATACCTCGGGGTTGCGGATGGGCTTTCTTTTACATGTCATATGGCCTTGGTTAAAGCTTTGGGTGAGAAGTATGCAGCAAAGCTCGTGTCTTCTGAGATGCTTGTCAGCGACTTTCGTTCCAGGAGAGTAGCCAGCGAAATTGCAGTTTTTGCAAAATCAATCGAACTGACTGGTCGGTTACTCGATAGGGCCTTATCGAATGAAGTGATTACACCAGGCGTAACCACATTAGGGGATGTGGCATGGTGGGTTGCAGATCAATTATTGGCTCGTGGGTATACTCCGAATTATGACAGCTTACCACGTATTTTATATCCGAAGATGCACACCACTAAAGATGGCCGTCAGATCGTTCGGGCTCCTGGAGGACCGAGAGATAGGGTCATTCAACGAGGAGATCTTGTGGGTTGGGATACAGGTATCCACATTTTAGGGAGTTACGGGACTGATATTGAGAGGTATGCGTATGTTCTGCGGGAAGGAGAAACCGATCTTCCAAAGACCATCAAAGAGACATTCGCACATGGACTAAAAGTGCGAAAGCTTATCCAAGATAATGTCAAGCCGGGCAGAACGGGTCTCGAGACGCTAAATATCCTCTATAGTAAGGTTAAAGAGCTTGGATATCAGATCTGTTATGTCGAAGATCAGGTCTCTGATAACTCAAATATTGAGATCAATATTGGCTGGCATTCTGTGGGAGAATCTTATTATCATGGTTCGGGACCCGCGGTTTGGACGGATAAGGATCAGATTTTCTGTAGCAAACTAGTGCTAAAACCTACACATCTCGAAGCATTTGAATTCTTCGTATATTATCCTGTACCTGAATGGGGCGGCAAAAAATTGCTTTTTGACTTTGAAGAGAATGTCATTATCACTGAAAACGGAGTTGAGTTTTTCATTCCACAGATCGATAAGATTAAATTAATCCGCTAATACAGAACAAAACAAATGGAAGAAGCTTAGGAGTAAAAAACCGAAAGATCAAATTTCCAGGTTTTCTTTAGTTGCCCAGAGTGGCAACCATAACCGCTTTTATCGTATGGACTCTATTCTCAGCTTCATCAAAAACGATCGAGGCCTCTGATTCAAAGACGTCTTCTGTCACTTCCATTGCTTCCAGCCCAAACTTTTGATAGATGTCTTCGCCGATGGTTGTTTCCCGATTGTGGAATGCGGGTAAACAGTGCATGAATTTGACATGGGGATTGCCTGTTTTTTGCATAACCTCTGTATTCACCTGATAGGGTTTGAGCAATTCAATTCGTTCTTTCCAGACTGATTCCGCTTCTCCCATCGAGACCCAGACATCCGTACAGAGAAAATCGCATCCTTTAACACCAGCCTCGATGTCGTCGGTTATATTGATTTTTGCACCTGTTCCCCCTGCGATTTTTTTTGCCTTTTCAATGAGTTTTTCATCTGGCTGTACACTTTCTGGGGCGACAGACCTGTAATCCATTCCCATATTTGCAGCGCCGATCAACAGAGAATTGCCCATGTTGTTCCTGGCATCTCCCAGATAAGCAAATGACACTTCGGTCAAAGGTTTGTATGAATGTTCCATCATCGTCAAAAGGTCGGCAAGAACCTGGGTAGGATGAAATTCAGTCGTCAGGCCATTCCAGACAGGCACGTTGGCGTATTCCCCGAGCTCTTCCGCTCTGTCTTGTCCAAAACCGCGGTATTCAATGCCATCGTACATTCGTCCCAAAACCCTCGCCGTGTCTTTCATGGATTCCTTTGCGCCGATCTGGGATCCTGTTGGACCGAGATAGGTCACATTTGCTCCTTGATCAAAAGCCGCTGTTTCGAAGGCGCAACGTGTTCGCGTTGAGGCTTTTTCAAAAATAAGGGCAATGTTTTTTCCTTTCAATCTGGGTTGTTCTGTGCCCGAATATGTGGCCTTTTTTAAGTTCAGTGACAGGTCTAACAAAAACCGAATTTCTTCGGGAGTAAAATCCAAAAGCTTCAAGAAGTTCCGGTTTCTCAGGTTGTATGCCATTTTTTCCTCATATGTTACCGAGTACATCCACGAGTGTGGGTTTACCGATTTCTTTTAGGTCATACATGACGCGTGTGGATGGTTTTTGAATGTTGCACACTCGTCGCAGGTCGATCGGAGTGCCGATGATAACCGAATCACATGGGGTAGCATTGATCGTATCCTCAAGGTCTTTGACTTGTTGCTCGCCGTATCCCATAGCCGGAAGCAAGATGCCGATATTAGGATATTTTTGAAAGGTTTCGGCGATCGTCCCAACGACATACGGCCTGGGGTCTACAAATTCAGCAGCGCCATACCTCTGCCCGGCAACGACACCGGCGCCGTATTTCATCTCTCCATGTGTGAGTGTGGGGCCATCTTCCACGACGAGCACTATTTTACCCTTGATCAATGACGGGTCTTCAACAGTCAGCGTCGATTCGGCTTTTATGATCGTAGCCCCTGGGTTTATTTTTTTTGCAGTCGCGATGACTTTTTCGACGTTTGCAGGATCGGCAGAGTCTACTTTGTTGACGACAAGAACATCTGCCGCTCGCAGATTGACCTCACCTGGATAATAGCTCGTTTCGTGTCCGGGGCGGTGTGGGTCGAGCACAGTGATGTAGATATCAGGCTTATAGAAGGAGAAATCGTTATTTCCGCCGTCCCAGAGAATGATATCGGCTTCTTTTTCTGCTTCACGCAGAATGGCCTCATAATCGACGCCTGCGAAAACAATGACACCACGCTCGATGTGGGGTTCATACTCCTCTCGCTCCTCGATCGTACATTCATGGAGGTCCAGGTCTGCAAGCGTTGCGAACCGCTGAACCCGTTGTTTAACAAGATCGCCGTAAGGCATAGGGTGCCGGATGGCGACAACTTTTTTTCCGCGTTCGATGAGGATCTCCGCAACCCGGCGCGTTGTCTGGCTCTTGCCACAACCCGTCCGGATGGCGCAGATCGAGACAACGGGTTTGGTGGATTCAATCCAAGTTTCCGCCAATCCCATGAGCCGGAAGGATGCTCCTGCATTGTTGACAATAGAGGAGCGGTTCATGACATAAGAGTAAGGGACATCGCTGTATGAGAACACAACTTCGTTGACTCCATATCTGTTTATTAAGGCCTCGAGCTCTGATTCGTCTTCAATGGGGATGCCGTTTGGATATAGACTCCCTGCAAGTTCAGCGGGATAAACTCTACCCTCGATGTTGGGAATTTGAGTAGCCGTAAAGGCGACCACTTCATAATCGGAATTATCGCGGAAATTCGTATTGAAATTGTGAAAATCACGCCCTGCGGCGCCCATAATAATAACTTTCTTATTCATGTGTGCACTCCTTTAAAGTTAAAAAGCCTGAAAACGGGTCAATTCCCTTTGTTCACAGAGAGCTAATCTCCCACGACAGCTCTCATGTCTCACTCGAGGAAGAGACCCATTTTACAGACTTGATTTATACTTGTCAAAACAAATGGCAAATGTATCCGTGTTGGAATTTGTGTTAATAACCCGGAATTTGTTTCGGGAAATAATCCTCGCAGGTTCCCTCTCGATTGATATCCAGTGTTGTGCAGTGAAGGGCACCACCAAAAGGGATAACAGCTTCATAAGGAATAGGAACAACCTCAAATCCCAGTTTATCCAGCTGCTCACAGTAGGCAGTCTCGTGCGATTCGACACAGACTGTGTTGGGACCAAGAGAGAAGGTGTTCATCGAAATCCATGATCGACTCTCGTATAACCCGGTCAGATAGCACAGGTTTTTATGGACATAGACCGGTTCTGCTGCCGGAAACAATTCCCAGTCATTCATTGCCATCAGTTTCTTGAAATTCTCTGTAATGGGATACCATTCCGGATTGTAGACCGCGAGGCCAGGCCTCAGTGGTAGCATATTCACATCGATGTGCCAGGGATGAAAATTGTGATCGAACAGCACTTCATGAATGCGGATCCCCTTCGAACCGAAGTAGCGCTTCAACCAGTCCATTCCCTTTCTGTTGGTCACACAGGAGCCTTGCCAAAAAATATCCTTACCGCAACGGGCGGCATCCGCAGCATCCCAGAGCACTTCCTTTTCTGTCAGCTGATATTCCCAATTGCGCACTCTCTCGAGCTTCTCTTCGTCTGTCCAGACATGGAAAAGGTAGTGGTAGAAGTTTTTCACATATGACTCGTCCGTCAACCGTGGCTTGGGTGCTGCTGTGTGCAGAAACTCCGGGTCTTCTTCGAAATAACGCTCGAAAAGCGGCCGAAGGTTCAAATACTCATACCACCGCGAACGACGGCAAGTGGTGGCCTCCATGATCTCGTTTCCCACGGGCAGAAACACATCACGGACATTGTTGACTCCATGCTGGTTCAATTGTGTCCAATCCGGTGTGGAGACCGGCCGTCGGTCGAGCATCGAAGGATGCAGTTCAACTCGCTCCACTGTGATTCCACGTTTCTCCATGGTCTTTACAAAATACTCCATCTGCTCGTTGGCCTTTTCGTACATTTCCTGTGGGAAAGGGCCGAAGGATCCCAGAGGATATCCGCCTTCCGGGCGATCATACCACCATGCCGGTTCCGGAGCAGGAATATTGGTTCCCTCTGGTTTTCCGACGATCACACGTTTAAGAGGATCCCATTCATTCCATGAATTCACGATTTTTGCCATTGTGTTTTTCTCCTTTCTTTAATATTTAGTTTTTACAAATTTGTCTTCTTTCCTTTCTTTAAAGACAAAAAACTCCTCTATTCAATGGGAATAATCTTTGTGCCGATCTCGCCTTTCTTGAGCAGGGCGTTTCCTCCTAGAGCAACGATAGCTAATTTTTTTGAAATTTTTTCAACCGCATCCATGAATGATTCCTGCATATCTCCAAAATAATTGATATTTAAAAAAGGATTCAATTTTAAAGAGATTCTTATGAAATAAGCTCATATTGTACGAGAAATGCTAAAAAAGTTAATAAATATTGATATATGAAATACTATTAAAAACAATTTGAACTCTAAAGTCAAGGTGAAAATGAAATCAAGATAAGTTTATGATTATAATGAGGTAATGTGTTTGATTGACCCGCGTCTTTTTTTCTGGTAATTTAAAAATTCTTGTATTGATTCCAGATTTTTTTAATGCCGGATCGGAGAGGTGTCCGAGTGGCTTAAGGAGCACGCTTGGAAAGCGTGTGTGCGGGAATCCCGTACCGTGGGTTCGAATCCCACCCTCTCCGCCACTGAATAGGGAGCTTGGATCTTCATTTAAATACAATGTCGATCTAATTATGAATAATCGCAATCTAGCGTAGGAGAGAAGATGGACAGTAAATTTTTCATTGATGTAGAGAGCATATATGGTGCCTGCAATTATGATCCCATAGATGTTGTCATCCACAAAGCTAAAGGTATCTGGGTGTGGGATGTTGAGAGGAACAAGTATCTTGATTTCTTGAGTGCTTATTCCTCTGTGAATATGGGGCATTGTCATCCGCGTGTTGTTAAGGCGTTGATAGATCAGGCGAAACTGCTTACCATCACGTCGCGGGCTTTCCGCAATGATCAATGGCCTCTTTTTGCCAAGGAAATTTGTGACTTGACGGATTATGAGATGGTTTTGGCTATGAACTCTGGTGCTGAAGCTGTAGAAACGGCCCTTAAAGCTGCACGCATGTGGGGATACCAGAAAAAAGGAATACCTAAAGATAAAGCTGAGATCATCATCTGCTCGAATAATTTTCATGGACGCACGATCACGATCATAGGTTTTACTTCGGAAGACGTATACAAAAACGATTTTGGCCCCTTCACCCCTGGATTTGTCGAGGTCCCTTATGGAAACGCCAGGTCATTGGAGGAGGCTATAACTCCTAACACGGCGGCGTTCTTGATGGAGCCTATCCAAGCGGAGGGAGGTATCGTCATGCCTCCAGAGGGCTATTTGCGAGACACCAAGCAGATTTGCGAAGAGAATAACGTGCTGTACATTGCGGATGAGATCCAGACAGGGCTTGGAAGAACAGGGAAACTTTTTGCGTATGAGCACGAATCCATCAAACCCGATGTTCTCACGATCGGAAAATCCCTCGGTGGAGGGTGTTACGCCATCTCGGCCGTGTTGTCGAGGCGAGACGTTCTTGAAGTTTTTACTCCAGGGACTCATGGGTCTACTTTTGGAGCCAATCCCTTGGCCTGCGCGGTTGCCCGGGAGTCCATCCGGATCCTCCAAGAAGAGGATTTGATCGAGAATTCCGAAGAGCAGGGCGAATATTTCCTTAAAAAGCTCAAGAGCTTAAAAAGCAAACATATCAAGGAAGTCAGAGGAAAAGGATTGCTCATGGGCATTGAACTAACACCCAAAGCCGGCGGCGCACGGCGATTTTGTGAAGCACTGAAGAAAGAAGGGATGCTATGCAAGGATACCCACAAAAATGTCATCCGTTTTTCTCCTCCCCTTAACATCAAGCAGAAGGATCTGAGCTGGGCTTTTAAACGGATCAAAAAGGTATTCAAAGAGATGGATTAATTCCTTCTGTGGTCTCGCGTCGGTCCATTCGGGGATGGGGGGAACGTCAATAGCGTGCAGAGGGGACAATTGACCTGTATTGGAAACACTATTTGCCTTGGAATTGTGTGATATCAGGCGAAGGCATTTTTGGCATAATTTTTGCAGTTAATATGGATAGTGGAGAAAGAAAATGAAAAAAAATCTTCTTTTGATTTCGGTTGTGTTTGGACTTATCCTGGCTGCAGGGTGTATCTATTATGTGCCTTACCCCGAGGCGGGATACCCCCCGTCCGAGGATGAAGGCTATTATGAAGAGGATTACAGGGATTATCCCTCTCGAATCGATACGTCCTATTTTTATGATCATCTTGCCCCATATGGAGCATGGGTCGACTATTCCCCTTTTGGATATGTCTGGATCCCCTACGGAACCAGATACGGCTGGCGTCCTTACACATACGGCCGTTGGCTTTGGAGCAGTCATGGTTGGACTTGGATCTCGAGCTATGAATGGGGCTGGGCGCCCTTCCATTATGGCCGCTGGAGTTGGGATGCGTCGCTGGGATGGTTTTGGGTTCCAGATTATATCTGGGGGCCCGCTTGGGTGAGCTGGAGGAATGGAGGCGCCTATATCGGGTGGGCACCATTGCCTCCGGATGTCGAGTTTGTCTTTGGTGAAGGGATTCGAACACTCCCATATCCCATACCAGATACACTCTGGGTTTTTGTTGACGGTCAATATTTTTTGCACACCGGGATCTACAACTATGTGTTACCTGTGGAAAGGAATTACAACATCGTAAGGACTACTATAACAAAAACAAACATCATGGATCGCGATCGTGTGATCATGAATCAGGGCATCGACGTGGAGACTGTGAGTCAGTTGACAAAGACGAAAATATCCAAGTATGAACTCGTTGATTCAGAAGATCCCAATACTGCCATGGTCCGGAGTGGAGAGATTCAGGTCCACAGGCCCAGAATTCGAGAGAATGAAAGAGTAACACCGAGGACTGTCCTCAATGTCCAAGAAGCCAAAGAAGCAGTGAAAGAATCCAGGATAGAAACGGCAGTAGAGGATGTGCCGGCCAACATTGACACGCTTTTAAAGGAAGAACAGATCCGCGAAGTGGAACGCATGGAGGAGAGTCAGAAGGAAGAAGTGAACCGCATCATCAGGAGCAAGGAAAAAGAGACAGAGACTGCGAAGACCACTGAAGAGAAAAAAGTCGTTGAGGAAAAATACGAAATCAAGATCAACGAGGTGGAGCAGAAACACAAAACAGAGAAGACCTTGATCAAACAGAGGCACGAAAAAGAGGAGATAAAGGCCAAAGAGGTCAAATCAGAAAAGAAAAAGACCGTAAAGAAAGAGAAGAAAGAGCCTGAACAATCAGAGACAAAAAAGACTAAAAAGATAGATAAAGAGGACTCCAAAGAGTCAAAAACAGGAAAGACCAAGACGATAAGAGTCTCACACTGAATTTGAATGGTCTAAGTTGAAGATTTTTATGAAAATGAGCACCTGGCTCATTAGTATGATACACCCTCCTGCTATGGTGCGGAGAGATGGTATCTCACTGAGAAAAAGAAAGGCAAATATAATTCCATAAACCGGTTCGAGAGAGCTGATAATGCTCGCTGTTTGAGCCTTGAGATATCTCATCCCTTTGATGAATAAAGTGTGAGAACCCGCAGTGCACACGGTTCCTAGAATGATAAGCAGAACGATATCTCTACTGGAAAACTCAGGGCGCAGGATAAAGAGGAAGGGAAGGAGGAAGATCGTGGCAAAAAAATCTTGGGTGAAGGCAATGCTCAAAGGAGAGAGCTTCTGCGTAAGTTTTCTGTTGAAAATTGTGAGAATTGAAAAGGTAAAGCCCGAGAGAAGGCCCCAGAGCACACCCCTAAACGTGGCATTGTTGATATGAAAACTTGGGATAATCAGGAAAACACCGAATAGACACAGCAGTGAAAAAAGCACATTTGTTTTAACCAATCGTTCCTTTAAAAAAAGCGGTTCAAGAAAAGTCGTGAACACGGGAAATGTCGAATAGGAGAGCAAGCCTATCGCTACACTCGAGACCTGAATAGATTGAAAAAATGACATCCAGTGAACGGATAGGATGAAGCCGAGAAAAAGAAGAAGGAGATAGGTCCGGCGAGGTGTTATGGAGAAGCCTTGGCGCGAGATAATAAGGATAAGAGCTAGGGCCAGACTTGCAAAAAAAACTCGTCCCAGCACGATAAAAAGAGGGGAGAGAGGAAGCCATTTACCGAAGAGCCCTGCCAATCCGAACAGCAGAACTGCCGTATGAATATCCATAAGCCCAGTTTTTTTGCTCATCCCATAAAAGATATACCAGGCACTCTTCTATAGCAACTCCTTTCGGCAGAAATAAATTTTTATTTTCCTCAAGAAATGTGCTATTATAAGATTTACAGAAAGGGACAAAAAGTCCTTACCCCATATCAATCGCCCGATTACGTATAAGGATTATTTTAAAAACACAATGAGCTATTTGATTTACGCACGAAAATACAGGCCTATGACCTTTGAGAAGATGATCGGTCAGAAGCCTGTTGTTCGAACCTTGAAAAACGCAGTCCAGAATAACAGAGTCTCGCAGGCATACATATTCTCTGGTATGAGAGGTGTGGGAAAGACAACTGCAGCCCGGATCCTGGCGAAAGCACTCAATTGCCAGGACGGGCCGACACCTACACCATGCAATAAGTGTGAGTTCTGCACAGGGATTAACGAGGATCGTTCTGTGGATGTGCTCGAGATAGACGGCGCTTCCAACCGCGGGATCGATGAGGTCCGATCTCTGCGTGAAGGAGTAAAGTATAGACCCATCCACAGCCGCTATAAGGTGATTATCATCGACGAAGTCCATATGCTCACACGTGAAGCTTTTAATGCGCTGTTGAAGACCCTTGAGGAGCCGCCCGCCCATACGGTCTTCATTTTTGCCACAACAGAATATCACAAAGTTCCTGCCACGATCATTTCTAGATGTCAGCACTTCGAATTCAAGAAGATCTCCAAGAAGGATCTCATCAATCATCTTTTGGATATCACAAAAAAGGAAAATATCACTATTTCGCCTTTTGGTTTGAACCTTATTGCTGAAGCGGCGGATGGCAGTCTCAGGGATGTCTTGAGCCTTCTTGACCAGGCTGTGGCTTTCTCAGGGGATGTTATTAATGATGAAGATCTGAAAGAGATTTTAGGAACCATAAGCAATAATGTTCTTCTCGAGTTCTCCACAGCCATTCTTGAGGAAAAATCGGATAAGGTCTTCGCCCTGGTCGAAGAGATCATTGAGAACGGATTTGACCTTCGTTTTTTCTACAAAGAGCTCATCCTTCATTTTAGGAACCTGTTGCTCGTACACACTGTCGAACACTCTCAAGATTTACTTCCTTTTGCCAGTGAAGACTTGGAAAACCTAAAAAAAGTTTCAGAGAAATCCTCTGTTGAAGAGCTTTTGCGATATCTCATCGCCCTCCAAGAGGGGGAGCAAGGATTGAAGTTTTCTTCTCATCCAAGGATATATCTGGAAGCTCTGTTAGTGAAGTTGTGTCACTTTAAAAAGATCGTCCCCCTGGCAGATATCCTCAGGGATATCCAGGACATCAAAAAAGAATTAAAGGATTCGTATCAGAGTCCAAGAACTCGCGATTATCCACAGCCGAATTATTTAGTGAACAACAGGCCGGACTCCCCTATAGATCATGTGCCCGATCAAGATGTTATCCCTCAAGCCCCACAACCAAAGTCGGCTAAAAAAGAACCAGAACAGATCAAAAAGGAGGCTCCTTCAGAGAAAGCGGAAAAGAGCAAGAAACAAGAAAGAGATGTCGACATCGCGTTGAAGGATCCCACTGTCAAGAATTTTATGGACACCTTTAAAGCACAGATCCTTTCTGTGGAACAGATAAAAAAGACGAAAAAGTAAGAGGAGAGGATAAATGAAAGGCGTTGGAAACTTACAAAAAATGCTTAAACAGGCCAAAGATATGCAGGATCAGATCCAGAGGGAAACAGCAGAGATGAGAGTCGAAGGATCAAGCGGCGGAGGGATGATCGTAGTTATGCTTGATGGGAACAAAAACTTGATCTCGTGCTCGATCGACCCTGAAGTCGTGAATAAGGATGATGTAGAGATGCTGCAAGACTTAATCATTGCAGCATTTAATGATGCCACGGCCAAGGTCGAGGAAGCCCTACAGGAGAAATTGGGGGCAATGGGAGCAGGACTCAAAATTCCAGGACTCTTTTGATGTTCTCACATGATCATCCTCTGAACCGACTCATAGACGAGATCAAAAAAATTCCGGGTATCGGGGCGAAATCCGCCCAGCGGATCGCGCTTTACTTCATTGGGCTCCCTCAGGAGGATACGGATAGACTTACAGAAGCTATCCAGGATGCTAAAAAGAAGATCTTTCACTGCGCCGTCTGCAACAGCCTTACTCATGTAGATCCCTGTGATTATTGTACGGATAATGGATATAGCGATGAATTTTTGTGTATTGTCGAAGAGCCTTTTAACATCACTTCCATCGAAAAAACTGGCATATACAAAGGGAGATACCATGTTCTGTTGGGTACACTCTCTCCACTGAAGGGAATCGGTCCCGAAGAGTTAAAACTGGACAGACTCATCGATAGGATAGAAAAGGGGAATTTTAAGGAGATCATCATCGCCACAAACCCCACTGTGGAGGGAGAGGCGACGGCTCATTATCTTGTAAAAATACTCAAAGACTTTCAAGTCAAACTGACTAGGTTGGCCATGGGCCTTCCAGTCGGTTCTGACATTGATTTCGCCGATCAAGTCACCATAAAAAAATCGTTGGAAGGCAGGACAGAAATAAAGGAGTAATTGAAGGATCAAAGAAGACTGAATACTCATTCAATAATCTGAATCTTCAATTTTATATATTAATAACACATATAGCTTTTTAAGGAGATTAAGCCATGATAACAAATTATGAATCCATTGAAGGCAACACAGCTGCTACGCATGTGGCTTATGCTTTTAGCGAGGTTGCAGCCATCTATCCAATCACTCCTTCTTCATCTATGGGAGAGCTTGCAGATGCCTGGGCAGCCCAGGATAGAAAAAATATCTTCGGCCAAACTCTCGAAGTGATCGAGATGCAGTCAGAAGGCGGCGCTGCCGGTGCCGTCCATGGAGGCCTGTCTGCAGGCGCTTTAACAACAACGTTTACCGCTTCCCAGGGACTCATGCTTATGCTTCCCAACATGCACAAGATAGCCGGAGAGCTGCTTCCTACAGTGTTTCATGTGTCATCACGATCTCTGGCCTGTCAGTCGTTATCCATTTTTGGTGATCATTCGGATGTGATGTCCGCAAGGAACACGGGATATGCCCTCCTCGCTTCTGGTTCCGTCCAGGAGACCATGGATTTGGCTGTTGTTGCTCATCTGGCAACGCTCAAGTCAAAAGTTCCGTTTCTCCACTTCTTTGACGGATTCCGGACGTCTAATGAGGTTCAAAAAGTAGAAATAATTCCCTATGAACTCATGGCTGAATTACTAGAGATGCAGTATGTGAGAGAATTCCGGGAGCGCGCCATGAATCCGGAAAGACCGAAGATCAAAGTGGGCGCGCAGAATCCTGATGTCTACTTCCAGGGCAGAGAAACAGTGAACAAATTCTATGATGTTACTCCTGCAATTGTACAGGAATACATGGATAAACTTACAACTAAGATTGGGCGACATTATAAGCTATTTGATTATATCGGTGCACCTGATGCAGAAAAGATCATCATTTCCATGGGATCCTCCACAGAAACGATCGAAGAAGCTTTAGCTTATCTCACAGAGCGCGGTGAAAAAGTGGGCGCTATAAAAGTACGGCTCTATCGTCCATTCTCTGCAGAAGCTCTGATTGCGGCCATACCTGAAACGGTGAAAAAGATAGCGGTTCTCGATAGGACTAAAGAACCGGGTGCTCTGGGAGAGCCCCTTTATCTTGATGTTGTTGTCGCTCTTTCTGGAAGAGATTATAAGATCGTTGGTGGGCGGTACGGATTATCCTCAAAGGAATTTACGCCGAGTATGGTGAAGGCCGTATACGACCATCTCGATGGAGAAGGATTTCATGGATTTACGGTGGGTATCGAGGATGATGTGACTCACACATCCATCCCAGTTAAAGAAGAGATCGAGGCTGAGCCCAAAGGGGCCATCCGTTGTAAATTCTGGGGTTATGGATCCGATGGAACAGTGAGTGCCAACAAAAATTCCATTAAGATCATCGGTGATAGTACGAATATGTTCTGTCAGGGATATTTCCAGTACGACTCAAAAAAATCTGGGGGAGTCACGATATCTCACCTGAGGTTCGGTAAGGACAAGATCCAGTCGCAATATTTGCTAAACACTGTAGACTTTGTCGCTCTTCACAAAAGCTCTTATATCGGCCGATATGACATTCTCGGCGGGCTCAAAGAGGGTGGGACGTTCTTGCTGAATTCCATATGGAGTGCCGATGAGGTTTTTGAGAATTTGACGGAAGATATGCAGAAAACGATTTTAGAGAAAAATATCAAAGTCTTCAACATCGATGCACTTAAGATCGCACATGATGTCGGTTTGGGTGCCCGCATCAGTGCGGTGATGCAGGCGGCCTTTTTCAAGATTTCCGGTGTCCTGCCGGAAGATGAGGCCATCAAGCTTATCAAGGAAGCTATAAAAAAGACTTTCATGTCCAAGGGTGAAAACATAGTGAAGATGAATTGGGCGGCAGTGGATAAGGCAGTGGCGGCAGTGGAAGAAATTCCTGTTCCGGATAAGATCATAAAATCCGCCCCCCCGCTCAAGCTGATTCCCGATGATGCCAGTGATTTCGCTAAAGAGGTGATCCTTCCGGTCATGCGTTTTAAAGGGGACACTGTCCCGGTCTCTAAAATGCCCATTGACGGTCAAATTCCCTCTGGCACAACAAAGCTGGAAAAACGAGGGGTTGCTCCGGAAGTGCCCCATTGGATTCCCGAAAATTGTATCCAATGCAACCAGTGCTCCTTGGTCTGTCCCCATGCTGCAATCCGTGCGAAACAGATCGATCCGAAGATGCTCGAGGGCGCACCTGAAGGATTTGTTACCGTAGACTCAAAAACTAAAAATGATCGCAACCTCAAGTTCCGGCTTCAGGTCTATGTGGATGATTGTGTTGGCTGCTGGAATTGTTTTGAGACCTGTCCTTCAAAGGAAAAGGCCATCGAAATGCTTCCCTATGAGGACATCCATTCTCCCCAGGTGAAAGAGGGAGAGGCCTTCTTCGAGAATTTGCCATACAATGTTCTCGATGGTGTGAAGAAAGAGACGATCAAAGGAAGTCAATTTCTCATGCCCTACCTGGAGTTTAGCGGCGCCTGTGGTGGTTGCGGTGAAACTCCCTATGTCAAGCTCGCCACACAACTCTTCGGAGATCGCATGATCATCGCCAATGCCACGGGGTGCTCCTCCATATGGGGAGGAACTTTTCCCACAATGCCCTATTGTAAAGATAAAGCCGGGCGTGGTCCCACATGGGCAAACTCGCTGTTCGAAGACAATGCCGAATACGGTTTTGGTATGCGTTTGGCCGTAGATGCAAACAGAGGGCAGCTTCTCGCAAACATCGATCGTTTACTCGAAATGGGGACAACTGCCCAGTTGACTCAAGCTCTACAGAAAAGCAAAGAGCTATGGAACGCGGTAGACGAAGCAGCCAAAGCCGCTGCTCAAGAAGTGAAGGATTCCATACCCGAGGCTCTCGCCAAAGCGAATGGAAATAGCAAGCCCGTTTTGGAGAAGATCGAGGAGCTTCAAGATAATATCGTTGACAAAAGCGTTTGGTCGATCGGAGGAGATGGATGGGCGTACGATATAGGATTCGGCGGTCTTGATCATGTCTTGGCCATGAATCGTAATATAAATATCCTGGTGTTAGATACTGAGGTTTACTCAAATACAGGGGGGCAAGCGTCAAAAGCGACACCCACTGGATCCGTGGCCAAATTTGCCGCGGCTGGGAAGCGAACCAAGAAAAAAGACCTCGGACTCATGGCCATGACATACGGTTATGTATACGTGGCAGGGATTGCCATGGGAGCCAATCAGAATCAGGCTCTAAAAGCCATAGTAGAGGCTGAGGCCTATGATGGCCCCTCTCTAATCATTGCATATTCTCCATGCATCAATCATGGATTTGATATGCGATACACTCAAGCTGAAGAAAAACTTGCCATAGACACAGGATATTGGATCCTTTATAGGTATAATCCCTTGCTCGCAAAAGAAGGAAAAAATCCTCTGGTCTTGGATTCGAGAGAACCAAAGCTTGATTATGGTATCTTTCTGGAAAACGAGAACCGCTACCGTACGCTGACTCAACAGTATCCGGACGTTGCTGAAAAGCTCTTTGCCCAAGCTGCAAAAGAGGCTGCAGACAGATATACGTTCTACAAACGTATGGCCGAATAAAAATTATGTAGGGTCCGCTCCCCGAGCGGACCGTTTGGAAAACGGTCCCTACATTTCTTGATTCAACATCGTGCTGTAGGGTTCATTCCCCGAATGGACCGTTAAAAAATCTCTTTCTTGTCTTTCTTCAAATCGAGTCTTTCTCTATATATACAAATCAGGAGAATATTTATGTTTAGACATGAATCCTGATATGTGATATATTACATATCAGCTTAAGGTTAACATGTCCCGCAGGAGCTTACTCAACCTCAAATCTTTAAAGGAACAGGTCTATGACTACTTAAGAGAACAGATGGAATTGGGTGAAATTCGTCCAGGAACTGTCATAAATATGGAAGACACTAGTAGAGAACTGGGTGTGAGTAGGACTCCTCTCAGAGATGCACTCCTCCAGCTTGAGGTGGAGAATTTTGTCTCGATCTTGCCCCGCCGCGGAGTGGTCGTGAATGTCCTCACACTCAAAGATATCAAAAGCTACTACGAGATTTTAGGCGCCCTTGAGAGCGCCGCGCTCTTGTCTTGTTTTAAAAGGATAAAAAAGACCGACATCAAGAAAATGAAGGTCTTGAACGATAGAATGGTCCAAGCGATCTCCGGTGGTGACTTCAATCCTTATTACCAGTGTAATCTGAAGTTTCATAATGTTTTTTTAGACCTGTGCGGCAATGACCTTCTTAAAAAAATGGTAAATAAACTCAAGCAGAAACTCTACGATTTTCCCCGTCAACAGGGGTTTGTGAAGGAGTGGGAAGAGGAGTCCATCAAAGAACACCAAATACTTGTGGATTTTATCGAGAAGGGGAAATCCCAGGAGGCATCCAGTTACATTAGGGATGTGCATTGGTCTTATACTGTCCAGGAAAAATATATACAGAAATATTACAGCCATGCTGCTTCACTCGCTGATTCAGAGGAGGCTAGGTGGCCAAAGGAATAATCTTCGACATCAAGAGATACGCCGTCCATGATGGCCCCGGCATACGCACAACCGTGTTCTTCAAAGGATGCCCTCTGGATTGCCAGTGGTGTCACAATCCGGAAGGCATTGAACCTATGCCTGAAATGCTCTTGAATAAAGTCAAATGTGCCATAGATTGTCGGGCCTGTATCTCCGAATGCCCTCGGGATGCTATTTCTAAGATCGGCACCACTGTGTACATTGATCAGGAAAAATGCGACCTCTGCGGGAATTGTGTCGACTCCTGCATGTATGAAGCGTTGCTGATCGCAGGAGAGAAAGTGAGCGCCCGAGATATTTTTACAGAGGTCGATAAAGATCTGATCTTTTATGATGAGTCCGATGGAGGAGTGACACTGTCGGGTGGAGAACCACTCCTGCAGAAGGAGTTTTTAAACGAGCTTTTGGATGAGTTAAAATCCAGGGACATGCATGTCACTCTGGACACATCGGGATATTCCCCCTTTGCAGATCTGGAGAGAGTTTGTGACAGAGTCGATCTGTTTCTCTATGACCTGAAGATGATGGATGAAATGGATCATGAAGAATACACGGGTGTGTCAAATGCCATCATCCTCAGGAATTTGAGGGAACTGGTATCTGCTGGAAAGCCTGTTGAGATCCGTATTCCCCTTGTTTGCAATGTCAATGATGATGAACAGAACATTCGTGAGACAATCCGATATCTCTTTGATCTTGAGAATATCCAAAGTGTAAGTCTTTTACCCTATCATAGGGGCGGGTGCGAAAAATACATCCGCTTGAGGAAGGGGGAGAGGATGAAACTTTTCAAGCCACCGTCCAAGGATAGGATAAGACAGATCAAACAATCTTTTTTAGAAGCGGGATTTAAAGTGAGAGTTGGAGGCTGACATGAATGAAAGAATCAAGACGCTTAGAGAACAGAGCTTAAAAATAAATCCTTACATCTCGCCCGAAAGAGCAAAACTCATGACGGAATTCTACAAAGATCACAAAAGCGATACAGTGTCTGCTCCGGTGAGACGTGCTCTTGCCTTCAAGTATCTGCTCGAAAAGAAGAAGATCTGTTTCAATGAGGGTGAATTGATCGTCGGTGAGAGAGGACCCGGGCCCAAAGCAACGCCCACATATCCCGAGATAACAGCCCACAGTTTGAAGGATCTGGAAATTCTGAATTCTCGAAAAAAAACAGCCTTTGCTGTTGATAGCATCACAAAAAAGCTGTACAGAGAAGAGATCATTCCATACTGGAAGGACCGCTCTATTCGAGAAAGAATTTTCGAGGAAATGTCCGAGAGATGGAAGGAAACTTATGATGCAGGTG
>Ga0307380_10003123_pt1 | contig 23151 bp, 15 predicted proteins | sample UN3MG_FD_202239 | JGI IMG/M metagenome (GOLD analysis project Ga0307380, IMG submission 202239) | Soil microbial communities from Risofladan, Vaasa, Finland - UN-3 | ecosystem: Environmental > Terrestrial > Soil > Coastal area > Acid sulfate soil | place: Finland: Risofladan, Vaasa | collected... | reverse complement strand
GCAGTCCCCGCAAGTATTAATATCTCACTACTCATCTTTTCCTCACAATTGTGGACGGTAGGGGATTTGAACCCCCGACCTCAGCGTTGCGAACGCTGCGCTCTCCCAGCTGAGCTAACCGCCCACATCGTTGATAATAAAGGTATTACACGTTTTTCAGATTTGCCATTAGTTTCCGTGTGACAAATAGGTGACAAATTTACCACTTTTTCGGCTTTTTTCCCATTATTTCCAGTGTTCAAAAGCTCAACTGCTTTTCTCTTCTGCTCTTGATTTGAATGTGTATATCGTTCTGTCGTCTTCACTGAATAATGTCCCAAAAGATCCTTGACTGTTATCAAGTCAACTCCATTCCTTACTAACCTAGATGCAAAAGTATGGCGCAAATCATGAAAAGTCAGTCCTTTAATGTTTGCTCTTCTACATGCGTTCTCAAAAGCTTTCCTAAAATACCTTAAGTGCCTTTTTTCTCCTGTTTTGGGATCAGCATATTGAAATACAAACTCACTATTTCCGTTCTGCTTCCACAACGTATTCATTTTCTCATATAGTTCTTCACTAATAGGAATAACTCTCTTTTTCCCGCTCTTGGTTTTAACAACTTCTATCTCTTTGTTCCTTAAGTCAACCTGTTCCCATTTAAGATTTGCAATTTCGGATTTTCTCATTCCCGTGTGCAGACCAGTGACTATAATAGGCTTTAAATGCTCTGAGCTCGCTTCTAAGAGCCTTTCTTCCTCAGCCTTATTAAGTTATCCTTTCTCTTGGTTCAGGCTGTCTTAAAAACTTTACAGTTCGAACTGGATTTTCATCGCTCATATCCCAATTAATTGCAATATTAAAGGCTCTCTTCAACACTGACAATTCTCTGTTAATAGATGCTGGTTTAAGTCCATCCCTCTGCCTTTTCGACTTGTATTTCTCGATTAAATACGGGGAAACATCTTGTATGCCGCAGCTTCCGAAAAATCTACACAAATTCTTCAAGCAACTCTCGTCCCTTTTCCATGCCAAGTTATTAACTTTTGCATAATTCTCTAGATACTCGTTTGCCAATTCATCAAATTTAACTTTTTTCTTCTCTCTGCTTATCTTATGCTTTTTATCAAAGGTTTTCCTAATTGCCGATTGCAATTCTAGTAAAGCTTCCTCCCGGGATTGCGCATGAGGTACAACTTTTCGAATTCTCTCTCCATTTTCATCTCGGTAATCAATACACAAACGCTCTTTTCCTCCTTTCGTTTTTCTCAAATAAATAGATCCAATACCATAATTCCAACGCTTCAATTTTTTACTCAAAGCGCTCCTTCCTTTCAGAAGCATTTTATCATATTTTTCAAGGGAAAGGTCGAACTTTGGAAAGAATTCTGCGAACCCAGATAATCTATCTCTATTCTTATCCTTAAACTTCTCAATTTCATCTTTTTTGAATCTGATTAACCCATTTATATTTAAATATGGAATCTTGCCTACATCTTTCCATTTATAGATGGTTTTAGGGTGCACGTGAAGGAAGGAGCTTACTTCATTGACATTAAGAAGTGATTGATTCAATCGTGCACCCTAAGATTTTTATGCATCAGATAATTATTAAAAATCTCTGCAATCGGTAAAAAAACAGTCCAATTTTGGTTCTAATATTAATTATTCAAACTGAGACAGCAGTTCATCTAGTTTATTTCTATCCTTGATTTCCTTTTCACTAAAAAATTGGTGGTGGAATTCAACTTCTTGCAATAACTTGTAGAATTTGATGAATAGCTCATATAGATGTTCTGGTTTTAAAGGTATGTCACCAAGTGGACCTTCTATTATTTCAATCGCCTTTATTAATCTTTTGAGTCGTTCTCCTAATACCTCAATCTTTGCTTTTTCAGTTAAGAAATATTTTTCACGGAGAGCATCAATTTTTATTGCCTTGAGATTTGCAATTTCATATTTAAGTTCTTTACTCCAGTTAATCAGTGTCTGTTTGCTTACTTTAATTTCTTTTGCAATTTTTTCGAAACTCCAATCTTCCGCTCTCAATTCAATGAACTTTTCTTTATTTTTAAACTCTTTCATTTTTTCTCCTTATAACTCAACTTCTTTTTCTGAAGAGCCACTCCCCAATTTTCGAAGAGTCCGGTAATTTAACTCGTTTTTCTATACCATGAACATTGCTCCAGCTCTACGGATTCTGAAGTGTCGGGCAACTTTTGACTCTTCATTTCATGGATCCTTTTTATATATCTGCCATACTTATGGTCTTTTTATTAGGTATAGTCATCATATTTACCAGTAAGTTCGTATTCGTTAGAATAACGGTACATCCCACCTAGTTTCGTTCTCTTTATCCATCCTTTTTCTTCGAGTTCTCGACTAGCTTTTGAAATTGTTGAGGGAGATGAAATACCTTTATTCCCTCTCAGCTCAGAATAATACAGATTGATCGTTCCATTATTGTAACCGTTGTATTTTCCTTTCAATTGTATGTAAAATAGTTTTGCTGCAGGACTAAGTTCTTTCCATTGATCTCTTCTTATCATTTTCCGCGGGAGCATAACAAAGGATTTATGTCCTTTATCTTTCCTTCTTCCTGAAAAACTCATCTTTACTTCTTCTCCGCATTTTTATCCCAAGGATTAAATCTAAGTTTTTTTGTGATAATATACTAATATTGCTAAAGCGATGTCCTAATATAGACATTCTGTAATTTGTCAAAATTTTCTTGAAAAACCCTTGATAAATAGGGGAGTTTCTGGTTCGTATTTCTTTTTCAGAGCTCATATGACGATATCTCTTTATCAGGGGAGAATTTTCCTCCATCTTTGAAATTATTTTTATTAAAAAGTTGTTCGAACTTTTTTCCATTCTCTCTGACTGCTGTCTTTGAAAACTTCCCAAATCTTAAATACCATAGCGCACACTCTGTAGAGTGACAAAATCTTACAGATTTCCTACTTCCACAGTTGCATTCGAGACACTGCTTGCGGATCTGCTTTAAAGGAGATTGCTTAGGAACTTTCATTTATTCACCTTTGACATTACTTCCATAAATTTTTCTATGATTGCTTTTGAAATAAGTGTGCCTGCTTTCCTATTAATAGGATGTACACAATTTATCTCTTTTCCATTAGGTAATAATTTTGAGGGATAAACCAAACGATAGCCTTCTGGCCTTCTCTGTGACGTATAAATAGCGATATTTCCTATGTATAAAGACTCATTAATCAAACAGGAAGCAAAAGCCACAAGGCCGTCTTTTGGTTTGACCGGGATTATTTGGATTTCGGATATTTGAATTATTTCCATTCTTTAATTTTTCATTACTTCATTTTCATTATTTAAATATCTAAAAACTGCTTTCATTAAATAATGGGGAAATTTCACGATGCGATTTATTTTTTTTGACAGAAGGGTATTTTGATGTAGGTAAATAATTTAATATCAGAAAGATAGAGCAGAGATATTTTTTAGATTATTTTATGAAATTTTAGGTAAATTTCTCGGAAATGACTTTGCTAATCTAGACAGCCATCTCTCTGCGAAATACTAGATTTTAATCTATATGCTTTTGCTTTTCTATCGTATGGATAAAATGGGTCATCTTCGATTCCAAATAAAAACTTAAGTCTCTTTCGAACATCTTTAATATAGGATTTTAAATTCTTATTGATTCTAGGGGCAATTCCTCTATCGCTCCAAGAAATTTCGCCATTATATTTTGCAAATGTTTTTAATGTTTCCCAAATTAAATCAGGTTTAACAGATCTTCTGTCTTTGAATCCCATTTCAATAAAGTTTTTTACCCCTAAAGGCTTGCCAGCTCTTATTTCAACAGAATCTGGAGATATAAAATAAATAAAGATATCACTCCAGGTGATTCCTTCAGGAATATTTAGGCTTTTGTGAATTTGAATTCTAGCTGATTTTCTTTCTTTAGAATTATCATCTTTTTCTAATTTTTCGACCCAAATAGGCAAAGGTTTATCATCTGTGATCAAATCTATTGTTTCTAAAACCAATACTGTAGATAAAATATCTAATTCAGGAGTATCATAGCTCCAAGATATTTGAGGATGGGGCCAACTTCCCTGAGTAGTCTGCTCATTTAATATCCAATCAATAGCACGTTCAGAAACAATTTTTAATGAATCAAGATTTGATATCTCTATTGCTGATATTATTAGACAGGTTGACAGTATGTCATTAAAGAAAGAACCTTTTTCATCTTGCATATCAATAAGCCTAAGCAAAATCCTTTGAGCATTATCAAAATATTCTTCTTTAAGATTCGATATTATTAGAAAAAAAGACATCTTTGATAAAAATTTGAAATCTTCTCTGAAATTATTATTTTCATATCTAAAGATTTTATCGATTTTTCTTTCTTCAAATAATTTTAGAGTAATTGTTTTTATATAATCTTGTAAGAGCCTGCAAAGATATGGACTTCTAATTATTTGCCATAAAATCCTAACTTTCTTTCCGTAATAACTTATATCTTCAAGCAGCAAATCACCAAGTCTCCTTTTAGCTTCATTAAAATATGTTTCAAATCCAATAATTTTTAGATTTTCTTTTGCTCTAAACATTGAAATATGAGTCTCTATCTCGTACCCCATGTCTCTTTGTGCATTTTCATGGTTAATTGGAACTGAAAATTCATCTGTCGCTGGCCAAAAAAATTTATATCTTCCATATTTATGATCTTCATTTTCATACCATTTTGCCCAATTCAACCATAAATTTCTTATCTTGATTGCAAATTCTGGAATGAAATTCTTATATTTATGTCCTAGATAGACATGAGCATCTAATTGAATAGGCCATCCTTCTGGAATATACTTATCTTTTTCAATATTAACTAAATTATTCCAGCTTTTATTAACTACTTTATGCAAATATTCTTCAGCTCTTTCTTTTACCTTTCTAATTTCTTTCATTTTTAATTACAAACATAATTGGAATTTAAAGTATTCGCCTTATATAATCCCTGCCACGTAATGATCTGATTGGCCCTCCTCTCAGAAACCTAGTTAAATTTCTTAGGGTAGTTCTAGTTGACCGACCTGAAAATATTTGTTGTCTTATTCTTCTTCTGCAGTGTGTAATATATAAATATTGCTTCGCACGAGTTACAGATACAAACAGAAGCCGTCTTTCGTCATCTATTTGATTACCCTGGGCTCTACCAGGAATATATTCATCTTCGGCAGCCATAATAAAAACAGCATCAGCACTCAAACCTTTCGCTTGATGCATTGTCATTATTGCTATACAACCTTCGTGTGTTTCTTGTTCTTCATTCCCGAGTGACAAATTTATGAGCCTTAATGCCATTTCTAAATCAATATCTTCATCCAATTGAACCACTTTCTGGAATAAATCAATAACTTCTTCCCTGGTTGCTTCATCATTAATGACTTCATTTGAAACTGCCAAAATAAAACTATTTAGGTCTAGAAAAGAATTAATATCAAATTGTTCCAATAAATCTAATATCAAATTAAATTCATTCTGAATCATAACTCCCCTTATAGGAATAATATCAGGATTAGAACAAACTTGCAAAAGAATCTCAAAAAAGGTACTACCTTGAGTCCTAGCCATTTCATAAATTCTTTTAAATGTTGATGACCCTATTCCATTATTACGGATGTCTAATAAAACTCGCCATGCTAAATTATCTTGTGGATTTATAAAAAGGTGTAATAAACAGATAAAAATACGACCTTCATCTGTAAATAAAGGAGCTAATGGGCTGCTTTCAATTCTTACAGGAAGGCTTTTATCGTGTATAGCATCAAAAACCACCTTTGAAAATATTCTATTCCTATCATTTCTAACTAAAATCAATATCCTAGATGGATCAATTCCTCTGCTATTAATGAGCCAGCTACATATAGTCGCAATTCCATCTGCTTCTTCTTGCTGGTGAGTGAAATTAAGGATTCGAACATGGCCTTGACTACATCCTTCTCTACAATGGATATTTTTTGGCTCCCGTCTCGGGTCTTGTTCAGCGACATATAATCCAAGTTGTAGAATTTCTTCATCACATCTATAACATGTTTCTAAGCTTAATGATGTAGAAGGATCATATTCTTCTGGAAACCTTCTTATTCCCTCAGGATTTGCATAACGAAACCCATAAATACTTTGATCATCATCTCCAGCACAAAAGAGCTCGGAGCCAAAATTTGTTAAATGTTTTATTACTGCTAAATCACACGGATTTAAATCTTGATATTCATCTACTAATAAATGTTCAACTGGGACACCAAAATCAAGATTTCCTTCTTCCATAGCAAGTTTAAGTTGATAAACTAACTCTGACCGGAGAGTATAGCTATAAATATTTCGATGCTCTTGCCAAGCCCCTATAAATTGGGGATTAGGAAATCTTCTTTCCCATCCTTCCTCTTCTATGGCTAAAGTTTCCCAATCTGCGGATAATTTATTGAATAAATCATAAACCGCTTTTATATTATTAAAATTTAAAATATCCTTCATTTCTTCAACAATTACTTGTCTTTCTTCATAATCGTCAGCAATACGAATAGGTTGAGGAAGTCTTGTTCTTGTTGGATTTCTCAAAATCGTACCCAGAGCAAAAGAATGGAGAGTTAAGATTTTAGGCAGATGTTCTGTATTATTTAGACCTTCTTTAAGTCTTTCCTCTAGTTCAGCTCTTGCGGATCTCGTGAAAGTTAAAATAACAATTTTCTCTGGATCAATATTTTGTTCTTCGATTAAATATATTATACGCCTTATAAGCGTTAATGTTTTTCCTGTCCCAGGACCTGCTATTAAACGTGCATGTGTACCATTATAAGAAGCAGCAGCAATTTGATTGGAATCTAAACCATCATTCCAAGACATTATTATTTCCCTTTATTCATATTGAATTGGCTCAAATTGTTAGTTTTCGACTATAAATAAAACTATTATTATTTAAAAAATCAAAGAACGCTCCCAACGTTCTCTCAAATAATTAAACCATTCTTTCTCTGCTTCATATTTATCTAAATTCTTCTTACTTCCAGTAATCCTTTTTACTCTTTGTTTTGCACGGTTTATATATCTTGGACAATTCAAGAGCATACGTGCTACCATCTTCCTTAGTAAATTAAATTCTTTCTGGTGCTTTCCTTCTTTAAAATCCTCATCATAATCAGGAAATTTATCAGTGCCAGAATGGACAAAGTCAGATCTCCATTGATAGCAATCATTTACCGTATTATATGCGTGACTTCGAGAAATACGTGGGGGACATCCAAATTTTGGCAACAGGCTAGATAAGCGTACTCTTTTTTCTGATTCCCGGTCAAGAAGAACTCCTTCTGCTGCAATCATTAAAAAGAGTATAGAAAGACCAATTCCCTCAAAAGCTTCATTCATTTCAATAAAATCAATTGATTTACTAAACAGTCTGAAAGATCTAAAGAATCTGTATGAAAGACGATCAAGAACATCTGGAAATACCAATAAGTTATTAAGTCTAACAAGTCGTTGTTGAACATTTTCTTTTCGTAGCCATTCTAGGGAAAAAGAACAGGAAGCATTAAAATCTAATGGTAGATGACTGCATCGCCAATCCTGTTTTGATATTATAAGCATATGTTTGTTTTCAGGACCTGGAACAAATCGACCAAACAAAAGAGAGGGCTTCCTATATTCTAATCCGTAATGCAATGCTCTCAGAAAAGCAATATTCCATAGTGCTATCTGCCGTGCTTTCATATTTATCCAGTTCGTCTGATGAGTGATTTTTATACAAAATAATGTATTATTATAAAAATTTGGTGATCTACTCTTTTCTGTATGTTTTGCTAAATTCTCTGTACTTTCAAACGATCTATTAGTCTTCTTTGCAAGAATACTGATTTTTTCATCTCGAGAAAGACTATATGGAATTACTGAAAACCTGTTAAATTCAATTACAGAATCAGCCGTAGTTTTTAATATCGGGAGTACAATTAGGTGGGAAGCTCTATGCCTAGAAAGATATTTTATGAATTTCTCAACAAATTCTTTACAGAGAGTAGAATCTACGCCTCTTAAAATTCGTTCCTTGTGATTATCAAGCATTATTAAGATTAAATCGTATGCAGTCATAGCCTCCCAATTTGATACAATCTGTTTATGCTTACTAGCTTCATCAGCAAATGCTAGAAGTGGTCTACAATCTAGCTCAGGCTCCCAGTCACCAGTCCTTATGCAATAATGGAATAGGTCATTAATTTTTTGACATAATAGATTTAAATACATTTTTTTAATAAACGAAATCCCTCTTACCTAGTTCAAGTCAAACTAGTACTTCTATTATATTGATAAGATTATTCATTTTGAATTTATATAAGTTATAAATTCCTAAACCAGTAAAAATAATTTATTAACAAGATTGAGGTTTATTAGTTTGCATAATGTTCATTATGCGACACGCTTTCCTTCTCGCCTCTTTAAACTTTCTCTCTTTTTAATGTGTTTTCTCAGAGTGCTAACATCAACTCCTAATTCTTTTGCTATATTCACAGATCCTTTTTTGCTTACTTCTCTCTTTAGATAAGCTAAATCATATACTCTTAGTTTTGACCTGTTAAATCCGGGCCTCAGTTCAAACCCATATTCTTTTAAGCTTCGATAAACCATATCCTTTGAGCATTCAAGCTGTTCTGCTACTTCCCTTATAGACTTCGATTCTTCGACATATAATTTTTCAAGTTCAGTCTTAATTGGCTTTCGCCCCTTTGCAGGTTTTCCTTTTTTTACTATAAGCCCTACCGCTTCTTTATATTTTATTCTTGCCATTTGAGAATATTATATAACATTTTGGCCACTGAATATCAGGGCATCAATAAAAGCACTAGCATCACTTTCTTACTATTGTGCCCATTTATATGATTCTTTCTTAATCCTTTAAAAAACCGATTTCTTTTATCTCAATCAGCATCTTCATTTTCTCCTTCCACAATTTCAATCTCATCTAGCATGAGGCCGTAGAGATTATAAATCAGCTTGTCAATTTGCTTTTCGTATTCACGGATTTGACTTGTTTATTATCGCGACTCATACTATAATACTGTCTTATAAAGTACCGTTACTTTAATCAGTGTTCCTTATAAAACATCTTCTCTTAACAAATACCCAGTTATTGAACCTCTCTCTACTAAAAAGTTTAATATAACAATAACCTGGTTTTTAATCTGTACGGATGTTTTAATTTTTTGACGGTTTATTAATATATATCGTCTTATAATGTTTTCTATATAATAAATGGTATTTGTTTCTAATTCTTCTGAAATCAATTGGTTATTCTTCTGTAAGATATTACTCATCCAAATCATACCATCATCAATAAAATTACTTCCTATATCATTGAGGATTTTTGAAAGAGAGTATAAGACTGAAGGATGATGTCCTATATCTTTAGCGACTTTTTTAAAGAATAATTTTTCTCTTTCTTTTAATGTATGCCATTTTTTTACACCCTCTTTCCAATACGGCAAGGCTAGAAGATAATTATGTACGATTTCTTTTGTATAAAGGTAAGAACCTTGCTTTTTACAAATCTCAACTATTTTTTCATAAAAAGCATTCCATACAGTCCAGAATTCTTCATATTTATTTAATCTATCCTCTACAGTAATGAACTCTTGAAAAAAATCAGCTGTATTTCTTGAAATGTTAAAATTATCAACAAAGGGTTTTAAGTATTTTTCGATTTCATTCTTTGTTGAATTTAAAATGAAATATGCAAGTTTTTCCAAAAATCTATGCTTCAGAGTATAATCAATTCTATCATCATCTACGAATAGTTTTTTTGAAAATACAGGGAAAATAATGTTTAAAAATTTTTCATGATCTTCATTTTCTGTTTTTAGAGGTAAAAACTCGAATGCGGTTTTGAGAGTTTTTAGATCTAGTTTTTCTAAATTACCCAATTCATCATAAGTAATTTTATTCGAAACAATTTTTTCTAGTTCATTTTCATATTTTTTGATGAAATCTTCAAGAAATTGATTTTCTGGAATTTCATAGACTTTTCTCTTATAATTTTCTCTACGTGCTCTCTCTATATAATCATCATATTTCGGTTTTAAAAGTAGATAGCCCAAAAAAATTGACTGAGCATCTTCAAAATTTATTTCCCATAAGTTCTGAAGAATGCCACGAATAGCAAACTTGGATATATCTCTCCAAGGGTTTAGTAACAGCAGAAATAATAACGACTTGACTATATCTTTATCATTTGGAAAATGCTTTATAATATCAGGTAGAATAATCATAGATGGTTCTGTGCCGTCAGAGATTTGATAATGATAATGTTTGACTTTAAATGGAGTGGACGCATATTCAATAATTACTTTTTTGCAAAATTGCTTTTCCTCTGGATTTAACTTATCAAAATAATCTCGTATTAAAACAGAACAGGTATATGCAGGAATTGAATGATTGAATAAGAAAAAAGTATCTTCAGTTTTCTTTTTTAGTCCTTCAATAATTTCTTTTGTTTCTGCAATTATTAGTTGGGGATTGTTTTCGTATTGTTGATATTGTTTATATTTATCTTCTTCTCTTCTGAATCTGTAATCAGACCATAATTTTAATGACGTATATTTCATTGCAGCAGAAGATTTCTTTATAGAATCTTTACTAAACTTCTTTAATTCTGGGTCAATTTCAGGATTAAATTTTATTAATACTTGTCCATCTTTTTCTTCAACTTCTGGACTCATTTTTCTTCTGTCCATCCTTGCTAAATATAATCTCCAAGTCTTATCAGATTCAGTCTCTTTGGATTTGTCAGGAAGCTGTTCATAATAATTATCAAAAATTTTCCATAATATTTTTTGTCTTTTTTCTGCTTCCTGCTCACTTTCTTTTTTACTTCTAAAAAACTGATAATTAACTGCTAAATGCTCAAGAGATATTTTTCTATGTTTTAATTTTTTTGATTCTAATCTTTCATTTTGCATTAATTCACCATGAACACCAATTCCTAAAGGAGCAAAAACTGAAGTTTCAAGTGCCATCCTGCTTGTATCATAAAGAAAAAATTCTTTTGTTCGAAAAAGAATTTTTGCTATATTAAAAAGCTTAGAAGGATAAGCAAAAACCACGCTTGCTACTACAGCTGTTATTGAAGCAGATATTGACTTTTTGATGAGATATGAACATAAATTTTCAAGCTTTTCTTGAGTAGCTGTTTTAGCATGGTCAATTAGCCATTTTTCCAATGCCATATGGATTGACTCAAGAAGATCTGTAGATACTTGAGTTCCCCTATACATACACCAAAGTCTATCGCTAATATATTGCTTGATGGTTTCCTTTTCGTTAATAAACACTCCTATTTCTTCTACTTTATTTTGAAGCTTAGATTTTGCATAATATTCAACAGTTTTATTCGTGAACGATACAATAAAATCAATCGTCTCTTTGGGGACAAATCTTAAAAGTTGAAATATTGGGGTTTGAAATGCACTTGCTGGGAAATAATCAAAATCATGTTTTTCTGATAAACCGAAATACTTTTCAACGCCAATTGAATGATTTTGATATATCTCTTCTTTTTTCGGAAGTTGAAACCAAAAAAGATCTGCTAATTGAATTACATGATTTGGAAGGCATTTTATAACTTCAAAGCTATCTGTAATTGATGATAAAATTGTTTTAACAATTTCATAATATTTATCTCTATAGCTTGTCAGTTCTTTTGAAATAACTTCATCAAAAATAGCTTTAAGTTCATCTTTTATTTCTGACGCCCCTTGTAAAATTACTCTTATTAATTGATCTTTTTTCTCATCATGAGCGCTGTACCAAAAGCCTCCATTTTTTGTGATTTCATCATAATAATACAACGCTATTTGGCTTGCTTTTTTGGTTGTCTCGCCATCTTTATTTTTATTATTCCAATCATAAAGTAATGGGAGAATGATATTTATCTTTTGTAATCCAAAATCATTTTTGTGTTTGTTTATAAAATCTATTACATAATTCCAGCCACTACCTTTTGGTTTTGTAAAAGGAGTCTTTAGTGTAATACTAGATGTTTTTCTAATGCCAAGAAGCTTTAAAAAATCTTCATCAATTTCTTTACAAGCTATCCTAAGTAAGAAAATAATCCTCATTAAGAGTTTTTGATTATTTTCTAAAAGCTTAGCTTCAAATAATTGAATAAAATTTTCTGAATAATCGGACAGTAATACTGATACGATAATTTCATCTTTCCAATAACTTTCAATTTTATCATCGCTAATTGTGGTTTCTATTAAAGATTTAGCATCTTCCTTGTTAACAAAGAGTTTTTCCGAAAGCCAATTTCTAAAAGATCTACGAATTGGTAAAGAACTTCCTATATCTTGATAAAATGTCTTGTAATCTTCTAAATTATGAAAAGCTCTTTCTATTATTTTGTCTAATGCCCATTCTTCATAAATATCGTGAGTAATAAAATATCCACCAGCATTAGAGTCATATTTTATGATTTCATCAGATTCCAGCTTTTGAAGTATTTCATTTTCGCAATCATCAGATTTTATAAAAAAATGTCCATCATTTGCTCTTTTCTGTGCAATTTTTATAAAACAGTTTTCTCTTTTTATGTGGGTATTGTTCTTTTTATATGATAACTTTGATATTAGTTTATTCCATAGTATATTTTTAAAATCGGAATAACTTGTAGTATTATCTAATCTTTCATAATTCTGTAAATATTCACTAAGATAAAAAGGGGTTTGTAATAAATCAAGTAATCTTTCATTATTTGGAAGGTCGAATTTATACTTTTCTGAAAGCTCGGTAAGCTCTTTAAGTGTAAGGTTATTAATACTTAGTGTTTGAAATTTAACACTATAAATTTTAACAAATTGAAACCTGAGAACATCTAAATAACTATATCTTGTTGTAAATATAATTTTCCAATTATTACCAAGCAAAGCAGATAAGAATTCTTGAAAAACTTCTTTATGTTCAACATAAGACAATTTTTCAGCAGAATCAATGACTATATATTTCTCATTAATACCTTGATGTTCTTTAATAAAATCCAATAATGTGATATCTCCATTATTAAAAAGTTGATTGATCTTAGAAATATTAAATTCGGTAGCTTTGAAGACAAAAAATGGTGTTACTTCTTTAATCTGCTCATAAAAATCTTTTACAACAGCAGTTTTCCCGACACCTGCTTCTCCGCTTAAAATTGCCACTGAAGATTCATTTAAAATAGCTTTTAGGTTTTCAATAACCTGCGACCTATCAATTTTGATTTCATCATTTTTAAATTTTATTTTTGAATTGATGGGGGTAAGGATTGATTCAGTATGTTGAGTTAATTCACTAATAAAATCAATTACACTTTTATCGAGACTAAAAAAGTGCTGTGCAAAAGTTCTATTTTTATCGAGAGAGAGCTGTTCTTCAAAATGACTTGGTACTCTCCATTCTATTTCTATACTTTGAGATTTAGCATAATTTTCGATCTCTGTTTTATATGCTGGTTCTTTTCTATCTTTGTTACTGCTTTCTGAAAACTCGGTGTTTATATAAAATAAAATTTTGTTAAGTTTCTGATTTTTACTTTTTGTCTTAGCAATTGAATTTTTTATATCGTCTTTATTCTCTCTAATTTTTGTTTCATAAAACTTTGCTTGAAAACCTATCAATTTGCCATCGTATTCAATGGGTTCTGTTTCTATTCCCGCTTGATTTTTATACCTAAATATCCCCGGCTTTATATTAAATTCATTACAAAACAAAAGATAGCAAAGCCATTCAAAAGATTTTTGTTCTTTTCCATTGAATTTTGCCTTAAAGTTGTTCCAATTAATTTCTTGCATTTTTCTCATGAGTTATTCTACTGCATTGTAAAAATTATTTTCGTTCTCATCTTTTTTCTTTAAGATCCTTCCACTATTTTAATCTCCTCCTGGGTAAGATCGTAGAGCTTGTAAACCATCTTGTCAATTTCTGCTTTAAGGGCTTTTACTTTAGCTTGTTTTTGAGGGCTTTCTAAATAATCTTCGGATTTGGTGATTGCAAGAATTCGGCCAACAATGATGATGAATGGTTGTTGATTAGTTGTTACTCTAACTGGTAACTCCTTAAATTCTGTTACCTTAATTTGAGGAAACAATTCATCAAACTCATTTGCTTTTACTCTAAAATACCAAGTAAGCAATCTCGAGTTAAAAAGAGATAATAAAAACTTTGTATCAACATTCTCGTCTTTAACCTTGGCAATATAAACTGATTGGTCAGCAACATTTATGTTATTAACATAAGCAGCATAAAGAGTTTTTCCGACAATTTTTCTCAAATAAATTCTTTCTCCTGAAAAATATTTCCATTCTCGTGACTCAGCCAACCAATTTCCCCAACTTATATATATATCAGATAATATGAAAAAATAAGGAAATACATTTTTGCCTCTTACTTCTTTGTAATAAGTGTTATCAATTTTTTTATTTGAATGATAACTTCTTTCTATATAATCTCTTTCAGTTTGAAATCCCTTTCCGAATTTACTTTTGCCAAACCCATCTTTTCGGTAAGCATGAACACCCCTATTAACATAGCATAGGTCTTTTACTTTATTAGAATTACTTTCAATTTTTAAAATGATAGAACGTTTATAATTATCAAGATGAACATCAAAAATAAATTTCTCATTATTGTAAAATACACTCTGGTTAATACTGTTTGATTCTTGGAATTCTCCAACTGAGAATGTACCTATTGAAATTTTGTTACCTTCTCTTTTGCCTCGCCGAGTTATTAAAATGATTGTATCAACAACTGCTAATTCAAAAGTGTCGTAGGGATTTATAACTATTTTTAATAAAGAAGAGTTATCCAGTAAAAATTTTCTAATCTTGATTAACTTCAAATTAGCAAGCCAAGTATTCGGCATTATGTATGCTAGAACCCCATCTTTCCTACATATTTTTAAACCCTTTTCAGAAAACAAAATGTAAGTATCAAGCTGGTATTCTGCAACTTCATAAATCTTGTTAAAATATTCTTTTTCGAAGGTATTGAATGCCCCGCTTTTTCCAGCAACATAAGGCGGATTGGCAATCACCACATCAAACCCACTCTTCTCATGAAAAACCTCGGAAAAATAGAGCTCAAAATCAAACTCGGTATGTCCGCTGGTTATTTCACTTATTAGTTTTTCAATCTGCTTTTTGTATTCCTGCTTTTTGGCTGGGTTGGTTTCGTTGAAAAATAATGGTTTCAATTTTTCCAATTCTGAAAACAGAGTTGCATTAAAAAGGTCTTTCTCCAAGCCAAGTAGAGAATTCCCGCATACTACCTTATAGTCCAGGTTCGGTAAAGGCTTGATGTTCTTAATGTTCTCTTCATCCACAACCAGCGATAGCCACAACCGCAGTTTGGCAATCTCCACCGCGCCCGGGTCAATGTCCACACCGTAAAGGGAATGTTCAATACAGCAGCGTTTGAATTCATAAGCTGTTCTACTGTTGTCATTAAGAAAAACTGAAAGCACATTTCGCGCACGCACAATTTCGCTCATCATACCTACAGGAAAGGCGCCGGAACCCACTGCCGGGTCGCAGACAGTAATATCCGCCAGTTTGTCGTCAATCATTGCGGCATTGTTGCCTATGCTTTCGGGTAGAAACAGCTTGCTCTTAGTAGTCTTTTGCTTCCCTTCTTTAATCAATTTTTCTTTTAAAAGAGCAGTTGTCTCGTTTTCGCTGACATGCTCACCGATGTGTATCAAGCTATCAATGTCTTCTTTGGCAACCTTCCCGTCCAGTTCGGTTGCCAGATAATTGATCAAACTCTGTTGACACATATAGTGGACAATCCCCCGTGGTGTGTAATAGACGCCGAACTTTTTGTTGAACTTATTTTCCTCGCCTTTTTTGCCGCTTTTTAATGCCTTTTTGAATTCATCAAAGTTATCCGGACGGATGGCATTGAATTTTTCATAAGCTTTTCCCAGCAGTTCGGGATCAATTGCCACTTCCTTTTCCAACGGTTCGTCTTCCTTTACCGTAAAGTTGTAGCGGTCGAAAATGTCCAGAATGCCATCGCCGGTATCGCCTTCTTTGGTCTTCTTGGAATTGGAAAAGAGCTTGTCAGGAATAATTATATCGGTATGCACCCAGTCGTAATTGCCGATAGGGTCAAAAAGCCCTCCATTTAGAAAAGGTATTTTGCAGTTAAATTGACTAAAATAATAATCATTATGGCTGCGGTCATCACGCAGTGCGTCATAAAAAAGATGTTCCAGTACATCGTTGAAGAAATTTTTATAATCTCCATGTTTTTTTTCAAAAAGTTCCCGTAGAAAATGCCTGGAGCCAGTTCCCCAGTCATCATCACGGCCCACGCCAAACCAACCCTTTTTCTGCAGAAAATAAAGAAATATAATCTGGCCTAGCAGTTTCTTGGCAAAATTGACCGCATCAACCCCATTGGATTCAAAATCAGCCTCGATTTTTGGATCATTTTTAACAACCCTGTCCAACTCTTCCTTTGTTCGTAGGAAAAGTTCACGGTATTTGAGAAAAAACTCTTTTGTGACGGTCTCAATATCAAAAGCATTTTCGATTTCTTTTAGAGTCGGAGCCCGTTCATCATTTGCCAGAATATTAACCAGACGGCTTTGGGCGGTATGGCTTTTTTCGTTGGCGCCCACTAGAAAAGACCAACGCCTGGCAGGAGTGAATTCTTCCTTTACCTTAACTTTGCCGGTTTTGGTCTTTTCAAATTTGTAATCCATTTTGACCAGCGAAAAGCGCCAGTCCTCTTCATCGGGAGAGACAAACGCAGCCAATGCCGCGTCTTTCAAAACCCCACCCCGGCTGCCGTTTAAGTACCAGGCGATAAAATTGCGCTGCATGGTACGGGCACGTTCAAGAGAGGTCTCTTTCTGTAAGGTTATGACAAGGATATCAATGCTGTTTTCCCCGTCGCTGAATTTGCCGATACGTTCCAGTGTTTTTATGTATTGCTTATACGCGTCGGGGATATAATTCCCCTTATAGGTAAAAGGCGCGTCCTCAATCCTGTTCAAAAGGTTTTTAATAAATCCGGCAAAACCGCTCTTATCAAAAGAGTTTTCAAATGTATCCCTGATAATTTGTTGCGCCTGTTGTTTATTCATATTTATTCCCTGGTTATATATGTAGCTTGGTGTCTTTATGTCCGATAAATGCCTGAAACATGTCCTTTATGTCCTTAATCTATCCGCCAAAATTGCCAACTAACAGCCAGAATTTGTGAGAGCATCCGGATAATTCATTAAATCAACTATTCATTACTATTAAATTACTTTCATTACCTGTGGATTACTAATTTTACGTGCCTTTCATTTTGAGCTGTTTACGAGCCCTTTGACCCCTTTATGGCCCCTTTGTGACCCCTTTGACCCCTTTATGACCCCTTTTCAAAGTATATTCTGTTCCTCTTCCTGTAACCCCAATTTGAATAATAATATCCTTTTTTATTAGATTCTCAAAATCCCTTGTTGCAGTTCTTTTTGAAACATTATTTAGCTCTTGATATTCTTTATTAGTAATTTTCCTGTTTTCCTTTACATACATCACAGCTTTAATCTGCCTTTCATTCAACCCAATTTTTCTTAAATTTTCCTCATTCCATCTATCTTTATAAAATATAACGGTCATCACGCCGTTTTCTTCTTTAAAATCCGGTTCCGGCAATCCCTGTTCTATGCAGTTATCCACTATCTTTATAGTCCCATGCCCCCATAATTCAATAAATCCGGTATAATAGAATATTTCAGCAAGCAGTGTGTTCCGCGGTCTGGATAAATGATTGGTTTTTAATTTTTCTACAGGAACTTCAGGCGGGAGTTTCCCTTCATTCATTATCATTAACTTGTCAGGATATACCCGTATCTGGATTTGGGATGTTCCTGAATAATCCCGATGAATCAACGCATTAATGATAGCTTCTCTTAATGCTTCATGAGGATATTCAAGAATATCGCGACGGTGAATACCTTCATATTTTATATTGCTGACCAGATATTTTGTCCGGAGGATTTCCAGGGTGTTTTCCAGTTGTGCAAAAAGATTCCCTTTGACAATATCAGTTGTTTGAATTTCTGTATCTGACAGGAATTTGCCAATCCTGACTACAGACTGCCGGTAAAATTTCTGGGGGTCATTGCCGAAGAGAAGAACCGATGCTCTTTTTAAAATTCCGTCATCAATCAGACTTAATTTTTGCAGGAGTATGGTATTGTCTGTTTCTTTAATAACTGATGGAATTCTATCAACGGCATACTTTTTAAATTTTTCTATGAAATTATTATCTATATCATTAAGATCTGCTCTTGCTTCAACAATGTCATCCCATGTGCTGCCCGATTTCTTCATAAGAAAATCTGCAAGATCTTTTCCTTGTAATTCCTGCACAGTGCTTCCGCTCCTAAGATAATATTTGCCATTGTAAGAAATGGGAACAGAACTTGGTGCAACTGTGACCTTGATTATATCTTTCTTGTCCAGTTCAACCGAAGGAAGAATTGCAAGTTTGTTTCTGATTGTATTTGGAATATCCTCAAGCAATTTTTTGGCATTTTTTACACCGAAGGCTTTCCCCTGATCATCCAATCCGATATATAAAACTCCGCCCCTGCTATTTGCAAATGCTGAAACAACCTTTAAATATTCATTATGCCAGTCGTGTTTATATTCAACTGATTGAGATTCTTTATCAATCATATTTATTCACCTGTCAGATATAATGACAGGATAACTTCACGTTTACCGAATACTGCCGGATTCTGCTCTGCATAGTGGCTTTGCAGCAGCCGTTCGGGGATATTGGTCTGTAGGACTGCCAGCACCTTGAAAGGATTTACCAGTTCATCTTTAAGCGCATCCAGGGCTTTTAATGTACTTTTTGCCGTCTGTTTTGGCAGGCCGCCTTCCTCAAGCTGGGTGAATACTTTTTTGAGGTAAAGCTCCTGGTCTTCTGTGAACTTCTGCGTGTTTTTAATAGTTGCCTTTATAATACGCAGGATATTGGCGGCGCTGTCGCTTCCTCTTCTTTTTTGAGGTTCAGCCATTTCTTCAGTTGTAGCGATAATAAAGGCTTCCTTGTTTCTGTCTAAGAGGTCATAAATCTCTCCGGGGAGCTTCTTCCTTTTTTCATCCGGACCGCTTTCAAACAGTTTTGCCGCTGATATAAAATCAAGTTCTTTCGCTGTTTTCTTATCCTGCGCCCTGAAAAACTTTTGCAGTTTCCCGCGGCGAAAGTAGGTGATGAGCGCACCGGCAATAGCATTGTTTTGTTTTGCTGTGCGGGCTTTTTTAGGCAGGTGTTTTATTGCTTCAAAAAGGTTGGCGTCCTTTTCACGGATATCCCGGATAACCTGCAGATATTTCAGTTCGCTTTCCTCCGCTTCATCATCACCCTCCAGCGTTTTCTTTGAAATCAACCGGTTAAACAGCTCATGGGAACCGATTGGCTCGCCTTCGGTTAAAAGCTCCGCATCGCCGCCAAGAAGGGTCAGGAAGGCATTGATTTTGCCCTCCGCCGCTTCTTTCAGCTTTATCTGGTCATTGGATTGTGTGGTAGGGAAGAAATTGAAGGTATGGATGACGTCAAAGGATGTGTCAACCCGGTTAATACGTCCTACTCTCTGCATCATTCGGGTCGGGTTCCAGGGGATGTCATAATTAATCACTACATTGGCACGGTGCAGGTTCACACCTTCCGACAGGACTTCGGTAGAGACTAGTATGCGATAATCTTCTTTAGGATGGCGAGCCCGGGCGTCAAAGTTTTCAAGCACTTTATCACGGATAGATTCGCCTGAATCGCCAGTAAACAAGAGAACCTTGCCAGGATATTCTTCATTAATATTTTTAAACAGATAATTGGCGGTCTCTTTCGATTCGGTAAAGATGATGAGATGGTTTTTTTGTAAGACAGCCTTTTTTGACAGTTCGTTTACAAATTTCAGAAGCTTCGGGTCCCGGTTAATGTTCTGCCAAAGTTTTTTGACTTCCTTCAGGATGGCATGGTCATGCTGCAGATCTTTTTTTAGTTCTTCTCTGAAATCTTTGCTGTCATATTCTGCCGCCTTGCCTTCATCTATTAATCGCTGGACCGCCTCATCATCGTCGTTTTCCAAGAGTTCAAATATCTTGTTGATGTGCTTCTTACTGACATACACATGACCGTTGTTCAGCTCTTTTATGAACATCTCATAAGAATGCAAGAATCTGTCCACTGAATTTCTAAATGCAAAGAAACTGCTCTCCAACCGTTTGACGAGCAGTATTTTCATAAACCGGCCCATGTTCCGCTGGGATTGCTCTTCAAGCTGATCAACCTTGCCTTCATAATAAAGCATGGGCATGTAGCGTGCGTATCTGAATTGATTGGCAATAAGGTCAATGGTTTTATTAAAAATATCGTCTTCTTCATCATTGAGTTCGTAGAATAGCGGCACCGGTTTTTTAACCTCCGGGAATTTGAGTCCCTGTTCTTTTATGTCTTTGCTGAAATATTTTTCAATTTCTGTTCGGGTACGGCGCACCATCAAATGTCTAAGCACCTTATCGCGTATCTCTCGTGCGTTTGCTTTTACTCTATTTATGTATTCAGTATAATCTTTTTTTCGATCAAGATTTTTAAGTTTTTTGTCCAGGCCATTAAAAAAAGATTCCAGATCAGGCAGACCAGGGATAGTGCTCTTTTTGGCTTTCTGAAACAGTTTCAGAAGGCTCAGAATGTCTTTCGGTGTATTATTGTAGGGCGTTGCCGTTACAAGAATAACTCTTTTTCCACGGCATATTTCCGCCAGTTTCTCGTAGGTTATGGTTGTTTCGGTTCGAAATCGGTGTGCCTCATCGATGATAATATTTAAATATTTATCAGTTCCCCTATCCAGCAGATGGTCCAATTTACCGAGTGATTCATAATCTGCCGGTACTCTGAAGTCTGAAAAAACATTAGGCCAGGAACCGGGATTTGATTTTTCCAAAAGCACCGGTGGGGCGATAATAAGCGTTCTGCCATCCAGTTGACCAGCAAGCATGGCTGAGACATAGGTTTTCCCCAGTCCCACAACGTCGGAGATAAAAACGCCACCATATTCCAGAAGTATCTTCTTGGCGTTTAAGACTGCCTGCTTCTGATATTCAAGCTTTTTAAACTCCTGCGGCAGATATTTAATGAATACCTCATCTGTCTGGCTTAGCTCATCTTTGAAATATTCGTAGAGAAACTTCAGGTACAGCTGATAAGGTGTGATATTTTGTGTCAACCAGGTCTTAGTCTGAATGGTCTGAACATATTTTTCACTGACATCAACAGCATTACGCCACAATTTCTCAAATTTATTTTTCGCAAAGTCATAGTCACTGCTGTTTTTCAGTTCCACATTAAATTCAAGGTTGTCGACCAGTCCGGCATGTGTGAAATTACTGGAACCTGTAATAACGCGGCCAATATCTCTATCGCCTTCTTTAAATGTCATAATATAGAGTTTGGCGTGGATATTCTGTGAAGGATAAGCCCGGATCTCCAGTTTGCCGGTTCTGATCCACTCTATAAATTTATGCACTCCTTTTTCAACATTTCTGTTGTCTTCAGAATCCGCCATCTCTTTCTCAACAAGATTTTCAACTTCCAGCTTGGCTTCGGCGTGAGAAAAGTCAATCTTCTGCTGAGGGGGTTTATTGGCTTTTTCTAGCATTTCGAAAGTTTGCCTGCTTGTACTTATGCCAATCAGGATTCTTATCTTTTCTGTGTTTTCCAAAGACTGGTAGATAGCGTGAAACCCGCTGGAATAGAAGTACCCTACAAGGCAGTCAAAAAATGACGTATCTTTAATAAGAACTTCAAATCTTTCTTTAAGATTCTGGTTTTCTTCGTTGGTAATAAACGACAGATCAGTATTCACTTACCTTCCTTGTTTTTTAAATGAAGTAGCATGGATGGCTATTTTTACGACTGACGTTTTATTTTTCATTTTCGTTCAATTTCCACCCTCTGGGCTGCTGCATCAATAATAATACACAGAACAAACATGTCCAGTCAATGAGAAATCCGGAGGAAAGAGAAAGAGCGATAAAAAAACTGTTTTTTTCTCAATGTATATGGATTTTAGTTACACTTTCCCATCTTTAGTCCATTCTGCTATTCCTAAATGTTGCAAATATGCAACAAAAATTATTGATTTGCGTTGAAATTACAGTATTGGGATTGAAAGAGAAAACTAACCGGGAAATGCCTTTTTTCTCTTTTGATGGAAGAATCTCTTGTGGGCGGTACTGGATTTGAACCAGTGACAACCGGATTGTAAGACCGGAGGTCTATTTTGTATAGATTTCTCCCCGTGTGCCACATACGCGACAAAAAAAGCTGAAAATGGTTGACGCTGATCATTGACGTCAATTATCGTTGGGTTTTTTTCTGCGCAATCATCTTCTTAGACGGACGGTTTGAGGCAAAAATTGATACTCTAAGGCAAATATTCACTTAGGTTTTAAAGTAAATCTATGAAAAATCATTTAGTTGGCACAGCCAGACCACAAAACCAGCATTCAATCTCTTTCCTCCTTCTTTTTTTCTTTTCCTTCCATCATCTTCAATATTTTTTCCACATTTGAATTAATAGAAAACATCTTTAATTGAGCAAATAATAAAACTAATCCTACAAAAGCAGCAAATAAGTATGCAAGAGGTATCAAACTGTTTGTTTCCATTGTGTTATCTCCCTTTTATTAATTTAATTTCTATTTTACTCTTGCCTTTTTGAAATATTTCTATAAATTAACACGTCTCTTTGTTTGATTTGATAATTCATATTAGCATCTTTTTCAATACCAAGGAAATCTAGCTAAAACATGGCTTGGCTGGGGCAACTTGCAGATAATGGAAATATTGAGAAAATATTTATTTTTTATTTCATACTTAAAATCCCTATTTTAGCGGCAAAAAGCACTCTCTAAGGAATATAGTAAATAAACTTTGCGGAGATTGAACCAGCAAAAATCCTTAGAAAGCATACTTTATGAGTAAAAAGGTCATTTTAAACCTGCATAAAGCAGACAAATTTAAGTTAATCAATTAATTTAAATTATTTACTACAGCCAAGCCACAAATACCTTGCTGGGAGATGGCCTCCGCAGATCG
>Ga0307380_10003121_pt1 | contig 23160 bp, 25 predicted proteins | sample UN3MG_FD_202239 | JGI IMG/M metagenome (GOLD analysis project Ga0307380, IMG submission 202239) | Soil microbial communities from Risofladan, Vaasa, Finland - UN-3 | ecosystem: Environmental > Terrestrial > Soil > Coastal area > Acid sulfate soil | place: Finland: Risofladan, Vaasa | collected... | reverse complement strand
GGAGAAAGGAGATAAAAAATTTTGAAAATTTAGATTTTTGTTTTTCACAGTGAGCGTTATTTGTCGGAAATTCTTCGAATTTTCGATTGATTAGTCATAATTGATGATTGATTAATAAGAAAATGTGGTTGATGCTACTCCGCGATCCTACTTCGCCAAGGCTACGAAGGAACCGGCTACGAAGCACAAGTTTTTGGTGGTTTTTCTTTGTTTTTAACGTTTTTTGTCGAAAATTGAGCAATTTTCGATGTTTTTTGCAAATAATTTGGGCTTAGCTCCCCGTCAGAAAAGCAAGTAAGCACGCACCGGGGACAAGCTCGGGCCAGCATGAGCTGCCTTATAGGCAGGTAGATAAGAGCAGACGAGATATATAGCATTTCTACCGGAGGCCAGCATGAGCATCATACAGCGTCACATAGTCACGAAGTGACGGAGTGATAAAAATTAGTGCGAACCGCAGGTAGAAATGCAACGTCGAGCCGAACCGCAGGCAGCACTTTGTGGGGGATTTGGAGTAAAATGTGGGTTTTGCAGTTTTTTTCGCTTTGTTCTTAAAAAATACTCTTGCTTTTGCTTGTTTTAGACGATACCATAAATTAGACAAAAATGGGATATAAATGCTAATCCTGCAGAATATATGCAAAAAATACAGTAACATTGCGAGGGCAAGCAAATGTTAGTCGAATTTCGGGTAGGAAATTACAGGTCTTTTCGAGAAGAACAGACGCTTAGTCTTGTCGCAAGCAAAGATACAGAACTGGGCAAAAATTGTATAGACCAAGGTAAATTACGACTGCTCAAAACGACTAGTATCTATGGGGCAAATGCATCTGGTAAAAGCAATCTGATAAGGGCCTTGCTTACAATGCAGCAAATTATTGAGGAACCAGCCAAGCTTGGAGAAAAACTACCTGTAACACCCTTTAAGTTAGATGAAAAATACAGCAAAGAACCAAGTTCTTTTGAAGTTACCTTTTTCCACGGAGAAGTTCGTTACCAATATGGCTTTACTGCTACAACCGAGAGAATTTGTGACGAATGGCTTTATGCATATCCTAAAGGCCGGTCAAGAGACATAGCGCAGACTTGGTTTGAAAGGACGTTTAACAAGAAAACGGGCACAACCGAATGGAATTTTGGCTCTTATCTGAAAGGGGAGAGAGAAAAATTAAAAGACAGGACAATAAATAACATTCTATTTCTTTCTGCTGGGGCGCAATGGAATAATAAACAGTTAACTAGTGTATATGAGTGGTTTGTCGATAAGTTACAAATTATAAACTATAGTTATGAGTTGCCTCAAATCACTGCTGAAATGATGCTTTCAACAAACGACCCAAAGAAAGAAAGACGTTTGGCTGCTACAATGTTAATGCAAAGTGCTGATTTAGGAATATGCGATATAAGTGTCGAGAAATCAGAAGGCGATATGAGTAAAATAATATTCCCTCCAGATATACCTAACGAAGTCAAAGAAAATTTTCTGCAGAAACTTAAGTATGAACCTACAGTAAAAATGGCTCATCGGAATACAAAAACTGGCAAAGAGTTTTTTCTTCCATTTGAGGAAGAGTCAAAAGGGACGCAATGTTTTTTTAAGCTTTTAGGTCCATGGGGACAAGCAGTTGCTAAAGGTATTACTATGTTTATTGATGAAATAGAAGCAAGTTTACATCCGCTTCTCGTCCGAGAATTGATCGAGGTTATTCAGAATCCGGATATTAATGCAAGCGGAGCACAGTTAGTTTTCGCTACTCATGATACGACATTGCTTGATCCCGAATTATTCAGACGAGATCAGATATGGTTTACAGAGAAAAATGAAGAAGGAGCTACACAATTGTATTCAATGTCAGATTATAAAGAACGAAAGCCAAGGAAAGGTGAAGCAATGCAAAAAGGATATTTGGCCGGCAGGTATGGGGCTATTCCAATCATAAAGGCATTTGAACTGGATGGTTAGTAGAAAACAAGGAAAGATAGACAAATACAAACGTAGAGAGGCATTCAAGGAACCTCGTAAAAGTATTCTTATTGTTTCTGAAGGTAGTAAAACTGAGCCTCTATACTTCAATTCGTTAAAAAGCAATTTACGATTAGCGATGGTAGAAGTTGAAATTGTTGGGGAAGGTGCTGCACCTATTAATGTTGTAGATCATGCAATTGAGTTGAGGGAGGAAAGAAAACGCCTTGCAAGGAAGAGCGTGACAAAAACTGAATATGAATTAGTATATTGTGTGATTGATGTTGAAGCACCAGTGCCTCATGAATCACTCGCAAGAGCCATCGATAAGGCAAAAGGGAACAAGTTGGATGTAATTCTGAGCAATCCATGCTTTGAGTATTGGTATATATTGCACTTTAGAAAAACCAGCTCTCCATTCAGTAGTAGCCAAAATGTCAAATCAACATTAAGGCAAATACATTCTGCTTATAATGAAAGCGATACTACGATATTTAAAGTTATTCATGACAAAACCAGTGATGCAATTAAGCATTCCAAGGAGGTTTTGAAAGAGCAACATAATGACACCAAAGACCTAAGTAACTGCAATCCATCAACACACGTTCATAAGATAGTCGAGTATCTACAAAATACAGCTCAACATTAGTGACAACCTGCGAAATGAATTAGGGGGGAAATTGAGAGTTGAGGACATATTTAGCCATTTTTGGTTTTTGGCCGAGGGTTTCTGTGAAGTGATAGGTGAGGAGTTTTTCGATTTCTTTCAGGGTTTTTCCCCGGGCACCGGTTAGCAGTTTCAGGTTGCTCAGGCAGTTGGCGGCGTTGGGGGAGAGTCTTATTTTATCGGGGAAGGATGCTTCGCAGTCTCTGCAAATCAGGCCGTTGACGGAGCTGCTGAAATAAATCTCGTGCCTCGTGCCTTGTTTCTCATGTCTGGTTTTGCAATTGACACAGTGACTCAGGACGGGCTGGAGGCCGGTCTCTTTTAGCAGGGAGAGCTGGAACAATATCAAAAGGGTCAGCATTTCGGGATTGTTACCGCCTTCATTGGCGTTCTTTAAGAACTGCAGGAAGTCGTCGAAAAGCTGCGGGTGCGGGTCGTAATCGTGGGTGAGTTTATTCAATAGCTCGGCGCCGAAGAGGCAGCAGTTCAGGGTGAACAGATTGGCGCTGAGCTTGCTGAAGCCGGCTCCCCCGCAGTTTCCTGCGAAAACAGACGCGGGGGCAGGGTCGAACTCGGTGAGGGTGGAGAGCTTGTCTTTGTCGGATTCGGCAAAGACAATTTTGCCGCAGGAGAATATTTCGAAGGGCCCGCCGAACGCGGATTTCGGACGCTTCGAGCCCTTGGCGATGGCGCCGATTTTGCCGGTGTCACGGGTGAAGAATGTTAGTATCTGGGACGTCTCGGAATAATCGATAGCGCGTATGCAGATAGCCAAGTCCTTGATCAACATATTTTGTATCCTTCGGCTGTGCTCAGGACAAGTGTTGTATATCGTATTCGCCAGACAGAAGCTGGACTCAAGTGAACTAAAGTGCCTAAAGTGAGCTAAAGTTAAAAAATAATCTGTAACTTTAGGCACTTTCTAATTTCGTTAATATCAATGAATAAATTATTGTTCGTTGGTCTTGTGGATTCTGACGCGTTTTATGCTTCTTGCTTCGGCGGAGATGATGGTGAATTTCAGGTTTTCATAGTCGAAGCTTTCGCCGGTCTTTGGGATATAGCCGAGCCGCGAGAAGACAAAGCCGCCGATAGTTTCGTAATCTTCATCTTCGGGCAGATTCAGCTCGCACTGGTCGTTGATGTCGTCGATGTATGTTCTGGCGTCGGCTTCAATGGTGCTGTTGTCTATTTTTTTTATCGGCTCGGCCGGAATTTCTTCGTATTCATCGGTGATTTCGCCGACAAGCTCTTCGAGGATGTCCTCTAAGGTGACGATGCCGGCCGTACCGCCGTATTCGTCCAGGACGACGGCTATATGCAGCTTCTGATTTTGGAATTCGTGGAGCAGCGCCCGCAGCGGTTTGCTTTCGGGGACAAAATAGGCATCTCTCATTTTGTCCCGCAATTTGAATTCTGAGCCGGATTTTCCTATCTCGCCCAGCAGGTCCTTGGCATAAACAAGGCCTATGATATTGTCTATATTTTTCTCATACACCGGAATTCTCGTATGGCCGGCTGAGGAGATGGTTTGAAGTACTTTTTTCAGGTCGGAGTTGACTTCGGCAGCCACGATATCGGTGCGGGGCGTCATAATCTCGTCGGCTGTGCTGCTGGAGAGCTCGAGGACGTTTTCAATCATCTCCTGCTCTTCTTCGTCGAGGGCACCTTCGGTTCTGTGCTGCTCGAGGCCGGTTATAAATTCCTCCTGCTTTTCTTCATGTTCCTCTTCAGGTGTTGTTTCAGGTACTCCGGCCAGGCGCCGTATGAAACCTTCGTATAATCTAAAGGTATAAAGAACAGGGGCGGCGGCGGCGGCAAAAACTTTTAACAGTGTTAACGATCGGCTGAGGATTTTTTCGCCGGCGTATTTGGCCAATGCCCGGGGAATAGCCAGAGAGAATACCGAAAATAATACCATTGCGATAATAAACGTAAGCAGATAGCCGGTTATGGGGGCGGGGGCCCCTTGTGCCGGCGGTTGCGGAGAAATGAATATCGATACCAACAGAAGTAATATACATACGTTGAGGATGAGGCGGTAGAAAAAGCACGTTAAAATCAGCTCTTCGGACTTTTCCGCCAACTCTTCGGCGAGCTGTTCCGGATTTTTCCTTTTGTTTAGCACCCTGAACGCTTCCTGCAATTTGGCGTGCGAGAATATGCGCAGTGCGAAGGCGTTGACGGAAAAGAACAATGTTCCGCCCGCGAGAAAACAAATCAATAATACAGCCCAGCCGGTGTAGCCCACTTCTTTGTGTTCCTTTCAATTAATTACATTGTGCAAATCATAAAGGGATAACAAGCGTTCCCTTATGGTTTTGTGTTCTTATTATATACCAAACCGTAACCAAGTTGTTGTAAAATATTGTCTTCCATATCGTGCATTTTGCGGGCCTTGCTGTCTGTGGAGTCGTCGAACCCGAGGTTGTGCAGCAGGGCGTGTGTTATGTAGAGTGCCAGCTCGGCCTCGCTCGAATGGCCGCGCAGATTCGCCTGCGTGAGAGCCATTTCGCCGTTTACAATCAGCTCGAACAGTTTGGGCGACTGCGGCCTTTGGGTGTCCGACAGGTCGAAACTCAGGCAGTCGGTAGTCGATTTGCGATTGAGAAACCTGCTGTTTAATTTGCGGATTTCGGCGTCATCGACAATTGCAATACTAACCGTTGCTTTCGAAAGCCCGAAGCGATTGAAGACGGCCCGGACCAATTTTTTGACTTTGGATGGACGAGCATCTATGCCGGCGAAATTATTAGCGATTTGAACGACTATTTCCTGGTCTTTTTTAGGGGAGGCCATGATTGTTAATTGCTTTGTTACTTTAACTGCCCGGCATGAGACTCCACCTCTTCCGGCTCATCCGGCGGTTTGGGATATGCGATTCGACCGTGATGATGCGCCGCGAGGGTTTTTGATATACTTGCCTCTATCTTGCTTAATTCCCGCAGAGACAGGTCGCATTCGTCGAACTGGCCGTCCTGCAGGCGCCTCATAGACATAGTGTGCACTACGGCTTCGACTTTCGTGGGTGTCACTTCGGGCAAACTTCTTACTGCTCCCTCTATCGTATCGGCCAGCATTACGATGGCGGCTTCTTTGGAGCGTGGTTTCGGGCCCGGATATCTGAATTCACTCTCGGAAGGCTCGTCGATTGCTTTTCCTTTCGAGTTTTTAATCGTTAATTTTTTTGCCTCGTGGTAAAAGTGTTCGATTAATGTAGTGCCGTGGTGTGTTTCGATAAATTGTCTGAGCACGTTGGGCAGGTTGTATTCTCTGGCCATTTCTATTCCGTCTTTAACGTGGCCGACAATGATCAACTGGCTCATTGTAGGCGAGAGCTCTTTATGACGACTTGCGGAGCCGAATTCATTTTCAATAAAATAGGTTGCCTTGTTGATTTTGCCGATGTCATGGTAGTAGGCGCCGACCCTGCACAAAAGCCCGTTGCAATTGATTGCCTCGGCAGCGGCCTCGGCGATGGAGCCTATCAAAAGGCTGTGACTGAACGTGCCGGGAGCTTCCATGGCAAGTTTTTTCAACAAGGGCTGATTCGCATCGCTATAGTCCAGAAGGGTCATGCTTGTGGCTATATGGAAGACTTTTTCGATCAGCGGAAGTAAGCTCTGTATGAGCAGACCGACAAGGAAAGTAACACCGGCGTGATAGCCTGCATTGCTGAAGACTTCGGACAGTTCCGCGAGGGTCAATTTTTCGGGCAACAAGTCCAGGCAGGCCAGGGAGCCCGCCGTTAGAAATACAATTGCCGCCGACAGAGCGCTGACCTGGAGCAGCTTCATTCTTGTACGGATTTCCCTCAAAGAAAAACAGCACGTAACAGCACCGGCAATCATCGTTAAAAACAGGTTGATACCCGTCAGTTGATATTGTTCGAATGTTCCTGTGGCAAAACAGCCAAGCAGGCAGTAGAACATAATCATGCCTATTGCAAAGCGCTGGTTATATGCGATTGTCAGGATAATGGCTGCGGTTACTGCGCTGCCGGTGGCACCGGAGGTATTTTTGAACAACAATGCGACAACTTTGGTAGTTATCAGCAGCAGGGTATATAAACCAACAATCGCCAGCGCTCTGGCGTGGTTTATTATTATTCGCTTTTGGTAGTGGTGAATATAGAAGGCGATAGCAAGACAGATTAGTAATACAATTATCGTTGTAAATATCAGGTCGAAGTAATGGACCTGCTGTATCAATTCAAAAGTTAAAATTGGAATGCAGAGCAGCACGAAAAGCAGCCACAGCAGAATCGAGATTAAAGAATCGGTGTTAAGCAGCCGGCTTATTCGTGTAAAACGGTCGTCAAATATATTTTTTCGGACCTGAATTCGACGAGGACTTATTTTCTTCCAAAACGGCATCTGTTTATCCCATACAAAACGAAGTAATAACTAATCTTTTTTTGTCTTTTTCTTGTAAGCCTGCACAATATTCTGTACCAGTCGATGTCGCACTATATCTCTCTGGCTCAGCTCCACGCAACCTATTCCTTTGATACGTCTCAATATTTCAATCGCTTCGACCATTCCACTTATCTGGCCCCGTTCGAGGTCAATCTGGGTTATATCACCTGTTATTATCATTCTGGAGCCATGTCCGAGTCTTGTCAAGACCATTAGCATCTGCATGGCGGAAGTGTTTTGTGCCTCGTCGCAGATAATAGCGGCTTCGTTTAAGGTTCGGCCTCGCATAAAGGCGAGGGGAATTATCTCGATGATATCCAGCTCAATAAATTTTTTCATCTGGGTAAAATCCATCATATCTTCGAGTGCGTCAAACAAGGGGCGGAGATACGGATTTACCTTTGCCTGGATATCCCCGGGGAGAAAACCGAGCTTCTCGCCTGCTTCCACGGCTGGACGTGCAAGGACAATCCTCCTGATTTGCTTTTTCTTGAGCATTGATACCGCAATGGCGACAGCGAGATATGTCTTTCCCGTCCCGGCCGGCCCCGTGCAAAAAGTAAGGTCGTTTGTCAGCATGGTTTTGATGTACTTCGACTGTCCTTTTGTGGACGGTCCGATAACCTTTTTATGAGCATAGACGGTGATAGCTTCGCTGGTTTGGGGAATTGTCGGTGATTTGCTTTGTTTTATAAAATTAGTTACGTTTGCGGTTGTCAGTGAGTGGCTTTTGAGAAGTCTCTTTTGCATCTTGTCGATGACCTCAACGGCCTTATCTACATCTTTATCTTTGCCCGTGATAATTAGATTACCCTGCCGCGCGGTAATATGCACCCCCAGCGAATCCCTCAGAAGCCGAAGGTAACTGTCGGCAGGACCGAACAATTCAAGCTGCTTATCGGTTGAATCTAATTGTATCTTAATTTCCAAAGCTCTTCTCAATCAAAAGCTCAGCATAAAGAACAAATACCCAAACGGCGCCGCCACGAGAGGGGAATCGATAATATCCAATATTCCTCCGAAGCCCGGCACTTTATTTGCAGAATCTTTTTGCTCAGCATCCCGCTTAATCATAGATTCGACCAAATCTCCAATCTGACCTATAAAGGCAAGGCACACGCCAAAGATTATCGCAAACCACCAGGACATTATATCACAACTTAGGGCAAAACCAATAGCAACAATAATTGCAAATGCAATCCCGCCGCCCATTCCTTCCCAGGTTTTTCCCGGGCTTATTTTAGGTGAAAATTTGTGCCTGCCGAACATGCTCCCAATCGTGTAAGCCCCTATATCAGCGGATTTTACGACAAAAACGAACATCAGCAAATGCCAGATTCCGAATTCGAGCCGCACACTCACACAGAAGCTGCTCAAAAGGCCTAAATACAAAATCGAAAAATAACTTGCTCCGCAGTTAGCCAGCACTCCCGAGATTCTATGGAATATATACTGATATAAAAGCAAAGCAAACAGCACGAATGCCGAGAGGAAGACCAGATAAGTTTCAGGCCTAATTTCTATAAACTGCAGCAAATAGCCGTTGGTTGCGAACAAAATCGAGGAAATGATTGAAACGGGAACAAAAACCTTCAGGTTTTTTGCTGCTGCAAGTTTTGACAATTCAAGCTGGGCGGGGATTGCAAGCATGGCGATGAGGAGGCAAAAAACTGTTCCCTGTATCGGTTTATCGTCGTCGGCCCCAGCCGTTATAGAGCCGTCGAGCCAGCCGTCGAAAACGACAACAGCCACAAAAAAAGCCGTCATTAATATTCCAAAAAACAACCTGTGCTTGAGCATATTTTCTTATTTCTTGTCAGTGAGTCGATACCCAAATGAGTAAATGCTTTCACTCATCTGTTCATCCACTTATCAGATTATTTAATAGATCCGAAACGCCGGTTTCGTTGAGCGTAGGCCAGGATTGCTTCTTCCAAAGAGGTCTTTTTGAAATCCGGCCAAAAGGTTTTTGTAACGTAGAATTCACTATATGAAATTTGCCAGAGCAGAAAGTTGCTGATTCTCATTTCATTTGCAGTACGTATCAGCAGGTCCGGCTCGGCAAGCCCGGCTGAATACAGATGTTGGCTTATACATTGCTCGTCGATATCTTCCAAACGTAGATCGCCGCTTTTATATTCCCCGGCGATTTTCCGTGTCGCATCGACGATTTCCGCTCTGCCCCCGTAGTTCAGCGCCAGCGCAAGTATCATGCCGGTATGAGCGCTGGTCAGCTCCATTGTCGTATTAATCTCGTCTAATACCGAGTCGGGCAGTCCGTCCACTCGTCCCAGGTGAATAAGTTTTACATTGTTCCTCTTGAGCATATCCCGAATCCCGATAAGGTATTGAGTGTAGAGGTGCATAAGGGCATTGATTTCGTATTGTGGTCTTTTCCAGTTCTCTATGCTGAAGGAATATAAAGTCAGAGATTCGATACCAAAATCGACACATCGCAGCGCGATTGTCTCGACTGTTTTGCCTCCTTCACGATGTCCCTCAACCCTCTGACGACCTTGTTTCTGCGCCCATCGGCCGTTGCCGTCCATAATGATGGCAATATGCCGGGGCATCTGCTCGGGTTCTACGCCAAGACGCTCGGCGGTTTCTTTACGTTTCTCTTCAAAGCTTTTCATTCTTTAAGACTACGAGTAAGGATTCAGGATTTCTTAACTTTGCGCTATTTATTTTTAGTTCCTGTTACCTGAATATTGTCTGAGTTCGTTTCGGCCCCACGCCAATGACTGTAATTGGTGTGCGTATCAGCTCTTCGATTCGGCAGATATAGTTTTGGGCATTCGCGGGCAAATCGTGAAAATCATTTACATTGGACAAATCCTCATCCCAGCCGGGGGCGGTTTCATAGACGGCACTTGCCTGTAAGAGCTTTTCCGTATTCGACGGGAAGAACGTCTTTTCCTGACCGTTGATTTCGTATGCCCTGCAAATCTTCAATTCTTTAAGCCCGGCCAGCGTATCCAGGTGCATCATTGCTATCGAATCGATAGCTCCGATGGTTGCCGCGTATGATACAGCTACGGCATCAAACCACCCGCATCGACGGGGGCGCCCAGTTGTCGTACCGTATTCGTGACCTTTGTCACGGATATACTGGCCCGTCTCGTTTTCCTGTTCGGTTGGGAAGGGTCCGGCACCGACCCTTGTCGAGTACGCTTTGACAACGCCGATAAATTTATCAACAAGTCTGGACGGCACGCCGCAGCCGGCAGGCATGCCGAGTGAGCTTGAGTTCGAGCTGGTCACAAATGGAAAAGTGCCGTGGTCCAAATCCAGCAATGAACCCTGAGCCCCTTCGAAAAGAATGGATTTTCCGCTGGTAATTGCTTTGTGCAGATATTCGGTCGTATCTGCTATAAATGGCAGGAGCTTGTCGGCGTAAGATTTACACTTTTCAAAGATTTCATCGGCGTTCATCGGCTCGGCTCCGTAAACCGCTCCAAAAACTTTGTTTTTATATTCCACAATTTTTTGAAGTCTTGCTTTAAGCTTGTTAAGGTCTCTCAAGTCGGCCATACGAACCGCATAGCTTCTGCCGACTTTATCGGCATAACACGGGCCGATCCCCCGAATGGTTGTGCCGAGTTTGTTTTTGCCGAGAGATTCTTCACGCAACTGGTCCTCTTTTTTATGATAATCCAGCACAACGTGAACATTTTCACTGATTAAAAGCCGGTCGTCCAGGGAGATATTTTTCTCTCCAAGCTGCTTGATTCCATTTACCAGGACCTCCGGGTCAGCGACTACTCCGTTTGCGATTACACAAATAATATCCGGTCTGATTGAACCGCTGGGCAGCAGATGCAAGGCAAATTTTTTGTCGCCGACGACAACCGTATGGCCCGCATTGGCACCACCGCTGTATCTCACAACAATATCGCACTTTTCGGCAAGGATATCGACAACTTTGCCTTTGCCTTCGTCACCCCACTGCAATCCAACAACACAATAATTCATTTGTATCGGTTCCTTTTAAGTTGCTGCTGATTCATAAACGCACAACGCACAAAATTATTTATTCTTGCCGTCAACTGATTTTTGCCACCAGGTGTTCCAGAATAGCTGGTAAATTATCATACTTTCTGTCACTGAGTTTGTAATTAACATTCTTACCATCTTTATTTTTATATGTGATAATAAAATAGCCCTCTGGTGGTGGACTACTCTTTTCTTGAACTTGGACTTCAACTTCAAGTTTCCTATTAGAGTGACCCACAAACTTACGTTTTTCTTCCCTCGGTTTTTCTTCCCTCGTGCGAAAATGCGTTTTATCTATTTGTTGTATAGAGTCGTAAGAAATTCTTTTTTTATCGCTAATCACAAGCTCGTTTTCATCGGCCAAGAGCTTCTTGTCTTTTATGACATATAGGAACACTGCGAAGATCACCGCCCCGGCAAGAAAAAACGGCGGCGATTTTCTATTAAAATTCATTGTCGGCGTAGGTTTGCCGTCATTATCAAGAACCTGCTCTTTATAGAAGCTGTAACGCCCCGACCATTTGTATTTGCTCAGATAGCCGTCGTAGGCAAAAATAACTGCAACTGCAATGCAAATACCAAAAAAGATTTTGAAATTTGTTTTTTTATACTTACTTATCGGTGCCTCGACAGCCATCGAAGGTCCCTTTGTGGAATCTATGTTAACCGTTTATGCGCGATTACCTCAGTTAGAGGCTGAACGAAATTCGGCACTATTTGTTCGGCCATCATCTCTTCAGCCAATCGGCATTGATGGGCAAAGGATTTTAATGCGTCGAATTTTTCGTCCGTTGCCGGATACCTGCGGACGGTAAAAGACAAGCTTATCGCCTCATCCGTAAACCGTCCTTTTTTCTTCGGCTCATAGACGCTTGTTTTCGAGTCTATGCTGATTCGCCCCTGAGTACGGTCATCCTCTGACAATGCTATTACCAGCGACGGTGAAAAGCCGATGGGTCTTGCCTCGGGTAAATCCAGAAGGCTGCTAAAAGCGCTCTGCGAGAGCAGTGCCTCGGCGATAACCTCATCATGGCTGCCTGCATAATCAAAATCCATAGCGAACGTAACATCCAAAGAATCGATATCGAGATGATTTACTCCAAGCATATAAGGAACAAGCTCGAGCACTAATCTGTCCTGGTTGTAAGCCGTATCAAAATCAGAGGGATTGACCATTCCGGAGCCGATACGGTCTATTTCAAGACTGACCCATCGATATTGTCCGGGGTTGCGGTCTTCCTCCAGATAATACTCGTTATTCTCGCGCCGATAGAAACGGCCCATAGATGGGTATTGTTTGTGTATCCGTTCGAAAAAGGACAGAATTGTATCGCGCTCTGTAGGCAGTTCCAGCTCGGTATTGATATACATATCGAGGTAAAAATCATCACAAAGCGAACTATAACTATTCGGTGTCATCACAGAAAAACACTCCGGAGCAGGCCTCGGGAGCAAACACCCGGGACCTTATTAAAAAGTCCAGATATTAAAACGTAAATTATAAAATTACGCTACAGGTTCCTTTTTAGTTTTCACTTAAAAAAAACACTTTAACCGAATTGTAATTATCGCACAAGCTCGGGCTTATCTCAAGAGATAAACTAACACAAAACAGGCAAGAATATAGCAATAAAAAGCAAAATATTTTAGATTGGCGGTTCTGGAGGTTTTTATCAGCAGTTTCAGGGCCAAAATTCCTGTGAGGGCGGCAGCGGCTGTGCCGACTAAAACCGGACCGATTTGCAGGCTCCCCGAGCTGATTTGAGCAAAATCTTCGATTAGTTGCACGGCTGTAGCTCCCAGAATAGCTGGTATTGCTATCAGAAAGCTGAACTCCACCGCCCATCGGCGCCTGAGGCCTATCAGGATGGCCGCACAGATAGTTGCACCGCTGCGTGATATTCCGGGCATAATCGCAGCGGCCTGAGCTATGCCGACCACCATCGCCGCCCAAATACCGAATTGTCGCAGACCAAGCCGGGCCTTTTTTCGTAAATCTGTAATCAGCAGCAGGGTTCCCGTAATAAACCACATCGATGCAACTGTTACTAAGCTGCCGCGGGCGGCGGTGAAATATTTTTCGCCCAGTAAGCCGAAAACCCCCGTTACAAAGGTAGCAATAATTGCCAGCACGAGCATATGGACGCCTGGGCTTTTTTGATAAATCTCTACAGGTTTTTTCCCGTATTTACCACAGACGAAGAGGTTCTTCACAAGAGCGGCGATGGATTTGCGAAAGACAATAAAAATAGCGGCGACAGTTCCTGCGTGAACAGCTAAATCGAACAGAAGCATCTCGGGCGTTTCGGGATCAAAATCAAAGAGGTTTTCGAGCAAAACCAGATGGCCGGATGATGATACCGGCAGAAATTCGGTTATACCCTGAACGATACCTAAAACAACGGCTTGAAGAACATTGAGAGAGGAATCCTCGGAATGGAAAATTGCGCTTATGTGTGTAACCAGGCCGATTTCGTGGCAGAAAAATAATACAATGCCGGCATATACCCCTGCGAGCAGGTCGTCCGCGAGAATTCCCCAGCCTTTGGGAAGCTTCTCAAGTTTATGTATCGGCCAGGGCTTGGCAATATCGAATAATCTGAACAGCAGAAAGCCGAGCACCGCTGTGATCCAGATTTGCCCGGTCGATAATGTATCCAGGGCTAAAAACAAGACGGCTAAAAAGGTGACCGCCTGACCGGCTAATTCGTCGGCAACGACTTCGCCGGGGTCGTTTTTACTCGTCGCTGCAATTGCGGCAGGGGCGAATTTCACGCAAATAACAGAGCCGGCCAAGGCCAAGGCCGCCATTACGATTGATATCGAGAGGCCGGACAGGTGAAACCGGCACATCAGGCCGAAAATAATCGCCACCGGCAGCGAACCCCAGGTACCCGGAGCAATAGGCAGCCGGCCAAGACCGAAACATGATGCAAGCAATCTTTTCATAAGACGGAAGGGTAACGAAAAGACGGAAATTAGTCAAAGACTATTAAAGCAATTCTGTTCTGCTCTACACAACATTTTCCATTTTTCCTGAAAGCATTTGCTCTTGATCGAGAAGGCGAGTATAATGCCAACCAAGAACATTAAGCGAGTCTTTCGAGAAGAAGCGGCTTTTAACATAAAATGGCATTTGACAAACCATGCTCAAAGTAGATACTATTCATCTCTTATAAATCGACAAGAGGAATTTGATGAGGTCAGTGTGAGTAAAGAATTTAAGCATAATGTTATCGCGATCGTTTATGATTTTGACGGCACGCTGACTCCCCAGCCGATGCAGGAATATACCGTTTTGCCGGAAATCGGCATCAGGGACGGAAAGAAGTTCTGGGAGCAGGTAAACCGGGAGGCTGCGCGGACAAATGGGGAAGCAATTGTAACCTATATGCGTTTGATGCTTAAAGAATCCAAATCCAGAGACTTTCCAGTTACTGCTGGGAAGCTGAGAGAATTGGCGAAAAATATCAATTATTTCCCGGGTGTTCAAACTTATTTTAAGCGAATAAATGACTATATAAAAAAGCAATTCGGCAGCGGCATAGAAGTCAGACATTACGTAATTTCAGCGGGCCTAAAGGAGATAATCTCAGGGACGAGTATAGCCGGGTATTTTTATAAGGTATTTGCTTCGGAATATTATTACAACGAGTATGGAGCGGCAACTTTCCCAAATGTAGTAGTGAATGACACGGTAAAAACCCAGTTCATTTTCAGAATTAATAAAGGGAAAGAGAATTTGAATGAAAACATTAATCTTCATATGCCTATGCATCTGCGGCCGATACCTTTTCAAAACATCCTTTATATCGGCGATGGGCTGACAGATGTTCCGTGTATGACGGTAATCAGGAAAAATGGAGGGCATGCAATTGCGGTTTATAAGCCTTACAGCTCTCAGGGTAAGCAAATATGCAAGCAGTTATTGCAAGCCGAAAGAGTGGATTTTATTGCCCAGGCAGATTATAAGGGTGGAACTGAGCTTGACCGTTTGATAAAATTGTTGTTGGGTGTTATGGTTGAAGGGATTCGATATGGGAGGGAATCCTTCAGGCAAACAAGGAAGTATGGCTTATAAGGAGAACAACAGCAATGAGGTACCGACCTCCTACACAGCTTCATGCAAGTTTATATATGAGGGAAAAAAAGAAAAGTGCCGGTTCTAAGGTTAGTGAAGAGGCAAAAACCGGAAAGACCATGTCTAACAAGAAAGCTTGCAGAACGAAAAAGTAGAATTCATATCCCAAATTGCTTATAACAAATTCGGACATTACAGGCCTGGCAGATTATGTTCTTTGCTTACCTGTTTTAATAATTCAAGAAGCTCAATCAGGCTCTGGCTGATAATATCGGTATTGCTGCAGACGTTCATAAAATTCGTATCTCCGTCCCACCGCGGAACGACGTGGATGTGAAAATGCTCGGGCAATCCTGCGCCGCTGCATCTGCCGAAATTCATACCGACATTGAAACCGTGAGGTTTTATCGCCAGCGAGAGGGCTTTTTGTGATGCTCTAATCAGCTTGAACATATCCAGCAGCTCATCATCGCCCGCCTTCTCAAGCTCGCCGATGTGTCGGGCCGGCGCTATCAGTAAATGGCCGTTGTTATAGGGAAAGCGGTTCAGTATTACGATACTTTTTTCTGTTCGCCAGAGAACCAGGTTTTTGCCGTCATCCTGCGGGTTTTCCAGGTCATGGCAGATAAAGCAATCACATTTTTTGTCCAGTCCCTGCACGTAGTTGATTCGCCAGGGCGCCCATAGATTTTCACGTTCCAATCTGCTTACCTCCAATGATTCTATTTGAGAAGTTTCATTGTTAAATTTTGTTTTATTGTAATCCTCGGTTTTACGTCGATGCCCATTGGTATAGAGGATTCCAGTTCCATTTGGTACTGCTGATTGTATTGCTCTGTTTGTCCGGTGTCGATGTTGAAAAGCTCTTGGCCGGTGCCTTGTAAACCGAGAAGCTTATAGCCGCTTAAGAAGCCGAATGTCCCTTTCATCTGAAAGCTGCCGGAATAAGGTATGGGCCAGCTCGTGGGGACCGAATCGGCTAACTTATAAGAGCTGCTTATCACGGCCTGTCGGCCATTTTCGCTGTGGCGGATTTCGTCAAGTTTATAAGTAACCTCTCTTGCCTTTCGCATGACCATAGGAGACGGTATTGATAACTTCGATTTCCAGGTTTGTCCGGCCGCTACTCCTTTGGGCGGATTTTCCAGACTGGAAACCGAATCCCACAGAAACCATTGCGTTGCGATAAAGTCGCCAATCATATCGGCCTGCTTGATTCTGCCGCCGTCTGCGTTTGTAATAAACGCTTTTTGACCGGCTTCTTTGAGCAGCTTGTCCAAATGCGAATAGTCTTCTATTTTGCCGGTAGGCTCGACTGTGAATTTATAAGTCCTTCCGGCCAGATATTCGGCGGCGTCTTTGTGTAATCCTTTGCTTCGCGTCACTTTAACCGATTTACATGCTGCCTCAATAGTTGTAAGGCCGTAGGGATTTATTTCTATCGGTGTATATGTTACGACCATTTCCATTGACTCGACGGACTTATCGGGGGGCTTATTGTCCGATTTGGTTAGTCTTCCCGTCGGGTCCCAGTCGATGGTTATTTCTCTTGTGGAGACGAATTTATATTCCGGCGGCCGGTCATCCTTCCAATCTATTGTTAATAAATCTTTGTTTGATGACCTTTGTATCCCCTGTCCGCAACCTCCACATATAGCCATAATAACAATCGTTGGTATTATCAGTGCTGTTTTCAACTTCAATCCTTCTCTACAGGTTTATTGTTTTCAAACATTTCATGGAATGGTCTTTAACGGCTCTAATCAATTCTTTCAATGCGGTGAATACGAGTCGCGCTCATTCGCAGCATATCAGGTTCTTTTTCTTGTTTTGTTGCCAGCGGGTCAACGGCAATCCAGTCGGACCTGAATTCTTCGGTATATTTTTCGATTTGCCCCGATGCCAAATCCAGTCTTAGCTCACCTGTATATGTTTCAGTATTATCGAACATAGATGAAAATAAACCTGTCGATTGTTCTTTGTAGAGTTCCTTCGCTTTTGCCGTAGAAGGAACAGCTTTCATCTGAGCGACGGCGATTCGCCGGCCGTCTGTCTCGATGATTTCCTTTATTTCATAAATTCTTTCGAATGACTTCGAGCCCATCGGTCCAAAAGAAAAGGTCTTTATATCACTCCAGGTCTTACCGGGGATTAATTGCACATTATCGCCAGCCGGAAGTGCCGGAATGCTGTGCTGTTCGGTTATTGCCTGTGTGGAAAGCAACTGTGCCGCTCTTGCATTGCTTATCGAGCTGCCTGCTACGGCGGCCCGGGCGTCGTTTGCATCAATAACCTTTGAAACCTCACCGGAGGCGGTTAGTTCTATCGTATAGATTTGCCCGATTAATTTACTTAGAGGATTATCCCGGTCTTTTTCTCGGGAGCTGTCGAAATCCAGAACGATTTTGTCTCTGACCTTGGCTAAGTATTTCAGAGCATTGATTGTAATTTCTACAACGGTTTTACCTTCATCATCAACACTGTGTGTTTGCCGGGTGAAGGTCATTTCGATTTTGTTGCCGCTGTGGCCGCCGACGAAGCTCCTGGGTTTGTTTTTCAAAGGCCCTTCCCACAGAACGCCCCTTTCTCTGTCTGTTGTTACCTTATAAGTTATCTTGCCGTCTGGGGCAGATTTCAATGCCGGCTGTACAGCAGGTTTTTGTTCTTGCGGCTTAACTTTGGTTTGGATAGTGTCCTCGGCCAGGTCGGCACATCCGAGAGCCATAAGCATTACGCAGATTACAGCTAATGCGGCAAAAGCACAGGTTTTAACTTGTCTCATGACAACTTCTCCCTAATAAGCTCTAAGTATCTGATTTTGTGGCCAATTCAAGAGCCGATTATACATTTGCTCTATTCAAAGACAACGATTTTTCTTTATTTACCGTCAAGTTGAGGTTAGAATCCAGCTTTTGGTTTTTTAGATTACTTTGTCAATTGTTTTTGGAGAAACCGGATTATGAAAAGTGATACAGTCAAAAAGGGTTTCCAGCGGGCCCCCCACCGAGGCCTGCTTCACGCCTGCGGCCTTAAGGACCGTGATATCGACAAGCCGTTCATCGGCGTCGCCAACAGCTTCTGCGAAATAGTTCCGGGCCACGTTCACCTCAACAAGGTGGCAAAAATTGTTAAGGACGCTGTTCGCGAGGCGGGCGGAGTCCCTTTCGAATTTAATACGATAGCGGTCTGTGACGGCATTGCTATGGGCCATACCGGTATGAAATATTCTTTAGCCTCACGTGAAATCATCGCCGATTCCGTTGAGACTATGGCACGGGCCCATTGTTTTGACGGCCTTGTCTGCATCCCCAACTGCGACAAAATCATACCCGGAATGTTGATGGCCGCGGTCAGACTGAACATCCCGACGATTTTTGTGTCCGGTGGTCCTATGGCCGCCGGCAAAACAAAAGATGGAAAGCCGATTGACCTTATCAGCTTATTCGAGGGCGTTGCCGAGTTCAACGCCGGCAAAATTGATGAAAGCCGGCTCAAAGAGCTTGAAGAAACCGCCTGTCCCGGCGAGGGAAGCTGCTCGGGAATGTTTACCGCCAACTCGATGAACTGTCTTTGCGAGGCAATCGGAATAGCGCTGCCCGGCAATGGAACGATTTTGGCCGTTGACCCCAAACGCGTACAACTTTATAAAGCAGCGGGCAAGCAGATTGTCACCCTTATCGAAAAGGACATCAAGCCGCTGGATATAATCAGCGAAAAATCACTGGACAATGCCTTTGTTCTGGATATGGCAATGGGCGGCTCAACCAATACCGTCCTGCACGCACTGGCTCTGGCCAATGAAGCGGGCATAAAATACGACCTCGAACGCATAAATGAAATCTCCGCCAAATGCCCCAACATCTGCAAAGTATCTCCGTCGAGCAAATATCACGTAGAGGATGTCAATGCCGCCGGTGGTATAAGCGCTATTTTGAAGGAAATCAATAAGCTTCCGAACCTCCTTAATACGGATTGTATGACGGCAACCACCGCCACACTCGGAGAGAATATAGCGGGTGCTGAGATTAAAAATCCTGAAGTCATCCGTCCGCTTGATAATGCGTACTCGAAGACAGGCGGCCTTGCTATTCTAAAAGGCAATCTTGCCCCCAAAGGCTGCGTTGTTAAGGCCGCCGGCGTTGTACCAGGGATGCTCACACACACCGGCCCTGCGGTTATCTTCGAAAGCCAGGAAGAGGCCTGCGACGGCATCCTTGCCGGCAAGGTAAAGGAAGGCGATGTCGTGGTAATTCGCTGCGAGGGCCCGAAGGGCGGCCCGGGTATGCAGGAAATGCTAAGCCCCACGAGTTATATTATGGGGGCGGGTCTGGGTGAATCCGTTGCCCTTATTACGGACGGGCGTTTCAGCGGCGGAACAAGAGGCGCCTGTATCGGCCACATCAGCCCCGAGGCGGCCGTAGGCGGGCCTATCGGATTACTGAAAGACGGTGACATAATTGAAATCAACATCCCCGGCAATAAGATAACCGTAAAGCTGTCCGATGATGAGCTGGCCGAACGTAAAAAGGCCTGGACGCCGCCCGCTCCGCGGATAACCAAAGGCTGCCTTGCAAAATACGCCTCAATGGCTACCAGCGCCGACACCGGCGCCGTCCTTAAGTGGCAGATTTAGACTTAGTCAGGAGTGAAATTCTACTGGCATTGTTCGCACAAGTTTGTATAATAGTATAGATGATTACTCCCGAGATTAAATACGATGAATGAACGAATTATAATCGATGCGAACATCTGTCATGGACAAGCCTGCGTGAAAGGTACGCGCATACCTGTTCATCAGATTATCCACATGCTGGCAAATGGGGACACAATCGAAGAGCTTCTGAAAGAATATCCATCTCTTAAACGTGATGACATTTTAGGCTGCCTGGATTACGCCGCCTCTCTGGCTGAGGAGCAGGTTACACCTATAGGCGGATAAAGAATAATAAATGGATATACTTGTAGATGAGAATATTCCTCTGGCGAGTGTTGAGCAGCTACAGCAGATGGGCCACAATGTACTTGATATCCGCGGTACGTCTGTCGAAGGTATGTCGGATGAGCTTCTTTGGAGTAAGGCCTGTCAGGAAAAACGATTGCTGATTACAACGGATAGGGGTTTCGCGCATTATCGTGATATGAAGCACCATGGCCTGCTGATTGTAGCTCTGCGCAGACCAAATCGTCTCAAAATCAATGAACGTGTAATCAAGGCCATTAAAACGTTTTCTCCTGAGCAATGGCTGGGATTGCTGGTTATAATGCGTGATAAAACTATGAGCACTTGGCGCCGGGGGGGGATGAATAGAAACCGCTGAACGTAAAAAGGCCTGGACGCCGCCCGCTCCGCGGATAACTAAAGGCTGCCTTGCAAAATACGCCTCAATGGCTACCAGCGCCGACACCGGCGCAGTCCTGAAGTGGTAAAACAATAATATCCTCTTAGAAGTATCGATAGGAATGTAAGTTAAGTTACTTGCATAAGAAGTCGATATATCTCAATCAAGCCTTATTTTTTTAAATATCTTGTACCTAAATAAATAGCTTATTACTGGGGAATTAATTATGAGACGGGTATTTATTGTAGTAGGCCATACAGGAAGCAGAAAATCTTCAACAATAAGAGCTTTAACTGGTACTGGGCCACCCAAAATTTATCAGGTCAGAATAACTAATGACGAGATATTAAATATTTATGTTCATCATTCATCTTTGCAGGAAGCAAGGATTAGTCCAGCTGCTTTTATTACACAGGTAGAAAAATTTGTAGAAGAATGTGTAGAAGAATTTGAAAGTGATCCAGATGTATTAGTTGCTCTGCGAACAAGCAGTTCACAGAATCGGGAATTTCCAGAAGCTCGAGAGTATGCTTCACAATTTATGCAGGCAGGTTGGCAAATTGCTGGTGTGGTATATCTTCATGGTGGACCGAGATCTCCGCTTATTGCAGATACACCAGTACCTATACAATTCTATGGATCTAAAAACATGGCTAACAATGAAATCACGCATCAAATACGGGCTGAATGGGGTTGGCTATAATTATTAAGACTGCGTGCTTATAAGTGAGTCATATTTCAACTTCCTTTTTCTTCGTGCTTATTTAATCCACCTTAGCTTTGGCAAAAGCTGTGCATGTACTACAATTGATTGCTATAACAAGTGGATTGGTGTATAATTAAAGTAACCTGATAGAATAGGTGGAACTACATTATGGAAGTAGAACCGATACTTAAAGAATTCAAACGGCAGATTTCCGTGCTTTATGGTCAGCGGCTTAAAAAAGTTGTGCTCTATGGCTCTTATGCAAGAGGTCAGGCCAACGATGAACATTCGGACGTCGATCTGGCCGTTGTGCTGGCAGGGGCGGTTGATCCCTGCAAAGAGATCGACCGAATGGCCGATATATTTACAGATTTGAATCTTGAGCATAATGTTCTGATAGCGGTATATCCGGTCTCCGAGAGTAATTTCGATAAAATCGAAAGTCCCTTTCTTATAAATGTTCGCAGGGAAGGTATAACCGTATGAGCCAGATTCAATCGCTGATCGAAAAAGCCCGCAGATATTTGAGAAGTGCCCGGGGATTTGTTGACGAAGTTGCAGAGTGGCTGAAATCAGATTTGTCGGATGATTGATGGTAATAGTATGCCGTGGTATGTTGCAGGATTGCATTTTGAATGCATACAGTGCGGGCGTTGCTGCTCCGGGCCGGGAGAGGGTTATATATGGGTTACGAAGCCGGAGATAGAGTTCATTGCGGATTTTCTGAAAATGACAACAGGTGAGCTGCGCCGAAAGTATCTCAGGCGCATCAGCCTGCGAACAACAATTATCGAACATCGTACAACCAAGGATTGTATTTTTCTGCAAAACATAGCAGGTCAAAGAAGATGTCTTATTTACCCCGTCCGCCCGAGCCAGTGCAGGACGTGGCCCTTTTGGCCTGACAATTTATCCAGACCTGACGCCTGGAATAAAGCGGCGGAAAAATGTCCCGGTATTAACAGAGGCAAAATTTATACCTGCGAAGAAATAGAAAAAATCAAAAGGAACAAAAAATGGTGGCAGGAAACGGGGCAAACAGCCGGCTCGGCAAAAAAGTTGCTGAAATTTACGGCTGGCTGGATACGCAAATCCGCGAAAATAATCAACTAACAGGCCAATGCAGTGCTTGCGGTAAATGTTGTGATTTCGACGGCTTCGACCATCGCCTCTTTATTACCGGGCCGGAATTGATGTATCTGACTGCTAATATCGGCGATGAAAATGTAATGCCGATGACGACAAGCCGATGCCCTTACAACATCGAAGGCAAATGCACAGTCTATGAATATCGTTTCGCCGCCTGTAGAATCTTTTGTTGCAGCGCCGATGCGGATTTCCAGAGCGAATTGAGCGAGACAGTTCTAAAAAAACTTAAATCCCTCTGCGCAGAGTTCCAAATTCCCTATCGCTATAGCGACCTTGCCTTTGCATTAAACTCTTTTGTGGATGGCTAATACTTGTCAATCGGCTGCGGGATGTCGTCCTGCGGGTCACACAGATTGATATATTTTACGCCGCCAGAGAGTGTGCCGTACTCTTTGTAATAGCTGTAAAGCTTCGCTATTTTCTGCTCGTCGGTTGATTCCAGATACCGCTGCCACTCGCCTATCTCAGCTCCCCACATAATTTTGGTATCATCCTTTGCATATAGAACGATATGTGGAAGCTTGCGGTTTTTTCGGCCGTCAAAATTACTCACGTCGAGCCTGTTGATTTCGTTGAGTAATGGTTTTTGAGTTGTTTCAATTCTGTCGCGTCGTTCGAGCCGGTCTAACAGAGTTATAGCCGCCGCGAGGTCATCGCCTTCCCAGACCTCGCCCAACGGCGGTATATTTCTCGCCGCCGACAATCCCGTTATCTGAACTATCGGTATGCCCGGCATTTCCACAAAATCGAGCACTACCTGTTCGGCATCCACGTAAAAGCTGCGCCTTCCCGCCTTAATCAGCCCCATTGGTCTTCGCCATCGCCCTTCGATGAGCAGGGC
>Ga0307380_10003120_pt1 | contig 23162 bp, 22 predicted proteins | sample UN3MG_FD_202239 | JGI IMG/M metagenome (GOLD analysis project Ga0307380, IMG submission 202239) | Soil microbial communities from Risofladan, Vaasa, Finland - UN-3 | ecosystem: Environmental > Terrestrial > Soil > Coastal area > Acid sulfate soil | place: Finland: Risofladan, Vaasa | collected... | reverse complement strand
TGTCGCCGACGCCCTCGACATACGCCAAGCCGACCCGGGTCTCGGGGTCGGCGGCGTAGAAGCCGAGGTAGTCAGCGACGCCGACGGCAGCCGCATTTCCTGCACTGACCGCGCGGCTCACACCGACGCCGGTCTGCACGGCGTAGTTCATGAACGACGAGACCAGGTTGCCGCTCTGACTGGCGATGCCGATGTGCCCGGCCGGCGGGTAGGGCGCCACGATCTGTGCGCAGAGGTTCGCCGGCGTCGACACGACACCCTGGCCGTTCGGGCCGCACAGCAGGATTCCGAGCTCGTCGGCGAGTGCGACGAGCTCGTCCTGGGCCGCCTGGCCCGCGTCTCCCGCCTCGCCGTAGCCGGCACTGGTGATGAAGGCCGCCTTGATGCCTTTGGCCGCACAGCTCCTCAGCAGCTCAGGGTTGGCCTTGGCCGGCGTGCACACGAACACCAGGTCGGCTTCGCCAGAGGGGAGGTCGTCGGGTTTAGCCACGGTGTCGACACCCAGCACCGGGGCAGCCTCGAGGTTGGTGCCGAACACCTTGCCCTCGTAGCCCGCGGACAGCAGGTTGTGAAGGCTCACGAACCCGAACTTGCCGGGATGGGTCGACGCCCCGGCGATGACGACGCCCTTGGGCTCGAAGAGCGCACGGAACGCCTCGTCGCTCGGACTCGGCCGGGCCTCAGGGGTCGCCTCCTCACCCCGGTCCCCCAGCTCGATCAGCGCATCGACCGCCACGGGCGCGCCGTCGACGATGATCAACGGGTTGAGGTCGGCTGCGACCACATCCGGGCGGGCCTCGGCGGCGTCGGACAGCGCCACGAGTACCGCAGCCACTGCATCGCGATCGACACCGGGTTCGCCTCGGAACGCGCCGAAGAGCTTCTGGGTCTCGAGGTCGTCGAGCATCGTCAGCGCCTCGGAATGCGACACCGGCACCCCGCGGAACACCACGTCCTCGATCGCCTCGGCCAGCACACCGCCGATTCCCACCATCACCGTCATGCCGAACTGCGGGTCGTGGTGCAGGCCTGCGATCAGCTCGCGGTTGCCCCGCAGCATCGGCGCCACCAGGAGGTGCACCTCGCCGTCGTCGGCGGTGGCGGCGGCGAGCAACTCATCGGCCGCGGCGCCGGTTGCCGCCGCGTCACCAAGGCTCAGCCGGACCAGACCACGCTCGGTCTTGTGGGCGATCGCGTCGCCGCCCAGCTTCACGACCACCGGATAGCCCAGCTCGGTCGCTGCTGCAACGGCGTCGTCGCGGGTCGCGACCACGTGCTCGGGAGCGATCGGCACACCATGCTCCGCGAGGAGTTGCTTCGACTCGGTTTCGCTCAGGGTCGGCATGCAAAGCGATCGTACGGCCGGCCCGACATCTCGCTGCATTCTCGCGACAGCAGGGGCACCGTCGCGTCGGGTGTTCAGGGAACGGGCGTGAGTGCGGCTCGGAAGAACTCGAGCAGGTGCTCGAGTCGGGCATCGAGCGCCTCGGGCGCGAGCGGGTCGCGGTTCATCAGCCCTTCGAGGAACGGCACGTCGCTGAAGTAGTTGAGGACCACCCCGAGGCCGCTGATGACCAGTTGCTCGGGATCGTGTCGGCGGAACTTGCCTTCGTCCATCATTCTGCTGAAGAACCCCACAGCCTGCTCGTAGAGCGGTCGCAACGCCGACCCGAGATCGATGCCGAGGTGCGAACCGGCCTCGAGGGCCTCGCGACGAACCAGACGCACGTACTCGGGGTGTGCCTCGAAGAACCGAAAGGCAGCCGTGAGCACGTGGTCCATCTGCTCCCAGCCTTCGCCCCCGTCCGCGACGGCGCGCTCGACCTCGACCAGCCAGTCGGCGATGACCCGCTCGAAGACCTCGCGGTAGATGGCGTCCTTGGACGGGAAGTGGTGGAGCAGGCTCGGACGGCGGACGCCCACGTCGGCAGCGATGTCGTTGAGCGAGGTGCCTTCGTAGCCGTGTTCGGCGAAACAGTTCGTCGCAGCGACGATGATCTGCTCCCTCGTCGACAACTGGACCATCTCGATGTCCGGCACGGTGCTGCAACCTACCGGCAGGGGCATGAGCCCAGACTCCAGGTACCGTCGCAACCCATGCAGATCCTGGCCGCGCTGTTCCTCGACGACCTCGACGTGAAGCCGACCTACGAGGGCGGCCCGACCCACCTCGACTTCAAGAACGTCCACTTCTCTGCCCCGGCCCCCGGCCCGGTTCCGGTCCAGGTGACCCCGCACCTCGTGGTCCTGGTGCACTGCCCCGAGGGCGAAGACGGCCAGGACATCCTCGAAGTCCGCTACCTGCGAGGCGGCGAACAGATCGCCCGCAACGTGCAGCCGCTGCAGGTCGAATCCGGCAAGTTCAACTTCCGCCTCGTCCGAGGCGAACTCGACTTCGACGACTATTCCACGATCGAGGCGCACTGCAGGCTCGGGCAGGGGCCGGTGACCGTGGTGCCCTACACCCTGCTGCCCCCCGTGACCTGAGGTGAGCATGCAGCGCTACGGGTCGGCACTCAGCGAGCATCCCGACGCGACGCAGGCCGTCGGCGAGATCGTCGGCCGCATCCTCGATCTGGTGGGCCCAGCACCCGACATGGCCGTGGTCTTCGTCAGCGAGGAGCACCGCGAGAGCTTTGGAGAGATCACCGGCGCGATTCGCACCATGCTCTCGCCGCAGGTCCTCGTCGGCTGCACCACCGCGTCGCTCATGGTGGACGATCTGGAGGTCGAAGACCGGGCCGCGATCAGCCTCTGGGCCGGCAACACCGGACCGGTGGCGCCCGTGCGGATCCACGTCGACCGGTCCGAGCATGGCGTGTCGGTCGGGGGGTTCGAGGAGGTCGTCGATGCTGGCGACGGCACCCTCGTGTTGCTCGGCGATCCGTTCTCGATGCCGACCACCGGACTGCTGCGACGTCTCGCCGAGACCGTGCCCGACCTGGTGGTCGTGGGCGGGCTCGCCGGCGCAGGGCACGGCGCAGGAGCGAACCGGTTCGTCCTCGACGACCTCGTGGTCAGCGACGGAGCCGTCGGTGCGCTCTTCCCACCCGGGGTCATCGAGCCGATCGTGTCGCAGGGATGTCGACCCATCGGGTCTCCGGCCATCGTCACCGCGGCCGAAGGCAATCTCGTCGTCGAACTCGCCGGCACGAAGGCACTCGAGCGCCTCGAAGCCGAACTCGGCCGGCTCGCCGAGGACGAACAGGAGCAGGCTGCGCAGGGGCTGCACCTCGGCCTCGTGCTCGATGAGTCCCAGGCAACCTTCGGTCAGGGTGACTTCCTGATTCGCAACGTGGTCGGCGCCGATCACGAGCGGGGGGCGGTGGCCATCGGGACGACGGTCGAGGTCGGGCAGACGGCTCAGTTCCACGTCAGGGACGCCGTGACGTCGGACGTCGACCTCGATCTCGCACTTCGTGCCGGACCGCACCAGGGCGCGGCGCTCGTGTTCTCGTGCAATGCGCGCGGCAGCGCCCTGTTCGGTCCGACCGATCACGACGCCCGGACCATCCACGAGCACCTCGGAGGTGCGGTGGCCGGGATGTTCTGCACCGGTGAGATCGGCCCGGTCGGTGGACGCAATCACGTCCACGGATTCACCGCCTGCATCGCCGTCTTCGGGGACTCCTGAGCCACCCCAAGCGCTCCGATAGTCTCGCCGCGTGACCGACGCCGAGCTCGAAGCCCACGCCATCAACGTGATCCGAGGCCTGGCGATGGACGCACCGAACGCGGCCAGGTCCGGCCACCAGGGCACCGCCATGGCACTTGCCCCGCTCGCCCACGTGCTGTTCACCCGGGTCATGACCTACGACGCGTCGGCCCCCGGCTGGTTCGACCGTGACCGCTTCATCCTGTCGGCGGGGCACGCGTCGATCCTCCAGTACGCGTTCCTCCATCTCACCGGCTTCGGGCTCACTCTCGAGGACCTCAAGGCATTCCGGCAGTGGGGTTCGGCCACCCCGGGACACCCCGAGAGCCACACCCCCGGCGTCGAGGTCACCACGGGCCCGCTCGGCCAGGGATTCGCGAACGGCGTCGGCATGGGAGTCGCAGAACGCCACCTCCGGGCCCGGTTCGGCGCCGACGTCTGTGACCACCACACCTTCGTCATCTGTTCCGACGGCGACCTCTCCGAGGGGGTCAGTCACGAGGCGGCATCGCTGGCCGGTCATCTCGGGCTCGGCCGCCTGATCTACGTCTACGACGACAACCACATCAGCATCGACGGCCCGACCGAGCTCGCCCTCAGCGACGACGCACCCAAGCGCTTCGAGGCCTACGGGTGGCACGTCGAGAACCTGGGCGAGGCAGCCGATGACCTCGACGCCATCGAGGGCGGCCTCCGGCGCGCGATGGAAGTCCAGGATGCCCCGTCGCTCCTCGTCCTCCGCAGCCACATCGCCTTCCCTTCGCCGACGCTCATCGACACTCCGGGGGCCCACGGACTGGCGTTCGACGACGCCACCATCGCGGAGGCGAAGCAGGTCATGGGTCTGCCCGACGAGCCGTTCTTCGTGCCCGACGACGTCCTCACGATGTACCGGTCCGCCGGTACGCGCGGCCGCGATGCCCGCGAGGCCTGGGAGAAGCGGTTCGAGGCGTTCGACGGCGACCGCGCGGAACTCGACGCCTGCCTGGCACAGACCGGTCGCCGCGGCTGGACCGACGCGATCCCGACCTTCGCACCCGGCGACTCGATGGCGACCCGATCCGCGAGCGGCAAGGTCCTGGCCGCGCTCGTCGACGACGTGCCCGGCCTGATCGGTGGCGGTGCCGACCTGACCGGCAACACCAACACCACGATCGCCGATCGTGGTGCGCTGTCGACCGCCGAGCCGGCGGGCCGGCAGCTCTTCTATGGGATCCGAGAGCACGCCATGGGCGCCCTGATGAACGGGATGGCCCATCATGGCGGCGTCATCCCCATCGGCGGAACCTTCCTGGTGTTCAGCGACTACATGCGCGGGGCCGTCCGCCTCGCGGCACTCTCGCAGGCCAAGAGCATCTTCGTCTGGACGCACGACTCGGTCGGTGTCGGCGAGGACGGACCCACGCACCAGCCCGTCGAACAGGTTGCCTCGCTGCGAGCCATTCCCGACCTGCGCGTCTTCCGGCCCGCCGATGCCAACGAGGTGGCCCACGCCTGGCGCCTCGCCATCGAACACGACGGCCCCTCGGCGCTGATCCTGACCCGACAGAACGTGCCGGTGCTCGAAGGCACCATCGATGCAGATGTCGCTGGGGGCGCGTACGTCCTCCTCGACGCCGACGACCCTGCGGTCGTCCTCGCCGCCACCGGCAGCGAGGTGCACCTCTGCGTCGACGCAGCGAAGCAACTGGCCGCGGGTGGTATCGCCGCTCGTGTGGTCAGCATGCCCTGCTGGGAGCTCTTCGAAGCCCGATCCGCTGCCGACCGAGGCTCGGTCCTCCCATCCGGCGTCCCGACGCTGGGGGTCGAGGCCGGTTCGTCACTCGGGTGGCATCGATGGGCGGACGAGGTCATCTGCATCGACCGTTTCGGAGCGTCGGCACCCGGCCAACGCGTCCTCGACGAGCTCGGCATGACTGCCGATCACGTCGCATCCACCGCCCGCAAGCTCCTCGGAGGCGACCGATGACCAAGCTCCACGACCTCTTCGACGAGCAGCAGCAGAGCCCCTGGCTCGACAACCTCCGTCGCGGATGGATGACCGATGGAGAGATGCAGAACTGGATCGAGCAGGGCATCCGCGGCCTCACGTCGAACCCCTCCATCTTTCAGAAGGCCATCGCCGACAGCACCGACTACGACGAGCAGTTCGGTCAGCTGATCAGCGACGACGTGTCCGTCGACGACGCCTACTGGAACCTCGTCACCACCGACATCGAGGCCGCCCTCACGCTTCTCCGCCCCGTCTACGACGCGAGCGACCGACTCGACGGATACGTGTCGGTCGAAGTCGACCCCGGACTCGCCCGCGACACCGATGGCACCATCGCAGCTGCCCGTCACCTGCACACCCGCATCGAGGAACCCAACCTGTACGTGAAGATCCCCGCGACCGCCGAGGGGGTGCCGGCGATCCGGCAGATGATCACCGAGAAGCGCAGCATCAACGTGACCCTGATCTTCTCGCTCGAACGCTACGCCGACGTGATGGAGGCCTATCTGGCCGGACTCGAAGCGGCAGTGGGCGATCTGTCGGCGGTCTCATCGGTCGCCTCCTTCTTCGTCTCACGCGTCGACACCGAGGTCGATCGCCGCCTCGACGAGATCGGCACCGACACAGCGTTGGCCCTTCGAGGGAAGGCCGCGATCGCCAACGCCCGGGCCGCCTACCTGTTGTTCCGCGAGACCTTCACCGGTCCCCGTTGGGATGCACTCGTCGCCAGAGGCGCCCAACCGCAGCGGCCCCTCTGGGCCTCGACCTCGACCAAGAACGACGCCTATCCCGACACCCTCTACGTCGACGAGCTCATCGGGCCCGACACCGTCAACACCGTTCCCGATGCCACGCTCGATGCGTTCCTCGACCACGGGACCGTCCGAGCGACCATCGACACCGGCGAGGACCCCCGTCAGGTCCTGGCCGCCGTGCGAGCCGCAGGAGTCGACCTCGACGACGTGGCGATCGTGCTCGAAGAGCAGGGCGTCTCGTCGTTCGAGAAGGCATTCGACGAGCTGCTCGAGACGCTCGGCACCAAGGCCGACGCGCTCCGGTCGAGCTGAGGTCGGCGTGCACGGAGAGCTCGAGGTCGTCGAGGACGTCGCGGCGGCCTTCGTCACCCACTTCCGCGCCGCACACGCCTCGCGACCCGGTCCGTTCTTCTCGGTCGCACTGTCCGGAGGCGAAACAGCCCGCCGGTGCTACGAACGCCTCGCCGAGGAGGCACGCGATCTCGACTGGATGACCGTCGACCTCTACTGGGGCGACGAACGCTGTGTGCCGCCCACCGATCCGGCCTCGAACCAGCGGCTCGCCCGGGAGGCGCTCATGGAGCGAACCGGCGGGTTCCATGCGTGGTATCCGATGAGCTGCGACGAGGGCCCCGACGCGTATCAGCTCCGCCTCTCGAGCATCGAGGCCCTCGACCTGGTCCACCTCGGGCTCGGCGCCGACGCACACACCGCCTCGCTGTTCCCCGATTCCAGAGCGCTCACCGCCGACCCGGGGCGCTGGGTTGCCCTGAACGACGACCCGTCGGGACGCAACGACTTCAAGCGCATGACCCTGACGCCTCATGGCATCGCCCGCGCCCGGCACGTCGTGGTCACGGTCAGCGGCGAACAGAAGAAGGACGCCCTCGACCGGGTTCGCCGTGGAGACCCGACCGCACCGGGCACCCTGGTTCGGGGCGACGACGTCACCTGGCTCGCCGACCGCGCTGCCGCCGGCGGCTGACCGGTACCCTGCGCCGCAACATGCACGAGGACCTCCTGGCACTGCCGCTCGACCAGCTGATGGAGCGCGCCGCGGCGATCCGCGACCTCCACCACGGCAGGCGCGTGACCTACTCGCCCAAGGTGTTCATCCCGCTCACCATGTTGTGCCGCGACAAGTGCGGCTACTGCACGTTCGCACAACCGCCGGCTCGTCTCGACTCGCCGTACTTGAGCCCCGACCAGGTTCTCGCCATCGCCAGCAAGGGGGCGAACGCCGGCTGTCACGAAGCGTTGTTCACGCTCGGCGAACGTCCTGAGGACCGTTACCCGGCTGCCGAAGCATGGCTCGCGACAAACGGCTACGCGAGCACCGTCGACTACCTCGTGGCCATGGCGAAGCTCGTCCTCGACGAGACCGGACTCCTCCCCCACGCCAACGCAGGTGCGCTGCACCCCGACGAACTGCGGAGGCTCCGCGCCGTCGCTCCTTCGCAGGGGATGATGCTCGAGACGCTCGAAGACGTCGACGCCCATCGCGGGTCGCCCGACAAGACGCCCGCACGGCGACTCGCGACGCTCCGCGCAGCCGGCGAGCTGGCGATCCCCTTCACCACCGGCATCCTGGTCGGATTCGGCGAGTCGCGGGCCTCGCGCGTCGATGCGCTGGAGGCCATCGCCGCGACCCACCGCGAACACGGCCACATCCAGGAAGTCATCGTCCAGAACTTCCTCCCCAAGGACGGCACCGCAATGCACCGTGCCGCGGCGTGCCCGACCGACGACTTCGTCGAGGCGATCGCGCTTGCTCGTATCATTCTCCCTGCTGGGATCCACATCCAGGCGCCGCCGAACCTGAGCGACGACTTCGGCGACCTGCTGGCGGCCGGAATCGACGACTGGGGCGGCGTGTCGCCCATCACCGCGGATCACGTGAATCCCGAGCGTCCCTGGCCGGGTCTCGATCGCCTCCGCGACGTGACCGAGGCCCACGGTCGCGTCCTCGCGCCGCGCCTCACGATCTACCCCGAGTACGCCCTCGCGCCAGACACATGGCTCGACGACGCGACCCGGTTCCCCGTGCTCGATCGCTCCGATGCCGAGGGACTCGGCCGTGACGACCCCGGGGCCTGCTGGCCCGAGCAGATCAAGGCCGCCATCGACGCCGGGTCAGGCGCCGACGTCGTCCAGATCGGCCGCCGCAACACTGCGTGGTACTCGGGCGCGCCGGTCGAACCGCCGTCGATCCTGCCGGGAAGAGCCGCTGCGGGCGGCCGGGTGAACGAGGTCCTCACCGGAGTCCTGCTGGGCGAGGAGGTGGGCGAGGACGAGATCGTGAGCCTGTTCGGCGCCCGCGGCACCGAGGTCGTCAGCGTGTGCGAGGTGGCCGACGACCTGCGCCGTGACGCGGTTGGCGATGTCGTCACCTATGTGCAGAACCGCAACATCAACTACACGAACGTGTGCACGTTCAAATGCCGCTTCTGCGGGTTCAGCAAGGGCCCGTTGAGTCTCAACCTGCGCGGCAACCCCTATCTCCTCACCCTGGAGGACATCCAGGAACGCGTGCTCGAGGCCACCGCCCTCGGCGCGACCGAGGTCTGCCTACAGGGGGGCATCCACCCCGACTTCGACGGCGACTACTACATCGACGTCGCCCGGGCGGTCAGTGACGTCGCACCGGAGATCCACATCCACGGTTTCACGGCGCTCGAGGTCACCGAGGGGGCCAAACGGCTCGGCGAACCGCTGGCGGACTACCTCCGCAGGCTGATGGACGCCGGACTCAAGACCCTTCCCGGCACCGCAGCCGAGATCCTCGACGACGAGATCCGCGAGGTCCTGTGCCCCGACAAGATCAACACCGACGAGTGGCTCTTCGCCCACCGCACCGCCCACGAGGTCGGCCTGCGCTCGAATGTCACCATCATGTTCGGTGCCGTCGAACAACCCCGCCACTGGGCCCGTCACCTCGTCCGAACCCGTGCCCTCCAGAGGGAGACCGGCGGTTTCACCGAGTTCGTTCCCCTCCCGTTCGTCCACATGGCAGCGCCGCTGTACCTCCAGAAGCGGGCTCGCCGCGGCCCGACATTCCGCGAGTCGCTCCTCATGCACGCGGTGGGCCGCATCGCCTACCGCGGCTGGATCGACAACATCCAGGCCTCCTGGGTGAAGCTCGGCACGGGCGGCGCGTCCCAGATGCTCCAGGCCGGGGTCAACGACCTCGGCGGCACGCTCATGGACGAGAACATCTCCCGGGCGGCCGGCGCCGAACACGGCCAGTTGATGGACGCGGACGGCTTCGGCCATCTCGTCAGCTCGGTGGGTCGACGGCTCGAGCAGCGTACGACGCTGTACGGCCGGGTCGCAGGCGTCTGATCGCGCACCCGGTACCCTGCGCACGCTCATGCCGGACGATGCCATCAGCGACGCAGATCTCGATGCGCTCCTCGACCAGGTCTCCACTGACGGCGCCGATCGGCGTCTTCACCGTGATCTGCTCAGAACCGCGGTCGGACTCGCCTCGGACGAGCCGAGTCGCCTCGACCTGAAGATCGCCTTGGCGGCCCTCGCCGAGATGCGCCGTGCCTTCTCGACGTTCGCCCCGTACCGGGACCGTCAGAAGATCACCATGTTCGGCTCGGCGCGCACCCGACCCGACGACCCGTTGTACGCGCAGGCCCGGGGCGTGGCCGAACGGCTCTCCGAGCACGGGTGGATGGTGGTGACCGGAGCCGGGCCGGGGATCATGGCCGCGGGGATGGAGGGCGCCGGCATCGAGAACGCATTCGGCGTCACCATTCGGCTGCCGTTCGAGGAGTCAGCCAACGGCTTCATCGCAGGCGACCCCAAGCTCGTCGACATGAAGTACTTCTTCACCCGCAAGCTCATGCTGGTCAAGGAGTCGGCCGCTTTCGTCGCACTCCCGGGCGGATTCGGAACCCAAGACGAGACCTTCGAGTTGTTCACCCTCCAACAGACCGGCAAGACCGAGCCGGCACCGGTGGTGCTCCTCGACGTGCCTGGCGGGACCTACTGGACCGCGTGGGCCGACTTCGTGCGGACCGAACTCGTCGCGCGCGGGTTGGTCGCGGCCGAGGACCTGAACCTGTTCCTCATCACCGACGATGCCAACGAGGCCGTGGAGGAGATCCTGAGATTCCACCACAACTACCGCTCGCTGCGATGGGTGGGCGACCGCCTCGTCCTGCGACTCGAGCACGCCCCGAACCATGCCGAGCTCGCTGATCTGAACGAGGAGTTCGCCGATGTCATCACGTCCGGGGCGATCAGTCGGACCGAACCCCTCAAGGCCGAGGTCGCCGATGACGACGACCTGGGTGCCGAACGTCTTGTCGTTCGCTTCGATCGCTATCACATGAGCCGACTTCGATCGCTCATCAACGAACTCAACCGACTCCCGTCCATGGAGGGCGTACGTGGAACCTGAGGACTTGCACGAGTGGGTGTCGTTCGAGGACACCGATGAGGAGCGCACCTGGGTGTTCGACCTCACGTTCCTGCTCAGCAACTGGACGTGCATCTACGGACGGGGGTGCCCAGGGGTACTGACCGGTCCGGCCCCCGAACTCGAACACGGGTGCTGTTCCTACGGTGCTCACTTCGTCGGCGACGAGGACCTCGAGGCGACCCTCGGGTACGCCGAACGGCTCACCGAGACCCAGTGGCAGTTCAAGAAGCTTGCAGCCAAGCGGGGCGGACCGACCCGCGTCACCCAGGCCGGCGATCACCTCACCCGCCTCGTCGACGGAGCCTGCATCTTCCTCAATCGCACGAACTTCGACGGCGGCGCCGGGTGTGCGCTGCACCGTGCGGCGGTCGAGCACGACGAGCGACCCCTTGACTGGAAGCCCGACGTCTGCTGGCAGCTCCCGCTCAGGCTGTCCGAGGAGACCGATGAGCACGGCTACGTCACCTCGACCCTGCGTGAATGGAAGCGCCGTGACTGGGGCGACGGCGGTCAGGAGTTCCATTGGTGGTGCACCGACGCCGGCGACGCCTTCATCGGCGCGCAGGCCGTGTACCGGGTGCTCGCCGACGAGATCGTCGAGATGATCGGCGAGGTGCCGTACCGGCAGCTGTGCGAACACATCGAATCGCGTCGTGCAACGCAGTACCTTCCGCATCCGATGTCGAGGAGGCAGCTCCAATGAACGGGTTCACCGCAGAAGAACTGGACCGGGCTGCCCGGGACGCCGGGATGATCTATCCGTTCTACGTGCTCGAGCAGCTCGTCGCGGCGATCGATGCCGGCAAGCACGTCGTGCTGACCGGCCCTCCCGGCACTGGCAAGACCACGCTCTCGTACCTGGTCGCCGAGCTTGGCCAGCGCAGCATGCTGTGCACCGGCTACCTCCCCACGACCGCGACCACCGAGTGGACGACCTTCGAGACGATCGGTGGGTTCCAGCCGACCGCCGACGGCCTCATCTTCCGGCCCGGGATGTTCGTCGAATCGATCGTCAACGGACGCTGGCTGGTCATCGACGAGCTCAACCGTTCGAACTTCGACCGCGCGTTCGGGCAGCTCTTCACCGTCCTGTCCGGCCAGGCCGTGGTGTTGCCGTTCAAGCGTGCCGGCCACACCGATCCGATCGCGCTCGTTCCGGCAGGCGTACCGGCACCCCAGGACACCGACGTCATCCGTGTGCCGGCCTCGTGGCGCATCGTCGCCACCATGAACGTCTTCGACAAGAACCTGCTGTTCGAGATGTCCTACGCCCTCATGCGCCGCTTCGCGTTCGTCGAGGTGGTCTCGCCCTCCGATGAGGAGTTCCGCGAGCTGCTCGAGGGTCCGGGAGACGTCGTGATGGACCTGCTGCCACTCCGCTCGTTCCGTGATCTCGGCCCGGCGGTCTACCTCGACGCGGCAAAGTACGCCGCGCGCCGCTCGACCGACGATGGCGTCAGTCGGTCGCGAGTGCTGTACGAGCTGTTCTACGCGTACTTCCTTCCCCAGTTCGAAGGCGTCGACGACTTCGAGGCGACCAACCTGTATCGAGTGGTGGCGCCCATGTTCGAAGCGCCCGAGCAGGTGGAGGTCCAGCGGACGATCGGCGAGGTGCTCGGTGTCGAGCTGGCCCTCTGAGGCGCACCTCGATCCTCACGAGCGCTCCCGCGCCTCGCTCGAGTTCTTGTGGGGCCGGCTGGCGCGGCCGCTGAACGTCGCGCCCGCCGTCGGGGCGCTGCTCGGGGTCCCGACGAGCGTCACCCGCCAGTTCGTCGGCGTCGCGATCGCGACGAGTCCACCGGCGGAACGCCTGCTCGACCGCATGCCGAAACTGCTGCGCTCGCTGTCGATCTCGACGGTGGACACCTCGGTCCGCTGCGTCGGCGAGATCCGTGGACCGGTGCTCTGGAGCGAGACCATGGCGGCTCGGTCCGCAACAGCCGGCGACCCGGGGATGTTCGTCTGCTCGACTCCTGCTCGGGCGTACGGGACGCCCGACAACCAGGTGCTGGTTGCTGCCCTCGACACCATCCATCGTGGCGGGCTGGAGGTCGACCGTGGAACCTCGCCAATCGGTGGCGACCCGCTCTTGCGGAGGGCGAGGTCGAACGCTGCACGGGCCCTGCGCTTTCTCGAGCACCGCTCACTCGGAAGCGTGGAGCGTCGACGCCCGCCGCGACGCATCATCCAGCGCGCCCGAGCGGGTGGAAGACCGTCGTTTCGCCTCGCGATGGCTGTGCTCGACCGGGCCGACGAGCCGGTCGAGGTCGACCACCTGCTGCCGTTCTGCACCGAGGCCACGGCCGCACAGCACGATGTGCTCGTGGCGGTCATCCGTCAACTCGAGACTCACGGCGTGAGGCTCCCGGCGTTCCACATCGACCAACATGTCCTCCGGTCCGGTCCGCTCAGCTACCGGCACGTCGGCACCGATGCCGTCGAGGCGGCGGGCGGCATCCGCGTCGGCAACGTCGTGTTCGGCGTCCCTCAGGTCCTCGGGACCGACCGCCACGCCGCCGAGGCAGCGCTCGGTGCGCGAATCGCGGCCGGTCGGTCCCCCGTTCTCGTGCTCGGGCGCGCGGACATCTTGCGGGGCATCGAACAGGCGCTCGAAGACGGCCTCTGACCGCGATGGGGGATCAGAACAGATGAGCGGTTCAGGCCTCTTCGGCCTCGACCAGGCACCAGGATGCGTGGTCGTGCCCGGGTTCGGCTCCGCATTCTGCGCATGCTTCCTCGGCTTCATCACCAAAAATGCTGTCGATGTCGAGCGAGTTGCTGCGCTTCAGCGCACGTGCTTCTTCGAAGCGGCGATGACGACCCTTCTTCACGGGCCAGCTCCCAAACGTCGGTTGCGGGACCGCGGAGTGTAACGCTCATTCCGCGGGATCCGCACCATACCGCGCCGATCAGATCGGGACGTTGCTTCGCACCTCGGCGACCAGCCGACCCTCACCGGCGAAGGCCAGGGCCGCCTCGCCGTTGACCAGGCGGCGGATTCGGTCGGCCACCAGGTCGGCACGCCAACCCTCGTCGAGCCGCCCCGGATGTCCGCCCAGAAACGCCTCGAGGTCACCCCGGGTCGCCAACAGTGCCGGATCGAGTCGATGGTCGTGCGCGAACTGGCTGATCCAGGCCGAGAGCAGACTGACGGCCGGGCGGAGATCGCGGTCGACCTTGACCTCCGCGGGCCGCACGACCGCGTCGAGGTCGAGGTCACAGCCTCGGGCCACCGCCTCGAGGATCTCATCGTCGGCACCTCCTCGGAGGTGCCGCTGGTCGAGGCCTCGGATCTTCGCGAGCGTGCCGCGGTCCTGAGGGGCCTTCTGCGCGATTCCGACGACGGCCAGATCGGGAAGCACGAAGCGCAGCGGTCGGTCGACGCGACGAGCACGGTCCTCGCGCCACGCGGCGACCGCCTGGGCGATCGCCGCGGCCCGGCCCTTCAGCCGCTTGGCCTCCTTGATCCGCCACCACGCCTGCTCGGGGGGTGGGCGATCGAGCGTCTTGCGCGCCACGACCCTGCACTCGGCCTCGGCCCAGCCCACCCGATCGAGCTCGCGCAACTCGGCCACCAGGAGGTCCTCGAGCTCGAAGAGGTGCTCGACGTCGGAGGCCGCGTAGCTGAGCGCCGAGTCCGGGAGCGGCCGGCGCTTCCAGTCGGTGAGGCGGTCTCCTTTCGCGAGATCGACACCCAGGTGGTGACGGCAGAGCGCTGCCAGGCTGGGGGTGCTCATCCCGACGAACCCGGCGGCGATCTGTGTGTCGAAGAGATGGGCCGGCTCCACACCGCACACCGTGTCGAGGACCTCGAGATCCTGGGTGCACGCGTGCATCACGATCCGAGTGTCACTCTGGAGGAGCCCCGCCAGGGGGCGCAGGTCGACCGCGAGTGCGTCGACCAGCGCGATGCCATCATCCCATCCGAGCTGGATGACGGCCACGTCGGGCACGAAGGTGCGTTCGCGATGGAACTCGGTGTCGAGCCCGACTCGTGGTGCGCCGTGCAGGGTCTCGAGGAGCGACGCGAAGCCGGCCTCGTCGTCGATCCAGGTGAACTCGGGACCGCCGCTCAAGGCGCGTCGGTGCCCGTGTCGACCGCTTCACCGGCCTCGATCCACGCAAGGATCCCGCCGCTCACGTTGACCGCATCCCGGCCGTGTTCGGCCACGTACTCACATGCCGTCAGGCTGCGTTTGCCGCTGCGGCAGATGAAGTGGATGGTGCCATCGGGCAGGTCGGCGAGGCGCTCCGGGAGCTCGGGCAGCGGGAGGAGCACCGCTCCTGGGACGCGAGCCGCCTCGAACTCGTCGGGCATTCGGACGTCGACGAGCTGGATGGCCGCTCGTCGCTGCGCGAGCGCAGCGACGCTGATGTGCGGGATGTCGGTCACGCAGAGTTTCTATCGGAGCCGCAGGTCCGAGGGCGTGTCCGCGTCACGCAGGCTGGCGGGCGCGAGACCGCCGACCTCGGCCACCACGAGGTCGTCCAGCGCCTCTCGGATCGATCTGGCGCCGGCCGCGAACGCGTTCCGAAGTCGAAACGCCTGCCGCTGCCGGATCGCCAGTTGGTCGAACTGTCGATGACCGTCCAGCAAAGGGACGGCGACGTCCACCGAGTCGTCGGCGACGACCGCATCGACGAGCGCGACGATGCTCGCAGGCGACGGCCACTGCAGGTCGCATGCCAGCACCGACACCACCTCGACCTCGTCGGTCGAGGTTCCGAGCGCGGTCACGATGCCCCCGAGGGGACCTTCGCCGGGCCATTCGTCGGCCACGACGTCGAGTCCGAGGTCGGCCAGCGCAACGGCATCGCCCCCGATCGCGACCACGTGTCCCGCCCCGGCGCCACGGAGGGCCTCGGCGACCCGACGCGCCATTGCGACCCCGTCGATCAGCAGGAGCGCCTTGTCCGCGCCCATTCGCCGGCTCCTCCCACCGCAGAGCACCGCTCCGAGACTCCGGGCCGGTTCGCTCAGCTGATGCCTCCGTAGCTGGCGGCCTTCCCGCGGCTTTCACCGTGGGCGTCCACCGCATCGGAGAGATCGGCAGCGAACTGTTCGACCACGTGCTCGTGATACGGCCACAACATCAGATGAAGGCCCCCCTGCTGACGATCGAGGTGCCATCCCCGATCGTCCATGACGTCACCGATCGCCCCGATGTCGGACGAGTCGGAGGTGAACTGGAACAGCGACATGTCGGGCGGATGGGTGACCCTCAGGCCTTCGATCGACTCGACCGCGTCCACGAACCGGCCCGTGACGTGGCGCACCTGCCTCGCCTTGTCGACGAAACCGTCGTGACCCAGGTACTTCAGCGTCGCCCAGGCGGCCGCGATCGGCGCGCCGGCGCGGGTTCCGGCTGTCGTCGCCGAGCCGTAGAGGCCACCTGGCCAGTCGTCGTACAGGAAGTACTGCCGTTGGAGCAGTTCCTTGTCGCGGTAGAGGATCAGGGAGGCGCCCTTGAACGTCCAGCCGTACTTGTGCACGTCCATGCTCATCGACGTGACACCGTCGACGCGGAAGTCCCAGGCAGGAACCGGCTCGCCGATCTCCTCCCAGAACGGGAGCAACCAGCCACCGAGACAGGCGTCGACGTGGCAGCTGACGCCGTGGTGGGCCGCCGCCGCGGCAACCTCGGCCACGGGATCGATGATGCCGAAGGGGTAGCAGGGTGCCGAGACGACCACGAGCGCGGTGCGGTCGTCGACCGTCGCTGCCATCGCCTCGGGATCAGCTCGCCCGTCGTCGCGAACCGGAACACGAACATGCTCGACCCCGAGGTACTTCGCGGCCTTCGCAAATGCGGGGTGTGCCGTCGTCGCGGTGAGGAGGACTGCGTCGAACTGGCCTCGCGCCCTGAGCTCGTCGCGAGCGGTCTGCACCGCCAGGAAGATCGACTCGGTCCCCCCGCTGCTCATCTTTCCGGCCGCCGGATTGCCATTGACGAGCGATGCACCGAACGCAACCACCTCCGACTCCATCGTGGTGAGACTCGGGAAGGCAAACGGGTTGAGCGCGTTCTCGTGCAGGAACTCGAGCGCCACTGCCTCGTGCAACCGATCGAGTTCGGCGTCGTCTGGGTGGTAGACGAGGCTGAAGGTCCGCCCACCCTTCCAGTCGGCGTCGTCGGCTCGGAGCGCCCGCATCGCCTGGAGCACTTCGTCGACGGGCTGGCCGTCGGGAACATCGGTCGAGCTCACGTCAGCTCCGGTCGGTGGGTGGCCAGGACGGGTCGAGCTGCCGGAGGAACTGCTCGCAGCGATCTGCCTCGTCGGTCTCGCCGATCTCGGCCGCCGCCGCAGCCAGTCCGGAAAGGGCACGCAGGAAGCCGCGGTTGGTCTCGCGCTCCCACCGGACGTACCCCGAACCTCGCCACCCGCTTTGGCGCAGACGATCGAGACCGCGGTGGTAACCCACCCGATGGGCCGCGTAGCGCTCGATCACGTCACGCCCGAGATCGCCGAGCCGCGCCCATCCGTCGAGAAACGTCGGATGGTCGGCCACCACCGACGCGACCGCAGCGCGGCGCTCGTCGGGATCGGAGATCTGCAGGGCCCCGGCGAGCGCCTGAAGCACCGCGGGTGGCTCGGGCTCGAGGACGGTCTCGGGCGGCCCTGATCGGCTGAGGTTGACGTGGCTCACGACGGCGACGCTATTCGACCGACGCGGTGGGCCGCGTGCGAGCCACGAGGAACTCGGCCGATGCCCGGTACGCGGTCTCGATCAGGTCGTCTGACCGGGTGAAGTCGTCGTACCGCGGCGTGTCCGGCCCGCCGGTTGGCAGAATCGCGACCTCGACCGACGGTGGGACCCTCGCGAGGTCGCGCTTGAATCGGTGGTGCCGGGCGATCCAGTAGGCATGGATCGCGACATCGATGGGTCTGCGTGGCTCCGGGCGTGGGCGATCGAAGTTGCCGACGCCGAGCACGTAGATCTCGGTCGCACCCAACGTGACCGCCCGCGAGATCGGCACGTCGTTGATGATGGCGCCGTCGAGGTAGGTGATCCCGTCGATCTCGACGGCCGGGTAGATCGCCGGCAGCGCAGCTGACGCCAGGATCGGCCGCAGCAGCGGCCCCTCGGCAAACCAATGCTCCTCGACCGCGAGGACGTCGGTCGCGACGCACTGGAATTCGATCCGGAGCTCCTCGAAGTCATCGACGGTGAGGGTCTCGGAGATCACGGCTGCGAGCCCGTCGTTGTCGTGAATGGCCCCGCCGCGTCGCGCCAGCTGCACGGCCTGTGGGATCCAACCGCTCGGCATCACCTGGCGCCCTTCGATCCGTCGCCACAGCTCCTCGAGGACCCGGGTGCCGCGCATCGTCGGGTCCTGGCAGTAGGCGGCGCCGTTGAGCGCCCCGACCGAACAACCGACCACCACGTCCGCTTCGATGCCGGCTTCGGTGAGCGCACGGAGCATGCCCACCTGGAACGCGCCGAGGTTCCCGCCCCCCGAGAGCACGAAGGCGGTTCGCTTCGCTGGTCCGCGTATGCGGTCGCGCAAGGACGGCACCGGTTCAGGTTCGGCTGGCTAGGGTCGGGCGATGCTCGCAGCGGCCCCGACGTGGCTCGACCAGAATGTCGTGCTGGCGTCGCTGATCGTGCTGCTGCTCGTCGGCATCGCCGTGCTCCGCTTCGTCACCAAGGCCGCCACGAGGACGGTGCTGCTCATCCTCATCCTGCTGGCCGCAGGGCTCGTGATCGCCGAGCGCGACGAGTTTGAGCAGTGCGGCTCGACATGCGAGTGCGACCCAGCGAACGTGCACGTCACCGTGCCCTTCTGCAATCCGTCCTAGACGAGTCCGTGGCTGAGCATGGCCTGGGCGATCTTCTGGAAGCCAGCCAGGTTGGCGCCCGCGACGTAGTCCACCGTGCCGTTTTCGCGCTCGCCGTGCTCGACGCACTGCTCGTGGATGCCGCTCATGATGCCCTTCAGGCGCCCGTCGACTTCCTCGGCTCCCCACGAGACTCGCAGCGAGTTCTGACTCTGTTCGAGACCAGACACCGCGACGCCGCCTGCGTTGGCGGCCTTGCCCGGCGCGAAGTGGACGCCAGCCTGTTCGAAGACATGAAGGCCGTCGAGTGTCGTCGGCATGTTGGCGCCCTCGATCACTGCCATGCAGCCGTTGTCGACGAGTTGCCTGGCGCCGTCGGCGTCGAGCTCGTTCTGGGTGGCACACGGGAAGGCAAGGTCGGCCGGGACGCCCCAGGGCCGGGCGCCCTCGAGGAACTCGCAGCCGAAGTGATCGGCGTACTCCGAGATCCGGCCCCGCTTGACCTCCTTGAGGTCCTTGACGAAAGCCAGCTTCTCGGCGTCGATGCCGTCCTTGTCGAAGATGGTCCCGCCCGAGTCCGACATCGTCAGGACCTTCGCCCCCAACTCGGTCAGCTTCTCGACGGCATAGATGGCCACGTTGCCCGAACCGGACACGAGCGCGGTCTTGCCGTCGTAGCCGTCGCCGAGATGATCGAGTACGTGCCGCCCGAAATAGACGGCGCCGTACCCCGTGGCCTCGGTCCGGACGAGGCTGCCGCCGAAGGTGAGCCCCTTGCCGGTCAGCACGCCGGTGAACTCGTTCTCGAGGCGCTTGTATTCGCCGAACATGTATCCCAGCTCTCGGGCGCCGACGCCGATGTCGCCCGCTGGGACGTCGGTGTCGTGACCGATGTGGCGGTGCAGTTCCTTCATCAGCGACTGCGTGAAGCGCATGACCTCGCGATCGGACTTGCCCTTGGGGTTGAAGTTCGAGCCGCCCTTGGCACCGCCCATCGGCAGGCCGGTGAGCGCGTTCTTGAAGCACTGCTCGAATCCGAGGAACTTGAGCACGCTCTGGGTCACCGTCGGGTGGAAACGCATGCCGCCCTTGTAGGGGCCGATGCTGTTGTTGAACTGGACGCGCCAAGCACGGTTGACCCGTGCGTTGCCGTCGTCGTCCTCCCAGGTCACCCTGAAGATCACGATCCGGTCGGGCTCGGTCATCCGCTCGAGAATCTGACTCCGCTGGAACTCAGGATGGGTGAGCGCCATCGGCATGACCGTCTCGATCCACTCCTCGACCGCTTGGTGGAACTCGGGCTCGCCGGGATTCCGCTTCTTGAGACCCGTCATGAAGTGACCGACGGCTTCCTGCACCTTGGGATCTTCCACAACCATGAGGGCAGCCTCGCGCAGATTCCGCCTTCCCGCCGAGGATCCGACAGCTCAGCCGATCCTCGCTACGAGACGATCAAGGCCGCGGCTTCGGCCGGGTGCGAGAGATGGACCCCGTGTCCTGCGCCGTCGACGACACGCAGGACAGAGCCGCCGACTCCGGCGGCGAGGTCCGAGGCTGCCCGCCGATGCCGCTCGCGGGTCACGCTGCCGTAGGCGGAAACCACGTCGCAGGACAGGCTCGCATCGTCGTAGGGGGGCGGATTGGGCGGGCGGAGCGATTCGAGTTCGGCGACGAGCGTCGCTCCCTCGGCCCGCCGTGCGGCACGGGTGGATGCACCGAGCCGCGACCACACCTCCTCGCCGACCATCCGCACCATGAAACGCTCAGCCGCCTGCTCGACATCGGCGGCCTCGGCGAGTGCGGTGCCCCCGGCCGAGTCGGTCGGCCACCATCGAAGCCACGACCGCGGCGCTTCGTACGCGACCAACCGGTCGAACAGGTCGGGGGCCCGCTCGGCCGCGACCAGGGCCACGACGCCTCCCAGGCTGTGACCGAAGACTCGAACCCTCCGGCCGTCGATCACCTCGAGCAGGTCGTCGGCCTGCTGGCCGATGGAACGTGGCGGCCCGAGGTCGAGCGAGCGCCCATAGCCGCGGCGGTCGTACCGCACGACCTTCGAGCCGCCGAGGTGACGGACCATTCGTCCGAAACTCGTCGACCGGTCCATCGACCCGTGGACGAGGACGACGACTGCGCCATCACCGGTCTCGGTGCGCCATACGCCGTCGGTCATGCACTGCCGAGCCTAGAGCCAGGCTTCATGGTGCTCCGCCGTCGCGCCGATAGCGTGTTCGGCTTGGAACTCCTGCTGATCCGCCATGCTCTGCCCCTCCGAGTCGAGCTCGCGACCGGAGCAGCCGACCCCGAACTGAGCGTGACCGGTCACACACAGGCCCGCCACCTGGCCGAGTACCTGAAGGGCGAGCGGATCGATCGCCTGATCACCTCTCCGCTGAAGCGGGCCGTCCAGACCGCCGAGCCGATCACCGAGCTGCTCGGGCTCGAGGCCGAGGTCCACGACGGCGTCAGCGAGTTCGACGCGCTGAGTTCGGAGTACGTGCCAATCGAGGAGCTCAAGGCCACCAACGACCCACGCTGGCAGGAGATGCTCGACGGCACCTGGGTCCCCGAAGGAGGCATGACGCGAGACGAGTTCCGCGACGTGGTGGTCCCGGCGGTCGACGAGATCATCGCGAGCAGTCCGTCGCAGCGGGTCGCCGTCACCTGCCATGGTGGCGTCATCAACGCGTACCTCTCCCACATGCTCGGCCTGGACGAACCGATGTTCTTCGAGCCTCACTACACCTCGATCAGCCGTCTCGTCGCCTCGAGCCGCGGGCACCGAACGCTGGTGTCGATCAACGAGATCACCCACCTTCCCGACGCTCGTCACTGAGCCGAGATGCCGGGCGACCCTGGTTCCGATGAGAGCGGCCAGCACTCGAGCGACGGCGATCTCGCGTGGCAACCGATCGCCCCCGAGGCGAAGACGTTCTGGACCCTCGGTGGAACGGCGGTGATCCTCGTTCTCGACTGCGTCGTCGTGGCCTTGCTCGTCCGGGCCGACGAGCGCACGGGAGCGTTCCTCGCGCTCGGCGCGGGCCTCGGGGTGTGGCTGTGGATGCGCTGGGTCGTCGTGCAGCGTTGGCGCTCGTGGGGCTACGCCGAGCGCGATGCCGACCTGGTGATCCGGCACGGGGTGATGGTGCGAACGTTCACGGTTGTCCCGTACGGGCGGATGCAGTTCGTCGACGTCACCCAGGGGCCACTCGACCGTTGGCTCGACCTCTCGACCGTCACGCTGCACACCGCGGCCGCACGCTCGGACGCCACCATTCCGCTCCTCCGCACCGAGGAGGCCAATCGGCTGCGCGACCGACTCGTCATCCTGGGCGATGTTCGTGCTGCCGGGCTCTGAGCACTGGGAGCGCTTCCATCCGCTGACGCCTCTGCTGTCGGCGTGGCGGCTCGTCGCGATCGGTCTGTTCTTCGGCGTGCAGCAGGTGCCGGAAGACGAGGTGGGGACGATCTGGCCATGGCTCGTCACCGGAGGGCTGATCCTGGCTGCATCCGCCGGCGGGTACGCCTACCTGTCCTGGCGGTGTGCAGGGTTCCACCTGACCGACGACCAACTCGAGGTGCAGCGCGGCATCTTCTTCAAGAGCCGCGGGCACGTGCCGGTCGCCCGCATCGAATCGGTCGACATCAAGCAGGATCTGCTGCCTCGGGTCCTGGGACTCGCTGAGGTCGTCGTCGAGGTGGCCTCACAGACCGGTGGCGAGGCCCAGTTGAAGTACCTGTCGCTCGTCGAGGCGGAGGGCCTGCGCGCCCGGCTCGACCTGGCGAGACGGACCGAGGCGTCGAACGTCATGACGTCACCCGAGCCGAGCATGCCCATCGCTGCCGTCGAGGATCGCGACCTGCTGCTCGCCTACGGCGTGGGTCCGGCAGTCGCCGCCGCGCTCGTCGCCCTGGCGCTCGTCAGCACGGTCGTGATCGCAGGCGTCGAAGCCGTGCTCGCGTTCGGCATCCTGGGGGTCCTCGCGATCGTGGCAACCGTCGCCTCACAGTTACGACGTGTCGATCGACTGCATGGGTTCGAGGTCCGCCGTGACTCCGACGAACTCCACATCAGCAGGGGGTTCGTCGAGAAGCTCGAGCAGCAGATCCCCTTGGCCCGTGTCCAGGCGATTCGCATCGATGAACCGTGGCTGTGGCGGCGGTTCGGTCGAGCCCGGCTCCAGGTGTCGGTCGCGGGCTACCGCGGGGCTGATCGAGCCCGAGCCGAAGCGACCGCCATCCTCATGCCGGTCGCGCGGCGCGCCGAGATCGACCGACTCGTGGCGTCTCTGGGCGGCCCCGCCCTCGGTGAGCTGCCGACCCTGGGTCCGCCACGTGCTGCCCGCTGGCGCTCGCCCTGCCGGTGGAAGCACACCCGGATCCGCCACGCCCCGGGGTTCACCATCGTCGAACGAGGCCTGCTCGGCCGGCGGACCGACTTCCTCACTTCCGAGAAGCTCCAGAGCGTCCGCATCACCAGCGGGCCGTGGCAGCGTGCCCTCGGACTGGCGACGCTGCACCTCGACACCGCCGGCTCGGGCA